>Ga0316191_10003807_pt1 | contig 11198 bp, 9 predicted proteins | sample Eddworburr2cm_MG_FD_204928 | JGI IMG/M metagenome (GOLD analysis project Ga0316191, IMG submission 204928) | Coastal sediment microbial communities from Maine, United States - Eddy worm burrow 2 cm | ecosystem: Environmental > Aquatic > Marine > Coastal > Sediment | place: USA: Maine | collected... | reverse complement strand
GGATACTGATTGCCGATGGCAATGCGCAGCTGCTGCGAGCCTGCAGGACCCGCAAGGCGGCCGAACGCAGGCTGAGATTTTCCTGCAGCGCCTTGTCGACGAGACCATCCAGTGCCGGATCGTTAAAGGTGCCCTGCCACCAGTTGGCATCCACAAGGGCCGCATTGCTAATGCGCGCGTTTTCAGTTTCCTGCCAGCTTGGCTCGATCTCGGCTTCCGGCTCGACATAGTCGGGACCCAGGGCCAGGCAGCCGCTCAGCGACAACACGGACAAAAGCATCGGCAGCCGCAGCTGGTTCCCCATGCTCAGGCTGACATTCACGTGCAGTCTCGCATTGCTAATCGACCAGCCCTGCCAGCGCGCGCTAGCGCGCACCAACCGCCGGTTCATCCCGACCCGCTGCCGGCGCTGTGCCGGTTTTCACCAGTACCGAGCCGGTCGTACCCACTCGCAACTCAACCCCATCGGGCAGCTCATCGAGCTTAATGCTCACCGGCACACGCTGCGCCAGGCGTATCCAGTCGAAGGTCGGATTAATCGTCGGCAGCAGATCGGGGCCGGTGCTGCCGTCCTGTTGGGCGATGCCCCAGCCGATACTTTCGACGCGCCCGGACAGTGGCTGGTCGGGATAACTCATCAGGGTAACCATGGCCTCATCGCCCGGTTGCATATCGCCTAACTGAGTCTCTTTGAAGAAACCGTCAACCCAGTAGCTGTTGATATCCACCAGGGCCAGGACCGGCTGATTGGCCACGGCAAAGCTGCCAAGCTGCATGTTGAGGTTGGTGACATAGCCGTCGACGGGCGCCCTGACCTGGGTAAATTCCAGGTTGAGCTCGGCTTCGCGCAACGTCGCGGCGGCTGCGCGGATATCCGGGTTCGCATCGCCGGCCGCGCCAAGCTGGGCCTCGGCCTCCGCCAGGGCCGCCTCGGCCTGGGCCAGGGAAGCTTTAGCCTGGCCGATACCCGACACCGCTGCCTTTCTCTGCTCGACTGAAACGGAGAAATTGGCCTTGGCGCGATCGACGGCTTTCTGCGATGTTGCTTTCTTGGGCAGCATGTCCTGTTGCCGCTCAAATTCCGCCTCGTTCTTCTCAACCGTTGCGACCGCGGCCGCCACATTGTTCTGCGCCTTGCTCACATTAGCCCGGGCAACATCGACGCCGGCCCGGGCGGACTCCACCTGCTTTTCAAGTGCCAGAACGTTATCACCGGTGCTATCCAGCTTTGCTCGCGCCTGATCGACAGACGCCTGAAAAGTTCGCGGATCGATCTCAAACAACAGGTCGCCGGCGCACACCAGCTGATTATCGTTGACCGCCAGTCTGACGATTGGCCCCGACACCCGCGGCGTAACCTGAATCACATCAGCCCGCACCTGACCATCGCGGGTCCAGGGATTGGCCAGGTAGCTCCAGTACTTCAGGGCTACGGCAAGCACCGCCACCACGATGACGGCGCCAGTCAGGATGTACTTCTGCGGCATGGATTCACTACACCTTGATAAACAAGGTCCCTATCACCACGGTGTATATCACCGCCAAGGACAATTGTACGAGAGGGGGATAAGCAAAATAACGCGACAGGCGATACCGGTTCAGGGCCCGCGTGGTTGCCACGGCGGCGACCACCCCCAGTAAGGCAGCGACCAGCAGTGGCGGCATGTAGATGCCACCCAGCACGAATTCATGGGGCATGCTGTTCATCAGGCAAATCTTTCTTCACGCCAGCTGGGCCAGTCAATGGCAGTCGCACTGCCCGCATACTCGGCCAATGCGCCGGCAAACCCCCGGTACGCGGCCAGTAACTGCAGAAAATCGACCCCCTGCTCTTCATTCAGCCTGATGCGATCGGGCCTGTCCAGAATCTGCCGAATTCGGTCCTCCATGTGCACCGTGGCCCGGTCCAGACCGGCACGGAAACTGCTTTGATCAATGGCGCCGGGGTCCTTAGACAGGCGTCGGAATATCCCCAGAATCTCCTGGTGCCAGGCCCTGAATTCGGCTGCCATGGCCTCAATCAGGGGGGGCGGCAGTGCCTGGGCATCTGCTTTCATCAGGTCATTAAGGCGCAGGCTCAGCACCTCGATATCGGTGACCACATCAGCAATGGCTGTTGGCTTGCCCCCGGGCAGGAGCTGGGGCGGCATGACCCGGGTCCAGGCACGCAGTTTCTTGGGCAGGGTCTGGATCTCATACACATGACGGGCATACTGCCGATCCGGGGCAGAACCCGTTGCCTGCCGACCAATCGCTGCGAGCAAGGCCTCACTGCTGCGAAAATAGCGCGCCAGCAGCCGCTGAAAATTCTTTTCCGGCAGGGGCGAGCGCGGTATCTGCTCGGCAATGAGCAGAATCAGGACCAGGATGGGCATCACCAGGGCGTTTGTGCTCACCACCAGGAAACTGTAAGTCTGATCATTGGAAATTGACGCGATGGCCAGGAACAGGACCAGCCCGAAGGCTTTGCCCAGCGCCTGCTCGGGCGCAGCAAACAGGTAAGTCACCGCAAAGGTAAAAATGAACAGCAACAGCCCCAGACCAAGGAAGGTTGAGAGCTGGGGCATGATAAAAATATAGATCAGGCCGGCTGCCAGCACACTTAACATTAGGGGTTTCAGCATCTTGATTACCGGGAGCTGGGGCATCAGGGCGAGATTCATACCCAGTGGCGCTGACATCATCACGACACTGGACCCCCCTGGCAGATCCGGCACATAAATCCAGGCCAGGTAGGCAATCCACATAGCTGCCATCACGCTAATCGCGCCACCAAGTCTTTCGATATCGATGACCAGCGCGCGCTTACCAGCCGGCGCTGCTGCTGGCGGCTCAGGGGCCTCAATTTGACCCTGCAGCGCCGCAACACACTGGAACAGCTGTCGCGTCCCACTCTCAAGCTCCCGCCAACGCTCTGCGGCAGCGGCCAGCTCGGCCTGCTGGAAGGGCGGCAAGGCCCGAGCCTGCTCCCGATCAACCGTCAACTCAATGGGCGAAAGGCTCGCAGCATACGCCGCATCGCCGAGCATGGCCTGAATATCAGAAAAACGCTGCTCCAGCTTGATGCCTGCCTGATCAAGTCCGGGCACCACTTGACGAAACTCAACCTCTCCCAGCCCCGCCAGACTACCGCGCCATAAACTCAGGCTTCTGCTCACGGCGGCGGATTGTTGCTGAAAGGCTTGCCACGCTTGTTTGGATTCCCAGACTTCAAAGGTATCGGCCGTCGCGGCCGCCAGCAGGGCTGCAAACTGACGCTGAGCCTGCAGACCCTGTTCCAGTTTCTCCTGTACGTCCGCGGCGCTGGCGCGCCCGAGCAACTGGTCGTGAGTGGCATGATAAAAGGCCTTCTCGGCCGCCATATACTGTTGCACAGAGGCATCGAGCTGCTGCCCGGAACGCACCGGCCACAGCAGGCTAGCTACCAGGCTGTACACCAGGATGCCCAGGCCGGTTTCCTGAGCGCGCAGAATAGCGATGTCAAAGGCGTTCACGCCGCCGGGGCCGGCATCGATACAGATGAGCGCACAGATGAAGCCGGCACAAATCCAGAAATACTGACGCTCCGCCACCCCCGCCATATAGGTACAGAAACCCACCCAAAGCGACAGACCCAGCATGAACAGCCACCGCTCCTGCGGAAACAACGCCAGCAGCAAAAAGGCCATGGGCACAGCAAGCAGCGTACCGGCCATCCGCAAAGCCGCTTTGTTCAGGGATTGACCAATCGATGACAGGCTAACAAAGGCCACGGCAAAACCGGCCCAGTAAGGCCGGTCCCAGTCCATGCTCAGCGCAATGGCATAGGCGATAACCAGAGCCAGGGCTGTTTTCAGGGACTCTTTGGCGGTGCGAGACAGAATCATGGGATCGATGATACCGGGGTAACCCGGGCGATGGACGCGGCCCCGCTCCTCAAGCCGGGCGTAGGGTGCACTCCGTGCACATCAATTCACAGGTGCGTAAAACGCACCCTACCGGGGCGGCCTGGCCCAGTGATAAGTGAACTCCAGCGCCAGCGACCAGGGTGAAGAACCGTTCTCGCCGGCGACCCGGCCGCGGGGCTCGAGGGCAGACAATGGGCCTGTATCCACCGGTGAATCGTCCACGTTGATCAGGGTAGCGTTTAAATCGATGCGACTGCCGTTGCGACGCGTGTAGATGACGCCGCCGCCAACACCCCAGGCATCGTCCAGGGCGAAGGAAAAGGTGCGATCCTCGTTACTCACGGGCTGCTCGAAGTACAGGGCACCGAGGCGCCCCTTCAGATTGTCGGCAAGGGGGTACTCGACGCCGGCGGTCACGATCCAGAAATCCTTGAAGTTACTGTCCGGCGTGTCGAGGTTGTTTCCGTCAACGCGAAACTCCGTCAGGCCGAAGCGGCTGAAATCCACCCAGATGGCATCCACCGTGGCAGACCAGCCGTTGGCCCAGGCGTGATAGAGCCCGAGGTCCACATGCTGGGGTGTGCGCAGCGTGGTATTAACATTGTTGCCCGCGTCCTCGATGGCATCGACCAGGGCCGGTGGCAGGGTGGAACGCTTGAGATCCACGTTCACGGATTCATCGGGATCCGTTTCCGAATGCCAGGTCACACCGAAGCGCGTGCGGTCGGACAGATCAAACAGCGCACTGGCAATGTAGCCAAGGTCTGCGCCGTCCGCGTCCACATCGAGTTTGGCGTCGGGGTCGGTCGGGCCCGGATTCACGACCTGGGTGGTGGCATCCGAGGAGGTGTACTGCACCGAAGCCCCGCCGCCCAGGGACAACCAGGGTGTCACGCGGCGGGCCAGGGTGGCGGTGGCGGCGAGGAATATCAGGCTGAACTGATCGCTGTAATAACGACCGGCCCAGTTCGGACCGTTCGCTGCACCGAAACCGCCCGGCGCGTTCAGGGTCAGGCCCAGGCGCCAATCCTCGTTAAAGATCGGCCGCACGTAATAGAGACTCGGCACGATCACGGGTTTCGGATCCCGCGGATCACCGCCGGCCGTCGTGGTTCGGTTCGGGTCGGTATTGAAGCTGGAGAAACGCGTACCGTAGATCAGCTGACCGGCGAAGGCGGACCCGTCGATGCGGGGCATGCCGGCGGGGTTGAGATAAGACGTCTGCGCTGTCTCGGCCGGGGCGAAGAGCCGGGTAAAGGCCGGGCCGCCGGCCCAGGCAGCAGACACCGGCAAGCAGGCCAGGGCAGCCAGTCCCACGCACGCGCCAGCCCGACTCCATCGTTCTGACATTTGCATGCTGTTGAGTCTAGACCTTTGCTTCCTGGACACCAACATCAAACGACACAACGGCTAATACTCAAGCTGGCCGGAACAGCCTGTCAGGTCAGGCTGCGCCAATGACCTTGTCGCATTCCTCGATGCAGGCCAGGCAGGCGTCGGCGCAATCCGCACAAACCTCGTGTTTGTCGGCGAACTTGCGGCACTCCTCCTCACAGCTGATGCACACTGCTTTCGTCACCGCGGCAACGGCCGGCACGTGTTCTGACTCCAGCGCGGCAAACTTTGCAATGGCCGTGCAGATGGACACCAGCTCCATGACACTGGCCAGGCATTCCGTGAGTTCCAGGCTGCCGGCGCGCATGTCCATGATGCAGTGACTTATGCAGGCGTTGCCCGTGGTGATGCAGTGCTGGGCTTCCTGAGCCAGGGCTGCGAATTTTCCGCCGCCGTGATGCTCGTGCCCCTCCTCCGCAGCGCCTGCTGATACGCCGGCGGCAAGTGCCAGCCCGCCAGAGGCGAGCAGAAAGTCCCGCCGCGGCAATTTCTCGATTGATTCTGACATTGCATTCTCTCCCCTGATTTCCCTGCCAGTAAAGCCGCTGACGTGCCGCCCGTCAATAACGTTTGCCCCGGCGGACACCTGTTGTCAGCTACGCGGCAGCGGCTCTCTCCAGTACCGTCACCCAAACCGCCACGGCGAAACCTAGCACGGTGAAGACACCAGCCAGCAAGCCACCGTGCTCCTAGGCTTCCGGGATCATCGTGTTGGCCAGCATCATCAGGATGGCGCCAGCCGCAAAGGTCTGCACGAAAGCGAGCCACTCGGGCGATACGCCTGCAAAAAAGCTGTAACCCAGCGCCGAGGCCCCCGCGCAGACAATCGCTATCCCCAGCCACAACCCCAGGATCTTCAAGCTGCTCCAGCCGCCCGCACGCATACCGGCGGTTCCGGCCACGGCTTCTGGCAGATTGGACATGAACACAGCCACCAGCATGGCGAGACTCACCGAGCCGTCCTCCAGAATACCCAGCCCGATCACTGCGTTCTCAGGAATGCCGTCCAGGATGATGCCGAGCGTCAGCGGTACAACCAGGCTCGACGAATGGCTTGCGTTGACGGACTTCCGGTCGCTCGCACCCATGGCGCCAATGACTCGGTCAGCGACAAAAAAACCGCTGCGCCGCTGAGAAAACCGAAGGTGGAAAAACCCGTCATCTTGGCGAGCTGCACGGCCTCGAAAACGAGCTCGTAGGCCACGGCGGAAATCAGCACCCCGGCCCCGAAGGCCATCACCACCCCGAGTGTGCGCTTGCCGAAGGTGAACCAGGTGCCGAGCAGGCCGCCGATGATCAGCGACGACGCGGCAATGAATCCCCATAAAAATGCACTGGTCATATCAGGTCTCTCGCAAGGCACTTGCCTCGGCCACGCCAGACGGCCAAACGGTCAAGGCAGCAACGGCTCCAGTCCGGAACAAGACTCCGACTGCGTCACCAGCTCAAAAGACGGTATGGATGCAGGTCATAGCTCCAGAAATTCTTCGAATCCTGCGCCACCGGCAGCAGATGCTCAAGCCACCGCGGCAAACGATTTCACCAGCCGCTCGATGGTCCAGAACGCGGCGATACCGCCAATGGCATAGGGTGCTGCGCGCAGCAACACCAGCGTGGTGTGGTTATGCAGGTGGCGAATGCCGGCCAGCAAAGCGGCAACACCCACCACGAACAGCAACTGCCCCGTTTCCACGCCGAGGTTGAAAGTCAGCAGCGCGATGGGCACTTCGTTCTGCGGCACACCGATCTCGGCCAGTGCCCCGGCGAAGCCTAGCCCGTGCACCAGGCCGAAAGTAAAAGCCACGAGCCACGGATAGGTTTCCGCCAGGGTTCGTTCGCCATTCGATTTACGCACCGCTTCGACGGCCAGCAGCATGATGCTCAGCGAGATCACGGCTTCTGTCGGCACCGGGGGAATGTTCACCAGCCCCAGGGTCGCGAGAGCCAGCGTGATGCTGTGCGCAATGGTGAAAGCCGTGATGGTTTTTACCAGCGCCCAGATGCCGCTGATGATCAGCAGCAGCACCAGCAGGAACAGCAGGTGATCAAAGCCCTCCAGGATATGGATGGTACCCATGCCCCAGTAAGAACCGGCGACTTCCCAGCGCGTGGCCTGTGCGGGCACAGTGAAAGAATCTTTGCCCAGGCGGAGAATAGTGGAATGCTCGGCGCCGTCGGCCAGTTGAATGCGCACCAGCACATCGGTCTGGATGACGCCGAAACCGTCAACGCTGATGGTCTGCCCTATCAGCGACTGGCCGCCCGTTCGATAAGCTGTAAATTGCACATAGCCATTGGCACTGGTGCGACGCCCGGTGGATGGACCCACCGGCTCCAGGAACGCCGGCAGTATCGGCGTCAGGCCGAGACCCCGGTCCTGGCGCACGGGAATTTTCCAGGTGACGTCAACCCAGCCGCCGTCGCGCTCAACGATGTCCAGCAGGGCCGGGCTGAATTCGTCGGCAAGGCTCAAAACGGGCAGCAGGACCAGTGCCGCCAGCACGCCGCTGAGCCACTTCATTAACGGCACGCATTGACGGCTCGGCCGCAAGCCACTCACGACGCCGGTTCCGTCACCAGCGGTTCAACGTCGGCCACTTCATCCTTTTCTCCGCCAGCCTTAGCATCGGGCTGGCCCGGCACGGGCTCGACCACGATCTGATAGCGGCTCTTCAGGCTCTGGAAAAATTCTTCATTGAACTGCGTCTGCTGCTCGGCCTGCCAGTCTTCGAACACGGCCTGCTGCACGTCGGCGAAATCTGGGGGCGGCGCTTGCTGCAGGCTATGCACATAGACCAGGTGCACCCCGTAACCCGACAGCACCGGACCGTGCCACTGACCGGGCGCCAGTTCCATCACCACGTCGGTGAAACCTGTACCAAACTGTTTGCGAACGTCCAGCGCGGTCTTTTGCGGGTAGTAGCTTTGCAGCATGAAGCGGTCCCCGCGCTGCAAGGTCTCCGCATCAGGCTCGCCCAGGAGTTCCAGTTCAGCCAGCAGGGCCTTGGCATCATCCAGTGTGGCATCATCACGCCGGTCCGGGTCGATGAACACGTGGCTGAAGGTGATCAGGTCCGGTTCGCGATAGTTCGCCTGATTCGCCTGGAAGTAGGCTTGCAGTTCGCCGTCAGCGGGCTTTTTCAGGCGGGCCACATCCTTGGTCAGAAACTCCAGCTTCTGGGCGAGCCGGCGCCGGGTAATGGGGTCGTCCTCACCCAGGCCCATGGCTTCAGCTTCCCGGTACAGGATGTCTTCGCGGATGAACTGGTCAATCATGCCCGTGAGCTCCTGCTCCGTGGGCGGGCGATTGAAACGCCCCTGCCAGCCGTCGATGAAGCCCTGCACCCGGTCGGCATCGACCACGACGGTCATTTCACCGGTGGTTTCCTTGGGCGCACCAAACCACGCGTAGGCGCCATAGATGCACGCGCCAATCACTAAAAACTGCAGCAGCGGCTCTCTGGCGAGCCGGCGTAAGCCGTCGATCATCCGGGTTCCTGTGTTAGTGATTGCTCACCTGTGCGGGTGAGACTATATACAAGAGTGGCGTTTTCGAGCCCGAAAACTCGCCTCTAAGCACGGAGCAGCCCCTTTTACGGCCACTAACTCAATTAATTTCAATCAGTTAGTTTGGCCCGACCCTGATCATTGTCCGCGGGCTACTAACTCAAGTGATTTGAGCCAGTTAGCCTGGTCCGAACCCGATGAGCCCGCAGGCCCTTAGCCCCTTTTTACCGACCAACTCAATTTTTTACCGACCAACTCAATTGAACACCTGCCGCAATTGCGGGTAGGTAAGCGCTTTCTTGACCAGACTCGAATCCGGCGTGTACCAGATCGGCGAGGACCAGGCGCGTTCCTGTATCGTCGCATCGACCCCGGCGGGCGGCTCTATACCCATAGCTTTTGCGTCGTAGGTAGACCAGCGCGGCGTGGGTATTTCAAGCACCCGCACGTAGTAAACCGCGTGCAGTGACGGATCGAAATCGGGATCAGTCCACACCGCTGCCAGTTCGTTGTCACCGATGCTGTTCTCGTAGCTGGCGTTCTTAATGTCCACGGTGTTACCAACCGGCGGCAATTTACCGGTTTTGGCGTCAGGCTTACGGTTATCCGACCAGGCCACATCGTAGACCTGCTCCTGCGGGTAACCATTCTGGTACCAGCCTTTGATGATCTGCACGCGATCCAGGTTACCGCTGTCCGGGTCTTTCAGCGCCCAGACCGCAAAGGTCGGTGCTTTAGCCTTGCTCGATTTCTTGGGGAGGTCCTGGCCCATCGCTACGCCATCCTTGTAGGCGCTCTCAACGAAGCTGTCTTTTTCAACCAGATTGTCCGGATAGTCCCAGCCACCGAAGAAGCGCAGCCGAATCAGCGGCCCTGAGGTGCCAAAGGTTTCCTTGCTGGCAAGGCCGTCGAAGATTGCTTCACGGGTGTTCTCCGGCGCCCAGACGCCGGTCGCACCGGGCGAACCGAAGTAAATAGCAGGCTCACCAGCCGTTTGCGCAGCGCCAGACATCCTCACCTTGGTGGTCGCATCAACCGCACCATGCACGCCCGAATAATTGAATTCTTCGTTGTCAGAAAAAGCGGTGTGCGCATCAGCACCGGCCACGATGCCAAACTTGTAAGGATTGGCGCCAAGAAACTCCTGGTAGCCGACGCCGTTAATCAGCCCCTCACGCACATAGCTGTAATTAATGCGCCCCAGTACCGGCGGATTGGTGCCGATCAGGTGACTGTACTGCTGTTCGAAGCCGGCAAACTCATCATTGGGCGATAACGCGGGATGAGTTTCAGACTGACCTTTAGTCTGGATCATCTCGGTCGCCACCTCGTATTTCGCACGTCGCTGCGCATAAGCGAGGTCAATCGGCAATCCTTCGGAATTCCTGGGGGCAAACATCAGCCCGTTGCCCAGATTGGCATTATGCGAAATAGAAATAACTTCTTTACCGGCATCGCGCTGCGACTGCATCCAGACCCATAACTCTTCCGGCTTGTCTGAATCAAACGCAGAAAAAGGCGCAGCAGGACCCTCATCATCACGAAAGAAAATATTTCTATGCAGGTTTTGATTGGAAGGTATCGATGTCCACTCAAAAGCTATCAACGTAGTGAACTTGCCAGGATCGTTGTATTTGTTTGCGGTCTCAACATATTTCCCCCAAACCGACTTGATCAGTACCGGATCATTGAAATCCGGGTCTGGCTGCAGTTGAGTGAGTTGTGTCGCCACCAAAGCGAAGGCTTCTTGCCCCTGCTTGGGATCACCGGACAGAATCATCTTGACGATCGGATTGTCCTTCGCCTTCTTCATCAGGTCAGAATCAGGGTCTTCAAACTGCGGAAACACACCCATGTACTCAGCATGGTCGGTGACGGCAACCCAGTCATAGGGCGTTTTCTTTTGCACCATCTCGCCGCTGGTGTTCTTTTTAATCGCCTGGCCCTGGGCAAACTTATAGGCATCTTCCTGCGTGTTACGGGTACCCATAGCGAAAGCATCGGGTGAATTCACCGTATGCAAATGCTGTTCGCCAAAGTACACGTTCTTCAGCGGGTTCGCCTTGCCGGAATCGCGGCCGGGTTCGCCGCGGGAATCTGCAAAGGCACTGCCCTCAGTGAGCAAAGCTACGCCGAGAATTATGATGAATTTATTCATGATTTGATTATTCATGGCTGTTTTAGCGCTCCGGCACGCATTAGCACGCCTAATGTTGCGCGAAAAAAGGGTCGAACCGAATTATTCAGTAAATCGGTTCGACCCCATACCCTCTTTACTAGTGCCCGGTTCCCTAATCATCCCTGTTGCCCGCCGGCCCCCAGGTGTGCCCGGTCAGCTTCTTCAGCTTCGCCTCGAGGATCTTTTCCTGGGGCGGGGTGTACCAGATCGGTGAAGACCAGGCACGCTCC
>Ga0316191_10003806_pt1 | contig 11198 bp, 7 predicted proteins | sample Eddworburr2cm_MG_FD_204928 | JGI IMG/M metagenome (GOLD analysis project Ga0316191, IMG submission 204928) | Coastal sediment microbial communities from Maine, United States - Eddy worm burrow 2 cm | ecosystem: Environmental > Aquatic > Marine > Coastal > Sediment | place: USA: Maine | collected... | reverse complement strand
TCGACGTACTGGCGATCACCCTTGCTTCCGCAATGTTCCAGGCACTGGGCTCGATTTACCAACGCGGTATCCGGGGTGTCGGAGTACTCAGCTTCCAGGCATGGACGGCCGTCATCGCACTTCCCGTGCTGCTCGCAGCAACCCTGCTGACCGAGCAGGGCCAACTGGAGACTCTGAAAACAGCACAATGGCAGAGTTGGGCCAGTGTTGCCTATTCAGCCGTGATGGCGTCGCTGGTTGGGCACGGATTGTTTTTCTATCTGGTCCAGCGCCATCCTGTCAGCAGCGTGATGCCTTACCTGCAACTCACGCCCGTTCTGGCCGTCGTCTTCGGTGTGCTGATCTGGGGCGACCGGCCCGGTCCGCGCCTGTTGCTGGGCGGCGCGTTGGTGATCACGGGCATCCTGTTCATCACCCTTCGCGCCCGGCAAAAATCGGTTGGCAGAAAGGGCCTGGGCTAGAATCGCCCCAGCGAGGGTCTGGCCATTGATGGCAAGTGCACCGGCCGCCCCCTACCCATCGGGGGCCGGTACATGGGAGGCGGCCGCACAGGTTATATGGTCTCTAACTGCTTCCTTCCGCCTGCGCCCCGGCTGCATGTGCTGTCGGCGTCCCCTTGACCTTTTCACGGATGCGCTGCACCACTGCGTAGAACATTGGCACGAACAGGGGCACCAGGATGGAGGCGGCGACCATGCCACTGAACACTGCCGTGCCCAGGGAGCGGCGGCTGGCAGCGCCGGCGCCGGTCGCAATGACCAGAGGGATCACGCCGAGCACGAAGGAGAACGCCGTCATCAGCACCGCGCGCAATCGCAAGCGGGCGGCCGTGATCGCGGCGTCGAAAATGCTCAACCCTTCTTTCTCGCGCTGCTCCTTGGCAAATTCCACGATCAGGATGGCGTTCTTGGTCGCCAGCCCCATCAACAGCACGATACCCACCTGCATGTACACATCATTGTTGAGCCCTGCCCAGGTCTGCCCCAGGACCGCGCCCAGGATGGCCAGGGGGACCGACATCAGAACGGGAATCGGGATGGACCAGCTTTCGTACTGGGCGACCAGGAACAGGAACACGAACAGCAGGGCCATGCCAAAGATCATACCCACCTGTCCGCTGGCGATCTTTTCCTGGTAGGCCTGCCCGGTCCACTCGTAGGTGTATCCCGCCGGCAGCGTGTTATCGGCCAGGTTCTCCATGGCTTCAATGGCATCACCGGAGCTGTAACCCGGTGCCGCCGAGCCGTTGATGGTAATCGAGCGGAAGATGTTATAGCGGCTCACCTGGTCCGGACCGAACATGGGTTCGGTCTTGAGCAAAGTGCGCAGGGGCACCATGTCACCGTCGTTGTTGCGTACCTGCAAGCTGTAGATGTTCGACTCGTTCTGACGGAAAAGCGCGTCCGCTTGCATCAGGACCTGGTAGGTCTTGCCGAACTTGTTGAAATCGTTGGCGTAGGCCTTGCCGGTCGAACTCGCCAGGGTGTTGAAGATGGAATCCAGCGGCACCCCCAGGGTCTTGGCCTTCTCGCGGTCGATATCGAGAAAAATTTGCGGCACCGATGCCTTGAAGGTGCTGAACACCGAGTTCAGCTGCGGGGTCTGGTTAGCGGCCACGGCCAGGCCACCGAGCACCGCCGCCATGTTCTGAGGTGTGTCTCCAGCTGTGGACTGCAGAATAAATTCAAAACCACCGGTATTGCCGAGTCCGGGGATCGGCGGCATGCGGAAGGGAAACACCGTGGCGAACGGCAAGGCGTTGAGTTTGGGCGTCACGGCATCGACGATGGCCTGCTCGTGAAGTTCGGAACTGCCGCGATTTGACCAGTGATCGAGCACCACGATGGACAGTCCTGCATTGGAGGCAATGCCCTGCTTGATGATGCTGTAGCCTGGAACGGCGATCACATCAGTCACCCCCGGCATCTCGCCGAGGATACGATTCACTTCACGAATCGCTCTCTCCGTGCGCAGCAGCGATGCCCCTTCCGGCAACTGGGTATCCACCATAAAGGACTTCTGGTCTTCCATCGGTACGAACGCCGAGGGCATCTGGCCAAACAGGTAGACAGTCAGTGCCACCATCACACCGAACAGCAGCATGAAAATGGCGCTTCGGCGCACCATGACGGAAACCCACCGGGTGTAGCCGCCGGTCATGCGATCGAAACCGCGGTTGAACGCACCGAAAATGCCGGTCGTGGCCAGCTGGCCACTTTCCGGTTTGAGCAGGGTGGCGCAAAGGGCGGGGCTCAAGGTCAGGGCGTTGATCGAGGAGATGAACACCGCCAGGGAGATGGTGACCGAGAACTGGCGAAACAGCTCGCCGGTGAGTCCGGGGACGAAGGCCAGGGGTACGAAAACCGCCAGCAGCACCAGCGTGGTTGCGATGACGGCGCCGGCGATCTCTTCCATCGCCTTTTTCGTCGCGTCCTTCGGTGAAAGGCCATCGCCCATGTGGCGCTGAGTGTTCTCGACCACGATGATGGCGTCATCCACTACGATACCGATAGCCAGGATAAGCCCGAACAGCGTGATCAGGTTGATTGAATAGCCCAGCGCCAACAAGCCCGCGAAGGTGCCGATCAGTGACACCGGGATGGCGATCGTCGGGACCAGGGTGGAGCGCCAGTCCTGGATGAACAGGAACACCACCAGCACCACCAGCAGGATCGCGATGAACAGGGTTTCCTTGACTTCGTCAATAGAGGCAACCACGAACTCGGTGGAGTCATAGGCGATCTTGTAGGTAAGGTCTTCCGGGAAGCGTTTTGCCAGCTTCTCCATTTCAGCCCGGACACCGTCGGCGACTTCAAGGGCATTGGCCCCCGGTAGCTGGTAGATGGCAAGCACCACACTGGGCTGACCGTTATAGAGGCCGTAGGCGTCGTAGTTCTTGGAACCGAGTTCGATGCGGGCCACATCGCTGAGCCTTACCTTGGCGCCTTCCTCACCTACTCGGACAATGATGTCTCCAAATTCCTCGACGCTGCTCAGGCGACCCTTGCTGCGCAGGTTCCATTGGAATTGGGTACCCTCTGCGGCCGGCGAACCGCCGATCTGCCCCGCGGCGACCTGCACGTTCTGTTCACGCACCGCAGCCATCACGTCATCGGAAGTGAGCCCAAAACTGGCCAGTTTCTCAGGGTTCAGCCAGAGCCGCATGGCATAATCCTGGACACCCAGGATCGATGCCTTGCCCACTCCGTCCACCCGCGCCAGGGAATCACTGACATTGATGTTGGCGTAGTTGTTCAGGAAAAGCGTATCGTAAGTCTGGTTGGGTGAGTACAAGTTGACCACCAGGAGCATATTGGTCGACTGCTTGGTGGTGGTCACACCCTGGCGCCGCACCTCCTCCGGCAGTTCGGACATGGCCTGGCTGATGCGGTTTTGCACGTTGACCGTGTTGATGTCCGGATCAGAGCCCACCTTGAAGCTGACGGTCAGGATGTAACTGCCGTCGTTGGCGCTGTTGGACGACATGTAGATCATGTTTTCCACGCCATTGACCTTGGACTCAATGGGACCCGCTACCGTGTCAGAAACCGTTTCGGCATCAGCACCCGGATAGATGGCGATCGCCTGGACCTGGGGCGGGGCGAGTTCCGGGTAAAGTGCTACGGGCAATGCACCGATGGCCACCAGGCCAGCGATCGTGATGACGATCGAGATGACGAAGGCGAACTTGGGCCTTTCGATGAAGAAGGCGCTGAACATGGTTTAGCGCTCCCCGGCTTCGGTTCCGGTGTCAGGGCCACCGGTATCCGGTCCACTGCCTTGTTGCATCGACGGTCTGGGGGCAAGCTTGGCATCCACCAGGACGCCCGGCCGCACTTTCTGGATTCCTTCCACGATGACCTGCTCGCCAGGTTCCAGCCCTCCAGTGACCACCAGCTCACCGGCATAAGCCTGTCCGGTAGTGATGCGCCGCAGTTCAACCGTGCTGTCCGGCGCCACCACCATCACGAATACCCCGGCCTGGTCTTCCTGCACCGCTGATTGGGGGATAATCAGCTTGTCGGTCAATTCTTCCCGGCCCAGCATGGTACTGACATACAGGCCCGGAACCAGCAGCTTCTGCGGATTGTCGAAACGGGCCCGCAACACAACGGTGCCGGTCTTGCGGTCGACCACATTATCCATAAAGTCGACTCGCCCCACGTGTTCGTAAAGGCTGCCGTCAGGGAGGCGCAACCGGACTTCGATCCTGTCCAGATCAACGCCGTTGGTTCCCGCGTCGTAACGGCGTTTTGCCGCAATCACGTCCCGCTCACTGACGCTGAAGTTGGCGTAGATGGGTTCCAGCTCCACCAAGCGGGCCAGTTCACCGGTCTGCGGGGTGACCAGGTCACCCACGCTGGCCCCGGATCGCCCGATACGGCCGGAGAAGGGCGCGGTGATGATGGTATGGGACAGGTCAATCTCGGCTCTCATGAGCTGCGCCCCGGCGGTTTTGAGGTTGGCCGATGCCTGTAGCAAGTCGCTCTCTGCTTTGTCCAGCGCCTGCTGGCTCACTGATTGTTTCTGCGCCAGTAACCGGTAACGCTTTGCATCTTTGTCCGCTCGCGCAACCTCTGCCTTCGCCTCGGCGACTGCTCCCTCGGCTGCGGCTACACTCGCCTGGTAAAGCCCCGGATCGATCAGAAACAGTTCGACGCCCTGCTCCACATCCTGGCCCTCAACGAACTCCCGCTTCAGCAGATAGCCCTCCACCTGGGTGCGCAGTGAAACGTCGTTGACGGCGACGGTCTGGCCGACATATTCCACGGTCTCCGAAATCTGCTGCATTGCCGCCTGGGCGACCAGCACCCCGGGAGGCGGCGCTTCGACTGCTTCCTTCGAAGCCGGGTCGCAGCCGACCAGCAAGAGTGGACTCATCATGATGAGTGCCAGGTAGCGCAGTGCTGTTTTCATTTTCTATCGCCTGTGTAATTGTCGCTATCCGGCATCCGGTAGTCTCCGGAACCTATGTAATTTCTGGGTCCATAAGTGTATACCCGCCGCTTGTTGCCGTCTAAATCCCATTCCCAGTCCTTTTCCCGCGTATTCACATCGTAGGTTTCCGACCGGTTGTAACGATAGGGATAGTAAGGCCCCCAGGCGCCATAACCATAAGTGTACGGATATCGCCAGTAGGCGGCACGATTGTAATAACCCGGGTAGTACCAGCCGGTCCCATAGACCATCGTGGACCCGGTGTAGTAGCGGTTGTAGTAACCGCTGGTACTGGTATAAGCGACTTCACCACTGCTGTCATCGAATGCAGCAACCTTGACGAAGGTGACGTTGTACGCCGGGTCTGTGGGGGGAATTGTGTAGATGGCTTCCGGAATTTCGGTAGCGGCCCGCCAGCCAGTCCTGGGGTTCGTCGATGAATACCAGGCGCCCTCAAAACACAGGTAGTAATAGTTATTGTGCATGATGACCTGGTACGGCGTGTTTTCAGCCCTGCGCAGTCCCGTGGCCTCGATGTCGACAAAGTTCGGTTCTCCCACATACGGGACCTCGGACTTGTTTTCCTGGTCAAGGGTGACCACTGCACGTTTCGGTTTGGCGGCCTCGGCCACGGCCTGTTCAGCCTGGGGCGTGCCGGGGACAGACACCAGCACACCGGCCTTGCGATGATCGGCCGGAATGGCAGCGAATTCCGCGGGCAGGGTTTTGACAGAAGACCATTGTCGTTTGAAACTCTTCGTACTGAACCATCGGCCCGACAACAGCAGGTAGTATTGCTCCTTGTAGAAGAACAGATCATCAGCCGTGTTGGAGACAAAATCCAGGCTGGTGCCCGGTATGGTTTCCAGTTCCGTATTGCCGTCAATGAGCACCAGTTCTGTCGGCTCGTAACTGATGACCAGCGGAACGGGAGGAGTTTTCGCCTTCCTCGCTGGCATGGCCCCGGCAACCTGCGGCCAGTCCGAACTGAGCTGCAAGGTCAGAAAACCTTCCGGCAGGTCGATCGTATTGATCCAGTCACCGCTGGCCAGCATGCTGTTTCTCAACCAGTGATCATCCCGCAGCAGATACCAGGCTTCATTTTCAGTGTCGTAAAACACGTCCCGGTCCGTGTTGACGACAAACTCGAGCCGGGTTCCCGGTATCGCGACTCTTGATGGAGGTCCGTCGATCAACATCAATTCCATCGGATGGTTTGAAACAACAATCCGCGGGGGATTGAAATTCAGCTGAGCATGCGCATCCGAAAAAACCAGTAAGCATGCTGCCGCCAGCACCCATCCCCTGCGAATGAAAGTTACAAACATTGCGGCCGAATCAATCAATCGGCTTGATAAATTTCAGTGTCCAGCGGTCGGTATTGCCGGTCACCGTTTTCCTTCCCACTTCGAAGCGGAGCTCATCATCCGGCCTGAAGTGGAGATCAGAAAAATCGACGAATTCGAAACCCGCCTCCTCGATTTCCAGGATGGCCTGGACCGGATCAATACGCCTGCGATTTTCTGGGTTGTCCGATTCCATGTGCCGGCGGGTATGGTCAACCACCGCGTAAACTCCGCCGGGATTGAGCGCCTCGAACACTGCCGCATTCATCGCAGCCCGTCCTTCGGGACCAAAGTTATGGTAGTTGCGGAACGTAAATACGATGTCCGCATCATTGACTTCAAGGCCTTCAATTTCCAGGGCGTAGGTCCTTGAGCCCTCGGGCCGGTAGACCCTGGCCTCCTTTGCCACGACTTTCACCTGGTCAAATCCCGGTTGATTGAGAACAGTCTCTTCAACCCGCCCGGTACCCAGCGCTACGTAAAACTCACCATTCTCCGCCAGCACCGGTGCCAGCAGTTTCGTATACCAGCCTCCGCCGGGCAGAAGTTCGACGACTTTCATGTCATCGCGTAATCCGAAAAATTCCAGCGTTTCGACCGGACGGCGATTCCGGTCCCGCTCCATTTCAGCTTCGGTGCGGACATCAGCCTTCATCGCCGCTTCCAGTTTTGTTTTTACCGCGGAATAATCAGCCGCCTGGACAAGGCCGGAAAGCAGAAACAACAGGGTCGCAAATACTCGTGTCATGAAAAACTCCTGATAGAAAACTATTGGAAAAGGGAAAAACCGGCGCTCCGAAGGAAGCCCGGCAGAAATGATTGTAGTCGAATAGAGCTCAGCCGTCAGGCTGCGGCTCTATATTCCGCTACCTGGTGCGAATTGAGTGCCCGTACTGCCGTCTTCAGACAGTAGCGCATTTCTTCCTGTTTTTGTCCCGGTATACGGTTCTTATTGAGACTGAGCATTTCATGCCAGTACTCAATTTCTGCCTGGAGCAGATAACGCCTGGAAGATTCCATATCTTTTGCCCAATTTGGTGCCGCGTTCTGACGCGGTAGATATTTTGGAAATCATCCTGATCAGTACCCGTGGAAACTCCTTTTCCACGGTCATTGCACTCCCTGTGCAATAAAACATGACTGGTAGATCATGTGAAACCTTTTGTAATCCAACCAGCGCCCGATGTCAAGCCCACTGCAGGTAATTTATGATTATATGGGCTAAATACCTGATATTTTGCAGTTTTTGATGGGCAAGACCCGCAGAAAAGGGTCAAAGCTCCCGCAGGGCTGTGGCCACCGGTTGGCGGGCCGCCTTGATAGCTGGAAAGAAGCCGCCAATCAAACCAATAACCGTTGCAAAAACAATGCCGCGAATCAGCAATGAGCCTGATACATCGAAAGCAAAAGCAACCTGGCTGAAACTGGAAAAATTCAGGGTTGCCGCACGGTAACCATCGAAAACCAGCCAGGCCGCGAATGCTCCGATCGCACCTCCTGTCACAGCAAGCATAAGAGACTCAATCAGCACCGAAATCACGACCGGACCGGCATTGAAGCCCAATGCGCGCAAGGTGGCTATTTCCCGCGCGCGAGAAGATATGGCTGTATACATCGTGTTGAGCGCACCGAACATGGCGCCGAGGCCCATGATGACGGCGATCAGCGTGCCCAGTCCAGTGATCAGGTTATAAAGTACCGCCGATTGGGCTTCATAATAATCAACTTCGAGCACGGGCTTTACATTCAACCTTGGATCACTGGTCAGGGCGTCCTTGTATTCCCGGAAGGCATCCGGCGATTCAAGTTTCGCATAGACAACCTGGAATGAATTACCGCGGCGGTAGGCCGGTTGAAGCACCGCGGCATCCACCCAAATCTCACTTTCCGCTAACCCTCCGGCTGCCTCGAAAGCACCCACGATCGGCCACTCCTCCTGGGCCACGGTAAGGGTGGATCCAACCTCAAGGCCGCTTATTTCGCGTTGGGCGCCCACGCCGACAATCACTTCGTTCAGGCCCGGCTCGAACATCCGCCCTTCGACAATTCTGAAGCCGCTGCGCAGTTCCGGTGCCACCATTGATACGCCGCGCAGAGGCACGTTGGCATCACTGCCGGTTGAACGCATCGGCAAATTGATCACGACGAACAGTTCGGGGGAAGACAGCGGTCCGTCTTCATTGCGGGCCAACCCGGGTCCTTCGGAGATAAATCGGGTGTCATCGCCGCTGAGCCCGCTCATCATTTCCGACGTGGCCCCGCTTCTCAGCACCACGACGTTTTCCGGCGAAGCGGAATTTTCCATCGTACGCAGAATACCCTGCGCGATAGACAGCACCCCTATCAGCACGGCGACAACACCGGCGATTCCGAATACAGCCGTCAGAGAGGAGCCGATGCGCTGCGGCAGACTCCTCACGTTAAACAACGTGATCGAAATGATTTGTGCAATCCAGTTCAGCAGCCGGGTCACGAGCTATCTCCTCAGTGCGTCCGCGATGCGCAGCCGTTGTGCCTGCAGCGCCGGTAAAATTCCTGCCACCAGGGCCATCAACCCGATCAGGATGACTCCCAGCAACAGGTAGTTCACCGGTATATAAAAAACCGGCAGAGATCCCCTCGTCGGGTCACCGGCACTGACCATCAGAAAGGCCAGCGACAATCCGAGCGCACCGCCTATTCCGGTCAGCGCCAGCGACTCACCCAGCACCAGCCCGAGTACCCCGCGGTCGCTGAAACCAATGGCCTTGAGCACAGCCAGTTCATTGGTGCGTTCACGCACCGCGTAAGCCATGGTATTTCCGGCCACCAGCAGCATCGTGAAGAACACGGCCGCAATAATTGAAGTCATGATGAAACCGATATCACCAATCTGGTCGGCGAAACCCTGCACAAAAGCACCCTCAGCTTCAGCCTTGGTCTCAGCAGGTGAATTGGCAAACTCGGCATCGATCAATTCCGCGGTTTCTGCGGCCCGGGCAGGATCGGATATCCGAACCGTATACCAGCCCACCTGGCCCTGCCCAAATTGTCGTGATTCATCAAAAAAATCATAACGAAACAGGAACTGGGAAGTATCTGTACCCTTTTCTGCGCCTTCGTAAATACCAACCAGCTCGAACTCCCAGGTTACTTCACCGCCTTTCCGTGTCCAGATCGTCGCATTGATCGGAATGCGGTCACCCACCTTCCAGCCGAAACGGTCTGCGATTCCCTTTCCTGCGATCGCCCCGCTGCGAGTGCTCAGCCATGCTGCCCGTTCCTCGTCACTGAGCAGAAATTCCGGGTACATGGCCAGGTACTCTTCAGGATCAACCGGAATCTGGGCAAAGAAATTGCTGGGTTTCTGGTAGACGCCGCCAAACCAGGTCTGGTGAACCGCATCCTGCACGCCCTCGATCTGTTCGATCCGGGATTCGTATGACGCTGGCAGCAACTGGATGATCGAAACCTTGTGACGCACAATCAGCCGGTCCAGGCCAGCCACGTCGACACCCTGGCTGAAACCCTGCTTGATAGCGCCCAGGTATCCGAACAGCATGAACGCCACCATGATCGACAGAAGCGTCAATATCGTGCGTATCTTTTTGCGCTTCAGGTTGCTCCAGATCAGGTAGAGGTATTTCATACGCTGAGCCCTCTATTCCTCGGCTTCCGTCGAGAGCCGCCCCTTGTTGAGATAAAGCGTTCGCGAGGCGCGCGCAGCCGCATGAATATCATGGGTCACCATCACAATGGTTTTACCCTGTTCCCGGTTAAGCGCTTGCAGAAGATCAAGAATCTCGTCTCCGGACTTACGGTCGAGATCTCCGGTAGGCTCGTCGCACAGCAACAGTGTCGGATCGGTGACGATGGCCCTGGCAATCCCTACACGCTGCTGCTCACCACCCGAGAGGGTGCGCGGATAATGCCCTTTGCGATGAGACAAGCCCACAATATCCAGGGCGAGGGCCGCTCGTTTTTTACGCTCGGACCGGGAAAGACCAGTGAGCAACAACGGCAATTCAACGTTCTTTTGCGCCGTCAGGACCGGCATCAGGTTATAGAACTGGAAAACCAGGCCGACATGCCGGGCCCGCCAGGCAGCCAGCTTGCGCTCAGACAATTCATCGATCGGTTCACCGCCCACAACCACGGAACCCTGGCTGGGCCGGTCAAGCCCGCCAATCAGGTTCAGCAACGTGGATTTACCGGAACCCGAAGGACCCATCAAGGCGAGGAATTCCCCGTCGGGTATCTGCAAATCAAGTCCGCCAAGCACATGGATCTCTTCCGAGCCGCGTTTGAAAATCTTGTCCACATTGCGGATTATGACCAGCTCGTTATTTTCCACAGTCATCTGTTTTTCTCCTGAACGGCATCGCCGTCAGCCAAATCCGGCGGACCTTCGACCACCACCCGTTCTCCCGCTGACAGACCACTGCTTACCCATACATCACTGCCCCGGGGATCGCCCAGAAAAACGGCACGGCGTTCAACGCGGCCGTCAGCCAGCACGAACAGGTATGCTTTCCCGTCCTCTCTTCGAATGGATTCTTCCGGCACCAGCAAACCCTTGTCCGCAGTTACCTGCGAATCAGTCTGCTCCACTTCCTGAAACGCTACTTTCACCCCCATGTCGGGAAGAATCCTCGGGTCGAGCTGATCAAAGCCGACCCGGACTTCCACGGTAGCACGCTGGCGATCCGCGGTTGGGATGATCGCGATAACATGGCAGGGAATTTTCCAGTCGGGATAGGCATCCAGCGTCGCAACCACCTCCTGGCCGGCAGTGACCCGGTTGATATAGGCTTCGTTGACATCGATCTCGATCTCGAGGGAAGACATATCCACGATGGTGCCGATACCGGTCCGGGTGAATCCGCCACCGGCAGATACCGGCGAAATCATTTCACCCGGCTGGGCGTTCTTGGC
>Ga0316191_10003805_pt1 | contig 11200 bp, 8 predicted proteins | sample Eddworburr2cm_MG_FD_204928 | JGI IMG/M metagenome (GOLD analysis project Ga0316191, IMG submission 204928) | Coastal sediment microbial communities from Maine, United States - Eddy worm burrow 2 cm | ecosystem: Environmental > Aquatic > Marine > Coastal > Sediment | place: USA: Maine | collected... | reverse complement strand
CGCTGGGCTCGGAAATCACCGTCGTTGAATTCATGGATAGTCTGATTCCGGGTTGCGACAAGGATCTGGTCAGAGCCTTGACCAAGATCATCAAGCCGCGCTACAAGTCGATCCTGTTGAAGACCAAGGTATCCGAGATCAAGGCGCAAAAGAACGGCCTGAAGGTCAGTTTCGAAGGTGACAAAGCACCGGATCCGGCAATTTTCGACAAGGTGCTGGTCGCCGTTGGGCGCCGCCCCAATGGCAACAAGATCGGTGCCGACAAAGCCGGTGTCAATGTCGACGATGCCGGTTTTATTGCTGTTGACAAGCAGATGCGCACCAACGTCCCGAACATATTTGCCATTGGCGATATCGTCGGCAATCCCATGCTCGCGCACAAGGCAACCCATGAGGCCAAGGTAGCGGCCGAAGTCATTGCTGGTATGAAGTCCTTCTTCGAACCGATGACTATTCCGTCGGTAGCTTATACCGATCCGGAAGTTGCGTGGATGGGGTTGAATGAAATCGAGGCCAAGGAGCAGGGTATCGAATACGTGAAGGGGGCTTTCCCCTGGGCCGCCAGCGGTCGTTCGCTGGGTATTGATCGCGACGAGGGCATGACCAAAGTGTTATTCGAAAAGGAAAGCATGCGTATCCTCGGTGCGGGTATTGTTGGCCCGAATGCCGGTGAATTGATTGCCGAGGCCGTGCTGGCGCTGGAAATGGGTGCCGATGCTGAAGACATCAGTCTGACCATTCATCCGCACCCGACGTTGTCGGAAACATTCAATTTCGCCGCGGAAATGGCCGAAGGCACGATTACCGACCTTTACATTCCGCGCAAGAAGTAGTGCAGCGGACAATGAAACACTAACGATACCGGCCAGGCTATGCCTGAACTGCATTACACGAAGTCGGGCAGTGGTCCGGCGCTGCTGATTCTGCACGGCTTGTTCGGCTCTGGTAAAAACTGGCATTCGCACATGCGACGCTTTGCCGAGAGTTTTGCAGTCTACAGCGTCGATTTGCGCAATCACGGCCAATCGTTTCATGCCGATGAAATGAATTATCCGTCGATGGCCGCGGACGTGGCGCAGTTGATCGCTCAACTGGAACTCCGGGACTGCCGGATTCTGGGCCACAGCATGGGTGGCAAGGTCGCGATGACGCTGGCGATACAGCATCCTGCCCTGTTATCCAGAATGATCGTCGCCGATATCGCGCCGGTCGCCTATCAGCATGATTATGACGATCTGATCGAGCCGATACTCGCGCTCGACCTGGATAGCTTCGCTTCGCGCACGCAAATCGATCACGCCTTGCGACCCAGTATTCCCGAGGATCAACTGCGCGCGTTCCTGCTGCAGAATTTGTTTCGTGAAACCGATGGTTGGCGCTGGCGAATCAACTGGCCGATAATTCAGCGCGACATGGATGAGCTCACTGGATTTGCGCCGCTGCCAGGCGACTGGGTTGGGAGCCAGCCGACCCTGTTTATCCGTGGTGCCAACTCTGACTATGTGGGCAGTAGCGAAATCGAGGTTATCGAGCACCACTTCAGTGATGCCAGGATCGCGACGATTGACGGCGCCGGGCACTGGTTACACGCCGAAAAGCCGCTTGAATTCAGTCGCCTGGCGCTCGATTTTCTGCTGCACTAGCCCGGATTCTGATCCGGCGCTGACCCGTGGGGGGCGCACCTGGGCGTGAGCTGCTCCGCTCCCGGCCGGCAAGGCCATGGCTTAACTGCGGGCATCCAGCCCGACGCCCAGCAGCATTTGTGCTGCGTCACCGCGAGAAATACTGTGATGCGGCATTCCGATGTAATATCCGGGCTAGCGATGATTTTTTTGCTCGCCAGATCTGAACACGCCAATCCAGACCCTATGCCGGGGGCAGAAGTGCCAACAGGGATTACTCGCTTCGGTTCAGGCGCGAGAATTTTGAGTTCCAGTAGACTTCACCGCTGCCGTCCAGATGCGCCTGGGATCTGCCGAGGATAAATAGCAGATCGGACAGTCGGTTGATATAGCGACAGGTCACCGGGTTAAGTTTTTCCTGGTTGTCCAGTTCAACCAGGCCGCGTTCGGCGCGACGGCAAACAGTGCGCGCCAACTGGATCGCGGCGACAACTGGTGTCCCACCGGGCAGAATGAATTCTTTGAGGCCAGGCAGATCGGCGTTCAGTACCTCGATACTTTGCTCGAGAGCCATGACGTAGTCATCGGTGATCAACTGTTTCCCGGGCTGACACAATTCTGCCCCGATGTCGAACAGGTCGTGCTGAATCGCAAACAGCGTGTGTTGTGCCGCTTCGTCCGCCAGCAGGCTCAGTACTACGCCGAGCTGGGCATTGAGTTCGTCCACTTCGCCAAGGCAGTGCACGCGGGCGTCATTTTTCGCGCGTCGGCTGCCATCGGCCATACCGGTGCTGCCCTTGTCGCCAGTGCGGGTCACTACCCTGGACAATCGATTTCCCATACTGAAGCACTATCCCGTAGTTGTCTTGAATACCAATAAAATTCGACGCGGGCGATAAACGTAATGCTTTGCGAATGATCGAAATGGACTCATCGTGTCGCGAGGTCGAATGACTGGCATATGTTCGGAAATCCCGTAGCGGATGTAAACCGCCAGCGTGTCGGGGTGTCGCATACAGACAGCATTTGCGTCGATTCCCGATCTATCGCATGATCACCGTCCCTAATCAGCAACGCCGACATGTGTTTAGTTTTAAATCTCGAGCCTGGCAACTGGGCCTTATCGCTATCCTCTGGTGCTTCACCTATTTACTGAGTCTGACGACTTTCGTATCGGGGTTAGAGTATGGTCTGTTCCAGCACATACTTGAGTTGCAGCCGGTAAGCCGTGAAGCGCTTATGGCTCGTCCAATTCACTTTGCCCCGCATTGGAGCCTGTTACCGGTCTATGGGTTGATCCTGGTGCTATACGTGCGCCGCTATACCCGATCGCCCACTACTGTACTGTCGATGCTGACCGTTATCCTGATACTGTTCGCGTTACTGATGCTGGAAGTGTTGTTCGCGGTGTTTTTCCGCTTCTATCTGCCGCTCATGTTCCCGGCGCTGGTGATGTTGCTGGCTTCCACGATTTACTGGGGTATCGACCTGTATCATGGTCTTGCGACATCTTCGTTACTTCAACAGGAACCAGTCGATTTATCCGATGTGCGGGCGCACATCGACAAAGGCGACCTGAGAACTGCCCTGACACTGCTCAAACAGTGTCCCTATAGCGATGAAATGCTGGAAGTCGGTTATCAGCTGGGCATGTTGCTGGAATCGAGCAAGCACTGGGCAAGCGCACTGAACCTCTATCACTGGTTATCTCGCTACGACCCTGGTCTCATCGATTTTGTCACGCGAATCGAGGAAATCCGCAAGAACCGGGCGATATTACTCAAGCTTGGAAAATCGCTGCCGATCACAGAAGCCGAGCTGCCGACCATCGGTAATTACCGCCTGCTGCGAAAAATTGCCAGGGGTTCGACCTCGGTGATGTACGAAGCCACCGATATGCGCTCGCACAATCGAGTTGCGCTCAAGGTGATGCGCCTGCGGCGCGACGAAAAGCTCGAACGCGACCGCATCCAGCACTGGTTGCGCGAAGCCGAGGTCGTGGCGCAACTCGATCACCCCAACATCGTCAAGATTCACGATGCGGAAATGCTTGGCGACAGCGCCTATATCGCGATGGATTTTATATCGGGTTATTCCATGTCGCAGCGCCTGCGCAAGCGTGAATATCTGACCGTGGGCGAATGTATTCGTATTTCGCAAGCCATGTTGAAGGCTCTGGCTGTAGCTCACCATCACGGTGTCATTCACGGCGACATCAAACCTGCCAATATCATGTACGACAGCTCCGGTGACAGCTACATTCTTACCGATTTCGGTGCCGCCTACAGCGATCGTCGCCAGCGCCAGGGCGATAACCTTATCATCGGAACCCCGGCCTATATGTCGCCCGAACAACTCGAAGGCAAGAAGCTGGACGGACGCTCCGACCTGTTTTCACTGGCGGTGACGCTTTACCATTTGCTCACCGGCGAGCAACCGTTTTCCGGCAGCAGTCTGCCCGAGCTCAAAAGTAATATCGTCAAAGAAGAGCCCGATCTGAATCATTTGACCTTACCAGCCGGCATCCTCGAGATTATCGTCAAGGCGTTGCAGAAGAAACCCTACATGCGCTTCGCCGATGCCCAGCAGATGTTGATTGCGGTGCAATATTGCGAGAACCAGTTGCAGGAACGCATGCAGCAAGATGACTGATATCGGGTTATCAAGTGCCGCCCGACTCTGATAATTTGCGGTTGTGATGCTCCCTCCAGGCAATCAACAGGCCGCCGGCAATGATTAATAATACCCCGGGGAACAGCTTTGCAAATGGGGCCTCATCGAAAAATAACCAGCCGAGAATGAAGGCGAATGGAATTCCGAAGTACTCGTAGGGCGACAGACTGGAGGGCCGTGCCAGTCGGTAGGCGTTGATCAATGCCAGCACCGCAAATCCACCTACCAGTCCCATGCCCAGCAACAGGCCCCAGTCCTGCAGCGATTGCACCTGGCTATATCCAGTAGTCGCGAAGACGATCGCTAAAGCTCCGAACAGCGCGCCGGCGGAGGCATACATGTTGAGTAGCGCGGTCGGATTGTGCTCGTCGAACAGCCTGACGCAAACCGTGGACAACGAGTAACCCAACGCGGCGCCGATCGGGAGCAGGCTATACGGGGTGAATATGGCACTGCCGGGGCCCATGATCATGACCACACCGACGAAGCCGACGATTACCGCCAACCAGCGCCACATCCCAACCTCGTGCTTGAGGATCGGAATCGACAGCAGGGTAATCAATACCGGGCTGATATAAGTGAGTGTGGTTGCCGTTGCCAGCTCCATTTTGGTAATCGACAGGTAGAAACAATATTGCGCCATCGCGATAAACAGGCCGCGCAGCAGGCCGAGGCGCCATTGGCGTATTTTCAGCAAGCGGCCGCGAGCATGCCACTCGCTTGACAGCAACAGCACGATTACACTTGGAATCAGGCCGAAGACGTTACGAAAGCCAGCCAGTTGCTGAACCGGGTAACGATCGCCCAGGAACTTGATGATGACTCCCTGGATATCGAACAGCAGTATCGCCAGCAGCACGTATACGACGGCTCGCGCAAAAAGATGGGTGCTCGCGGGCATGGCGGTCTCATTAACCTTGGATCTCGGCGGTTGCCGTGGGTGCCTTAATTTAGCAAATTATTAAGGTTGGCGTAGACTCATCTTTGCAATCCGCATACAATTCGCTTTCAAGAAGATGCTGCCTTCGTAGTATTAACTTAAGCGAATTTCTCGATGGGAAGAACCGCCGGTTCATCCTGTTTCTGTGCGCGCGCATTTTTTTGAAATGGAGATTTTGTGCCTAAACCAGCCATACTAGCCCTGCAAGATGGAACCATCTTCAAAGGCAGTTCCATCGGCGCTGATGGAATTTCTGCCGGCGAAGTGGTATTTAACACCGCGATGACCGGTTACCAGGAAATTCTGACTGACCCATCTTACTGTCAGCAGTTGATTACACTGACCTATCCCCACATCGGTAATACCGGTATCAACGACGAAGATGAAGAAGCGACACGAATACACGCCAGTGGCCTCATTATCCGCGATCTACCGCTTATCGCGAGTAACTGGCGCAGTCAGGGAAATCTGCAGGATTACCTGACTGCCAGGGGTGTAGTCGCTATTGCCGATATCGATACCCGCAAGCTGACGCGTCTTCTGCGTGACCGGGGAGCTCAATCAGGTGCCATCATGGCCGGCGATGATATTTCCGTGGAAGCCGCAATAACCGCTGCCAGCAATTTCGGCGGACTCGCGGGCTGCGACCTCGCTCAGGTCGTCACTACGCAGGAACCCTATAGCTGGAATCAGTCGACCTGGTCACTGGAGCAGGGTTATCGGGAAAGCAGCGAGCACCGCTTTCATGTGGTCGCCTACGATTACGGCATCAAGAAAAACATCCTGTGCATGCTCGTTGAACGCGGTGCGCGGGTAACCGTGGTGCCGGCCAAAACCCCGGCAGATGAAGTGCTGGCGATGCAGCCCGACGGTGTTTTCCTGTCGAATGGACCTGGCGATCCCGAACCCTGTGACTACGCAATCGAGGCGATCGAGCAGATCCTGCAAACCGACTTGCCGGTATTCGGTATTTGTCTCGGTCACCAGTTACTCGCACTCGCCAGTGGCGCGCGCTCGCTGAAAATGAAATTTGGCCATCATGGCGCGAATCACCCGGTTCAGGACCTGGCGACCGGTGTAGTGATGATAACCAGCCAGAATCATGGTTTCGCGGTCGATGAGGACAGCCTGCCCGACACGCTTCGAGCCACGCATCGGTCGCTATTCGATGGCAGTCTGCAGGCCGTGGAGCGCACCGACAGGGCGGCGTTCAGTTTCCAGGGCCATCCCGAGGCAAGTCCGGGGCCGCACGATGTGGCGCCGATGTTTGATCGGTTTTTTGACATGATCGAGACGCATAAAGCGTCACGAGGGACTGCCTGATGCCGCGTCGCGAGGATATAGAATCAGTATTGATTATCGGCGCCGGACCGATCGTTATCGGCCAGGCATGCGAATTCGACTACTCGGGAGCCCAGGCTTGCAAGGCACTCAAGGAAGAAGGGCTTCGCGTTATTCTGATCAATTCGAATCCAGCCACCATCATGACCGATCCCGATACGGCTGATGCGGTCTACATCGAGCCGATCACCTGGCAGGTGGTCGAGAAGATAATCGCCAAGGAAAAGCCGCAGGCGCTGTTACCTACCATGGGAGGGCAGACTGCGCTCAACTGTGCGCTCGACCTGGTACGCGAGGGGGTACTGGAAAAATACGGTGTGGAAATGATCGGCGCGACCCGCGAAGCTATCGATATGGCGGAGGATCGCGAACAGTTTCGGGTGGCCATGGCTGAAATCGGCCTGAAGACCCCTAAAGCGTTCATTGCCCACAGCATCGAGGAAGCCTGGCAGGGACAGTCGCAGATAGGATTTCCGATCATTATTCGACCTTCTTTTACCATGGGTGGCAGCGGCGGCGGAATCGCCTATAACCGGGAGGAATTCGACGACATCATCCGCCGTGGCCTTGACCTTTCGCCGACCAGTGAAGTCCTCATCGAAGCCTCGGTACTGGGCTGGAAAGAATTTGAAATGGAGGTGGTGCGCGACAAAAATGACAATTGCATCATCATCTGCGCGATCGAAAATCTCGATCCCATGGGTGTGCATACCGGGGACTCGATCACTGTAGCGCCGGCGCAGACGCTCACCGACAAGGAATACCAGATCATGCGTAACGCGTCCCTCGCGGTGCTGCGCAAGATCGGCGTCGAGACTGGTGGTTCCAACGTGCAGTTTGCGATCAACCCTGAAAACGGTGAAATGATCATCATCGAGATGAACCCGCGCGTATCGCGTTCGTCTGCACTGGCCTCCAAGGCTACTGGTTTCCCGATCGCCAAGGTTGCCGCCAAGCTCGCCGTGGGCTACACCCTCGATGAATTGCAGAACGACATTACCGGCGGCGCGACACCTGCGTCGTTCGAGCCCAGCATCGACTACGTGGTCACCAAGATACCGCGCTTCACCTTCGAGAAATTCCCCCAGGCCGACGATCGCCTGTCCACTCAGATGAAGTCCGTGGGCGAAGTGATGGCGATTGGGCGCAACTTCCAGGAATCCTTTCAGAAAGCGCTGCGTGGCCTTGAAATCGGTGTGCACGGTCTCGACCCAATCGTCGACCAGTCGCTGGATGCCGATGAGCTCGAGGACCTGTATCGTACCGAGTTGCGTCTACCTGGCGCACGGCGAATCTGGTATGTCGCCGATGCCTTTCGCTCCGGCTACAGCATCGATTCCATTTTTGCCCAGACCAAGATCGATCCCTGGTTCCTGGTGCAGATCCAGGAGTTGGTGAAGATCGAAATGGGCTTGTCTGCACGGCAGCTCGATTCTCTGGCCGCCGATGAAATGCGTGGGCTCAAACGCAAGGGTTTTTCCGACCGGCGCCTGTCGCTGATACTTGGCTGTGAAGAAATCAGTTTCGCCGCTCGACGCCGCGAGATGGGTATTCGCCCGATCTACAAGCGAGTTGATACCTGCGCGGCGGAATTTGCCTCGAGCACGGCTTACCTCTATTCGAGCTACGACGACGAATGCGAGGCCGAACCAAGCGGGCGCAAGAAAATCGTGGTACTCGGCGGTGGACCAAACCGCATCGGCCAGGGTATCGAGTTCGATTATTGTTGCGTGCACGCGGCCCTTGCAATGCGCGAAGATGGTTATGAAACCATCATGGTCAACTGTAACCCGGAGACGGTTTCAACCGATTATGATACTTCGGATCGGCTTTATTTCGAGCCGCTGACCTACGAGGACGTACTCGAGATAATTCATCTGGAAAAACCACAGGGTGTGATCGTACAGTTCGGTGGGCAAACGCCCCTGAACCTGGCGCGCTCGCTGGAAGCCGCGGGTGTGCCGATTATCGGTACCACGCCGGATTCCATCGATCTTGCCGAGGATCGCGAGCGATTCCAGCAAATGATCGAGAGTCTCGGCTTGTTGCAACCGCCCAACCGCATTGCTTTCGACGCGGATTCCGCCGCGGAGCTTGCCCACCAGGTTGGTTTTCCGTTGGTGGTGCGACCGTCCTACGTGCTTGGTGGCAGGGCCATGGAAGTAGTGCATGATCAGGACGAGCTGAAGCGCTATATGCGTGATGCGGTCAACGTGACGCGCGCTTCGCCGCTGTTGCTCGATCGATTTCTCGACCAGGCGGTCGAAGTCGATGTCGACGCCATCTGCGACGGTAGCGACGTGCTGATCGGTGGTCTGATGGAGCACATCGAACAGGCTGGCGTGCATTCAGGCGATTCCGCCTGTTCCCTGCCACCCTATACCTTGTCAGCGGAAATTCAGCAGCGCCTGTGCGATCAGGTTGCCAAAATGGCGCGCGCGCTGAATGTAGTCGGGTTGATGAACACACAATTCGCGATCAAGGGTGACGAGGTTTACGTCCTCGAAGTCAATCCGCGGGCCTCGCGTACTGTGCCTTTTGTGTCCAAGGCCACGGGCGTTGCGCTCGCCAAGGTGGCGGCACGCTGCATGGTCGGACAGAGCCTCGCGCAACAGGGCTATCTCGAACAGGTGACACCTGACTTTATCTCCGTCAAGGAGTCGGTTTTTCCGTTCGCCAAGTTCCAGGGAGTCGATCCCATTCTCGGCCCGGAAATGAAATCCACCGGTGAAGTGATGGGTATCGGGCAAAGTTTTGCCGAGGCATTTGCCAAGGCCATGCTGGGCTCGGGTGGCAAAATTCCACTGCCAGGTACTGCATTCCTGAGCGTGCGCGAAGCCGATAAGAACGCTGTTATCGAACTGGCTCGTGAACTCGATGCGCTGGGTTTCAACCTGGTGGCAACCGGTGGCACCGCGAAGGTCATTCGCGCAGGTGGCGTAGCCTGTGAGCATGTCAACAAGGTTAAGGAAGGGCGCCCGCATATCGTCGACATGATCAAGAACGATGAGATCGTATTGATTGTAAATACCACCGAAGGACGCTCCGCGATCGCGGATTCCTACGCCATTCGACGCGAGGCTCTAATGCATGCGGTGTGCTATACCACTACCATATCGGGTGGCAAAGCGACTTGCCAGGCGATGGCGCATCGTGATGTTCAGGAAGTATACTGTTTACAATCTTTACACCAGGCAAAAGTTTAATGAATCAAATACCGATTACCGCCGCCGGGGCCGAAAGACTCAAGCTGGAGCTTAAAGAGCTGAAGTCAGTGAGGCGACCGGCCATTATCGAGGCCATCGCAACGGCACGCGAGCATGGCGATCTGAAAGAAAATGCCGAGTATCATGCTGCGCGCGAGGAACAGAGTTTTACCGAGGGGCGTATTGCAGAGCTGGAATCGTCGCTGTCAAATGCCCAGATCATCGATATTACCCGCATTACCCAAAATGACCGGGTCGTGTTTGGCTGTACCGTGGAATTGATGGACATGGCGACCGATGCCCAGGTGGTGTATCAGATCGTTGGCGATATAGAGGCCGATATCAACGAAAATCGCATCGCCATCAGTTCGCCCATTGCGCGTGCCCTGATCGGCAGGGAGGCAGGCGAAGACATTATCGTCGAAGCGCCCAGCGGCAACATGGAATACGCGATAACCGCCATTCACTTCAAGTGAGCCAATATAAATGGATCAGTCTACTGACGGCGCGAGGCCGAGAAGCCCGGCAAAGCGATTGATGTCGGGATTACAGCGGTAAATCACGATGACGTTACCAATGCTCTGGACCAGCTGCGCGTCATGCTGTGAGCAGATCTTCAGGCAGAGTTCCCGTTTGGCGGATTTATCCAGCGCTGGAATCCTCAGCTTGATTAATTCGTGATGAGTGAGCGCAGCATCAATTTCGTTATGCAGGTTATCGCTGAAACCTTTCTGGCCGATGATGACCACCGGCTTCAGTTTGAGTCGATGTCCTTCGGCGCGCAGCCGTTTGCTTTGTGCACTGGTCAATCCCATTTGATATGTTCCGTTGCTGCGGGTGCTGTTAAAAACGCGCATGGTATCACAGCCGCTGCGCCTATCAGCTGTCGATTGCAAGATGGAACCGCGATAAGGCAGGATGCCTGGCATGTCACGATCTAAATCGAGTAAACGCTGGTTACAGGAACATCACCAGGACGAATATGTGTTGAAGGCGCGTGCCCAGGGTTACCGCTCGCGCGCCGTATTCAAACTCGCCGAGATTCAGCAAAAAGATCGGGTGTTGCGAGCGGGCCAGATGGTGCTCGATCTCGGTGCGGCGCCTGGCAGCTGGAGTGAATATGCCAGCCAGATCGTCGGTGATCAGGGAACCATCATCGCGCTTGACTTGTTGCCGATCGAGCCGATTGCCGGCGTTAGCTTCGTGCACGGGGATTTTACCGAGCAGGAAACCCTGGATCAATTATTGGCGCTGGTTGGAGATCGCCGTTTTGACCTTGTATTATCGGATATGGCCCCCAATTTAAGCGGAATGGACAGTGTCGACCAGCCGAGATCCATCTATCTGGCCGAGCTGGCATTCGATGTTGCAGAAAATTTTCTGAATTCTACGGGTGTATTCGTGGTCAAATTGTTCCA
>Ga0316191_10003804_pt1 | contig 11202 bp, 9 predicted proteins | sample Eddworburr2cm_MG_FD_204928 | JGI IMG/M metagenome (GOLD analysis project Ga0316191, IMG submission 204928) | Coastal sediment microbial communities from Maine, United States - Eddy worm burrow 2 cm | ecosystem: Environmental > Aquatic > Marine > Coastal > Sediment | place: USA: Maine | collected... | reverse complement strand
CCGGTGCGCGAAGAGGCCATCGAGAGCGGCTCCTGGTACAACGTAGAGCAGGACGGTCACGGCTTTGTGATCGAAGTACTTGCCGGGGGCCAGGTGATGGTCTACTGGTTTACCTACGATCAGGCCGGCAAACAGGCCTGGTTCCTGGGTGTCGGAGGAATCGAGAACGGGGAACTGGTTATCTCCGAGGTTTTTCGAACCCGCGGGCCCGAATTCGGCCCCGGTTTCGATCCCGGAGACCTCGAGTTAATACCCTGGGGAACACTGCTTTTTGACCTGTCCTGCAGCACCGGCAGTGTCAGCTATGACGGCACGCCAGCCGGATTTGGCGCCGCCAGCTTCGAACTCCAGCATTTAACCTGGCTCGAGGGCCTGGCCTGCGAAGAATGAGCCGCTACCTGTTCCGCGTCTGTTTTCGGCTCTGTCGTTTCAGTCTTCCGTTTGTCTGAATCAAGTTCGCGCTTACAATACCGCCTGACGCCTATTTTATAATCACCAGGAGTACATCCGGTTTGAAGACAACAGTTCTGCTCATTAATCTCGGCACCCCGGACAGCCCGTCGGTCAGTGACGTGAGAAGTTACCTCGGGCAATTCCTGAATGATCCGCGGGTGGTCGATCTGCCCTGGCTGGTAAGAAAAATCCTGGTCAACCTGATCATCGTCCCGTTCCGCGCCCCGAAAAGCGCGAAAATTTATCAGAAGCTATGGACTGAAAAGGGTTCCCCCATCATTTTCCATGGAGAGCGTGTACAGGAACTGTTACAGGCCAGGCTCGGAGCCGGCTATTCGGTCGAACTGGCGATGCGGTATAAGAACCCGGGCATCCCGGACGTGCTGGAACGGATCAGGAAATCCAACCCGGACCGCATCATTGTGCTGCCGCTTTTTCCGCAATACGCGTCCGCGAGCACCGGTTCGGCATTGCAGGAAGTGATGGATGTCGTGAGAGGCTGGTGGGTGATCCCGGAGATCAGGTTCATCAGCCAGTACTGGGACCACCCTCTTTTTATCAAGGCGCAGATCGAACGCGGTCAACAGTATGACTGGCGCGAATACGATCACGTACTGTTTTCCTACCACGGACTGCCCGAGCGCCAGGTCGACAAGGTATACGACAGCGGCGTGTGCCAGGACCGTGACTGCGAACACGAAATTACCGATGAGAATAAATATTGCTACAAGGCCGCCTGTTACGGCACCACGCGGCTGATGGCGGAGGGCCTGGGAATTCCCGCAGAAAAGTACACGGTCTGTTTCCAGTCGCGCCTCGATAAAAAGTGGCTTGAGCCCTTTGCCGACAAGATCGTGATAGACCAGGCAAAAAAGGGGGCCAGGAAGTTACTGGTCTTTTCTCCGGCATTCGTGGCGGACTGCCTGGAAACCACCATCGAGATCAGCGATGAATACCAGCTGCTTTTCGAGGAACACGGCGGCGAAAAGATTCAGCTGGTGGAAAGCCTTAACGATCATCCGGCCTGGATCGAAGCGCTGGAAGCCCTGGCGAAAGGCCATTGATTTGAAGGCTTCATGAGTCCTGGCGCTGCGCCTGGACACCCATGATCCGGCCGGCCGCCGCGGCGCCGCTGAGAAAAGCACCCTCGATCCTCGAGCCATGGCACCAGTCACCGGCAAGTGCGAGCCTCTTTGACCCGAACCACAGGGATCCGCAGTCGAGCGGCTGTCCTGCCAGCGCATAACGCCAGCGGTGGGCACTGGCGGTTTCCACCGCGAAATCTTGCGCGATTGGCAATTTTCGAGCTGCATCCAACAACCATTCGAGCACTTGTTCCGCAGGGCTTTCCAGGTGCAGACGCGACCACTCCGGGCTGGCATGCAGGACCCAGGCCTGCGCATCCGGCCTGCCTGGCCGTGCTGACTGGCTGGACACCCAGGACAACGGGCCTTCATTCACGAAAGCGGCATCCCATTCTGCAAACAACGGCTTGTCCAGCACGGCCATCAGCGCCCAGCACGGCATCATTTCAATACCTTTGAGAAAAACATCGACTTCCGGATCAGCCAGCAGCGCACTGGCCTGATCAGGCGGCGTCGTTAACAGCAGCACATCGGATTCCAGTGTCTCTCCCTGGTCGGAATTCAGGACCCAACCGGAGCCTGAACGCGCCAGCGACCGCACGTTCCACCCGAAACGGCAGTCCGCCTGTTCGGATGCAAGCTCGCGGCAAATCGCATTCATGCCCGGCACGGCAATGAAGCGATCCGTCCCTGCACGTTCACCGGTGTCCTCCCGATCACCCAAAACGGCGATACGGGGCTCCCAGGGCTCGACCAGCCCGCGCTCACGCCAGGCCATGACATGACGCAGGAAACGCGGGTCACGGCCGGTAAAATACTGCGCGCCATGATCAAAACGAAGATCCCCATCCCGGCGCGTACTCATTCGTCCACCTGCACCCCGGGCCTTGTCAATGACGACCACGTCATGCCCCTGGTCGGACAGGATTCGCGCTGCGGTCAAACCCGCCAGTCCGGCCCCGACCACTGCGATACGCATACGCTCACCTCCTGCAGGCGCGGATACAACCTGTGCATACCGGCTGGTATCGAGTCGCGCTGCATGGCGCTGCAAAGAACGCTGCCGGACTTTGCCGAAGATCGGCCCCGGCGGGAAAGCACGGTCGAACTGGCCCAGGCACCACAGCAATCCGCCGTAGCTATTCGGATCACTGCCGTCCAGCGCGAAGCGATGATTGAGGTCGATCATCAGCTTCAGGGCACGCGAAGCTCGCGGAGACCAGGGCAGCAGGGCCTTGCCCCATGTCATGCGAATGTTGTTGTGCAATTCACCGCGGCGCAGCAACGACCGCTGCGCCAGGTCCCAGAGCGGATTACCGGTCCGTGCACGGGCCAGGGTTTCCCAGTCGAACGTCTCCGCCCTTGGGTCCAGTTCGTGCGCCCTGAGAGAATCACTGGCCCAGCCGGGAAGCGATTCCAGTGACTCCGGATTCCCGCTGTTGAAACAGAAGTGGTGCGACAGCTCCCGCCAGATCAGCAGTTCGTCCAGGAACTTTTCGGCGCCCTCTCCGCCTTTGGCCGAAGCATCAGCGGCGATGCGAAACGGTGAAACACAGCCGTAATGAAGGTAGGGGGACATGCGGCTGACCGCAGAAGGCAAGGCGGCATCATCACGCAGCCGGTGATACTGATCCAGGCCGGAGGAAAGGAACCGGTCCCAGCGGTCATAACCGGCCTGAGAACCTCCCCGGGTTGCTGAAACCGGCGGAATTGAATGATCAATCCGGCATTTGGCGATCGCATCCGGCAGGGATGAGGAGAGGTCGAAAGGATCAAAGCCGACCGACCCGGCGAACCCATGCGGCCACTGGTCCGGATCTTGCCAGCCCCGGGCCACCCGTGCGCGTAACTCTGCCTCGTGCTTTCGACGAAACTGGAACGCCCGCGTTGGCGCCTGGCTGGAAAGCGGCATCGGCAGAATGCAGCTCGAATCCACCAGCAACAGCGGGATGTCCTGGTTTGCTTTGCAATGCTGCCGGTACCAGTTGGTGAATGGCGGCACCGGGTACAGCTCACTCACAACGACAGCGCTGCGCGCCATCAGCATACCCAGCGGACCCGGTGCCGCCGGGTTCTCCGGCAGGTGGAATACGAGGCGTTGACCCCGTTCCGCCAGCTGCGTTGAAAAATCACGGGCGGCCTCAAGAATGAACCGGTGATGACGGTCAGAGTTATAGCGATGCCGGCCGCCCAATCCCTGGTAGACCAGCAACGGCAGGCCAAGGCCGAGCGCCGTTGCCGCGGCGGTCTCCAGTGCCGGGTTGTCGTGCGCCCGCAGCGCATGATGGGCCCAGTACAGAACGAATTCGCCGGATGTTCGAATTTCTGCCTGTCCAGACGTCACCAGGCGCTCCCGCAAATGCTCCGGCAACATCAGCTTATCCGTGATCGACATATGGAAATACCATTAGGGGTTGTTACTCCTGATCCTGACGCTACGGTAGAAGCTTATGGCGAACATCGCAATTGGAATTCAATATTCCCAGGCGCCAGGAGCGCTGCCAATACCGATTGGGTAGAATAGCCGGCATGCCGCTGATTTTGCTGATCGAAGACAACCATGATATCGCCGCGATGGTGGGTGACCACCTGGAGCATTCCGGCTATGACGTGGATTTTGCAGCGGATGGTGTTACCGGCCTGCATCTCGCTGTAACCGAAGATTTCGACGCCGTCATCCTGGACTTGATGCTGCCCGGTTTGGACGGACTCGATATTTGCCGAAAACTCCGGACCGAGGCCGGCAAAACGACGCCTATCCTGATGCTCACGGCGCGTGACACGCTCGAGGACAAGGTTGCCGGGCTCGACGCCGGCGCCGATGATTACCTGGTCAAGCCCTTCGAGCTGGAAGAACTCAACGCACGCCTGCGCGCCATGTTACGCAGATCAGCCGGTGAAGTTGCAGCCGAGGTGCTGCGAGTCGGCGAACTCGAAGTCAACACGGGCACGCTGCAGGTCCGCCGCCGGGGTCAGCTGATCAGCCTCACGCCTATTGGCCTGAAGCTGCTGATCGCGCTGATGAAGGCGTCACCAAAAGTACTCAGCCGGCGGGCCCTGGAACGGGAGGTCTGGGGCGATATCGCACCTGATAGCGATGCATTGCGCAGCCACTTGTACAACCTCCGCAAAGCGATCGACAAGCCGTTTGAGGAATCCATGCTGCATAACGTACCCGGGATGGGTTACCGGCTGAGTAAACCAGATGGCCGTTGAACGGGGCCTTACCCGGCGGCTGGGGCGGGAACTTCTTTTACAGGCGGTATACATCAGCCTGGCCGTCCTGGTCGGCGTTTTCGTGGCCGCGCGGCTGATGGAAAATGTCCTGATAGAGCAGGCTTTACAGGGTGAAGCTGACTACTACTGGCATCGCGAACTGGCGATCCCCGGAGGCCCTTTGCCGGACACCAAGAACATGACCGGCTATCGGGAAGGGTTCGGTGTGGGCGTGCCCGCAGATCTTGCAAACCTGGCGGACGGCTTTCACCGCATTGCGGACCCGAGGGAGACCCTGACCCTGGTGACCACCCGAAACAACCAGCGTCTTTTCCTGGTTTTCGAAGTGGAACAGGTAAGCAACCTGGTCACCATGTTTGGCGTCATACCTCTCGCCTTCGCCTTGATCGTGATCTACCTGTCAACCTACAGCGCTTACCGGGTGTCCCGCCGCGCGGTCTCACCACTGGTTCTTCTCGCCAAGCAGGTTCAGCAGCTGGACCCTGCCGAACCCGATGCGGAATTATTCAGGGCTGACCCTGCAATCAAAACAGACGAGGAAATCCGGGTTCTGTACGATGCGCTGCAGGACCTGGTCAACCGGGTGCTCAAATTCGCCGAGCGCGAGCGCCGCTTTACCCGCGATACCAGCCACGAATTGCGGACGCCCCTGACCGTGATCAAGATGGCGGCTGACCGTTTATTGCGGGACGGTGACCTGGACCAGGAAAAAGTCGAGGTCCTGCAACGCATCAAGAACTCCGTCAAGGACATGGAAGAACTGACCACCGCTTTCCTGCTGCTCGCCCGCGAGTCCGGCCAGGGCCTGGCCGAAGGCTGGGTATGCGTAAACGATATTGTGTCGGCTGAACTGGATCGTGCCCGCATGATCAATCCGGACAGTGAGATCACCCTGCGGGTTGAAGAGCAATGCCGTTTGATGGTGCCGGCGCCGGAAAAAGTCGTCGAGAGCGTCGTGGGCAACCTGTTGCGAAATGCCCTGGCTTACACTGACGCCGGGCAGGTCAGCGTTCAGATCCTGCCCCGCATGGTGATCATCGAGGACACCGGCCCCGGCATGGAGCCCAGTGAAGTCGAGCAGGTTTTCCAGCCCTTTTTTCGCAACCAGCGGCAACGCGGCGGATTTGGTGTCGGCCTGACCATTGTCAAGCGTCTGACCGACCGTTTTGGCTGGCCTATAGAGATTCAGAGCGAACCCGCCAAAGGCACACGCATCCAGCTCGAATTTCCCGATGCACGAAGTGAATGAATTTCTTCACATGATCTTCACCTGTTGAATACACCGTCTTCACTCTGACCCTGCGATTCTTGCCCTAGTTTCAAACAAACCGGGAGTAGGACGATGGGTAAAGCGATTCAAAATCTTGTGCTTTTCAAACTCGGATGGGTTGCCTGCATTCTTGCTGCTGCGGCACTGCTGCCGGAATTTGCTGTCCTTGCCGTTGCTATTGTTGTCCTGATTCACCTGGCGCGGGCGCCCGTCCCGGCAAAAGAGGCATTTTTCCTGTTTTGTGCAGCATTATTGGGGCTGGCCTGGGAGACCGTTGTGCTGTTTACAGGCCTGGTTGAATATCCCGGCCTGGGCGCACAAAGCCTGCTCGCGCCCTCCTGGATTGTCGCCATGTGGGTTCTTTTTGCAACGACCATCAACTACGGATTCAGATGGCTGAAGCGCCACTGGGCAATTGCATCCATTTTCGGACTGCTGGGCGGACCCATGGCCTTTTACGCCGGCTCAGCCGCAGGGGCAGCAGAATTCAGCGATCCGGTCACAGCGTTGGCGGTTATCGGCTTCGGCTGGGCCATTCTTCTGCCGCTCCTGACCTTGATTGCCGACACCATCATTGACAGCCCCTTGCTGGAACCGGGACCACCCCGGCCAAAGGCCGGTTCCGTGCCGGCACTTGCGCCTCTCATGGGCCGGGCTGCGCGCAATGCTTAAGCTAACATTCTTCGCGGTTTCGCTTGCAGCCTGCCTGGGGCTTTTTCCGGGTCAGGCCATTGGCAATACGGATGCTCAGCCCGGCGAGACCAGGCAGTGGCGTTTCAAGGTTTTTCTTGACGACCGTGAAATCGGCTTTCACAGCTTTCGGGTCAGCGAAGCCGGTGGCGGATCACGGGTTGAAATTGATGCCGATTTCAATGTGCGAATTTTGTTTTTCAACGCCTACAGCTACAGCCACCAGAACGAGGAAATCTGGCGCAATGACTGCCTCTACAGGCTCGATTCTGTCACTGACGACAACGGAGAACTGCTTAGTGTTGACGGAGAAGCCGGAAGCAGCGGCTTCATCATCAATACAACTACAGAGACACAGGACACCGGGCTGAACTGCATTCGCAGCTTTGCTTACTGGAACCCCGCATTCCTGGAGTCAAGCCGATTATTGAACTCTCAGACCGGCGAAATGGTTGACGTACTCATTTCGCGCCGGGCGGACGAAGTGATTGATATAAATGGCGAGGCAGTGGCGGCCTTGCGTTACACTCTGGAAATGAAGGACGGCACAATTTCGCTCTGGTACAGCCGTGACAGCCACCAGTGGCTGGCGCTGGAAGCCCCCGCCCCCGGCGGCCGCGTTTTGCGCTATGAGCCGGTCGAACTGCCTTTTGATCTGCCCGGTACGGATGTACTGGCTTCGAGGTGACAAAGGCCATGATTTCAACGTCCGGCCTGAGCCGCGAGTTCCGCGTCGGCGACAGCCTGGTGCATGCCCTGGATCACGTTGATCTGCAAATTGACGGGGGTGATTTCGTGGCGGTGATGGGCCCTTCCGGTTCCGGAAAGTCAACACTGATGAATATCCTGGGCTGCCTGGACACACCCAACGGCGGACAATACTGGTTGCTGGAACAGCCGGTGGCGGAACTGGACGATGACGCTCTGTCACGGGTCCGCAACCGGAAAATTGGCTTTGTGTTCCAGAGCTTCCACCTGTTACCGCGCATGACTGCACTGGAAAACGTCCTGTTACCCCTGAGATACAGCGATGTGGATGCAGTTTCCGCGCGCAGACGGGGGGAGGACCTTTTGCGGCGGCTCGGGCTGGGCGACCGGATGGATCATCGGCCCAATCAGCTTTCCGGCGGCCAGCGCCAACGCGTTGCCATCGCCCGGTCGTTGATCAATGAGCCGCCACTGCTGCTGGCTGATGAACCCACCGGCAACCTGGACAGCCGCACCTCCGAAGAAATCATGGAACTGTTTGGCGAGATCAATCAGCAAGGGCAGACCATCCTGATGGTGACGCATGAGGAAGAGATCGCAAACCACGCAAAGCGCCTGATCCGCATGCGCGATGGCAGGATTGAACATGATTCGAGCCGTTCTTAACTCGCTCATACTTTCGCTATTCGCCGGGCCGGCATTCGGCGGCCCGTTGCTCACTGGCGTCGTGGAAGACGTCAAGGCACAGACCATCGAGATGCCGTCTTTGCCGGGCGCGTGGCAGCGTCGTATCGAATGGATGGCGCAGGAAGGCAGCGAGCTTCGGGTGGGCGACCTCGCCGTGCGACTGGATCCAGGCGACCTGATTTCGCGTGAGGAGCAGTCCCGGACAGAACTGGAGCAAAGGCGGTTATCGGCTGCCCGCAGGATCGACGAATTAAAACTTGAACTGCTCGACGCGGAGCGCGAACTGGCGCGCGCCGAGTCCGCCGTCAGGCTGGCGGAACTGGATGCGGTCATTCCGGAGTCCACCATTCCCAGGCTGGATTACGAGCGCTATCAGCTCACCCTGGAAACCGCTCAAAGAAGCCGGGTCCGCGCCCAGGCGGATCTGCTCAACAAACGCTCCGAGATGAAGGACGTCGAAGCGGAGTCAAAACTGGAAGTGCAACAGGCAGAATCCGACTACGAGCGGATCAGCAACGCGCTTGCAGCGACTGAAATTCGCGCTGAAAAGAGTGGATTCATTATCTATGGTGATAACCCATTTACCGGCAAGAAAGTTTTTCCGGGCGAGACCCTGTTCAGCGGATTCAAGATTGCATCGATCGCGAGCCGCGAGGATTTACAGATTCGCTTCTGGGTTCACGAGGCAGACTTTCTCAACCTTGGAATTGGCCAAAGCGTGACGGTAATTGCCGACGCGCAGGACTCGACACCATTCGAGGCGACGATCCTGTGGACATCGAGCCAGGCGACGGAAAAGCAGGACTGGAGCGAGAGCGGTTATTTTGAAGCCTTTGCAGATCCGGTTTCCAGCATCCCTGACCAGGTAATGCCGGGCATGAGTGTTATGGGTGAGTTAAACAGTCAGCAGGTTTTGCCATGAGAAGAATCTCTTTGATTGTGCTGCTGGCCTCCCTGGCAGGCGCTGTCCAGGCAGAGCAATGGCTCAGCATAGCCCCCCAGGACCGTCCCATTACCGTCATTGCCAGCGGAATTGTGAGCTCAGCAGACGCACTGCGTTTTGGACCGCCACCCAGCAGGAGTTGGCGAACGACCATCACACAACTGGCACGCGAAGGCTCGCGCGTCAAGGAAGGCGAGGTCCTCGTGCAGTTTGACGGCAGCGCCACCGATGACCGGGTCCGCACGTTGACCGGCGACCTCAACGCGAAGCGCTCTGAACTGGAATCGCTCCTTGAGAACCAGGCGAATGAGATTGAGCAGGGTAAGGTGAGGTTGGCTGAGGCCGAGAGCCTGGCAAAGAAAGCCGCGCGAAAAACCGAAGCCGATGCCGAACTGTTCGCCAGCCTCGAATACAGGAAATTACTCGAAGAAAAAGCGATCACGAAAGAAATTCTTCGGTTCGAACAGGGGCGCGTTGGACTGGTAGAACGCGTACGCCAGTCCAAGCAGGCTGAACTCGAAGCCGAGATACGGCGCCTGGAAAGCGAGCTGGCGGGAGCGCAGAAAGAACTCGAGTCATTCACCATCCGGGCACCGCGACCGGGACTGGTGATTATCGGTACGGACCGTGAAGGAAAAAAACTCGACGTCAACGAGAGTGTCAACCCGGGCATCGTCGTGGTTGAACTGGCAGATGAAACCGACCTGGTCGTCCAGGCAGAAGTTCCTGAGTTCACAGCCGCCCGCATCGCCGTCGGCCAGACTGCGGAGATATCAATTGAAGCGATTACCGGCGGCGAGCTTGGCGGTGAAGTGATCTCGGTCGGGAGAATCGTCAGGCGGCAATCGCAATACTCACAGGCCATGGTGCGGGATGTGACCATTTCCTTGCCCGCGGAAGCCATGACAGACCTGAAACCAGGGATGTCTGTAAAGCTCACGCTGGCCGTTGATATCCGCCGTGATGTGCTCGCAGTGCCCGACGAGTCGCTCCAGTATCGCGATGGCAAGCCCGGCCTTGTCGTCCGCGGAGATGGCTGGCGGCCCGTGCAGCTGGGACCTGCCAGCGCTGGTATGCATATCGTCGAACAGGGCCTCGCACCCTTTGACGAGGTCATGCTGTGAATATGAAACTGAGCGCCATCCTGATCTGCTCTCTGGCCGTTGCAGCGCTGAGCGGTTGCGGAGAATCCGTCTCCAGGCTGCCTTCCCTGAAACTGGAAGTAACGGATGTCGAGTTTCGCGTGCCTGCCAACGGCGAACTGATTGCGTCGGAATCTCTTCCGGTAGCGATTCCGGCGTCGATCAGGATGTCGTTCAACCTTGCGTGGATCGCCCCGGAGTTTTCGGAGATTCGCAAAGGGGACGTGCTTGCGCGCTTTGATGACGTCCAGGTTCGTCTTGACCGGGAAGGCACGGCTCTGAACGTTGCCAAGTCGGACTTTAAACTGGTGAACACCGAACGTGAAGCAGAGCTGGAGCGGATTGGAATAGACCACCAGACGTACCGGGTTGAAGGGGAACGCAGTATCACCGAAGCTTTTGCAAACGCGGATGAAACCCTGCTCAGCCGCAACGAAATCATCGATGCCCTGGCTGATGTGGATTACCTTGACGTGGAAGGCACTTTCCTCGACTGGCAACTCGCTACGCTGGATCAACGGAACCTGGCTGATCAAAACCTGATCAGGGCGGAACGGCAAAGCGAGCTCTCCAAGCTGGAAAAACATGACACCGCGCTGGAGATGATGGAATTGAGGAGTCCTGCCGACGGCACTTTCGTTTATGCGCGGACGCGCTGGGGCGCAAAAATTGGGAAAGGCCAGACCGTGTATCCGGGCATGCCCATCGGGTTGCTGCCTGTGCGCGGGAAAATTGGCGCTCGCCTCTACATACCTGAAGCGGATGCCGTCGGCCTTGCCGAGGGGCAACTCGTCAGGCTGCGCCTCGACGCCGCCACCAACCGCCAGTTTACAGCGCGCATCACTTCAGTTTCGCCGGTGGCAAGCCCGCGCAACCGCACAGACCCACAGAAATTTTTCAGCGTCGAGGCGGAGATTGATGATGTTGATCCGGACATCATGCGGGTCGGCAGCCGGTTGCGGGCTGAAGTGATCACCGGATCGATCA
>Ga0316191_10003803_pt1 | contig 11203 bp, 7 predicted proteins | sample Eddworburr2cm_MG_FD_204928 | JGI IMG/M metagenome (GOLD analysis project Ga0316191, IMG submission 204928) | Coastal sediment microbial communities from Maine, United States - Eddy worm burrow 2 cm | ecosystem: Environmental > Aquatic > Marine > Coastal > Sediment | place: USA: Maine | collected... | reverse complement strand
CGAGAAAGGAATTTTCTACCGGAAAGAGGACGGATCCGTCTGGATCGATCTCACAGAGGAGGGGCTGGATGAGAAGATAGTGCTCAGAGCGGATGGCACCGCTGTTTACATGACCCAGGATATCGGAACGGCCATTCAGAGGATCGCAGACTTTCCCGACATCAACGGACTGGTATACACGGTTGGGAACGAACAGGATTATCATTTCAAAGTGCTCTTTCTGATTTTGAAGAAAATGGGCTTTGAATGGGCACAAAACCTGCATCACCTCTCTTATGGCATGGTGGATCTGCCGGAAGGAAAGATGAAATCAAGAGAAGGGACGGTGGTTGACGCTGACGACCTGATGATGGAGATGACCAACACAGCCAGAGACATTTCTCGTGAACTGGGCAAGCTCGATGGCTACTCGGAAGTGGAGAAAGAGGAGCTTTATCGCATCATTGGTCTCGGCGCACTCAAATATTACATTTTGAAGGTGGATCCGAAAAAGAGGATTCTCTTTGATCCGAAGGAGTCGATAGATTTCAACGGCAACACAGGACCTTTCATTCAGTACACCTATGCCCGGATCCAGTCTATCCTGAGAAAGGCTGACTTTGACTACAGTGAGCCCGCAGAGAACCTGAGTCTCGATCCGAAAGAAAAGGACCTGATCAAGCTTTTGGAAGGGTTCCCTCCATTGCTTCAAACAGCTGCCAAGAGCCTGAGTCCTGCCCTGATCGCCAATTACACCTATGACCTTGTGAAAGCCTATAATTCCTTTTATCAAACGGTTCCGATTCTCGGGGTAACAAATGATCTGGAGAAGAGGTTCCGGGTACAGCTTTCTGAGGCGATTGGCTATGCCATCCAGTCGGCCTGTTCCCTTCTCGGCATCGAAGTTCCATCCCGTATGTAACCCAACGATCAGAGGTTCAAAGGGTGGCCCTTTTGTCAAATGGGGGGAATTCGGTACCTTAGTAGGCTCAATTCTCTAAATTACACGCCTTCCAAGTGCGTTTTTTTAAGTTTATGTTATGATGAAAAGAAAAGTAATTATCCCCCTCTTCTTACTTTTATCATTTTATATGGGCCGGGCCCAGCTTATCATGATTGATGGTGAGACCGGTGAGTTCAAATACGAGGAAGTGGTCCAGGAAGCCGGCATGTCTAAAGGTGAAATTCAGGAAAGGGCGGAACGTTGGTTGAGCGAATACTACGTTTCCGAAGATTCGGTTCATGCAGACTCAGCAGGTATCAGCAGGCTTTGCTCGAGCAAAATCAAATGGATCCTGATCAAAAAAGGAATCGACATTGAAGTCTTTTTCGATGTGGACATCAAATTCAAAGATGGTAAATACAAATACGCGTTCTCTGATTTCAGAGAGGGTAAAATGGTGCGGGGCGACTTGCAGAGCATGAGCCTGAAGACTTACATCGACAGATTTCCTCAAGCTTACCACATTGGAATTGAAGAACCTATCGACAGTGAGATCACCAAGGCCATCAACAGCTTGAAATACTATGTCACCCATGGCGCGATGGAAAAACCGGAGGAGGACTGGTAGCTCATTGTCAGAGAAGTTCCATAACGCGTTCCAGGGCCATACCCCGCGAAGCTTTTATCAAAAATGTAGTGTTTTCAAATTCAAGAGCGGCAAAGTGATCCGCAAAGGCCTCGTATTTTGGAAAAAACTTAACGCGGTCGCTTTCAAGGGCCACTTCGGCGAAATTCTCACCTATTAGAAAGATCGCATCCACGTTTGTGGAAACGATGAGATCGGCTATTTTTTGATGCTCTATGGCGCTGTCTTCACCCACCTCGAACATATCGCCCAGGACAGCGACTTTCTTCTTGGCTCCCAGCCCTTTCAAATTCGCAATGGCTGCCTCCATGCTGTTGGGGTTCGCATTGTAGGCGTCCAGGATAATCGTATTCGAACCCCTTTGGATCACCTGGGATCGGTTGTTTGAAGGCAGATACGATTCGATTCCTTTGACGATATCCTCCATGTCAACCTCAAAGTACTTTCCAATGCAGGCTGCCGCCGCCATATTCTGATAGTTGTAGGCTCCGATCAAGTCGCTCCTGATCTCTCGGCCTTCGAACTCCATCCTCACAAAAGGGTCCGCGTCGATGAATCGAACCTTGCAACCCGGGTCATTGGTTCCCGACTCTTTCGCATTGCCGATGACAGAGCGTTTCATCGATGCCGTTCGTTCCATCTGAACCGGGTCAGAAGCATTGACAAAAACAGTTTTATCATGGGCTGCCAGGTGCCTGTACATTTCCGTTTTTCCTTCGATGACCCCCTGCAGGCTTCCGAACCCTTCCAGGTGAACCCTGCCAAAATTCGTGATGTAACCGTAGTCCGGATATGCGATACCACAAAGCTCAGCTATATCACCGGGTTTGTTCGCTCCCATCTCCACAACCCCAATCTCAGTATTTTCATCCATTTGAAGGAGCGTGAGTGGAACCCCGATGTGATTGTTGTAATTCCCTTGTGTGGACCAGCACCTGAATTTCTGACTCAACACCCCTGAGATGAGTTCCTTCGTCGTCGTTTTTCCATTGCTTCCGGTGAGTGCGAGAATCGGCACCCCCAATTTCCTGCGATGATAAGTTGCCAGGGCCTGAAGTGCCTTGAGCGCGTCATCGACCAGGATCATTCGGTCATCCGATTTAAACTTCCCATCGTCAATCACGGCATATGCGGCTCCTTTGTCAAGGGCATCGCCGGCGTAGACATTGCCATCGAAATTGCCACCCTTGAGTGAAAAGTAAATGGCACCCTCGACATTGAGCCTTGTGTCTTTGACCACTTTGGGATGTGCGCAAAACAAGGAGTAAAGGTCTTCTATTCTCATGGGATAAATGTAAAAAAAAAGCTCCGTATCGTTTGAATACGGAGCTCAATTTATTTTGACTCTGAGAGATTTATTTTCTCATTTCCTTGCGTCTTCTCGAAAAAGACATCTGGCCGAGCTTGTCAGTGGCGCATCGGAAACCGATGTAGTTGGTCGCCATGTACTCAGGCAGGTATCTTCTCTGAGACGGATCCAACCAGTACGCTCTGTCCTTCCAGGACCCTCCCTTGTATACTCGGGTCTGGTCGCTGATCAACGTATTTCTTGTTTTGGTATCATACTGCTGGATGATCAAACCACTCTCACCGATCTGACGCGGAATCTGAGGTGAGTTGTACATTCTCGGTTTGTTGTCTACCTCATCCTCGTCGCGGAAAAATTGCTTGGTCGAGGCCAGGTCTCCGTCTCTGCTGTCGATGTTGTAGGCCTTTTCATAATTTCTTCTCATGAAGGCATCTCTTTTTGTCACCGGCACGTATTTCACGCTACCCGGAAGGTCCCTGGGAACAATCTTTCCGTTGTCAAGCGTATCGAATTCCACACTGTTGTAGTCAACGATCACGACATTGCCTTCCTTGTCTATCTTTTTCTTGGTGAATACGTTTCCACGGAAGTAACTGAAGTCATTGGCATCATTGTCAATAATAGGCCTGTATACATCAGCCACCCATTCTGCGACGTTTCCGCTCATGTCGTACAATCCAAATGCATTGGGCTTATACGATTTGATTTTCATGGTGATGTCTGCTCCGTCATTGCTCCATCCGGCCAAACCACTGTAGTCTCCTTTGCCTTGCTTGAAGTTGGCCATTTGATCACCTCGGTAACGTCTTGAAGTCTCCCGGGTCGAATTCCCGTCCCAGGCATATTTCTTTCTTCCTCGAATCGAGTTGTACTCTCTGTTTTCCACCTCAGCTTTGGCTGCGTACTCCCACTCTGCCTCAGTAGGCAAACGAAATTGTTGTACCAGAATTCCATCGGAAGTCTTCACGTGTCGACCTGTAAAGCTGCCACTGGACGATTTCTCTTTTTTCGAGAAATCCTTGATTCCTTTGTAGTAAATTGAAGAATCGCCATCGAACAACAAGTTCGGGTTTGTCAAATAAGTTTCCGTGTCAAAACGGTTGGCTCCTTCGACTTTCATTGAATCCAGGTCGAAAAGGGTGTGCAACACGCCTTTTTCAATGAGAATCTTCTCGTTTACCCGGTCCGTTCTCCACTTGCAGTATTCTGTTGCCTGTCTCCAGGATACGCCTACCACAGGATATTCCGCATAAGCGGGATGCCTCAGGTAATTCTCCGTCAACAATTCATTGTATCCCAAGGTGTTTCTCCAAACAAGTGTATCCGGCAATGCAGCCTGATAGATTTTGCGATACGTATCGTCGGATGGAGGAAATACTTTTTCGAGATATTGCAAATAAAGCAAGTACTCGATGTTGGTCACCTCTGCCTCGTCCATATAAAAGGATCGAACCTGTTGCTTCACAGGCGTGGTGTTCCAGTCAAACATAACGTCATCCTGCACACTCCCCATAGTGAAGGTACCCCCTTCGATCAGAACCATACCCGGAGGCGGCCCTGTTTCCTTATAGTTGGCATTCGCCTGGAACCCTCCGTATTTCGGATTGTTGTACTCCCAGCCGGTCAGGGTTGACACGGCCTTGTTGCTTTTGCTGCAACTCGCCATAAGCACGGCCAAGAGCCCGAGGAGAATTAGTCTGTTACTGCTAAACTTTTTCATAATTATTGTTGACTTTATTTAGATATACTAAAACTAACGAAAGGTTTGACATCCAGTGAATATCAACTTCAATCTCGCTTTCAATGCTTGTATAACGATTGTTTTTTACCTTTATTATGTGTATTGTTGTAAATTCTCAATATTTAAGACTTTATTCCCAGTCATGCGCGTCAGGGTACTTTCAATTCTCTCGTTTCTACTGATTACGCTTTGGAGTCACGGTCAGGTCTCGGATTCCCGATCCTTCGAACTGGAATGGGAACAATCACAGCTGCGATCCTCCAGGCATGGCATCAATCTTCGTGTGCCCACAGTTCGGAACCAGGGAGTTGACGCCAACGCCCTGCCAACCTACTCTACCTCCTTCAACGTGCAAAACAAAGGAATCGTGCTTGACTACCAAATTATTAATGTTAAATTTTCCTCAATTTCAGACCAGGAGATGTCGGGTATCCGTCAAGCGGACGTCCCCAACGCCCTGGATACAAAATTTTTCCTTTCCTCGGTCAGAGGCAAAACCCTGGGCACGGTCGATATCAATCCCCTGATTCGACAAGGTGGACAGGTGAAGAGAGTTACTTCATTTACTTTGAATTACACCCTTGGGGCCGATGGGACCTCCGGTTCTTCAAATCGGTCTGCCACCGTCACAATGAAAGACAATTCGGTACTCAGAACGGGAACCTGGTACAAGTTCAGGATCGATACAACCGGAATATTCAAGATCGACAAAGAGCTACTCGAAGAAATCGGGGTCAACACATCGGGGTTGGACCCGAGGAACATCAGGATCTACGGCAACGGCGGAGCGATGCTTCCTCAGCGCAACGACGCATTTCGCTATGATGACCTCGAAGAGAATGCCATATATGTAGAAGGCGAAGCGGATGGCGTTTTTGACGGTTCGGACTACATCTTGTTCTACGGTCAGGGGCCTGAAAGCTGGATCGTAGATACGTCCGACTTCTTTGAAACCCGTCACAAGACCCATCTCTACAGCGATCACGCTTACTACTTCATCACTGTGGACCAGGGACCAGGGCGTCGTATTGAAACCCGGGCACCTGTTGAAGAATCGGCAGCTCTTGTTTTGGATACCTTTCACGATTTTGCCCTGCACGAAATCGAGGAGATCAATTTATTCTCTAACGGGCAGCAATGGCTTGGGGAAGACTTCAGCTTCCAGGACACGAGAGGCTTCAGCTTCGAATTCCGGGACCTGGATAGCTCTCAGGAACTGAGCATCCGTCTGCGTGGTGCGGCGGTATCGTTTTCAAATACGAGCATGAGCGCATCCCTGAACGGTGCACCCATTGTCAACCTCAACTTCAGGGCGCAAAACCCGAATTCTCTAACCCTGGCCTCGACCAGCGAGGAGTCCTCGGCTTTCAGCTCGAATTCGGAGCGTCTGCAGATTCTGATCAACTATGACAATGGAGGCAACCCCTCTTCAAGGGCCTATCTGGATTACATAGAAATTCTGGGCTCGAAGAACCTGATCGCGAGGGATCGCCAGTTTGGATTTCGCAATGTGGATGCCACATCAACGGGAACTATCTATGAATACAGCATCCAAAACTCTGCGAATGTCATGCATCTTTGGGATGTGACGAACCCTTTGAGCCCGGGAGCTGTCACCAATCTGTCAGGAGGCTCGGAATTTCGCTTCCGTTTCAGGGGTGGAGAGCTTCGCGAATACGTGTTGAGCACCGGAGACGATTTTCTCGTGCCTGAGACGATAGAGGATTCCCAGATTGAAAACCAAAACCTGCACGCCTTGAAGGATCTGGACTATCTGATCATCACACGTGATTTTCTTATCGGCGAAGCGGAGAGAATAGCAGATTATCACCGGGAGCAGTCGGGCCTGAACGTGGCAGTGATCGATCTCGAGCAGGTTTACAACGAGTTCTCCTCGGGATCCCCTGACCTCACGGCTATTCGAGACTTCGTCAGGCACTTGTATATGAATTCGAGCCCGGAAAGGAGAATTCGCTATCTCTGCCTCTTCGGTGATGCGTCTTTCGATTTCAAGGACCGAATTTCGGACAACAACAATCTTGTTCCCGCATTTCAAAGCTTTGAAAGCTTCAACCTGGCCACGTCTTATGTGACGGACGATTATTTCGGAATGATGGATGAAACAGAAGGAGACCTTGTAAGTTCAGACAAACAGGATGTGGCTACAGGCAGGTTCGCTGTCACCACCCTTTCAGAAGCGCAGGATGTGGTCAATAAAACCCTTAAATATTATGCTGAGAGTTCATTCGGAGACTGGAGAAACACAGTGACCTTCGTTGCGGATGACCCGGATGAACCGAACGAATTCATTCTTCAGCAAACGGTTGATCTCATCGCCCAGGAAGTCGAATCGACCCGACCCGAATTCAATTTGAAAAAGATCTATTCGGATGCGTATCCCCAGGAATCCACAGCGGGTGGAGAACGCTACCCTGCAGTGAATCAAGCCATTGACAACGCAGTGGAATCCGGATCCCTGGTTCTTGACTATTTTGGGCATGGCGGTGTGAACGGCTGGGCGAATGAGCGCATCCTGGAGGTTCCCCAGGTTCAAAACTGGTCCAATTTCAATACGCTGCCCTTGTTTATCACCGTAACCTGCGAGTTCGCGCGATACGACAATCCGCTAAGGCCAACCGCAGGTGAGTTCGCCCTGCTCAATAGAGATGGCGGACCCGTATCGCTGATCTCCACTACGCGTGAGATCTTCATAAGCGTCGGACAGGTCTTCAACAAGACGTTGTTTGAACAGCTTTTTGACCCTGAAAATGAATCGTACAGCATTTCGGAGGCGCTGATGTACTCCAAACACGAATTCGGATCTCCTCAACGGCTGTTCGTTTACTTTTTCGGAGATCCCGCGATGAGACTGGCCCTGGGAAAACCGGACATCAAACTCACCCGAATCAACGGCAAGGATATTGATCAGCAGGCCGATACCCTCAAGGCACTTTCACGGATAAACCTGGAAGGAGTGGTGACGGACGCTGCAGGCAATCCGGCGAGCAATTTCAACGGCACCTTGAGCGCAACTATTTTTGACAAGGCGCTGGACAAGAGCACTCTCGACAACGACAATTTTGGAAGAAAAATGGAATTCACCTCCATTGAGAGCAAGATTTTCAGGGGACGAGCGTCAGTTACCGCAGGTAAATTCGCCTTTGAGTTCATCGTGCCAAGAGACATTCGGATTGCCTATGGCCAGGCGAAAATAAGTCTCTATGCCGACAACCAGCAGATCGACAAGGCGGGAGCCGACCGGTCAGTGGTCGTGGGAGGAGTGGATCCGAATGCGCCAGAGGACACACAGGGCCCGACAATTCAATTGTTCATGAACGACGAGTCATTTGTAGACGGGGGCAACACCAGCTCTTCACCCCTGCTCTATGCGATCCTGGAAGACGAATCAGGGATCAACACTTCCATCACTTCTGTCGACCATGACATCATTGCCATTTTGGATGACGACAATGCCAATCCGTATGTCCTGAACGACTACTATGAAACTGAGCTTGACAACTTTAAGAAGGGTAAAGTCAAGTTCCCTTTCAGGGAACTTGAGCCCGGGTTACACACGGTTAAATTTAAATGTTGGGATACGTACAATAATCCCTCTGAAACAACGTTAAGTTTTATTGTAGTCAATGACAACGACTTAATATTAAGTAATGTATTGAATTACCCGAATCCGTTCGTGAATTATACCGAATTCTGGTTCAATCACAACAAACCGAATGAGGCCCTGGAAGTCCAGGTGCAGATTTTCACGATCTCGGGCAAACTGATAAAGACCCTTAACCAATCCGTTCAATCTGACGGTTTGCTCTCCAGGGAAATCACCTGGAACGGACTCGATGATTTTGGGAACAAAATTGGTAAGGGCGTTTATGTATACAGACTTCATGTTAGATCGGTGCTTTCAAATGCCTCGGCAGAAAAATTTGAGAAACTCGTCATTCTGCAATAGCAATAACAACATGTTTTCAACCCTAAAATGGTTTTTTAAATGAAAAAATTAAGCGTCGTTGTCCTAGTTTTGCTCCTGGGCCTTTCCAAGGCATACGCCCAAAATGACGAAGTCAACCCAATTACAACAGCCGCACCTTTTCTGCTCATCGCTCCTGACGCACGCGCGGGAGGTCTCGCAGACATGGGAGCCGCTACTTCTCCGGATGCGAGTTCACTCCATTACAATCCAGCAAAATATGCTTTCTCCGAATCCCAATGGCAAATCGGATTGAATTACACACCCTGGTTGAGAAACCTCACCAATGACGTGAGCCTGACCAGTCTTTTCGTATCCAACAAGATCAATGAGAGAAGCGCCTGGGCGACGAGTCTGACCTATTTCTCATTGGGTACCATTGAGCTGTCAGACGGCTCCGGCATCAGCCTGGGAACAGAGAACCCGAACGAGTTCGCTCTCGACGGGACCTATTCCCTGAAGCTGAGCGAAGTGATATCCATGGCCGTGGGCCTTCGATACATTCATTCCAACCTTGCCGTGCGCGTCGATAACTCCGAAATTCAGACCGTGAACACGTTTGCCGTGGATGTTGCCATGTACTACCAGAGCCTGGAGAAGAATTATGGCGATTTCAACGGAAGATGGCGTGCCGGGGTCAACATCTCAAACATGGGTCCCAAAGTGGAGCTTGTCGTGGGAGGCGAGGAGAGCTTCATTCCGACCAACTTCAAGATTGGTGGAGGCTTCGATTTCATCCTCGACAATTCCAATACGATTACTGCAGGCCTGGAGCTGAACAAGCTCCTGGTGCCAACACCACCGATACGAGACAATGCTACCGGAGAGATCATTGCCGGTATGGACGACAATGTGGATTTCCTGCAGGGCATGTTCCAGTCCTGGTATGATGCACCAAGGGGATTCGAGGAAGAGATGGAAGAATTCATCTGGCAGGTGAGTGGAGAATATCTGTACAACGATGTATTCGCTTTGAGGGCGGGCTATTTCCACGAGAGCCCAAACAAAGGAAACCGACAGTACTTCACGCTGGGAGCCGGATTTAAATTCAGGAGCACTTCTCTTGACATTTCTTATCTGATCAACTCCTCGGATGTCAACAATCCGTTGGAAAGCACATTGAGATTCTCATTGACCATCAACCTGGGTGACAGCTACGCGTATTTCTAGAATATGAGAAATCTCGATATCCGATCACATTTTAAAGAGTACCAGGACATTAACGAGCTCTCGGAAGATGACCAGGAACTTCACAGAAGCGCAGTTGAAGCGCGGGACAAGGCTTACGCACCATACTCAAAATTCAGCGTAGGGGCGGCTCTGCGTTTGGAGAATGGTCTGATCGTCTCAGGAAACAATCAGGAAAATGCCGCCTATCCATCAGGGATGTGTGCCGAGCGAGTGGCGGTTTGGAGTGCACTTTCTCAATACCCGGAGGTGAAAATCAAAAAGTTGTTTATCACAGCGCGCTCTGAAAAAAAAGAAGTGAAAAGACCTGTTTCGCCTTGCGGATCATGCAGACAGACCCTGGCCGAATACGAGATTCGGCAGAAGCAACCCATGGAAGTCTACTTTACAGGTGAAACCGGGATCATTTTGAAGGCCGCCTCCGTGCGCGACCTGCTGCCCTTCATGTTCGACAATACTTTGCTTTGAAGGATGACGATGGAACCGGATCAATAAAAAATCCTAAATTTGTTGGTAAACGCAGATACCATGCAAATCAGTGATCAGGGAAAAAAATACCTTCTGGAAGCAGCGCGCTGGGCGACGTTCCTCGGCATAGCAGGCTTTATCATGATTGGACTTTTAGTCATACTCTCTTTTTCAATCGGCAGCATTCTTTCGAGTCTTCCGGAGGGCTATCTCGGTGGGATTCCTCCGCGCTTTTTCAGTTTTTTCTACCTCATAGTGGCGGGAATCTACTTCATCCCGGTGTACTACCTTTTCCAATTCGGGGTCAAAACAAAAAAGGCCTTTGAAGACAACGACATTGGAATGCTGACTTTTGGGCTCAAGAAGCTTCGCTCCCACTACAAGTTCATCGGCATCCTGTTCATCATCGCCGTGATTCTCTACTTCTTTCTAATTCTGTTGGGAGCCTTTGGATTATTGCTGGCCGGCTAAGGGTGTCAGGTCCTGTCCGGTGTCCAATTCATAGGCTTTGAGGCCCGGTTTAAAAATTCGCGCGGAAAGAGACCCCTTCAGGAGCATTTGCTCGTCACTGACTTCGATCCAGCTTCCCTCGCGCAGCCCAATCACAATTTGATCGTTGTACGCATGAAACTCGGCAATCCGGGTCTCGCGGGTTTCTCCCTGGTGCTTTGAATCCGGGTCGGGATCCAAAAAGTGTGGATTGAGATTAAAAGGCAACAAATCGAGGGCCCTCAGACTGGGGGGGTCAACAATCGGCATGTCATTGGTGGTCATGACGTTGGGCCCTGTAATATTGCTGCCTGCGCTGGTTCCCAAATAGGGGGTTCCACTGCGAACCGCTTCTTGCATGACCGGCAGCAGGTCCTCCTGGTATAATCGATCGAGCAGAACAAACGTGTTTCCTCCCCCGACAAATAAGGCTTCAGCTTTTTTTACCGCATCGC
>Ga0316191_10003802_pt1 | contig 11205 bp, 13 predicted proteins | sample Eddworburr2cm_MG_FD_204928 | JGI IMG/M metagenome (GOLD analysis project Ga0316191, IMG submission 204928) | Coastal sediment microbial communities from Maine, United States - Eddy worm burrow 2 cm | ecosystem: Environmental > Aquatic > Marine > Coastal > Sediment | place: USA: Maine... | reverse complement strand
AAAGACTCCTGTTTTTCTCCTTGCTTAATCTGCAATTGAATACGTTTATATTTAATCAAGAGGTGTTACATGGCTACAGGTACTGTTAAATGGTTCAATGAATCCAAAGGGTTTGGTTTTATCGCCCCTGCCGATGGTGGTGAAGATGTATTCGTACATTTTTCTGCAATCAGCGGTGACGGATTCAAAACGCTGGCTGAAGGCCAAACAGTAAACTTTGACGTTGAGCAGGGACCGAAAGGTTTGCAGGCTGTCAACGTAATAGGGCAATAACAGGGCAGAGAATCTGCACGAATAAAAAAACCCCGTCCATGTGGCGGGGTTTTTTTTCGCTTAGACCATGGGACGCTATCGACCACCCTCCCCGCCATCCTCGCCTTACATCACCCGGGATGGCTACCAGGCACTTGCCGCCGAATTGAAAGCACTGTGGAAACGTCGTGCCGGCGTCACCAGGGCCCTCACCGCAGCAGCCGCTGAAGGTGACCGTTCCGAAAATGCTGAATATATTTACCGCAAGAAAGAACTGCGCGAGATTGATCGCCGCATCCGCTATTTGCAAAAACGCCTGCCGGACCTGAAGGTAGTTTCGGAGCCACCCTCTGACCCGACAAGGGTTTTCTTTGGCGCATGGGTCACGCTGGAAGACGAGAATGCAGCGCAAACGGTTTACCGTATTGTTGGCGCAGATGAATTCGACCCGGCCAGCGGCTGGATCAGCATGGATTCACCCATGGCCATTGCCCTGTTGAAGAAGACCCTGGATGACGAGGTACAGGTGGAGACACCGGCGGGCAAGCGTGAATACGTTATTACCGCGGTCTCCTATTCAGCACCCTAATCACAGACACAGCCTGCCACCACAATGATTCGTGCACCTGCAGGATGCGCATCGCATGCGCGTTTACGACCGTTGGGTATGACTCGCGGACGAGATCTGCTGCTGCAAGAGCCAGGGATTATTATCCCTATTCGAGAACTTCCAGCTTTACCTTGCCATGACCGTCATCAATCATGCCGATCTTGCTGGCGGCGGCACCGGAAAGGTCTATTATCCGGTTTTTCGCATGCGGGCCGCGGTCATTGATAACGACTTCCACCGAGCTTCCGGTCTTTAAATAGGTCACTTTCACCCGCGTTCCGAAAGGCAAGGTTCGATGTGCAGCCGTTAAGGCGCCCTTGTCATAAACGGCACCGCTGGCGGTTTTGTTCCCGTCCAGTGTATCCGCGTAATAACTGGCTTCGCCTTCCTGCAGATCCATGGCCATGGCAGCATTAACCGCCAGAGACATAACCAACAACAGCATTAACATAAGTCCTGATATTTTCATTTTATCTCTCCTTAAATAGCCTCAGGTACATCTATAATTGCAGGGGTGGTCCGCTTCTACAAAAGCTTATTGATCTTGCCAAGCAAACGATTCAACTCAACCGGCTTGGTATCATAGTCATCACAGCCGGCCTCAAGTGCCTTTTGTTCATCACCCGCCATGGCGTGCGCGGTCAGCGCAATCACCGGAATATTCTGCGTAGCGGCATCGGCCTTGATACGACGTGTTGCTTCCCAACCATCCATAACCGGCAGACTCAGGTCCATCAGGATGAGGTCCGGACCCGCACTGGAAGCCATATCAACACCGGCCTGCCCGTCAACGGCAATGACCACCTCGTAACCCTTGCGCTCAAGTCTGCGCGACAGCATGTCACGATTCATTTCATTGTCTTCAACCAGTAGTATTTTGCTCAACGTATTTTCCCTGAAATTAATAAAAATATTCGACCGCCCGGACCTGCACAGGTGCCTCTATGGGTCCGAAACACCCTTACGGGTACTGCATGATGCAACCGCAGCACGCACATTTTTCAACAACTGCTCCCGGGTACAGGAATTCTTCTCAAACACTTCCTCGACATTGCCAGCCAGCCTGCTACGGTCCTCTGTGGTCAGGTCCTTGGCAGTAATCACAATAACCGGGATGTGCTGCCACTCCTGCCTGGCACGTATGCCTGCCAGAAAACCAAAACCATCCATCACCGGCATCATCAGGTCCAGCAGGATCAACTGCGGATTGACAGCCGGCATCATATCCAGCGCCTCCTGGCCATTAGCGGCTTCGGAAACACTCCAGCCGGCCTTCTCCAGCATATGCGCCAGCAACTCGCGATTTTCAGCCTCGTCATCAACCAGCAAGACCTGGCAGACTCCCCCGGCACAATGATAACGATTCAATGCCTTGTGCAACAACTTCCGGTCCACCGGCTTGGTCAGGTAATCAACCGCGCCCAGCGAATAGCCGCGTGTACGGTCATCGATCATGCTCAGCATAATAACCGGTATCTTGCGCAGTTCCGGGTCAGCCTTCAGCACACTCAGAAACGACCAGCCATCCATACCCGGCATCATCACATCAAGCGTAATCGCAGCTGGCCTGCACTCGCGCGCAATCCGCAACCCCTGTTCCCCGCTATCTGCCGTAACAACCGAAAAACCGTCCTTGACGAGAAATCGCTCAATAATTTCACGCGCCTCAGGGTCATCATCTATGACCAGTATTGTCGATGTCGATGCAGAGCCAACCTGCTTTGGCAACTGCGCGCCAACCGCATCGCTTGCTGAAGCCGCATCAACAAAGACCTGTGGCTTCTCCTCGGGCAACACAGCAGGAATGCGAATGGTAAACGTGGAACCTTTACCCTCTTCACTGTGCACGCTCAAATCACCGCCGAGGAGATTACAAAAACGCCGCGATATAGCCAGCCCTAGTCCGGTACCGCCATAGTCACGCGTGGTCGAGCCGTCGGCCTGCGCAAACTCCTCGAAAACATGCTCGATCTTGTCCCCAGCGATGCCAATACCGGTATCGCTGACCGCCAGCGTCAACCAGTCCTGACCGTCCTGCGTGGCACGGTTGACATGCAAAGTCACGGCGCCGTCATGGGTGAACTTGGCGGCATTCGATATCAGGTTAAACAGCGTCTGGCGCAACTTGGTCAGGTCCTGCCAGGCAGTACCAAGAGCCTTGCCACGCTCGATGGACATCCTGTTATTGTTCTTTTCCATCAACGGATGGGCGGTGGCGCTGACATCATCAATCAGATTGTCGAGAGAAAATTCCTCGGCATAGGCTTCCATCTTGCCGGACTCGATCTTGGCCAGATCCAGCACATCGTTTATCAGTGAAAGCAGGTGGGTGCCTGCCTTGTTTATTTTATTCAGATCGGGAATAAATTCTTCCTGGCCCAGCTCCCCGGCATCTTCTATCAGCATTTCGCTGTAGCCAAGAATGGCGTTCATCGGCGTACGCAGTTCGTGACTCATATTGGCAAGGAACTCGCTCTTCGCCTGGTTGGCCGCATTGGCTTCATCGCGGGCCAGCTCAAGCCCGGCCTGCAGCGATGTAAGCTCGGCGGTTCTTTCAGCAACACGCTTTTCGAGATTCTCGTTAAGCTCCTTCAACGCAGCCTCTCGCGCTGAGAGTTGCCGTGCCATGTCGGCAAAACTGGCTGCCAGGTCACCAATCTCATCACCGCTCTGGCGCTCAATATGAATATTCATATTGCCTTTGCCGACTTCTTCCACGGCCCGGGTAAGATTTACCAGCGGGCGGGTAACCCAGTTCAATAACAACCAGATCGCCACGATGCCGGCAACGAACACAGCAGACAGAATACTGATCGCCCTTGCCTTCTGGCTGTTGAGGAAAGCCAGCGCACGCGCTTCATCCTGTATGGACAATAGCATCCAGCCACCTGACTTGATCATTGCCGGACTGATCCACTGGGTATTCGCCGGGTCCCACCCTTCCAGTTGCAGCATACGGATATTTCCTGAAGCCGCGGCCTGCTCAAGGGCCGCCTCGACATCCGGCCAACCCAGTTGCTGAAATACATCCTTGACAGGTAGGCCGATATGTTCCGCATTATCGGAATACAGGATGCGATGCCGGGCAGACAACAGCATGAAATGCTGACCCTCCCCGGATTGCAGCGAAGAAATCAGCTGCTTCAGAGGCTCCAGCGGAATATCGATGGTTGCCACACCAACAAAACGCCCTTCTCTGAAAAACGGGGCAGAGAATGTCGTCATGTAGATATTGCCGCCACCTTCATCGAAATAAGGTTCGGTCCAGATGTTAGCCAGCGCTTCGCGGGGTAAATTCCACCAGTCCCACTCAGGCCGGGTATAGTCATAATCAAGTTCGGTGGAAACGATTTCCGCCAGCTCCTTGCCACGCCGATAAACGTAAGGTCCGAACAGTCGCCGGCCCGAAAACGTATCCGGCTCAAAAGCAAGAGCAGCACCGAATACCAGGGGACTGGATTCAACATTACTGCGCAGGATATCGAACGCCGTCACCTCGTCGATATCACTGTTAATACCAAGATGTGCCGCCGTGGTATTGGCAATCTGCGCAACTTCATGCAGTAACACTTCTATTCTTGCAGCATGCAGTTCGGCTGATTGCGCCAGTTCGCCGGCGACCGTCTTGCGGGTGTTGTCTTCGAAGGCCTGCAGGCCGATAGCAAGAATTGCCGCGAAGACAAGAAACAGCGGTGCAATAACAAACAGGACAAATTTAAGACGCAGGTTCATGACGCTTGTTAGCCGCTTTCACATATAGCAACAGCCGCACGCACATGTTCCAGCAACTGCTCGCTGGTACAGGCAGTCTTCTGCAGGACTTCCTCGACATTGCCGGCCAGGCGAGCACGGTCCTCTGCAGTCAGATCCTTGGCGGTAATCACGATGACCGGAATGTGCTGCCACTCCGGTTTGGCTCGCATCGCCGCCAGAAAACCAAAACCGTCCATCACCGGCATCATCAAATCCAGCAGGATCAGATGCGGATGGACTTCCGGCAGCATGTCGAGTGCTTGCTGGCCGTTACCGGCCTCCGATACTGTCCAGCCGGCCTTTTGCAGCGTATGCGCCATCAATGCACGTGTTTCGGCATCATCTTCAACCAGCAACACAGGACACACCTTTTCGGCACAGTGATAACGATTCAGGGTTTTGTGCAGCAACTCGCGATCAACCGGCTTGGTCAGATAATCGACGGCACCGAGTGAGTAACCACGCGTGCGGTCGTCGATCATCGTCAACATGATCACGGGGATCTTGTGAAGCTCCGCATCGGCCTTCAGCATGCGCAGCACTGCCCAGCCATCCATCCCCGGCATCATCACGTCGAGGGTGATGGCAACGGGCTGTATCTCACGGGCAAGGCGCAGACCCTGCTCACCACTGGTCGCCGTGACCACGCTGAAACCGTCTTTCACCAGGAAACGCTCGATAATCTCCAGCGCCTCCGGATCATCATCAATGACCAGCACCGTGTCACCGGCACCCGCAACCTCAGCACCTGTGACAGCGGTCAGTACATCAGTCGACGGAGTTGCCGGCGCTGTTACTGACAGCGTCGCCGGAACGCGCGCTGTAAACGTCGAGCCTTCGCCCAACTCACTGTGCAGCGTCAGGTCACCGCCAAGCAACTGGCAAAACCGGCGTGAGATCGCCAGCCCAAGACCGGTGCCGCCGTAATCACGCGTAGTCGATCCATCTGCCTGTGAGAACTCCTCAAAGACATAATCAATCTTGTCTGCCGCGATGCCGATACCGGTATCACTGACGGCCAGCGTCAACCAGTCGACCCCGTCCTCCACAACACGATCAGCGTGCAGGGTAATAGTACCCTCATGGGTAAACTTGGCCGCATTCGACAGCAGGTTGAACAGCGTCTGCCGCAGCTTGGTCAGGTCCTGGTAAGCCATGCCCAGGTCCTTGCCGCGTTCAATGGCAAGGGTGTTGTTATTTTTCTCCATCAAGGGGTGTGCGGTCGAACTGACCTCGTCAATCATTCCATTCAGGTCAATGTTCTCGGGGAACGCTTCCATCTTGCCGGACTCAATCTTGGCCAGATCGAGCACATCATTAATCAATGACAACAGATGGGTGCCGGCCTTGTTGATCTTCTGCAAATCCGGAATAAAATCTTCCTGACCGCTGTCCTCCGCATCCTCCGTCAGCATTTCGCTGTAGCCAAGAATGGCATTCATCGGTGTGCGCAGCTCGTGACTCATATTGGCGAGAAACTCGCTCTTGGCCTGGTTGGCGGCGTTAGCCGCGTCCCTGGCCTGTTCCAGCTCATGGGCCGAGTTGGCCAGTTCCAGGGTGGCTTCCTTGACCCGCATACTGATGGTCTGATTACGCCGCAGCAGCATGGCGATGAAAAGCACCAACACGATGCTGCCGGTGATGCCGGCGAGCAGAGTGAAGCGGGCCAGCTTGCGCGGAGGACCGCCACCGAACTCCTCACTGATAGCCCAGGTAATGCTCAGGTCCGCACCGGCACTGACAGTGCGGGTGGTCACCTCATGCACTGTGCCGTGCAGCTCGTTGCCCCATACCCGTTGCAGTTCACCATCGAGAAATTTGCCGTCCAGCTGCAGTTGCATACCCGGCGGGACATAGACATCGTAGAGTCCCTGGATAAGCGTGGTGTAATCAACCAGCCCCACTACGACGGCATCGCCGAAACTGTCCTGAATCATCAACGCCACCGCCGCGAATACACTGCCATCGACTTCATGGGGCGGCCCGAGAATCAGGTCACCGAACCGCGCCATGGCTTCATCCACCGGCGACTGTACCCATGACTGCCCGGCCACAGCCACATCGGCTGCCAGCAAGCCATAGGGAGTGGTGGTATAAATCAGCTGCCACTCACCGTTGGGTGCGGCACGCATATAGGCCGCGCCCTCCAGAAAGAACGCCGTTGCCCGCGCCTCCAGGCCGTCATAGGCATTGAGGAATTCCGCCTCTGACAGGTCCGCAGAATTCTCTGCCAGCGCGGCCAGACCCGACAGCGGTGCATAGCTTTCTTCCAGCCAGTTCAACACCGTGCCGGACAACCATTGCCCCGCTTTCTCCGACTGGGCAATCCAGCCAAGCCTGGCATCGGCGCGGAACGCCTCGCTCAACAACCAGGAACCTCCAGCTCCGGCAAGCAGCAGGGCCAGCAGCAACATCCAGTGCAAGGTCTGGCGGGTTTGGCTCATTTATTCCTGCACACTGAAAATTGCCCGAAACCCCCGTGGCGCGAGCGTGGTGGATGAATCCCAATCAGCTTGATTATCGCGATCAATAACTCTGACACGGGGTGAAGCATGCTTGAAATAGGGTTTGTCTTCCAGAATCCGTACCATCATGTCCACGGCCATGCGCGCCTGTATGGCCTGCGAATCCGTGGGGGCCGCGATGATGGTGCCGCGCTTGATACCGCGATGGACACCCGGACCATAATAGTAGGAAAGCACCTTGATCTCCTGCTCCAGTCCACGCCGACGCAGGATACTCACCGCCGCCTCGGCACTGACCGTGGTACCGACGATGTAGTCCGGCTTGTTCGCGGCATCCTTACCCGGATCATTGAGTACGGATTCAATCAGTCTGGCCTGTGCTGCCTTGCCAGTATCGCCCTTTTTCGTCGCGATAATTTTGATATGGCTGTCCGCCAGTGCCGCATTGAAACCCCGGTCTCCTGCAGCCACCCAGGCTGCCCCCTCCGGCCCCGGAAACCAGGCAACCGTCACCTCACCCTTGTCAGCTGCAGCGAGTTTTTTCAGGTATTCACCGGCCTGAAAGGCATCGTCATAGTAATCAACAGCGGCGCGGGCTACGATGTCGGGGGAATTGATACCATTGATCAGGTCCAGCACGGGCACGCCCTGCGCACGCGTTGTCTTGATCAGGTCATTGAGCCCTTCCGCCGAGATAGCACTGAGAATCAGGCCATCGGCCTTGCTGTCAGTGAACCCCTTTTCAAGGCACTCTTCGATCTGTTTGCGCTGTACCTCCAGGCGGTCATAGCCACCGGCCTCGTAGATGGCCAGGTTGACCCCCAGGCGCCTGGCTTCATCCACCAGGCCAAAATTCACGGCCAGCCAGTAAGCGTCTTTCAGATGTGGAATCGACACACAGAGATTCCAGCGTTTCTCTGCCTTCTGCAGCGGCACATAAGATTTCTGCACACGTTGACGTTGCGTGTTGAAAGGCGGTTCCCAGACATCCACCTCCACCGGGTACCAATCCCTTGCCTGGGCAGCACCGGGCAGAAACCCGACCATGCAGATGAGCACGACAGCCGCACCCGTTATTCTGCCGAATAGTGAAACAAGCGCTTTCATGCGTCCGCAAACTCAGTTGGGCTCATCTTTTCAATGCTAACCGTAATCACGGGCAGTCAGTCGTCGTCTTCCCGATCCGGCTGGTCGGTGCGAATGACTTCGATCCTGAATTCCGTCAGCAGCGCAGCCAATGCGCCCAGGGCCGCCAGCACCGGAGCCATGATAGTCACTGCGCCGCCTGCCACTACCCCGGCGGTGAGCGGAATTTCCAGCAGACTGTCACCATCCGGTTTGCGAATAATTAGCCGGCGTACATTGCCTTCGGCAACGAGTTTCTTGATGCGCTCCACCAATTCCTGGCCGGTGACGGTCAGTTCTTCGGTCCAGTTTCTGTCAGACTTTTTCGGGTCATTGGTCATAGTTGCTTCCTCATCGGCAAAGAATAGAGGCTGGATACATTTTTCAGCCCTGCCTCATGCTGCAGTTTATACAGGTGAATGCAGCGGAAATGAACAGGCATCTGGTTGCAATTAGCAGGGCTCAGGTCTTGAACCCTCGAATCAAGGCTTCCCTGGAAAAGTTCGTGGGCAGTCTTGAACGAGAGGCCCTACTAAGCTGTTGAAAGGCATTCGTAATATTGAATCTATTGGTAGTATCACTTTGAGGATCAGTTCTGAATACAGGAAACCGCCAGAGTAACAAACAAGCTAATATTGTGAGTAACTACTCATCGGCGCACAGTCACCCCGGGCTTGTTCCGGGCCACAAAAAGTACCGGATACATTATCTGACAAACCCCTGCGGCATTTACCTATTCTCAATTCACCATCAAAAACACAAAGTGGGTAATCATGCATACCGAAAAACATGCAATGCCTTTCCCACCACGGCCTGTCGCATTTCCCCGGCATGTTGCTATATGCATGAATGATCCCGTCATTTTATTTGTTAACTATAATTGACATACTGTATCTTATAGTAGACAGTTTAAATGTCGATAGATATCCTGAAATACGAAGCTGTCGATGGAACCATTCCGCTGGACCAGTGGCTCGCAGGCCTCAGGGACCATCGCGCAAAAGCACGGGTGCTGATCCGTCTCGACCGCCTGGAACTGGGTCTTGAAGGTTATTGGCGTTCCGTCGGTGAAGGCATCAGGGAACTGAAGATTTCTGAAGGAAAGGGTTATCGCATTTACTACGCATGGGATGGATCAAAAATTGTATTGCTGCTCTGTGGTGGTAATAAATCCACCCAGAACACAGACATCGAAAATGCCAGGACTTATTGGAGAGACTACAATGAGCGCAAGTAAATCATTCAAACCTTATCGGGCTGCAGACTATCTCCAGTCGCCCGAAGAAGCCGCCGAATATCTGAATGCAGCCATTGAGGATGGCCAGCCAGCCGTCATGCTCAAGGCGCTTCGCAACGTCGCTGACTCGACCGGCGGTATGTCTCACTTGTCCCGTGAAACCGGATTGACCCGCGAGAGTCTCTACAAAGCACTTTCTGAGGGTGGTAACCCGCGACTCTCGAGCCTTGATGCCATCTTGCGGGTGATGGGACTACAACTGAATATCCAACCGCGGTCACGTGACAAAGCAAAGAAAGCCGGGGTCAGATCCTGAATCTTAGTGTTGGGCAAAGGAGCAATGCGATAATGGACAGGATCTCCAAGTGTCGTGGAGCACAGGGGAGTACAACAGCGACCCTGGCCGTCAATTCAAAAAATGTTTCAGAATTTCTTGATGATCTGCATATCAAGAATCACGGCGTGATTATAATCGAATGAACCTTTAATACGCCCTGGAAGCCCGCTCTCCTGGTCGAGCTTGCCATCACCAAAATCGGCATAATTCAGGTTGCTGTGAATCTCGTAGCCTTGCCACTGCCATTCGACACCGGCACCAACAGCAATAATCCGGTCGAGCGGCAAAGCAATGTTTCGCTTGCGATCGCTGGCGGGGGATGACATGTGCGCAGCGCCAACAGAAAAGGCCAGGTCGGGCCGGTACTGGTATCGCAGGCCCGCTGTAAACGCCCAGGTGTCCCGGAATTCACTCGGCAATGAAACATGATCAGTACCGACGCTGACATGCTGGATGCCGAACTCGGACATATCGATCCACACCGTATCCACGGTAAACGACCAGTCGTCCCTGAATTCCTGGTAATAGCCCAGCTGCACTTGCTGCGGCACCTTGAAATCCACATCGACGTTTTTGTTGAATAAACCCAGCGCTTTCAAGCCGTCTTTCAATAGCGGCGAAAGATTATGGTACTTCGGCTTGCCAGACAGGTCCGGGTCAAACTCGGAGCGATACACTACACCGACACGGGCAGTGTTGCTGAGGTCATGCAGCAGGCCGAGTTGCCAGCCAAACGCGATACCATCTTCCTCGAGCTTGACACTGCCATCAGCGCCATCCAGGTTATTTATACGCACCTTGGTCATCGAATCCGTACATCATCATGGGACCACCACCGATGGACCACCGGTCCGTCAGCTTGTAACCCACCGTGCCTGAAAGCAGTACAAAGGTGAGTTCAGATTCTTCGGCAAGATAACGCCCGGACCAGGACTTGCCATACTCATTGCCGAAACCGGATGGAATTGTCAGGGAAGTGCCGACACTCCAGCGCTCATTGAGGGGGTGTGCATAATAAATGCCCGGCACCAGCAGGAAACTGGCATCATAATCGGCATTGCCGCCGTCGCGGTTTGATTCCTTTACATTGAACTTTGATTCCATGGCAACCAGCGTTGCCTGTGTCATCAGTTCTGGTTGATCAAGCCGGGTAATTCCCGCAGGACTCCAGAACACGGTAGACGCATCGTCGGCACGTGCAGTAATACCCGAGAGCGCCGGACCAACGTCTGCTTGCGACGCCGATGCCAGCAGACAGGCCAGCAGCCACCCGGCGCTGAGAATAACCGGATATATTTTTTTACTGGTTTTCATAACATTCACTTGCTTCACGCCGCCTTTGATACTTTGATGGACACATGCCATCCAACTTCGGCAAGCATCTGAACCAGCCGGTCGATGGTACATTTCTCAATCCTGCCTTTCA
>Ga0316191_10003801_pt1 | contig 11206 bp, 7 predicted proteins | sample Eddworburr2cm_MG_FD_204928 | JGI IMG/M metagenome (GOLD analysis project Ga0316191, IMG submission 204928) | Coastal sediment microbial communities from Maine, United States - Eddy worm burrow 2 cm | ecosystem: Environmental > Aquatic > Marine > Coastal > Sediment | place: USA: Maine | collected... | reverse complement strand
GAGCATCCGTTCCGGCTCAGCCCGGACGCCAACTTTCTGTATCTCAGCCAGCAGCATGCCCGGGCGCTGGCCTATATTGAATCGACCCTCTGGTTCACGGATGGATTCGTCGTCATTTCCGGCGAGATCGGCTGCGGCAAGACCACGCTGCTCGAGAAATTCCTCTCCGAGCTGGATGAAACCGTCACTATCGCCCGGATCGCGCAGACACAGATAACCCCCGTTCAGTTCCTTCAGGGTGTGCTGGTGCAGTTCGGTTATCGTCCGTTCCGCATGGGCAAGGCTGAGTTGATCGACACGATCGACCGGCATCTCGAGGACCTCCTGTCCAAGGGCCAGAAAGTGGTCATCGTCGTCGATGAGGCACAGAACCTGGAGCGCAACGTGCTCGAGGAAATCCGCCTGCTGTCTGGCGTGGGGGCCGGACGCGAGAAGGTGCTGAGTATCATCCTGGCGGGACAACCCGAGCTGAACGATACCCTTGATGCGCCGGATCTCGTCCAGCTGGCACAGCGGACCCGCCTGCGATATCACCTCAAACCGCTGAAAGAGGGCGAGATCGGCGCGTATGTGCGACATCGTCTGGACGTCGCGGGCGCCGAAGGCCGGGAGATCTTCGATCGAGACACCTTCGGCCTGATCTACAAATATACCGGTGGGGTACCGCGTCTGCTGAATACACTGTGCGATACCGCCATGCTCTCAGGCTTCGCCGAGAACGTGTCCTTCATCACCGAGAAGGAACTGCACAGCGCCATCGACGAATTGCAGTGGACTGACTATCAGAGCCGGACGGATCGCATGGCCGCGCTGTCAGCCGGCAGCATGCAGATTGTGACCGGCCTGGAGACGCTGGCCAGGCTGATGGTGGCGCATAAGGATGAGCCGGCGGTGGATTTCCCGATGACGCAGGGCCGGATCATTCTCGGACGGACCGGCGACAATGACCTGCAGATCGAAAGCAAGTTCGTCAGCCGACATCATGCCCAGATCGTGACTTATGGTTCGGACTCGGTGCTCGAGGATTTGAACAGCACCAACGGCATCTATCTGAAGGGTCGCCGGGTAAAGAAACGCAAGCTCAAGCACGGCGATGTCTTCGTCATCGGCGAGCATGAAATCATGTACCTGAAGGAAGGCCTGCCGGACGTCGGCGCCCAGGAAGAGGATCAAAACGAGGCGGAAGCTTCCGGATCCTGAGAAGATCGGGCGATCGTGAGTCGCCAGCTCAGAAAACCAACCCCGCGCGGCTAGCGAGTACCCCCGACAGTCAGGCCATCCACCCTGAGTGTTGGCTGACCGACCCCGACAGGCACGCTCTGGCCGTCCTTCCCGCAGACGCCTACACCGGAGTCCAGTTCCAGATCGGTGCCCACCATGCTGACACGGGTCAGAACATCCGGACCGTTACCGATGAGTGTTGCCCCCTTGACGGGACGGGTGATGCGACCCTTCTCGATCAGGTATGCCTCGCTGGCAGAGAAGACGAACTTGCCTGAAGTGATGTCAACCTGACCGCCGCCGAAATTCGACGCATAGAGGCCGTCGTCGACGCTCGAGACGATCTCCTCCGGGTCATGCGGCCCGGCCAGCATGTAGGTATTCGTCATGCGCGGCATCGGAAGATGCGCGAACGACTCCCGCCGGCCGTTGCCCGTGGACTGCTGGCCCATGAGCCGCGCATTCAAGTTGTCCTGCATGTATGCCTTGAGCACGCCGTCTTCTATCAGCGTAGTGCGACGGCTGGGCGTACCCTCGTCATCAACGTTGAGTGACCCGCGTCGTTCCGGCAGCGTTCCGTCATCGACGATCGTACAAAGGGAAGAGGCGACCTGTTCGCCGATGCGCCCGGAGAACGCCGAGGTACCGCGGCGATTGAAGTCTCCCTCGAGGCCATGGCCGATCGCCTCATGGAGCAGGACACCGGGCCACCCGGGGCCCAGTACTACCGTCATGGTGCCGGCCGGAGCATCTTCCGCCTCCAGATTGACCAGCGCCTGCCGGACCGCCTCCTGACCGAATTCGAGTGCCCGGCCCTCCTCGGCAAACCGTTCATAACCGAACCGCCCGCCGCCACCGGCAAAACCCTGCTCGCGTCGATCACCGTCTTCGACAATCACGGACACGTTCATCCTCACCAGCGGTCGCACATCCGCGCAGTACGTGCCATCCGCCGCCGCGATCAGAATGACGTCATGGACTCCGGCGAGACTGACCATGACCTGGGTCACCCGCGGGTCCAGCGCCCTGACCTGCTGATCGAGCCGCCCGATCATGGCAACCTTGTCCTCGTCGCTGAGGGTCTCTACAGGATCCAGAGGCGCATACAGATGGGCGTTTCCGGACCGCCTCCAGGCCCGAACCGCGCCCGTCTGGCCCTGTCGCGCGATCGAACGCGCCGCCTGCGATGCCTGGCTGAGCGCCGGGAGGACGATCTCGTCGGAGTATGCGAATCCGGTCTTCTCTCCACAGATGGCGCGGATACCGGCACCCTGGTCAATGCCGTGCCCGCCCTCCTTCACGATGCCGTCCTCGACACTCCACGATTCATGTCGGCTGTACTGGAAGTAGATGTCGGCCGCATCTACGGACCGGCCCATGATGTCATCAAGTATCCTCTGGATGTCCGCATCATCGATCCCGGCGGGTTCAAGTATTCGCTCGCGAGCTATCTGGATTGTATTGTCAGTCATCTGAAGGTTCCGGTTCTCCAATCGTGTCGCTATGCTTGCGATGATCCAGCGCCGGGAAACGTTCGCGAATCTCCGCCTGTCGGTCCAGGTCGATGTCAGCGAGGACAACGCCCGATCCTCTCTCCAGACGCGCGTTCACGACCCCCCAGGGATCGACGATCATCGAGTCACCAAAGGTCTCCCTGCCGCCATCATGACGACCGCCCTGTCCGGCCGCAATGACCCAGCAGAGGTTCTCCACCGCCCTCGCCCTGACCAGAACCTCCCAGTGATCCCGACCGGTCGCGGCAGTGAATGCCGCAGGCAACGCGATGGTTTGCAGTCCGCTCTCTAGCATCCCGCGAAACAGTTCGGGGAACCGCAGATCGTAACAGACCGCAAGGCCCAGGCGGCCCACCGGCGAGTCCATGACGACCCGGTTCCGCCCGGGACAAATTCCATCCGACTCTCGATAGCTTTCTGCCCCACCGGGCACCGTGACGTCGAACAGGAATATCTTGTCGTAGCGGGCAAGCCGCCGGCCGGTCTCATCGAATACGAGCGTCGCCGCAGCCGGGCGATGCTCCTTCTCGCTTTTCAGCGGTATCGTCCCGGCGACGATCCACAGCCCCTGAGCCCGCGCCTGTCGGACAAGAAACTCCTGGATAGGTCCGCTGCCGTCCGGCTCCGCAACTTCCAGGCGTTGCGACTCGCGGACAGGCATGCAGGCGAAATTCTCCGGCAGAACGACGAGACGGGCCCCGGAACATGCCGCTTCCGCCAGCAATTCCCCAGCCTGGGCCAGATTGCTTCCCACGTCGGCGCCAGACACCATCTGAATGGCCGCCACCCGGACCGTACCGATCTGACGGATCCCGCTCATCCCTGATCGGCGCCCTCGGCGCTCGCAGCCTCCACATCACCACCGTCAGGCCGCTCTTGCGTCGCTTCGTCCTCGGCCGATGACGGGGTGGCCTGCACGACTGCCACCCGCTCGACTTCCGGCGTCTCCCACGGGCCACTGATGCGGTACTGGATCTGGGTCATGCCCCGCAGCGGCTCCTTGAAAATTTCCTTGAGAACGAACAGACCGGCCCCGATGACGGGGCTGACGGCAATGGCGCCTACGACCGGCAGCGTGTTGCCGACTTCCGCACTGACGATCGCTGTCTGATCGTATGTCCGCCCCACCAGATCGACGCCTCCGAGGATGCCGATGTCAGCGGCCGGGCTACGGAAGACCAGATTGTCTGTATAGGCGATGCCCCGGTCTATGCTGAAGTCACCCTTTAGTTCGTCGAAAAAGAATCCCTTCTTGAATACATCACGGAAGTCGAGGGTCAGGCGTCTGGGCAGCGCCTGCACGCTGAGCAACCCGAACACCCGCCCGGCCCCTGGCTTGACCTCCGACAGGCTGCCATTCTTGATGCGAAGACTTGCTGCACCTTCGGCCACCTCAAGGGGCTCCGCAGGCCATCCGCCAGTCCATCGCAGATCGACATTCATCTTCGCGGATTTGGCCTCGACGGTTCGATCGAAACCGATAAACCCCATCGCGTCGCCGAGATCGGACGATGCGACGTCTATCGACAGCTCGGAGCTGTCTTTTCCGAACCCCAGCAGTGAGTGGCCGCTGCCCTTTATCGTGAACGCATCGCCGCTCATATCCATGCGCTCGATCCGGAATCCGTTTGGCACAGAGACGATCTCGCCGGCGAGACTTCCGAGCCTCAGGCCTTCGCTCTGGAAATCCGCAATCTCGACAACCATGGATGGCACGCTCTTGGGATCCAGCGGTTCTTCCCCGGCAGAGTCATCGGCATCGTCATCCAGATAAAGGCGATCCATCGCCAGCACGATGGGCGATCCCCGGGACAGGTTCATCGGTACCGTGATCGTGCCGCTCAGCGTCTCGCTCGTGACGGTCACGAGCCAGTCGGCGGCGAGTTGCTCCACCCGGGCACCAACATCCGCGAAGTGCTGCCCGCCGAAGTAGGCCTGGTCGACTTTCAGGTCGATCCGGGTCAGCAGGTCGCGCAACTCGCCTTCGCGCTGGTCGCCAAAACGTACGCCCAACCAATCGATGATCGGTAGCCGATCGACCTTACCGTCGATGACCAGGCCTGCCTCTTCACCGATGCTGGCGCCGGATCCGCCACCGAGGATCTGGCCCGCAACGAACCGGAGCCCGTCGTCGGTCGGATCGAATCGGGCGGCCGCAGACAGTCTGCCGCCATATTCTCCGGTCCACTCCGTCAGCCCGGAATCCGGAAATCTGAAGTCCAGTGTCAGCGGCAACGCTTCGGCGGCGGGTTTCTCGAGCGGGTGGGGAAGACTTACGGCCATCCCTTCCAGATCACTCTCAAAATGGATCCAGAATCGATCGCCGCTGTCTTTCGCCGGGAAGTGGACGAAGCCCTGCCACCTTGACTGGCCTTCCAGATAACCATCCAGGGGAATCCCCAGTACCTCGACCAGGGACTTCCTCGTGGCCACACCGCTGACATAGGCGCGGGTACCCCCGCCCTCGTATGGTCCGATATCTACGACCACGGGTTCGCCCAGCAGGACACCGGTTATGCCTTCGGCCCGGACGGCGTGGGTGTCCACAGTCAGCCTGCCGTTCGCGTCCTCCAGCGGATTCCGGACGTTGCCATAAAGGACATGACCGCCTGAGATATCGAGCTCGATCAGGACCTCACGCTGCTCCAGGTCTTTCAGCGGCAACAGCAGATCGACCTTGATGTCGGCATCACCTGCCTCGATCCGGATGTCTTCGAGCGCCGTCCCGACCGTGCTGCGAAGCGGGCTCTCCAGGACGTAATCACGCACGGCGGCCAGCGGGCCGTTGGCGGTTCCCTCGATGGACAACATCCCCTGACCCAAGGCCGGAATATCCACCCGCACTTCGTCGACGGCCGCCCCGCCGAGTTGTCCCTCACGAACCACAGCCGAGAAAGCGGCCCCCCGGAACAGAAGGTCAGCCGCGATACCTTCACCCTTCGGCCAGCCTCTCGCATAGTCGAGCACCAGCTCGCGGGTGCCGAAACTGACCTCGAAAACCCCTCCTCCGTCGGCGTAGGGAAATCCTTTCGTGGGACCGCGCAGATCCAGGGTAGCCATCGGAACCGAGCCCGACACGATTGCAGAGTCCAGCCAGCCAGTCAGATTCGTGGTCATGATGCCCACCGGGAGATAGGCGGAGATCCTGGAAAGGTCCAGATTGCTCAGGGCCGCCTGCAGCTCAATGCTGCCAGGCTCCTCTCCAGTTGGTCGCCTGATCTGGAATCCCGCTGCCAGACCGAGATCCCGGTTCGCGACACGGAGTCCGTCGCCGATGATGGTGAGTCCGTCCTGACCCCGGCTCCAGACAACCAGGCCCTGCGCTTCATCGAACTCCAGGGATTCGCGGAACAGTCCGGGCAGATCCACAGTGAGTCCGCGGCTGTCCATCTCGAATCGCCCGCCCTGAGGGTCGCTTCGGACCTGCCCGGTCAACCCACGGATACCCGGAATCGACTCGAATGCTTCGTGAGAGTAACCGTTCAGGTCCGCACGCAGTTCAAGCCGGTACCCGGTCGGATCCTTGTCCAGGACAGACAGACCGACGGTCAGATCAGTCACGTCTCCGCGGGGCTGAAGTCCCTGGAGGTCTTCGCGCAGAGCCACATCCGGAATGGCCGGTGCCAGCGGCGTCAAATCCTGCAGACGGAGAAAGTCGGCATCAAATAGATAGTCTCCTTCGTCGCCCAGCGGCGTGGCGCTCTTCTCGACCAACAGGCTGGCACTGCGCCACTGCGCCCCGCCACGTCGAACGATCAGATTCTCGACCCGCCCACGCCAGCCCGTCGGTCTCCGGTCCCATTCCAGCCGCCCCTCCAACCCGCGATAGACTACCGGTTCGCTGTCGTCGAACTCGAATACCAGGTCCGTCAGTTCCGCCTCTGCCGAAAGGCGGGTCACAAGGCCGGCATCCATGTCGAACCAGAGACGGAGGTCCCCTCTGCCGCCACTCGGTACGGCACTCGGCAGGCCCGCTATTTGCTGAGTCGCGGAGAGGTCGAGCTTCTGGACACGGGCGTAGGCCTGCCAGCCCTCTCCGTTCCGGCTTTTTGCCCAGAAAGTAATCGGGCCGGCCACACTGGCAGGCGCCTGGAAGGCGCCTTCAATCTTTAGCTCACCGCGTCTCTTTGACAGCTCCGCGTCAAACCCCTTCAGGACCCAGGTCTGGCCGTTGCTCATCCGGTCCCTGAGGATCAGGCGAGCGTCCCGGATCCGAATCTCCTGGAGGGGAAGCTCACCCTCGCCCTTCGGGAACTCGTCAAGCGTCCGATCAAAGACGAGGAGTTGACCGTCCTCTGAACGGTCCACCTCAAGATCCAGATTCTCCAGCGTCAGACGCCTTGCCTTGAAGCGCCAGCGAAACAGCAGTTCCATCACATCGAGGCTGAGGCTCCCCCGCTGGAGGCTGAATAGCGCTTCCGATCCGTCTGCGGAAAGGACCGTCATATCTCCGAACACGAGACGCGGTCCGTCGAGACCGAAACGGGCGTCCATGCTGCCGATCACAACCGGCAGACCGAGCGCTTCACTGGTCCAGTCCGCGATCGGCTGCCTGTAGTCGGGGGCTTGCGTAACGGCGATCCGGAATATGCCTACCAGGACGGCCAGCAGGATGACGATGCCCGCGAACAGGCCGGCGACCCACTTCCAGACGCGTTTCGCCAGCGTTGTCACCCGATCAACTCCGCAACAGCCGGTGTCTCGCAAGGTGACATGTCGGTCGGGGCATCGAATTCAGATAGGTACGACATCGAAATGATCCTGGGCATACAGTGTCTCAGCCTGTAGACGGATGGGACGCCCAGTAGCCTCCTCGAGTTCTGCCAGGCTGGCTGACTCTTCGTCGACGATCATCTCCAGAACCTCCGGGTGCGCGAGCACCAGCAACTCCTGGAACTCGAACTGTCGTGATTGGCGGAGAATCTCCCTGAAGATCTCGTAGCAGACTGTCTCCGGTGTCTTTACGGAACCGCGTCCCTCACATGTTGGACAGGCATGACAGAGCACGTGTTCCAGACTTTCTCGCGTGCGTTTGCGGGTCATCTCGACCAGGCCGAGGGCCGAAACCTCCGAGATCTGATTGCGGGCATGATCCGTCTCCAGGGCCCTCTCCAGGGCCTGCAGCACCTGGCGTCGATGCTCCGGCTCCTCCATGTCGATGAAGTCTACAATGATGATTCCGCCAAGATTGCGTAGCCGGATCTGCCGGGCGATCGCCTGAGCAGCCTCCAGGTTGGTCTTGAAAATAGTCTCCTCGAGATTGCGGTGGCCCACGAAACCGCCTGTGTTGACGTCTATCGTGGTCATCGCCTCGGTCTGATCGATGACCAGATATCCGCCGGACTTGAGAACGACCTTGCTGTCCAGTGCGCGAACGATCTCCTCCTCGACGCCGTAGAGATCGAAGATCGGACGAGCTGCCGTGTATTCATCGATCTTGTCCGCCAGCTCCGGCACGAACATGGCTGCGAATCGGCGCATTCTCTCGCAGGTTGCGGCATCGTCCACCCGGACCCGCTCGATCTCGGGACCGAGCAGGTCGCGCAACACTCGAAGCGCCAGCGGCAGGTCTTCATGGACGAGCTGTTCAGTACCGGCGCTGCCGGCCTGTTCGTCGATCGCTTCCCACAATTTTTGCAGGAATATCATGTCAGCCCTGAGGGCATCCCGGTTGGCACCCTCTGCCGCCGTTCGCACGATGTAGCCGCCGCTGGACCCCTCGGTCACCGACTCCAGGATCTCGCGTAGCCGTGATCTTTCAACTTCATCCTCGATGCGCGCCGACACGCCAACCCCGTTGCCTCGCGGCATGTAGACGAGGTAACGGGACGGGATTGTCACGAAGGTTGTGAGGCGTGCGCCTTTCGTGCCGAGAGGATCTTTCAGGACCTGCACGAGAATCTCGTCTCCTTCCCGCAACATGTCCTGGATTTCAGTCTGGCGCAAGGGCGTCTCGAGCGCGTCGATACCGGGGTCGGCCGATGGCCTGCCGACGACGTCGGAGGCGTGCAGGAAGGCGGTCCTCGCCAGGCCCACCTCGACGAAGGCCGCCTGCATCCCGGGCAAGACCCGCGACACTTTTCCTTTGTAGATGTTGCTGATCAGCCCACGGCGGCGTGCCCGCTCGATAATTACTTCCTGCAGCACGCCGTTCTCCACCAGGGCCGCTCGTACCTCCCGCGGCGTCACGTTAATGAGGATTTCTTCTTTCATGCCGGAATCCGCGCGTCCGCGGCAGACAGGACATCCAGACCGAATTGATGGAGCAACCCCGCGGTTTCGAACAACGGCAACCCCATGACGCCCGAGTAGCTTCCCTCCAGGCGCTCTATGAAGACCGCGGCCAACCCCTGGATACCGTATGCGCCTGCCTTGTCCAGCGGGTCTCCGGTCATGACGTAGGCATCAATCTCGGTCGCGGCCAGGGCCCGAAATGTCACCTTGCTGGAAGAGACCCGTACCGCCCGCTCCGATTCCTGCACCGCGGCCACTGCGGTGGTCACGTCGTGAGTCTGACCGGACAAGGCACGCAACATGTCACCGGCCTGGGTGCCGTCGCGCGGTTTTCCGAAGACCGTCTGTCCGATGCTGACGACCGTATCCGCGCCGATCACCAGCCGTCCTTCAGCCCCGTCGGCGTCCCTCCAGGCATCGGTTGCCTTGGCGAGCGCAACCCGACGAACGAAATCGACCGGTGTTTCTTGCCCAAGCCGGGACTCATCGATACCGACCGGCCGCACCTGGAAAGCAACGCCTATCTGGCCAAGCAGCTGGCGGCGTCTCGGGGACGCCGAGGCAAGAACGATAAGTTCTTGATTCATCTGATCAGTGTGGTCATTCAATGGATCGAATTCAAGAGACTCAAGACGCGTCTGTGCGGCCTCTGGATCGAGAATTCTACTCCCTGTGATAGGGGTGGTTCCTGAGGATGCTCCAGGCCCGATACAGTTGTTCCGAGATGAGGATCCGCGCAATCGTGTGCGGCAGGGTCAGGGGAGACAGGGAGAGTCGCAGATCCGACCGCTCATAACAGCTCTCAGCCAGCCCATCGGGGCCACCAATCAACAGGGAAACGTTGCGTCCCAGCTGCATCCAGTCACTGAGCAGGACCGCCAGGCCACGGGTATCCAGTTTCTTGCCCAAGACATCCAGCGCGACCACGTAATCAGAGTCGCCAATAGCGGTGAGCATGCGCTCGCCCTCATCGCTCACCGCTCGAGCCACATCGCCGGACCGCCGCTGCCGCCCCAGGGCCACCTCGCGAAGCTCGAGTCGGCACTCGTTAGGCATCCGCGTTGCATATTCGTTGCAAGCGGCAGTCACCCAGGGGGGCATCCGCGTGCCAACAGCGACAAGGGTCAGCTTCACAGCAAGTGACCGGCCGTCTGCGAAGCCAGCGCCTAGATCGCGGGCGCCGCAGCGCTATCGCCGGGTATCGGGCTCCAGAGCTTCTCGAGATTGTAGAAGTCCCTGACCTTGGGGAGCATGACGTGGACAAGGACGTCCGCCAGGTCGACGAGCACCCACTCGCCGCCGTCCATGCCCTCTACGCCGAGCGGCCGCTCACCCGCTTCCTTGCACCTTTCGATCACCTGCTCGGCCAGGGATCGGACCTGCCGGTCTGAGGTTCCACTGGCGATGATCATGGTGTCGGCGATGCTCGTAAGCTTGCTGACATCAAGCACGCGGATGTCTCTGGCCTTAAGGTCTTCCAGGGCGGTGATAACGGTCTCGGCGATAGTTTTGCTCATCAAGTCCTCTCGGCTGACTGGGCGTAACAGCCCGACTCCAGGATGATCTTCCGCACGCCGTCGGGCATGAGAAAGCGCGGGTCCCCGCCAGTCTCGACGATGCGCCGGACAGCGGTAGAAGAAATTTCCAACTGGGTTACGGCGTGAATGTAGATCCTGCCTGCCCTCGACTCATGCAGGTCTCCGACCCTGGCCGTGCCCCGGTCCACGAGCAGTTCTCGCAACGGGCCAAGGTCCGGCACCCGCCAGCCCGGACGGTGAGCTACGACAACGTGTGCCAGCTGCAGTATCTCTCTCCAGTGGTACCACTTCGGAAGATCCAGGAATGCGTCCATGCCGACAATGAGGCAGAGTGACCGGTGTGAATACTCAGCCCTGAGATCGAGCAGCGTATCTACTGAATAGGACGGCCCTTCACGATGCAGCTCGCGATCGTCGACCACGAACCCCGGTTGTCCCTCGATGGCCGCCGCCACCAACCTGAGCCGCAGCTCCGCATCCGCGTTCGGCTTTTCACGATGGGGCGGCGTACCCGCCGGCATGAAGCGTACTTCCGGTAGCCTTAGCGCCTCCATCAGCTCGAATGCAGGCCGTAGATGTCCATAGTGGATCGGGTCGAAGGTCCCGCCAAAGATACCCATGGGATTGAGCTGGCTAAATCCGGCCATCAGGCAGCTCCCCTGCGTGAGACTCCGATCCCGCCAGCCACTGCTGTCGCGA
>Ga0316191_10003799_pt1 | contig 11207 bp, 7 predicted proteins | sample Eddworburr2cm_MG_FD_204928 | JGI IMG/M metagenome (GOLD analysis project Ga0316191, IMG submission 204928) | Coastal sediment microbial communities from Maine, United States - Eddy worm burrow 2 cm | ecosystem: Environmental > Aquatic > Marine > Coastal > Sediment | place: USA: Maine | collected... | reverse complement strand
TCATTCCGTGGTAACAGACAATGGGGCCAGCCGAAAGTTTCGAGAAAGTACAACAATTCAAATGCAGTAGCGAGATATTTTAGCAGTTCAAATCGTAGTTTGTGAAAAATTGGAATGCCCGGGGACGGTATACCTGTTTCAGCTGCTGCGCATCCCTGCAGGAGCATTGTTGAACCAGGTATACCGTCCCCGGACAGGCTAGAACAGCCCTTCGACCTGGCCCTGGTCGTTGAGGCGGATATTGTCGGCTGACGGCACCCGCGGCAGGCCGGGCATGGTCATTATGTCGCCGCAGACCGCGACGATAAACTCGGCGCCGGCCGACAGGCGTACCTCGCGAATCGACACTTCGTGCCCGCTGGGTGCGCCCATCAGCGACGGATCGGTAGAAAAACTGTATTGCGTCTTCGCCATGCAAACCGGGAAATGCCCATAACCGTCGGCCTGGAATTTGGCAAACTGGTCGCGCACTTTCTTGTCGGCGACGATGTCTTCGGCACCGTAAAGCGTGCGGGCGATGTGCCGGGCTTTTTCCCACAGCGGCATGTCATCGGGGTACAGCGGTGTAAAATCTGCCTTGCCGGAATCGGCGACCGCGGCAACATGCCGGGCCAGTTCCTGGGTACCCTTGCTGCCTTCACCCCAGTGATTACAGTCGAAAGCCTTGACGCCGAACTCGGCGCAGAATTCACGAATGGCATTCAACTCACCCTCGGTATCGGCGGAGAACTTGTTGATGGCCACCGTGACCGGCACCTTGAACTGGGCCAGGTTGCGCAGATGACGACCGAGATTCTCACAACCGCGGGTAACCGCATCGATATTCTCACCGGCAAGTTGATCCTTGGCGACACCACCGTGCATCTTGAGCGCGCGCACGGTTGCTACCAGAACCACCGCATCCGGTTTAAGACCTGCTTTACGACACTTGATATCAAAGAATTTCTCGGCACCGAGATCGGCTCCGAAACCGGCTTCGGTAACCACGTAGTCAGCCAGTTTAAGCGCGGTCCTGGTAGCAATCACTGAATTACAACCGTGGGCTATGTTGGCGAAAGGGCCACCGTGGATAAAGGCCGGGTTGTTTTCCAGGGTTTGCACCAGGTTTGGCATGAAGGCGTCCTTGAGCAGCACGGTCATCGCGCCGGGAGCGTTGACATCGCGTGCCAGCACCGGTTTTTGCTCGCGGGTATAACCAACCACGATATTACCAATGCGACGCGTGAGATCGTCGAGGTCGGTGGCAAGGCAGAAAATCGCCATGATTTCGGAAGCGACGGTGATATCGAAGCCGCTTTCACGCGGGGTGCCGTTACCGGGACCACCGAGACCCACCGTGATGTCGCGCAGGGTACGGTCGTTCATGTCCATGACGCGTTTCCAGGTAATACGGCGCGGATCGAGAGCAGATTTGTTTTCCCACTGGATGTGATTATCGACCAACGCCGACAACAGGTTGTGTGCCGCGCCGATGGCGTGGAAATCACCGGTGAAGTGCAGGTTGATGTCTTCCATCGGCACCACCTGGGCATAACCACCACCGGCGGCGCCACCCTTCATGCCGAAGCATGGGCCAAGGCTCGGTTCACGCAAACACATCACCGCCTTCTTGCCGATGCTGTTGAGGCCATCACCGAGGCCTACCGTGGTGGTAGTCTTGCCCTCGCCGGCGGGGGTCGGTGAGATAGCGGTCACCAGGATCAATTTGCCGTCTTTATTGCCTTTGACAGAATTGACAAATTCCGTCGTCAGTTTTGCCTTGTCGTGACCGTAGGGCTTGAACGAGGCGGGCGCAATGTCCAGCTTCTGCGCAATTTCGCTAATGGGTTTCAGGGTTGCCTCGCGCGCAATTTCAATATCACTTTTTGCCATTACTACCTCCGGTTCGTGGAATTCAATGAGTGAGTGCGCCACGGCGCATCATCAAGACGCCGTATCATAGGCACTGATACGCGGCGAAAGTATCGCGAAAGCGACACAAAGGCGCGGCCAGGTGGCCAGTCGCTACTTAATATTCCAGCTAGCGATCGCGCAGCAGGGCCTTGCGCATCGGTGCGTAGAGGAATTCGCTCAAGCCGGCGATGGTGATCAGCGCGATGCCAACCAGTTCGCGCGCGCCCAGCGGCTCGCCGGCCCAGATCGCGGCCGTGATGCCGCCGACACTGATCTCGGTCATCATCAACAGGCCGACAACCCCGGGATTCAGGTGCGGCGCACCCCAGAAAGCCGCGTAAGCGCCGGGAATGACGATGATGGCAATCGGTATCGCCCAGGGTAGAACGTCGACGATAGCCTGCCATTCGGGTACCTCGATTTCACCGGCCATCGGCGACAGTGCCAGAATGAGCGCCGCAACGACGCCATAGAAAAAATAAACCGCGCAGATCTCCATGCTGCGACTGCCGTCCTCCTTGCGCAACAACACCGCGGCAACGGCCCACCCGGCAGCCCCGATCAAGGCCATCCAGTCACCGATGTTTTTCGGCCAGGGAACGCCGAGGTCGACGCCAAACATCACCAGCATGCCACCAACGCCGAACAGAATCGCGAACATGCGCGCCGGTGTGATGGCTTCGCCCAGCAACGCCCGCGCGAGCAACAGCGACCAGACGGGTGTGGTGTAATACAGCACCAGCCCACGCACCACTTCGGTGTAAAGCATCGCGTTGGAATAAAAGGCAAGCGATGCCCCGGTAGCCATACCGATAAAATGCAAAGACCAGCCACAGCGCGCCATGCGGCGCCAGTTGCGCACGATCCACGGCATGAAAATCAACAGCGGAACGCCGTAGAACAGCACCGTGGCCCAGGCATCGGTCACCCCGGCGCGGTCCATGCCGCGCAGCGGAATCCAGAACAAACCCCAGGCAACACCGCTGTAAGCGCAGGCCAGGCTGGCGCGCGCGGTCAGGCTCAGACGGCTGAACATCGACTCAGTCGGCCGTGGGCGGGAATCGTCAGGCGATTAACAGTCAAGCGTATTGGCGCGTTCCCAGTCACTCAGGCTACTGGCGAAACTGTCCCACTCGCTTTGCTTGAGCTTGATGTAGGAATCGATCAACTCGTCACCCAGGCCGGCGCGAATGACCTTGTTACTATCCAGTTGCCGCAGCGCATCAAGCAGGTTGCCCGGCAATTTTTTCGCGTTTTTAACCTTGTGCCCTTCCTCGTACATGTTCAGGTGAATCGGGTCACCGGGATCACGCTTGTTTTCGATACCATCGAGTACCGCGGCGAGCACACCGGCCTGCATTAAATAGGGATTCGCCGCACCATCCATCAGGCGTAACTCGAAACGACCGTCTTCGGGCACGCGAATCATGTGCGTGCGATTGTTGCCACCGTAGGTCACCGCATTGGGTGACCAGGTCGCACCCGACAGGGTACGCGGTGCGTTGATACGCTTGTAACTGTTCACCGTCGGATTGAAGATAGCGGTCAGATCGCTGGCACTGTGCATGATGCCGCCTAGCGCCTTGTAGGCGAGCGCCGACAGCCCCAGGCCACGAGCATCCCTGGCGCTGGTGGCGAACAGGTTCTTCTTGCCGGTCCGATCCCACAGCGAGACATGGGCATGACAACCGTTACCCGTCAGGTGGGTAAACGGCTTGGGCATGAAGGTGGCGCGCATGCCATGGTTTTCGGCAATGGTTTTTACCATGTACTTGAAGAACACGTGCTTGTCGGCAGTCTGCAGCGCATCGTCATAATCCCAGTTCATCTCGAACTGGCCATTGGCGTCCTCGTGATCGTTCTGGTAGGGGTTCCAGCCGAGCTTCAGCATGGCATCACAGATTTCACCGATCACCGGATACTGGCGCATCAGCGCCTGCTGGTCGTAGCAGGGCTTGCTTTGCGTATCGGCCGGATCGGCAAGCGCCTTGCCGTCCGGGGTTATCAGGTGGTATTCGCATTCAACGCCGGTTTTCATCCGGTATCCCTTTTTCATCGCCTTCGCCAGCTGACGCTTTAGCGCGACGCGCGGTGATGCTTCAACCTCCTTGCCATCCATCCACAGATCGGCCGCCACCCAGCCGATCTCCGGCTTCCACGGCAACTGGATCAGGCTGTCCGCATCCGGGATTGCAAACAGATCGGGATGCGCCGGAGTCATGTCGAGCCAGGCTGCAAATCCGGCAAAGCCGGCACCGTCTTTCTGCATACCCTTGATGGCGCGCGCCGGCACCAGCTTGGCGCGCAGGTTGCCGAACAGGTCGACCCAGCTCACCAGGAAGTATTTTATTTTTTTGGTTTTCGCGATTGCTTCGAGATCTTTGGCCACTGTCTGTCCCCTATGCTGTTTTGGTTATGTTATTACTGCTAATTCTTTAGCCAACTAGTGCTGATGCAAACTACCCGCCATCGGCACGCCCGCAGCGTGGGAGACGATCAGCGTAATGGCGCGCAAGTCCTCGGGTTCGAGGTTCTGCAGATTGGTTTTGCCGGTGCAGCGCGCCATCATCGAGGCCTCCGCGGTAAAAGCCTGCAGCAGGTTGTAACTGCGCTCTTCCCGCTCCGCGGCGTCCAGGTCTGCATCGAACACAGGATTGCCGCCGGAAATATCCGCACCCAGCGCCAGCGCCATGGCGGCACCCACGGTGACAGCAATCGCCCCGAGGGCCAGGGCCTTGGCCGCGTCGGTGCCGGTGCGCAGACCGCCGAAGTAAATCAGGTCGATCTCTTCTTCACGATCGAGCTCGCGCAGACGCGCTACCGCACGCCGCAGGATCGAGATATCGGGCGCACCCGCGAGTTCACCAGCGAGGCCGGGTAAACCGTTGCCGGGATCGAGTAACAGGAAATCGAGATGTCGCTCAAGTGCGAAGTCGACCGCGGCGCGCACGTTAGCAGAGTTGACCAGCAGGCCCACCGGTTGCGCAGCGGATCCACCGCTAAAGGCGTCGTCCGCCATGGCCCTGTCGGCGTCGAAGACGACGGCATCGGCCTCGGCGTCGGTCTCGGTCGAAACGATCTGGATCCACCTGGCACCCGCGCCGATCGGCCTGGCGCCGACATAAGCGGCTCCGTGCTGTTGGATCGATTTCGCTACCGCCTCCCGGATCTCGTTCGGGGCATCATCGAAACCCGCCACGGTGAATGGAATATCAAGGTCAAGACCGCTGTTCGCGCCAAGCCTGGTAGCCGTAACACAGCCTTCACGGTAGGGATCGATCACCAGCCGTGACAGGTTAGCCGGCAGAAACACCAGGTCGTCGAGGGTCGCCAGGTGCGCCTGGTCAAAGGGATTGACGCGATTTTCGAGGCGAGAATCGAGAATGCTGGCCTGCCGCTCGGTATCACCCGGCTCGATACGCGCCATCGCGAAAATGGATTCACGACTGCTGACGGTATAGTCGGCGGAACCGGTTTCGGCATCGCAGCGAAAACACCGGGCGGCCTCGGATTTCGCTTCCGCGGCGGTATAAGTCGATTCGATTTCGGGGAACTCGATGGGAACCTGGCCAAGACCATGAAATTCCTGGTGCACCCTGGGGTTTATTTCCCAGTCCGGGTCATTACAGATCGCAACCCGGCGCGTGCGATATGGCGTGCGGTAAGGCAGGGGTGACTCGTTCCCCTCGAGAAAGGCTTTCATATAGTAAGCCGCGCGGTGACCCTGGTACATCGCCTCGACGATGGTCGAGCCACCAAACGCACCGTCTCCCGCGGCAAAAACCCTGGCATCGGCCGTGGTCATACCCTCGAGATCGGTGTTGACGCGATCCCAGTCCATCAGGCCGGCGTTATCGAGTTCGGCACACTCGGTTTTCTGCCCGACCGCGGCGATTACCATGCCGCACTCGATATCGTGTTCCGAACCCTCGACATTAACTGGACGGCGACGCCCATCCGCACCTGGCTCGCCAAGTTCGGTGCGCACGCAGCGCAACGCCTTGCCATCGATCACTTCGACCGGTTGCGTGTTGTAGACGATTTCGATGCCCTCGTCGATCGCACCCTGTAATTCCTCGCGTCGCGCCGGCATCGCAGCGTAGTCGCGCCGATAGATGACCTTGACGTTTTTGACGCCGGGCAGACGCCGGGCCACGCGGCAGGCGTCCATGGCGACATCGCCACCGCCGATGACCAGTACGGTCGCCGGCAGGGTCGGTCGCTCACCCGCGTTGACGCGATAAAGAAAGCCAACGCCGTCCTCGACGAAAGGTGCGGCCTCGCCCGGTATACCCATCGGCTTACCGACAAAGGCACCGATGGTCAGCAATACCACATCGTGTTTCTGTTTCAGTTCGTCGAGCGAAACCTGTTCGCCGAGCGCGGTGTTCAAATGAACCTTGATGCCGGGACAGTGTGCAGTGATGCGGTCGATATCCTGCTGCACCGCCGATTGTGGCAGGCGAAAGCGTGGAATGCCCCAGAACATCATGCCGCCGAGCTGATCGCTGGCCTCGTACAGGTGCACCTCGTAACCGGCCTCGGCCAGATCGTGTGCCGCGGTCATGCCGGCCGGACCGGCACCAACGACCGCGACGGTTTTTTCCTGTGTCACCGCAACCGGCGGCAGTGAGTGTCCCGGCCCCAGGGCTTCGAGCACGTAGCGCTTCAGGTTTCTGATCGCGATGGCGCCATCGCTGTCGGCGCGCCGGCAGGCGGGCTCGCAGGGCGCATCGCAGACGCGGCCACAGATCGCGCTGAACGGATTGGTGGCGTTGATGGCTTCCAGCGCCTCCTCGTTCTTGCCTTCCCAGATGTAGGCGATATAAGACGGTGCATCGGTGCCGATCGGGCAGGCCACCTGGCACGGCGCCGGTACGTAATGAATATCGGTGGTGTCGTCTTTCAGATCAGCCCGCGCGGTAATTGAAAAATTTGCATCGACAACGGTCATGACTATCCTGCCTTTCGATTCAACACTTCGAGGCCAAGCTCGGGCTTGTGCAGTGCCGGGTGTTCGCTAAGCAACGGCAACCCGGTGATATCCGCCGCTTCGGGCGTCAACGCGACCAGGTCATCGCGGTTTACCCGGTGCACGTCATCGTAGCCGAGCGCCTTGGTGATCGACGCGATCTGCCAGCGCAGCGACTCGAAGTAACGATGAATATTCTGCGACTGCAGGTCGATGTCGTAACGCGCCTCGTGTACCTTGTCCTGGGTCGCGATACCGACCGGACAGGTACCGACATGGCACTGCATGCAGGCGATACAGCCACCGGCGATAATTGCCGAGGTACCGACCGAGGTGCAGTCCGCGCCGAGCGCGAGCATCTTGACGACATCGACACCGTCCTTGATACCGCCCATCATGACCAGGTCCATGTCATCCCCGGCGTTGATTTCCTTCAACCCGTCGACCGCCTCCTGCACCGCGGACAGGGTCGGAATGCCGACATTTTCCAGCACCTCGGTACTGGCCGCGCCGGTAGAACCCTGCAAACCGTCGAGCTCGACGAAGTCGAAGCCGTCCTTGTAAGCGATCTTGATATCATCGTTGACGCGCCCCGCTCCCATCTTGATGCCGAGCGGAACCTTGTGCATGGTGGCTTCACGAAATTCCTGCACCTTGATAACGAGGTCATCGGCGCCGAGTACGTCCGGGTGCCGCGAAGGCGAGCGCAGATCGATACCAACCGGAATGCCGCGAATTGCTGCCAGCTCGGGCGTGACCTTCTTCGCCATCAACTGGCCGCCGAGTCCCGGTTTGGCACCCTGAGAAATATAGATCTCGATTGCATCGGCGCGCTGCATGTCCTTGACGTTCCAGCCGAGACGACCTGACAAGCACTGAAAGATCAACTGGTCGGCCTCGGCGCGAGCCTCGTCGAGCATGCCGCCCTCACCGGTATTTTCAGAGATTCCCGACAGGCGTGAGGCGCGCGCCAGCGCAATCTTGACCGAGCGGCTGAGGGCACCGAAACTCATCGGTGCAATCATCACCGGCATCGAAAGGCTTAACGGTTTGGCGCCGTAACGGCCGCCTATCGTAGTCTTTAAATTGATGTCCTTGAGATCTTCGGGCTTGTAATGCACCGCGGTAACGTCCTTGACGAAGGCAATATCGTTCAGATGCGGCACTGGCTTCGAGGCGCCGTAGCCGCGAATCCGGTAACGCCCTACTTCACCCTTGATCCAGATGTCTTCCTGCACCTTGGGATTCCAGTAGTTATTCGAATTCGAAGACACGAAGAAAGGCTGCGGACGCGCACGCGGCTCCTGGTTGGCGTAACGCAGTTTCTTGCCGGCATTGATGATCTTGGTGAAGTCGCCCTTGTAGTTCAGTTTATAGCGCTCGAGAAATGCCATGATGTCATCGCGCTCGCCGGGCTCCATGTCGACAATCATGGTGTCGTTGCCAAGGCTTTCGATCTTGCCGCCGACAAATATCTCGCCGGCGCTCATATCCTGCCCGACCTTGGCCGCAGCATCGCCGAGCACGATGATGCGCCCGCCGTACATCATGTAACCGGCCATGAACGCGGCATTGCCGCCGCAGCAAAGTGTACCCGCCTTCATCACCTGCCCGGCACGGCTCCCCATGTTGCCGCGCACCACGATTTCGGCCCCGCGAATGGCGACGCCGGCGATCGCGCCGGCATTGCCGCCGACCACGACCGAGCCCGAGTAAATATTATCGCCCACGGCCCAGCCGGCATTGTGTTCGATTTCATAGTGCGCGCTATCTGACAGGCCGCCACAAAAATATCCCGCGGATCCCCTGACGCGTACCGTTATCGGCTCAACCAGTCCTACGCCGATGTTGTGGCGCGCATCCGGGTTGATGATTTCGACATCCTGACGATCGCGACCGCAGTCACGAATACGCGTGTTGGCTGTGGTGATATCGGTACGGCTTAGATCGATCGTGACCATGTGTGGAAAGTCCCCGGTGCAGGTTCGGATGAATTAATCGACTGCCCCGGAAACAAACGGTTCAGGCTCACTTCCTCCGAAGCGATGGCAATCATGTCGTCGGTTTCAAATAACACCATCGGCTTGGCGGCAAGATTATCCTTGGCGTAGCCGATCTGGGTTGGTGTCGAAACCAGGAACGAAAAGGTACCGTCCAGGTCCGCGATTGCGGTTTCGAGAACGCTGTCCAGGGTCTCGCCCTGTGCCAGCTTGTCGGCCAGGTAAACCGCAACCAGTTCGCTGTCGTTATCGGTATGGAAAGCGAATTTGCGACGCTCCAGGCGCCGACGCATCTTCCAGTAATTGGTGATCTGGCCATTGTGCACAATGGCGATATCTTCGAAACCGGTCGCCCAGAACGGGTGCGCGGCCTCCGGGCGAACCGCCGACTCGGTGGCGAGACGCACATGGCCGATGCCGTGAGTCCCGCGGACCTCACCGACGTGGTAAATCGCATCGAGTTCATGCGCGGTGCCGTCGTCCTTGATGATGTCGAGCGTATGCCCGACGGAGACCAGCTTGGCGTGATCTTCAACGTCCCTGGTGAAAGCGAGCAGGTCACCATCGAAATCGACCGCGATCTGGTAGGAGCAGCCGACCGACTGCTCCGACTTGATCGTTGCGCCATGACGCGCCAGCAGCGTTGCAATGTTTTCCTGCGCCAGGTTTCTCGCCGTTTCTTCGGTCGGCACGATAAAGCGCAGTTGCAGCAAATCCTTGTCTTCGCCATACAGTGCAAAGCCGGTGCTGTCGGGGCCGCGATGCTGGCAGCCATCGAGCATATCGATCAGGGTTTTGCCAATATCATGATTGCCCGCCTGCTTATATAAAACGCCCGCAATACCACACATCTCGGTTACTCCTTGCCAGACAATCGTCAGGCGTTGAACTTTACGCAAGCGCAATTATTCTGTCAACTGAAATGAAATTTAGTTTCCTATAAGGAAACGATTTACGCCTCCGAAACGATGATCGACAGGTAGCGGCAGGGCAGTTTCTGTATCTCGTCAGGGCCATGCGAGGCCTCCGCGTCGAAAAACAGCGTATCGCCGGGGTTGAGGGTGTAGGTTTTATTGGCGTGGCGATAGATCACTCGACCTTCGAGCATATAAATCAACTCGGTACCGGCGTGTTGAAACACAGGAAACACTTCAGATTGATCGTCGATGGTAATCAGATAGGGCTCGATGTTATAGGGTTTGCCGATGGTGTGTCCGAGCAACTGGTACTGGTGGCCGACCCCGGAGCCACGGCGTTCGATGGGCAAGCCTTCGCCGGCGCGGATATAGGTCACATCACGCTGTTCCTCGTAACCCCGAAAAAACGACGTCACCGGCACCTGCAACGCGTTTGCCAACGAGGTCAGTGTCGCCAGCGACGGCGAGGTCTGGCCATTCTCGATTTTGGATAACATGCCGGTCGATAAGCGGGCCTGCTTGGCGAGCGCCGCCACGGTTAAATTAAGGCGCTTGCGCGAGCTGCGCACCTGCTTGCCGATGGCGATTTCAAGCGCCTCGACGCTGTGCTGTTGCGCTTGTGCTGGCTGCTTCGGGTCTGGCATCGGCGTAATCTGTATTCAACTGACAGAAACCATATCAGACATCACCACGCCATCGATTGCAACCGGGCGCGGGGATGGTTATCGTTGACGTTGTTCGTAGACGACAGGAACCGATGGCAAAGAACTCACAACCCGCGATGTGCAGCCCGGTTAGCGGTGGCGACTACGACCGCCTCGAGACCCTGCTGAAAAACCTGCCGGGCATGGCGTATCGCTGCCTCAACCTGAAGCACTGGCCGATGGATTTTGTCAGTGACGGCTGCTATGAACTGTGCGGCTATCAGCGCCACGAAATCGAAAGCCAACAGGTGTTGTGGGGCGACTTTACGCACCCGGACATGATCGACGAGGTTGACCGCAAGGTGCGCAGCGCCGCTGACAGTGGCCAGCCGTTTGAAGTCGAGTACCGCATCATTGCGCGCAACGGCCAGGAAAAATGGGTCTGGGAGCGCGGCCGCGCGGTCGACCGGCGCAGCGATGGCGTGGTGATTCTGGAAGGATTCATTACCGACATTACCGACCGCAAGCGCACCGAGGCAGCCCTGGTGCGCGCGGAAGCCTATGCGCAGGCAATCGTCGAATCGGCGCTGGATGCGGTCATCAGCGTCGACGACCAGGGTGCCATCGAATCTTTCAACCAGGCTGCCAGCTCAATGTTCGGATATCGCAGCGACGAGATCAGGGGACACCATTGCCGCAGTCTTGCGGCGACCAGCTTTTACCGCGAATTCGATCGCCACTTCCAACGCAGCCAAACGCCCACAAAGATACCGCTGACCAG
>Ga0316191_10003797_pt1 | contig 11208 bp, 13 predicted proteins | sample Eddworburr2cm_MG_FD_204928 | JGI IMG/M metagenome (GOLD analysis project Ga0316191, IMG submission 204928) | Coastal sediment microbial communities from Maine, United States - Eddy worm burrow 2 cm | ecosystem: Environmental > Aquatic > Marine > Coastal > Sediment | place: USA: Maine... | reverse complement strand
GTCATCCATACGGCACCCTGAGTCATCGCCAGTTTGATGCGCTGTTTCGACAAGCCGGTGGCCTGTCCCAAAAGGTCAATCGGACTGTCATCCGGCGACTCGATCACGACATGTGCTTCGGCATGGTCTGTACAGATGGACATCACTCTCCGTTCAATCCCGGCGGTAGAACCCATAGATTTTCTTCAGCGTCGGTGTCTGGAAAAGCAACGCTGAGCAGGCCGTTACGACTGCAACGATGCCGAGGATGACGACCATTCGTGTAAACGGCTCGCCCTGGGCAGCGCGCATTTGCACCAGCTCATAAATTGTGTGCGCCCACTCGAGCGCACCGAGAGCGAGTGCGGCCTGCAGCACACGGGTCACCCATGGGAGCCGAACGAAGAGCAGAGCAATCAGCAACAGCACCGCGAAAACGGCCAGCGTGTTGCCATAGCGCATGAAATGGGCACCTAGAACGACAAGGCTTAGAATGACCGGGATATAGAGCAGTACTTTTTTCATCGCCGTATGATGGCAGATGCAGCTGGTGTTTTGTACGGCTCGGCTCGGCCCGCGAAAAAACCGCTCGCCCTGACCACCGTCAATTCGGGATATTCCCGAATTATGCGCCATTCGTTTTTGTGCTAGTAATAAGTAGGCTGGGATTCGAGTTCGCTCGAAAAGGAGGCCTGTTATGAAAGTACAGGTATTACTGGTATTTGTTCTGGCAAGCCTTTTCGCACTGAGCGGGTGCGATCAGGAGGCCAGGATGTCTTCCAAGGGTTTTCGCTTGCCTGACGGTAATCCCGAAGTCGGCCGCGAGGTCTTCCTTCGTCTGCAGTGTCATCAATGCCATTCGATCGAGGGTATGGAACTACCCGAAATACCGGGGCAGGATCCACCCTACGTCGAGCTCGGCGGCAAGGTCACCAGGGTGAAGACCTACGGGGAACTGGTTACATCGATAATTAATCCATCGCACAGGATTGCTCACGGTTACGCGAAAGAAGTCGTATCGGAAGATGGCGAATCCAACATGTACATCTACAACACGCACATGACTGTCCAGGAGCTGATCGACATTGTCATGTTCCTGCAGCCAGAGTACGAAGTTGTGCCACCGCCAAACCGGTACAGAATGTACCCGATGAATTAATCCTGTCGCTGAGGATGCACGACCGGGATCGACCGAGACCCCGGCCTTCGCGGTTTAACCTGTTGTTTTCCCGCCGACTTTGAACTATTTGTGCTTCAGTACTGCGATAGTTCGTCGGGCCCGCACGCGCCGCAGGTCATCAAGGTTTTGCATGGTCAAGGTATCCGAAGCCCTGACTTTTTCGTCCAACTCGGTGCTCAGCGCCGGAACATTTTCGATCTTTAGCTTGTAGCGTCCCAGGGTAATGATGTCGTTGTTTCTGAGGACCGTTTTTTGGACGACCCTCGAGTTGACCGTCGTACCGTTCGTGCTGTTCAGGTCGGCAAGGACGATGGCATTCGAGTACACCTGCAACATCGCGTGAATTTTGCTCACGTAGACATCCTCGACCACGATATCGGCCAGTTCGCTGCGCCCGATGACATACTGTCGCTCGGTCAATTGGTGTTCCGATACTACCGTTCCATCACGCGAAACGATCACTCTTGGCACAGCACCCGGCAGTTGCCGCTCGAGCCTGCTTTCGAGCATCTCTGCCGCGCGCTTATTGAGCAGTCCCGGCCAGCCGCATGACGATTCTCTGAGCTGTTCACAAACCTCGACCGGAAAAACTTTCTCTGCCCGTTCCCCGCCGGCAGCAATCAGCTTCGTGCGAAGGTAGATCATGGTCTCTTGTGCGGTCAGCGGGTTCAGTGAGTATGTAGACGGGGTCCTTCGTAAAAGATTGTTCATGCTGTTGTTGCGTAACATACCTTCCAGGCGCTCTTTGCCGGTGAGCACGATGCGCAATGAATACTTGCCACGCACATCCAGCGCTGCGAGCCAGTTAAGAAGACGCATGGCGCTCGTTGATGCCCTGTCGGCATCATCAACAATCAGAACGGGCGACGCGCCGCAACGCGCCTGCTGGGCGAGAAAATTACTCAGTGACTGGAGGAGCTGATCGTCTTCCCCGACGCCGCTGGGTAAATCGAATTGTGTCAGCAGGTCAGTCAGGAAACGTCGCGGCGCCAGGTGCACACCATCAACGAAAGCAACCACGGCATCGCGCGCCGACCAGGCAGACTGCTCCTTGACGATCGCGGTCTTGCCCGCACCCCGCGGACCCTGAAGTAATGCGACGCCATTCGACTGCGCAAGCGCTTCGGCCAGAAACCGTAACGCATCCTGGTGTGATTGGTAGGCAACGATCAGACTCGAATCGGCGTCTTCCCCAAACGCCTTGCCGACAATGGATGACTCATTTATTCGCATGGCCACATCTGCTTCTTCTTATGGCGACCATTATTGCGCGCGAGCGCAACGTCGCGTGGCGGAGATTCCATAATACGCCTCAAATCTCTCTTTTTCTTGGAGCGTGAAGGCCTTATATTGTCAAAACGACGAATTTGAGGATGATTTTGTGGCAGGTGGCTTTGCGAAAGACGGTGCCGTTCAGGAACAGATCGATGCAACGATCGAAGATGCGGTCAAACACGCGCGTGATCAGTTGCCGCGCGGGGAAAGCCTGAAGAACTGCGAAGAATGCGATGCACCCATACCCGAGGCCCGACGCGAAGCCGTACCGGGTGTGAGGCTATGTGTTGGGTGCCAGTCCGAACACGACAAGGAAACCAAAGTCTCCGCCGGTTACAACAGGCGTGGCAGCAAGGACAGCCAGCTCAGGTAGTTGCCTGGTCCAGCAGCCCTTTCAGGCGCTCAACCTCCGCCTCGAGGCGGCTCACCCGTTCCTCCAGGTCCGTCACACTACTTCTCTTCGATGCTGCCGGTGCTTGTACTGACTGAGCGGCGCTCACGTAGGCCTCGACGTCGACAGGCCCGCAAAACAGGTGCATGTACTCGGAATCTTTCCGACCCGGCGAGCGAGGCAGGTTGACCAGCATCGGCTCTCCTTCGCGCTCGATCAGGCTATTCGCGGCGAGGACCACTTGATTGTTATCCGCGAACGTATGCAAGCGACCGCTGCGCGCTCTCAATTCGCCTGGCGTCTGTGGTCCCCGAAGCAGGAGCAGGCAGACTATTGCCAGTTGCGCCGGGTCAAACTGTTGCTCGCTGTAACGAGTGTTGCAGAATCGCTGTGTATATTTTTCGGTCCGGCTCTTGAAGTTTTCTTCCGTGCGCACGAGGTGCTTTAGTTCCAGGGCACGAATTGCGTGCTGCACCTCGCCCGGCTTCAACGACATGACCGGGTCACGAGAAGATTTCTGATTGCACGCATTCGTCAACGCATTCAGCGTCAGCGGATATTGATCCGGTGTGACGATCGATTTCTCGATCAGGCAACCAATTACTCTGGCCTCGATCTCATCCAGTTGTGGTAGCACGGCAAGTCCCCTGCTCAGCTGTATTTATTCGTGGAGCTGATTCTGCCAGACAATTACCCTGAGAGGACTATTTGGATAAATGATTATCCCGGGGTTGTACCCACAAGCTCCCGGTATACGGACAAAGTTTGCTCGACCGTTTTGCTGGTATGAAAGTCCCGCTGGATGCGCTGCCGCGCTTCTTCACCCATGCGCCCGCAGTTATCCCGGTCAGCGTACAACTGCGAGATTGCATCGGCAATTGCGCGTGACGAACCGGGCCTAATGATCAATCCGGACTTACCTTGCTCGATCAGTTCGGGACTTCCACCAGAGTTGGTGACAATTGGCGTCACACCGTAGACCATCCCTTCGATAACCGCCTTGGGCAGCCCTTCGCGTTTCAGCGCTGGAAGAATACAGGCATCACAGGCGGCCAGTACCTGCGGCGCATCGCTGCGAAAACCCGTCCGGTGAATGCGGTCCCTCGCGGGACTCTCCGCGATACTCTGCATCGTTTTCTTGCCATCGATATTGCCGATCAGCAGGAAGTGAATATTGGCGTCATCCGGCAGCAGCTTCGCGGCCTCGATTAGATACGGCAGGCCCTTGCGGGGCCGCTCGTTGGCCGTGCAACCCACCACAAACGCATCCTCCGGCAAGCCAAGCTCCGAGCGCGCCACGGCGGGCGCCTGGTACCAGCCCAGATCATGGCCCTTGTAAATAGTAATCGCCTTGTCGGGTGGGAACCTCCACCACAGGAACTTCATGTTCACGAGGTAACGACGAATTGCATCAGCGACACAAATGATCTTGTCGACGCGGGGATGCAGGTAGGTTGTCCAGGACGCAGGATCGAATACGGACACATTGGCTTCGATGCCGCGATAGGCGATGAACCTGACGGGCAAGCCCTTACTGGCGCGCAGGCCGTTGGCAACAGCCTTGTTGTTGAACGTGTGCAGGATATCGAACCGGCCTTCGACCAGGCGGCGTCGAATGTCTGCCGTACCGGTCTTGTCCAGGCGACCACTCAAAAGCAGCGAATGAACCTCGACACCTGCATCGACCAGTCTCTGCCTGTGTGGGGCATCGTCCGGACACATGACTTCAAGATGCACTCCGGCGTCTCGCAGGCCAATGAACATCTGCGTTTCGGGAAGATCGCTGTGTGCGGTAACTGCGAGGACTCTCATTGGAATATAATTGATCCTTTCGAGCGACGGAAATCGATATGCTGGATCAGATTAGCGTGGTCATCATCACCCGGAATGCCGCGGCAACCTTGGCCGATACGCTGAAATCCACTCGCGGTTTTGCCGAGGTCGTAGTTTACGATAATGGTTCCGACGACGCGACAATAGAGATTGCACAGGCCCGCGAGAATGTCTCTCTTCACCAGGGAGACTTCATGGGCTTTGGGCCCACAAAAAACCACGCAGTGTCGCTCGCCAGGAACAACTGGGTACTGTCACTGGATGCCGATGAGGAAATTTCGTCGGAGTTAAAGCAGTTCCTGGAAAACTGGAAACCAGGAAGTGATGACTGCGTAGGCGTCATTCGTCGTGACAACTACATGATGGGCAAACTTGTCGACAAGGGCGGCTGGGGCGCTGACTGGCTGGTTCGCCTGTTCAACCGCAATGTCCATCGTTTTAATGACAATGCCGTGCACGAGTCGGTGCAGTTATCGGCCAGGACCGTGCAGGAAAAAATTCCGTTTCCGATCAGGCACAACGCGATTCAGCACCTGGGCCAGTTTCTGCAGAAAATCGACAAATATTCAGAAATTCGACGTCAGACAAGCAGCAAGACCATGCATCCGGCCCTCATCGCTCTACGAAGCTTTTTTGCCTTTTTCCGCAGCTACATTATCAAAGGCGGTGTACTGGCAGGTTGGCGCGGACTCGTGATCGCGTGGAACGAATCCAACGGCGTTTTCTTCAAGTATATGAAGGTCTATGCGGACCGGGGTCACTGAATACCCTTGCAGGAAGGCGTATAATCAAACATTGGTCGTAACGAAATTCAACGGAAGAAAGCCGTGATCAGAACAGTCATTAAGTTCCTGCCAGTTTCCATCCTCCTCGCTACTTTTGCCGCCTGTGGCGGCGGCGGTGGCGGTGATGGTTTCACTCCCCCGCCCCCGCCAGACACCGATTGGCAGCCGGGCGTGTTCCTGGATGAGTCGACCTATGCGCTGCGCTGCGCGACACCGGGCAACAGTATCAATGTCTTTTCGGACGGCTGCACTGCCAAGCAGGACTTTCAGGGCACGGTGCTCGATGAGAACAACTTCCTGCGTTCCTGGAGTAACCGCACCTACCTGTGGTACGACGAGATCGTCGACCGCGACCCGAGCCTTTATGACGACCCGCTCGACTACTTCGATCGGTTGAAGACAACGGCGCTATCGCCGACAGGTGCGCCCAAGGACAAGTTCCATTTCACCTATGAGTCGCTGGATTACTGCCAGCTCTCGCAGGGCGGAGTTTCGGCCGGCTATGGCGTCGCATGGGCCATACTCGAGGCCTCGCCGCCCAACAGACAGATTGTCGTTGCCTACACCGAGCCCAATACGCCGGCCACGGCGCCGCTCGTCAACCTGTTGCGCGGCGCCGAGGTTCTCGAAGTCGACGGCGCCGGCGTCGCCAATGGCGACGCCGGCACACTCAACGCCGGCCTGTTTCCCTCCGCCTTGGATGAAACGCATACATTCACGGTTCGCGATCCCGACGGCACGGTTCGCCAGGTGACGATGACATCGCAGCAGATCACCAACGCCATGGTGCAGAACGTCGACGTGATCAATGCGCCGACCGGCGACGTCGGCTACATGACCTTCAACTACCATCGCGCGCCCGCCGAAGCGGAGCTGATCGACGCCATCAATGAACTGCAGGGCGTCGACGACCTCGTGCTGGATATTCGCTACAACGGCGGGGGGTTCCTCGATATTGCGGCCCAGTTGGCCTACATGATCGCGGGTCCCGGACAAACGGCGGGCCGGACCTTCGAACTCATTCAGTTCAACGACAAGTACCCGGTGACCAACCCGGTGACCGGCCAGCCGATTGTGCCGACGCCGTTTCACAACGAGACGCTCGGTTTCTCGGTGGCGCCTGGCCAGGCGCTCCCCACGCTGAACCTGTCGCGGGTGTTCGTGCTTACCGGGAGCGGCACCTGTTCGGCAAGCGAAGCCGTCATGAACGGGCTGCGCGGCGTGGGGGTCGAGGTCATCCAGATCGGCACGATGACCTGCGGCAAGCCCTACGGCTTCTATGCGCAGGAGAACTGCGGCACGACGTATTTCTCGATCCAGTTCCGCGGCGTCAACGAGGCCAACTTTGGCGACTACACCGACGGCTTCTCGCCGGCGGAGGTCGACGACGGCGAGGCCAACGTGCGCGGCTGCCAGGTAGCGGACGATTACTCTGAGCAGCTCGGTAACCCCGCCGAGAACCGGCTGGAAGTCGCGCTCGCCTACCAGGCCGGCCAGGGATGTATTGACCCTGTAGGCGCCGCGTCGGGCGACGTGGCAGGCAAGGCGAGCATTGAGCCCAACACAACCGATGGGGAGATCTACCGCTCATTCTTTGATTCGAACCGCATCCTGGGGCGGCCCTGATATGAAAATCGTAAGAGCATTACTCGGCACCTTGATCTGGTTCACGCTGACCGGTTGCCAGACCGTAAATACCGATCTTGATCGCCCGGCGCGCATCGTGAATGCCGATGCCGATAGCCGCGCAGCGCTGCAGGCGGCAGTTAACGAGGCACTGGGCACCGAGGTCTTGCTGGCGGACGACGCGTTGACAGATAGCAGCCTGCTGACGATCGAGCGCTGGCCAACCGGCACCATGGACAATCCCGTGCCTGAGGGGCGCAGGCTCGATAAGCCGATCCAGTTCGAGCTGGTCCGGAATGGCGACGACTGCGTTCTCGTCAAGAAGTCGGACGGCGCGCGGTATCCGCTAAGCAACACGGATTGCACGGCCGAGTAGAGGCCGCAGCGGCGGCTATACGGGCCCGCTTCGGGCCCGTCAATTATCGCGTCTACGGGCGTCTGCGCGCCCGTATACCCCAATACCAACCAATGTTATCCAGAGCAGATCATGGGTGCGAACCGGAAAACCTGCGCCAATAGGCTATGATGTAAAGAAAAAGCAAGGACAAAATCCATGTTCGCAGTTAACCACCATCTCAAACGCATTGGGAAAATCGGGCAACGCGTTCTCGGTGGTTTCGAAATCGGCTCGGCAGTCGGCGACTGGGCGAAAGGCGCTACCAACGATCCAGCGGACGTAGAAACTGTTCAGCTCCTGCTTGAATATGCGGCCCGAAAACAGGGTGTCAAAGCATTCGATCCCAGGTCCATCGACGGTAAGATATCCCGGGCAATCGGAAAATCTCACACCGTCAAGGCGATCCGGGCCTACCAATGTACCTTCATGCGTAAACCGGACGGGGTTGTCGACCCAAACGGAAATACGCTTAAACGGCTCCGGTCCGAGGCGAGCGGCGACACTGAGAAAGCGAAGTCGGCTAATCGGTCTGTCATGCAAGCACCTAATTCTACCGACGGACTGCCCTCCTGGCTGACTCAGGTTTTGGGTGCATCAACGCAGGGGCTTCTCCCGGGCTTCCAGCCGGCTGCGCCTGCATGGATTTCAGTAGCCGAGGATGAACTTGGTCAGACAGAAATTGACGGTAAGAAACACAACAAACGCATTATCGAGTACCACTCAACGACCGGCTCAAAAAAAACTGATGAAAATCCGTGGTGCGCGAGCTTTGTAAATTGGGTTATCGAAAAAGCCGGCTACGAAGGCACGAAATCGGCCTGGTCACATTCCTGGCGAAATTGGGGTGATGGCATTTCGTCACCGGCTGTCGGATCGATAGCGTTTATTGACTGGGGTCGGATCTACGCGGACAGAAAGGGCAAGGGTCACGTCGGCTTCGTTGTCGGCAAGAGTGCAAGGGGGCGAATCGTTCTGCTTGGTGGCAACCAGAGTGGAAAAGTCCGGTATACGGGTTTCAAGAAACGACAAATTGTCGGCTACCGTGTTCCGAAGGGATACCAGGTCCACAGGTCACTATACGATCTGCCAATTCTGAAGGTTGAAAAAGGTGGTGGGGGATTCCGTGATACACGATAAATATCGCCGTTTACTGGGAACCTGCACATTGTGCGTCGTCCTCGCATCAGCTACTGCATGCGAAGACACAGCTACCGGGCAACCGGCAAGCGACGGTGTGGCATACACATTCACAGATGGTGGTGTGCACCAGGCATTGCAGGTACGTGAAACCGCAAAGGGTTCCCTGCAGGTCGCGATCGCCGTCTCCGGTCAGTGTTCTCGCGAGGAAACAGGCATTGCCTTGTCAGCACCGGACGATGGAGACATGGACATCGAGGTCGACGAAGAAGGCGACGGCTATCCCGTGGATGTGTACTTTCTGGAGCCCCGACCGCACTGTACTATTTCAGTGCGATTGGCCGCCGATGACGAACCGTTTGCGTGGGTCAGGGATTCCGGCTGTCCAGATAAGTGCCCATTGAGCGACTCGCCTATGAGTCGGGAGTAAACCGGTTATTAGCTGATCCCGAACTCAGCCAGTGTCGCCGAATGGTCTTGCCTCAGATCATTCCAACCGAAGGCAAAAGCAGTGCTTGATATAGGATTGACGTCGGGTGTGTCCTCCTTGATACCCAGCTTGAATTCCAGGTAGTTCGACAGATCCCTGCCGTCGATACCATAGTTTGGGGCAACCCGGTCGCTCCATTGCCCTACCTTTAGCGACAGGTTCTTATTGAATTCCTTCTTGTCCAGGCTGCTCTTGCTCTTCCCGAGCCAATACAGGTTCGACAGGCCAAGCGTCAGCAAATTGGCCCCGATGATCTTGGCCCTGGTCTTGTGAATATGATTCTTGCGATCGCGGGACGTCATGTTGCCCTTCTGCACCGAATCTACGCCAGACAAGGTGCTTGGCTTGAAAATATCGTATGAACCGCGCACAGCCTTGTGCGCTTCCTTCCAGTTATTGGCCATGTAATACCCCCCGGCTAAAGCGTAGTGATCGACTACGAGCCATTTGATTGCAGAAAAATTGATAGACATTCACCCGCAAGACCGGCAACAGCCTGACCCGTTCGGGGATCTTGGCAAGCTACAGCAAACTTGCGCAATCCGTCAACGGAATCCGGTCGCGACATTCCTTCCTAATAGATCCGCAGGGGTACCGGCCTGTCGTTGCTCAGATAACCAGGATCAGTACGAGGATCAAGCCGTAAAGCAAGGGGAACGCGCGTCGCGTATACCGAGCCAGCCGCTCGGCAGCATCCTGTTTTTCAGCGCCGACCTGGCGAATGCCTATGACTGTAACTGCAAGCGAGGCAAGGACCAGCAACGTCGAATACAGCACGAAGCGGTCCGCGTCGGTGAGGTAAGCAATCTTGGGCAAAGTCAGGCGAAAACTGACACCGAATGCGATCAACGAGAAGACCGTGGCACTCGCCGTACCCATGCGCGCCGGAATGACGTCCACAGGCAGCCAGTGCACCATCCAAGCCAGGAAGAGGATCAGCGTCATCGGCAGCGCCAGGATTAATGTGAAGTAAGCGGCGTTGCGCTCTGCCGAGATTGCGAACGAGATTCCGGAGACACCTCGGCCGTCATCCTTCAGACGGTAGACAAACCGTTGTGGCTCAATCGCGTCGTACGTCCACCCTTCCCCACTCAACTGATCGAATCTGGCGACCATTTCGCTATCCGCAGAAAAGACGAGTTCTGCCTGAGAATACTGGTATGAAGTAACGTCTATCCGGAGGCGCTGCTCATCGAAAGGAAACTCGCGAAGATCGAGCTGCACGGCGAGCGGGCCGGCCAGTCGCTGGCGAATAATGACCTGTCCTTCCCCATCAACCGTTGCGACTTCCGGAAGAAGCACATTGAGACCGCGGTTGTTAACGATCGTCAGGCGCGGATTCCAGATATCGTCCAGTGCGACCGTGCGCGGTCCGGCTACTGCATCGTTCGCGTTCGCGAGCCTTGGATCGCGCCAACTTATTTCAAGGTAGATGTCCGCTGTGAAGACCTGCTCACGATCATCGATCTCGGCAATATCCAGCACCCCGAGCCGCAGTGTGACCTGCTCTGGTTCGCCGCCTTCGTTGGGCCTTGTGCCCGTGAGGTCGGCATCCTGAATCACGGACTGTGCGCTTGCGACTGCGGCGCAAAGCAAAAGAGCGGGAATGAGGAGGACCCGAATATTCATCACAGCATCGTCCAGCGGGTTGGAGCGGGTGAAGGGAATCGAACCCTCATTCTCAGCTTGGGAAGCTGATGTTCTACCGTTGAACTACACCCGCAAATCAGGGAGTTACGTCTCACTTGGCTGCAGCTGAGCATAAAAGTGAGAGTACGGAGATTCTAAGCGATTCTGAGGCTCTTAGAGAAGCAAATGATCGCTCGGATGATTTCTTTATATCGGTATTGACGACGGCAAGATAACAAGACTTGTTCCTGCCGACTGATAAGAAGGCTGGCTTATGTAATTGTTTTTCAAAACTCCAGGTGTTTCGGGGTTCGTGGAAAAGGGATCACATCACGAATATTTGAAACACCCGTCAGCAGCATTAACAGGCGCTCAAAGCCCAGTCCGAAGCCGGCATGTGGAACTGTTCCGTATTTGCGCAGATCCAGGTACCACCAGTAGTCTTCCTCGTTGAAATTCATTTGCTTGATTCTTTTCTGTAATAAA
>Ga0316191_10003796_pt1 | contig 11209 bp, 8 predicted proteins | sample Eddworburr2cm_MG_FD_204928 | JGI IMG/M metagenome (GOLD analysis project Ga0316191, IMG submission 204928) | Coastal sediment microbial communities from Maine, United States - Eddy worm burrow 2 cm | ecosystem: Environmental > Aquatic > Marine > Coastal > Sediment | place: USA: Maine | collected... | reverse complement strand
AGCAGACGCCAACCTTTGTCGCTGAAGACTGTTGGTGCATCAGCAGGAGGAGAATCAGTTCGCCATGGACCCACCGGTTTGATTGCTGGCGCAGGTTTCGAAGCCACGATGCAGCGAGTCACTATGGAGACAATCAACTTGCTGCTGGCAGCCGCCAGCAGATAGCCCAGTTCTCCCTGGGTCTGGGCGATATGGATATCCAGATTGCCATCAGCAGGGTCGTTGATCATCAGCCGACCAACCTGGGGGCCGTTGCCGTGCACAATCACCAGGCGGTAACCCAGCTCAATCAGCTGATCGATGGTCTTCCCGGTGTCATGGATGATCTGCCGTTCCGACTCATAATCCGACGTCTGCAGCGGTGGTGACAGCGCATTCCCACCCAGGGCGAGAACCAGCAGAGGTCGGTCTTTAAAATCCACAGCGACTGAGAAATTTTTCCAGATTCTGCATCAGACCAGAAGCTTCTGCGTCCTCGTAATCGTAGTGCACGCGAACAACCGGCACGGACAGATCGACAACGCCTGCCAGATCGATTGGCGTACCAGCGACAACATAGTCGATGTCAGCCGCGTTGATCGTCGCCGCCAGATCGCTCAAAGCGCTGGCGCTGTAACCCATCGCAGGCAGCACATTGGCGATATGTGGATAGCGTTCAAATACTGCCATCAACTCGGGCGTAGCGGTGTCGCGAGGATCGACAATGGTCACATCGGCAATCCCCTGCAGAGCCTGGTATCCGGCGCCGTGGGCCATGCCGCCATGGGTTGTGGTTGGACCATCTTCGACCACCAGCACCCTGGCACCGAGCAGACGTTCCGGGCTTTCGACCCTGACGGGTGACCGACCCAGCACATACGGTATATCCGGGACCAGACGCTGCAATCCAGCCTGCGCAGTGTCTACCTGAGCAGTGCTGGCGGCATCAGTTTTACTGACGATGATCAGATCCGCCATCCTTAACACCACGCCACCCGGATAATGGCTTTCCAGTTGTTCGGGGCGCAACGCATCCACCAGCGTAATCGTGAAGTCCGGGCGGAAGAACGGAAAGTCGTTGTTGCCGCCATCCCAGAGGATCAGATCTGCTTCGGCTTCAGCCGCGGCCAGAATCTGCGCATAGTCGGTACCGGCAAAGACGATACTGCCATTGCGTATATGGGGTTCGTATTCTTCGCGTTCTTCCAGGGTGCAATCTGCAGCGGCGAGATCTTCTATATCCGCGAAGCGCTGAACAGTTTGCCGGTTGAGGTCCCCGTAGGGCATTGGGTGGCGAACAACTGCGGTGCGGACGCCGCGCGCGTGCAGCTGGGTCGCCAGAAAACGAGTCACCTGAGATTTCCCGCAACCGGTGCGCACCGCGCACACGGCCAGCACGGGGCGATTGGCTGGTAGCATCGTCGCCCGGGGTCCGAGCAGTTTGAAGCTGGCGCCACAAGCCATTGCCCGGGATGCAACGTTCAGTACCTGGCTAGCATCAATGTCGCTGTAGGCGAACTCCACCTCTTCCACATTCTGCTGCGCAATCAGTTCTTCAAGATCCTGCTCTGCAACAACTGGAATGCCGTCTGGATACAAAGGTCCGGCCAGCACAGCAGGATAGGTACGAGAGTCGATACCGGGGATCTGAGTTGCGGTGAAAGCGACGACCTCACAGCTTGCGTCCGCACGGTAAACAACATTGAAGTTGTGAAAGTCCCGGCCGGCTGCCCCACAGATAACGACGCGGGTACGTTTGCCTGTCATCAGTCGAGTTTGAGCAGCGAGCAGGACAATCGGTCGACAAGACGCAGCAGCATTGTCCGCCAGTCGATGTGTTGTCCAGCAGGCACAACCAGCAGGCGTGCGTCTGAGGTTTCACACAGATCAACAATGGCGGCTTCGGTCCACTCCCGGAGCACCAGCAGTTCTACACCGGCGGGTCTCGCTCTGTCGGCAGTTTCAAACCCCTGTGGAACGGCCATCAGTAAACGCAGGTCGTCATCTTCAGCAATCCTTTTGCCCGCCAGGAGCGCTCTTTCACTCCGGGGCGATGGGCTTTCGCACAATACGATCACCGCACGTCCGGACCGCCAGGGTTCGTTGATGAACAACAGACTGCGTTGTTGCTCCATCAGCGGTCTGAACTCGCTCGCATGACGCGCGCGAAGCCCACTGGTGCGCAATGATCTGCTGACTACAACCAGATCGGACTTGGCAGCTGCATTGAGCAGAGTTTCTACGAGTCGACCCCGGGCAATATGGAACGAAAAGGGAAGTTTCAATACGCCAGCCAGTTTCTCGAACTGCATCCTGGCGCGTTGCGCCTCCTGGCCAATCTGCACAGCCAGAGCATCGTGGTCGAGCACCGAAATCTGACCAGCGCTGGAGACTTCAGTCGCGCCGGGCAGTTGAGCTGCGCGGTAAAGGTCCTCATCTTCAACATAAAGGCCAGTGATTTCCAACTGGCCATCTGCAGCAATGAGTTTCGCAGCGCGCAACGAGTCCGCGTCCACCGCTCCGCAGTCAAGCGTCAACAGAACCCGGGTTGGAGAATCAGCTGTCATCGCTGGCCTCCGCGGAGGATGCGATCTGCCGCCGCAGCTCAAACAGTTCGCGAACGCGCTTGTGCATCAGCTCGTCAATCGTGCTGCTGTCGATCATGTCCTGGTCTTCAGCCGCAAACAACAGTTCGATCGCGTCATCAACACTGGCCATCGTGTATACATGAAACATACCGGCAGCAACTGAATCTACGACATCCTGTCGGAGCATCAGATGATCACGATTGGTGTGCGGTATCAGAACACCGTGTTTTCCTGTCAGACCCTGTTCGCGGCAGATATCAAAGAATCCCTCGATTTTTTCGTTCACGCCGCCAATCGCCTGTACAGCACCATGCTGATCCATGGATCCGGTGACTGCCAGTGACTGCTTCATCGGTTGTTCGGTGATCGCTGAGATCAACGCGCAGACTTCGGCAATTGACGCGCTGTCTCCTTCGATACCGCCGTACGACTGTTCGAAGACCAACGTTGCGTGCAGTGACAGCGGCAGCTCTCTGGCATACCGGGCACCAAGAAACGAAGAGACAATCATCACCGCTTTCGAGTGAATCTTGCCACCAAGCTTGGATTCGCGCTCGATATCGATGAGTTCACCACGCCCCAGCCGCGCCGTCGCAGTGATTCGAGTCGGTTGCCCGAATTGCACCTGACCCATCGTCATCACCGAAAGACCATTGATCTGGCCGACTCTGACACCGCTGGTTTCCACCAGGATCAAGCCCCGGCTGACATTTTCTCTAACCAGCTCGCGAAAACGATCCAGTCTGTAAATGCGCTGCTCGATCGCATCGTCGACATGTTTGCGGTTAATCAGGTCAGAACTCGACTTACCCGCGATGAAGTCAGCTTCGCGCAGCAGATCGCGAATGTCGCTGATGTGAGTCGACAGCCGCTCCCGGTCTTCAACCAGTCGACTGCTGTGTTCGAGAACGCGAGCTACCGCACCGGCATCAAGATGGCGGATTCCAGCTTCGCCGACGATCCGGGCGATCAGCCCTGCATACGCGCTCACCTGCTCGTCGTCCCATTCGACATCGTCATCGAAATCTGCCACAACTTTAAACAGCTCATCGAAGTCAGGGTCGTAGTGACGCAACAGATGATAAAGCTGCCGTGAACCCAGCAGAACTATCTTTACGTCCAGAGGAATCGGTTCTGGTTCCAGCGATACCGAGTAGGTGAGATTGAGCATCTGGCTCACCGACTCCATACGCAACGAATGGTCACTCAAGGCCCGCTTCAGAGCCTCCCAGGCGAAGGGTTTCTGGATCAGGCGCTCAGCGTCGAGCAGCAGATAGCCACCGTTGCTTCGGTGCAGAGCCCCGGCGCGGATCAGATTGAAATCCGTGACGGGTGCACCAAATTCCATTCGGTGTTCGAGTTTGCCTATCAGATTGTCCAGGCTCGGATTGCTCTCGTAGAGAATAGGCGCGCCGTTCAACTCGGAGCCATCGCTGATCAGATTGACATTGAAGCGGGCAAAAAACGTTGCCGGATCCTGCGCGGTGAGCCAGGCCGGTTGTCCGCTGGGTTTATCTGATACCAGGATCTTTTCGAGATTGGCTAGCAATTCGTCTTTCGCCGAATTCAGATAGAGCATCAGTTTGGCATTGACCTGGTAGCGCTGCCGCAGCGGCGCGAGCAGACTGACGATGGTGGTTTCTGCGGTGCTGGTAGCGAGTTTGTGTTGCGAGTCTCTGAGCTGTTGTTCGTATTCAGGGTATTCGCGCAGGCGCTCCACCAGCTTACTGGTCATATCGTCGATGGCTTGCTGCAGTTTTTTGCGATCTGCCTCGTTCAGCTTGAGAAAAGCTTCCTGTTCCATCACCTTGCCATCCTGTACAGGCGCAAAAGCGAATCCGTTAGGGGTAGGCAGCATGGTCAGTTCAAGCGACTTGGCCTGTTCTTCGAGATCAGCGGCATCGCTGGCCTGGCGCTGCTGCAGCGAACTGGCCAGAGCCTGGTTCTCCCGCTGGAACTCATCTGACTTCAGCGCTGCTGGAATCAGCGTGCGGACGTTGCTGATGAATTCGGCCATTTCCTGCCGCAGGCGACGGCCAGTGCCCGCGGGTAGCTGCACCCACAGCGGTCGTGCTGAATCCTCAAAGTTATGCAGGTAACACCAGTCGTCGGGGACCGACTCTTCAGCTGCCAGTTCCGTCAGGCGGCTGATAATCAACTCCCGCTTGTCGGTCTGGGGCGCACCCAGGGCATAAACGTTGTAGCCGGGAAAGCGTATGCCGGTACCGAATTCCAGTGCGTCACGGGCACGGGTCTGGGCAATCGGTTCAAGCCGAGGTTCTATGTCCGCAGTCGTCTCAAACGGCAGTGAAGCAGCGTCTACGGTTCTGAGCAGGTGTTCGGGCGTCAGCTCCATTTTTCCAGCCCATCCAGAGAGTGTTAGGAGAATATTCTAGGGCGAAGCACCAAGGTCGATACCCGGGATTCCACGGGTATCGACATTTGCAGACACCAGATCATTCCGGTCTCAGGGCGCGGGTGTCAGCCGCAGCATTCTGCCGTCTTCACCATCTTCGAGGAGATAGACCACCCCCTGGGAGTCAGCGGCCACCGCGCGGATGCGTTCACCCAGGTCATAACGTTCGATCTCGGCCGGCTCACCTTCCAGGTTGATACGCACCAGTGCCTTGGATGACAGGCCGGCGACCAGCGCGTTGCCCCGCCAGGCATCAAATAATGCACCAGAATAGATGATCATGCCTCCAGGAGAAATCACCGGCGTCCACCAGATCTCCGGCTCAGCAAACTCCGGTCGGGTGTCGTGGTCTGGAATTTCATCGCCATTGTAGTGATCACCATTGGATACCACCGGGTAACCATAGTTTTCCGCTGCGGTGATCAGATTCAGCTCATCGCCGCCCGCCGGTCCCATCTCGATTTCCCACAGCTGCCCGCGCTGATCAAAAGCAATGCCCAGCGGATTACGCTGACCCAGGCTCCAGACCTGTGCGGCAATCCCGCCCTGATCGGCAAAGGGATTATCTGCCGGGATTGAACCATCGTCGTTCAGGCGCAGGATTTTGCCGAGGTTCTGCTGCATGTCCTGTGCGGGGGTGAACTTCTGTCGATCACCGGAGCTGATGAACAGATATCCCTGGGCATCAAACGCCAAGCGGTGACCATAGTGGCCTCGACCGGTAACCTTCGGGAACTGCTCCCAGATTCTGGTGAGCCCGGAAAGTTCGCGGGCGTCCAGATCGAGTCGGGCACGAACAACCACAGCACCTCGGGTATCGTCTTCGCCGGCTTCGGCATAACTCAGATAGATCTGCTGATTCACGGCATATTCCGGATGCAGAATCACGTCGCCGAGGCCACCCTGACCACCGTAGTCCACATCCGGCACGCCGGAGATTTCCTGCTTGTCACCCTGTGGGGTTACCAGCAGCAAAGCGCCGGTTTTTTCCGTTACCAGCATTCGGCCATCAGGCAGAAAAACCATCGCCCAGGGCCGATCAAATTCAGCAACCGCCTGAGTCACAAACGGGTTCTGAGAACCCGCACCCGCTACGCAGCCTGTGGCCAGCAACAGCGTTAATCCCACCAGTTGAAAACGGCAACAATTAGCTGCAAACAAGATTCGGCTCCTCAAGTTGTTTTTCACGTATTTGCCCCGGCTTTTTTCCGGAAAGGATTCTTCGTTGCTCAGCGTTCACCGGCCAGCTTGCCCGGATCAGCCGGCTTCCGCGTCTTTATCGACAATGAATCGCGCCACCAGTTCCGGTTCCTGCATCGGAATGAAGTGAGTCAGGTGCGGCAGATAGACATCCCGGGCATCCGGGAACTGGGCCGCCAGTTCGCTCCAGGTTGGCGAGAGTGAAAAGTCCATGATGTCGTGGTCATCGGCGGATCGGGATCTGGCGCGCAGGATCACCACCGGAACTGACACCTCACCCAGCAGCTGATGAACGTCTGTCTGAGTGTTGCCCAGGTAGATGGATGCCTCGACCAGTCCCGGGCAGGCCAGTTCAAAACCTTCACCGTCCGCCAGCGGCAGCACGCCGTAGCGGCAATAGTCTTCAAGCACCTGCGGACGCCAGAGGGAAAACGGTTTACGGTCTTTGAATCGGTCAAACATTTCCTGCCAGTTACGCCAGTGTCCTTTGCGCTTGGCCACCGGATGGTCTTCAGGGCCATTCAATGCGGAGTAGCGTTCACCGCTGTAGGCTTCCGGCGGCAGAATAACCGGGTCGATCAGCAGCAGACGCTGGAACATCTGCGGATACTTCGCGGCTATCTGAACCATGCAGTGTCCGCCCATGGAATGGCCAACACCAATTACGTCCTTCAGGCCGAGATGGACCATCAGCTCAGCCACATCCCCCGAGAAGCTATCCCACTGGTAGGGCTCCACCCGCTCGCTGCGGCCATGGCCACGCATATCGACCGCATAGATGTGCAGGTCGTCGGGCAACGCGGCCACGACCTGGTCCCAGCAGCGCGCGTGGAATCCGGTTGCATGCACTAAAAACACCACCTGCCCATCAGCCGGCCCCCACTCAAAGTAACAAAGGCGCGCTTTAGTTCCGGAAAATTCGTGTTGAACGGGTATTGCAGGAGTCTGTGTCATGGCGTTCGAATCTTGGCTCACGTCAGGCCTGTGTCAGGCGGTTGCTGTAGGACGGCTCGGGTGGTCGCGCCCAAGCAAGTCGCGCATGATAGACGGGTTTTCGGTAAACTGCGCCGTCTGCGAATTCTGAGATCCGGCTGTGAGTAAAGGTTTTGAGCAAAGTCCAGATCAAATCTGACGTCGTCTCCTCGGAAGCCGAGGCGCTGATCCTGGTCGACTCTGACGACCAGGCGCTCGGCTATCTGGACAAGTCTGCCTGTCACGACGGTGACGGCGTGCTGCATCGGGCGTTCAGCCTGTTCATCTTCAACCCTGAAGGACAGCTGCTGCTGCAGAAACGCGCGGCCCAAAAGCGTCTGTGGGGCGGATTCTGGTCCAACAGCTGCTGCTCCCATCCCCGCCGTGGAGAAACCATGGACCTGGCGGTGCAACGGCGTCTGGAGCAGGAACTGGGCATGTCCGCGCAGCTGAACTTTGCCTACAAGTTCGAATACTCAGCGCCCTTCAAAGATCTAGGCACCGAACACGAGCTGTGCTGGGTATACATTGGCCAGACCGACGCCCAGCCGGTGATCAACACCACTGAAATCGGCGACTGGCGCTGGATCGACCAGTCCGAACTCACTCAAGAACTGACCGACAACCCAGAAGCCTTCACCCCCTGGCTGGCGCTGGAATGGGCGCGTTTGAACGCCGAATTTCCCCACCGACTGCCACAGCGCCAGTAGTCCAAACCGCAGTCCAAAACAGCCGTCCGAAAAAAAACCGAAAAAATTTGACCCCTTCGCCCGCACTGCCACGTTAACCGCAGTGAACCCATTGAAATCGAATCAATTGAGGCGAACTCATGAACACCAAACATACCCTGCTGTTGTGCAGCATCTTTGCCATCGCCGCCATCAGCGGCTGCAATGCGACCCGGGACGTCAGTGAGACCGAAGAGACGCGAGCGGAACCCATCCAGCCCGTGCAATCAAACAACGTTCCGGAAACCCGCGCCGACCAGCCAGCTGCTACTGCGAATCAACAGATCAGCAAGCAGCTGGCAGAGCAGGACGCGATAATTCGTCTAGCTCAGACTGCGGAACAAACCAATAGCCCAGGCACTGGCAATCCCCCAATGGTGGCCGAATCACTGGCGTTTAAACGCAGCGTTGCGCATCTGCCTGAAAACTCCTTAGCCGATCTGCGCGCCGCGCGCGAACCGCTGGATCGCGAAAACTACGACAGCTTCAACGACAATCCCATTCACCTGGTCGCAGAGCACCCGGTATCAACCTTCTCCGTCGACGTCGACACCGCTTCCTACAGCAATGTCCGGCGGCTGCTGAACCAGGGCCAGCTTCCCCAGCACAGCGCTGTTCGCGTCGAAGAACTGATCAACTATTTTTCTTATCAATATCCGATACCCGAATCAGCGGATACCCCCTTCAGCCTCTACACAGAAATGGGCCCAAGCCCCTGGCATGCAGATCGTCAGCTGCTGCACGTCGGCATTCAGGGTTACCAGCCACCGGCAGAGTCTCTGCCACCCGCCAATCTGGTGTTCCTGATTGACGTCTCCGGCAGTATGCAGTCGCCTGACAAACTGGAACTGCTGAAGTCTTCGCTGAAGCTGCTGGTGCGCCAGCTGGATCAACAGGATCGGCTGTCGATTGCCGTCTACGCAGGTGCTGCCGGCACGGTGCTGGAACCGACTGACGGGTCTCAGCAGGCGAAAATCCTCAGCGCGATCGATCAGCTGACCGCCGGAGGTTCCACCAATGGCGGTGCCGGTATCCATCTCGCCTACGCGTTGGCACAACAGAATCTGCAGGCAGATGGCATCAATCGGGTCATTCTCGCCACAGATGGTGATTTTAATGTCGGCACCACAAGCCAGCAGGCGCTGAAAGATCTGATCGCCGAGAAGCGCAACAGCGGCATTGCTTTAACCGTGCTTGGTTTTGGCAGCGGCAACTACAACGACGCGCTGATGCAGGAACTCAGTCAGATTGGCAACGGCAACGCCGCCTATATCGACACCCTCAACGAAGCCCGCAAAGTCCTGGTGGATGAGCTGGCGCAGACCCTGAATATCATCGCCAAAGACGTGAAGATTCAGGTCGAGTTCAATCCGGCAGTGGTGGCCGAGTATCGATTGATCGGTTACGAAACCCGCCACCTCGAGCGTGAAGACTTCAACAATGATGAGGTGGACGCCGGCGACATTGGTGCAGGCCACACCGTCACCGCGCTGTACGAACTGGCACTCACAGATTCAGCCGGCACCCTGATCGATCCGCTGCGTTATCAGACCAGCAGCCAATCCCAGCCTGCCGCGGAGCAGGAACTGGGCTTCCTGAAACTGCGCTACAAACAGCCCCAGAGCAACACCAGCGTGTTGATCAGCTCCCCGCTGCTGCGTCAGGACATCGTGCCGACCCTGGCCGCCACCTCCAGCAACTACCAGTTCTCCGCCGCAGTTGCCGCCTTCGGGCAGTTGCTGCGCGGCGGTGACTATCTGAACGGCTTCAGCTTCCAGCAGGTCCTGGCGCTGGCCAGCCAGGCACGTGGCAGCGACAGCTACGGCTATCGCGGCGAGTTCCTGTCGATGCTGCGCACTGCAGACGTCCTCGCAACACCGGTGCTGAGTTCACCAACTTCGCTTGCCGATGACTCTGTTGCCAGCAATCGCTGACATTGCTTTCCTCCGCAGATCCGACGAGGCTTGTCGGCTCTGCGGATGGCAACAGGACCACCTTCTGAAATTCAGCAGCCCGCCAGCGGCCCAGTCGTCAACCAAGTCGTCGCCGACCGATGAAGCACTGATGATCGCCTACTGTGCGGGCGACGCGGCGGCTTTCGACGCCCTGTACGAACGCCACAAAGGACCGCTGTTCCGATACTTTGCCCGGCAGCTGCCTGCCGCCGAGGCAAACGATTGCTTCCAGAGCGTCTGGCTGAAGCTGATTAACGCGCGCGCGGGTTATCTGCCCAGCGCACCGCTGGTGAACTATCTGTTTACTCTCGCACACAATGTTCTGAAGGATCACTTTCGTGCCAGTGGGCGCCTGCTGACCACTGATCCGGAGGCACTCGAAGCGCTTACCGAAGCCTCGGGCGATTCCGCAGGCAGCCTGGACGGGATTGATGAGATTCAGCGCAGTCGATTGCGCGAAAAGCTATACACGCTGATCCACAAACTGCCATTTCATCAACGCGAAGCCTGGCTGCTGCAGCAGGAGAGCAACCTGTCTCAACAGGAGATCGCAATGGTGACCGCCACCTCGGAAGAAGGGGTAAAAAGCCGTCTGCGCTATGCGCGGCAGAAACTCAAAGCAGGATTGAAGGCTTATGTCCGGCAGAACTGAACCACCCGACTGGCTCGACGAGCTTTACCAGGAGGATAATAACGAAGGTCCGCCAGCCAGCGTCGACGCACGCATTCGCGCAGCTGCACACGGTCAGTTATCAGCACGTCCCTGGTATCTGCGAGCCCGCAGCCTGGCCAGCGCTGCGACCATTATCCTCGGCATGGGCATTACAGCGCTCTGGATGAGCGAACCGGATCTGGCTGAACTGGCTGCGCCGTCGACACAAGGAACCTCAGCCGAGCTGAGAGAAGCAGTACAGCCGAAAAAACGGCAGCTGCAGACATCAGCTTCAGATGTGCTGCGCGAAGAGGATGAAATCGACGCGTCAGTCTCGTCGATCCAAGCCTCAACTCCTCCACCTCAAGCAGCCGCACCCGCAGAGCTGAAGTTTCAGTCAGAAACAGCCAATGCGGCAGCGGATTCGGAACCTGAAGCAGCCAATTTGTCGGCTGCCCGAAGCCCGCTCGCCAGCACTGCCGACTTCGACCTAAGCGCCGGCGGCGGTACCGAGGTCGCCCGCAGAGCAACTGCACGGTCGCCGATGACTGACAGCGATCTCACGAAGGCCGCAGATCTGTCAGAAATCAGAGAGGCGCCAGCCAGCCGCGCATTACCAGGCAGTTTGCAGCCGGATAACTGTGCAACGTTGACGTTGATTGATGTTGGTACCGCAACGCCATACGCGCTGTGTCGGCTACAAGACAATCAGCTGCGCA
>Ga0316191_10003793_pt1 | contig 11214 bp, 12 predicted proteins | sample Eddworburr2cm_MG_FD_204928 | JGI IMG/M metagenome (GOLD analysis project Ga0316191, IMG submission 204928) | Coastal sediment microbial communities from Maine, United States - Eddy worm burrow 2 cm | ecosystem: Environmental > Aquatic > Marine > Coastal > Sediment | place: USA: Maine... | reverse complement strand
AGGTTGGTATCAATGCCCAGCAATATGTCTGCACGGCTGTTGCCTCCCTCGAGCTTAAGCCGATTCAACATCGCGACCCCGTCAGACAAGCCAACCAGCTCGAGGGTGCAATCACAGGTCGCCTCAAAAGCGGCCTTCACCTTTGGGCCCGGACCCCAGTCACTGGTAAATGAATCGTAGGTATAGACCACCAGTTTCGGGGCTGCCGCCTGCAGGCTGAAGCATAAAAGAAGTGACGCCAGGCCGGCTGTGACACGGAATAAAACAGAATACATATCGATCTCCATTTAGCTGGATGAGAACAGCCCAATAAACAACTGCAAAAAAGGAGAGATGGGGGAATAGTGGAATTCGCTCACATCCCTACGCCAGTATTAACTGGATCAGGTTCATCGGGTTGAAGCCGGCTCGACTTCTCTCAGCTCAAAAGAGCACCCCGTTGAGGAGCGCCGACTATATTACCTGAATCGGGGGGGTGCAAGCAGGAATCGCTTATAGCGCCCTGGTTGGTGCCACGGTAGAGGAAATGTTACCTTGCGGTGACAGCTTCTTAGCGGCGGTATTCGAGACTCGTTTTGAGTTCTTCAAACAGCTTGTAGTCGGTTTCCGACATGCCAAGTGACTCATAGGTCTTCTGTGCATTGACATTATCGCGTTCAACATAGAGTCGATATCCGCAAACCGCCGGTTCCTGCTCCGCCATTTCCTTAACGCGCGCATAGAGTTCCCGGTAAAGCCCCTGGCGGCGATAGGCGGGCCGCACGTATACACTCTGAATCCACCAGAACATGCCATTGCGCCAGTCACTCCATTCGGTCGTCACCATCAGCGAGGCCTGAATGCCGTTGTCGAGCTCAACCACCAGGTAAAAACCCATTTGCGGATTTTCTATCATCGCCTTGACGCCTGCGGTTATCACTTCGGGAATCAGTTCGATTCCCTCGGTTTCGCGCGCGATACTGCTGTTGAATTCGGCGAGTTCATTCGCATCCTGTGCAAGTGCGCGGCGAATTATCATGCTGGTTTCCTCCGATTGTATGGTGACGTTCTTGTTTGCTGTTATTTTTTATGACGCCGAGCTTTTCGCGCCTCTTTTGCTGCGGCCTTACGCTCCCGCAGGAGCGCAACCTGTTCCCACTCGGCAGCGAAACCAGCCGGGGTTTCCATGCATACTGCGCCCAGATCACCGGCACGAAATTCACTGATCAACAAACGTGACACTTTCTCCAGGTCGACGTGGCCACCCGATACCAGACAACCTCGTTTACGCGCGACCAGTTCCAGCAACTCGATCTCGGAACGAGGCATTTCCTCGATATCATAACGTTCAATCAATCGTTGCGGATAACTGGCCATAAAAAACTCTGCAATGAAACTGGCAACATCCTGCATCGCCAATGCGGTATCACGAATCGCACCGCTCGCTGCGAGACGGTAGCCGCTATTTTCGTTTTCGATATTCGGCCAGAGCATTCCGGGAGTGTCAATTAAAGTCAGCTCGGGCGAGATTTCGATACGCTGTTGTAAACGGGTCATGGCCGCTTCATTACCGGTTTTGGCGATGCTGCGCCCGGCGAGACGGTTAATCAGGGTCGATTTACCAACGTTCGGAATCCCGGCAATCATCGCGTAAATCATGTCTGAGCGGTTTTCTCGTTTCGGCATCAGGGTTCTGCACAGACCGGGTAATTCACTGTGGACATTGTCACCACTGCTGCAAACCAGTGTCTTGACCTGGTTTTGCTGCTCCAGATTAACGACCCATTCAGCCAGCCCTGCGCGGTCCGACAAATCACTCTTGTTGAGCAGTTTGATGCAGGGTTTATCGCGACGCAGTTGTGCCAGCATCGGGTTTTCGCTGGAGCCCGGTAAACGTGCGTCGAGCATCTCGATGACGATATCGACCTGCGGCAGAATCTCCTTGAAGGCTTTGCTGGCCTTGTACATGTGACCCGGGTACCACTGAATCATGCTGCGTCCTTAAATCGCCTGAAGGGCTTATTCTCGCCAAGTCTATTCCCAATGTCATTAAAACGTTTAAAATAGCGCAATGGCTGAAATCAGGCATCGCGTCGGGATCAGTGGCAGTGCGCAGGAAATTTATGCGTTGCTGACCACCGATGGCGGCTTATCAAGATGGTGGACCACCGACACCCACGGTGCCGGCGAACCCGGTTCCATCATCGCTTTTCGCTTCGGTGGAGACGGACCCGACTTCGAAGTGCTCGAACTGGAGCCTTATAGCAAGGTGGTATGGCGCCACAGCGGCGAAATGCCGCCGGCATGGAAGGGCAGCGAGGTTTCGTTTCAGCTCGAGGAAACCGAAACACAGACTTTTGTTAATTTCAGACATTACAACTGGCAGCAGTCGGATGATTTTCTGGCGCATTGCAGCACCAAGTGGGGGATGTTCATGATGAGTATTAAATCCTGTATCGAAACCGGTCGGGGCTATCCTTATCCCGATGACGTTCATATCGACTTCGATGAGCAATCATGAATGACCCTGATAGTATTATTGCGGAGCTGGAGTCGGAATTTGTCGAACTCTACAAGATCCTCAAATTCGAAGGTCTGAGCGAGTCGGGCGGCAGCGCCAAGCAGGCGATAGCCGATGGACTGGTTAGCGTCAATGGTGAAATCGAAACCCGCAAGCGCAAGAAAATACGCGCCGGTGATCAGATAGATTTCATCGACCATCACATCGAAATTGTCGGCAAATCTGACGACTGATTGTGGGCCCGGGAAGCAGATCTGTGGCTCCTCCGAGGACACGCGTTTTGTATACAAAAAGGCGGGGATGACGCTCTGATTTTTCTGGGCTAGAATACGCGTCCCTTGAACCGGCTCTGGATTTACGCTCCAGGAGGCTTGATGTCATCGCCCATCGTTATCGCTGCGCTCTATCGTTTTGTGCGGCTCGACAATTACGAATCCCTGCGCCAGCCGTTGCTGGATTTCATGCTCGATAAACAGGTGCGCGGCACCCTGTTGCTCGCGGCGGAAGGCATTAACGGCACGATAGCCGGAAACGGCGCGGCGATCGAATCCCTGCTGGATTATCTGCGTCAGGATGATCGACTGCGTGATCTCGATTACAAACTGTCCTTTGATGAGGAAATGCCTTTCTACCGTTCGCGCGTTAAGCTCAAACGCGAGATCGTTACGATGGGTGTCGAGGATATCGACCCGGCACAAGGCGGTACCTATGTCGATGCTTGCGACTGGAACGAATTGATTGACGACCCCGAAGTCACGCTAATCGATACGCGTAACGCCTATGAGTCAGCGATCGGTAGTTTTGCCGGTGCGATCCATCCACAAACCGCTTCCTTTCGCGAGTTTCCAGACTACGCGAAACAGAATCTCGACCCTGGAAAACACCGCAAGGTGGCTATGTTCTGTACCGGCGGTATTCGCTGTGAAAAATCCACGGCTTACTTACGGCAGCAGGGTTTTGACGAGGTTTACCATTTACGCGGCGGTATTTTGCAGTATCTCGAGGAAGTTCCGCAGGAAGAATCGCGCTGGCGTGGTGAGTGTTTTGTTTTTGACAATCGGGTCAGCGTTAACCATGCACTCGAGAAAGGCAGTTATGATCAATGCCATGCCTGTCGATTGCCGATTACCGATGAAGACAAGCACAGTGAACTTTATCAGCCAGGCGTGAGTTGCCCCGCCTGTCACGATTCACATTCCGAGGACGAGAGGAAACGTTTTCGCGAGCGTGAAAAACAGGTACGACTGGCCCGTGAAAGGGGTGAGCATCACCTCGGTACCGATGCCGCGGTACAGGCCGGCAGGCGTAAAACGCTGAAACTGGCCGGTAAGCAAAGCCAGCGCGAGCGCGCAAGCTGACGCGTGTTATCAACAACGAACGAGTCGACCACCAGGCGAACCGGGAGTAGTGCAGCGATGAAAACCATCGGCTTGATTGGTGGTATGAGCTGGGAGAGCAGCCTGCTTTACTACCGCCTGATTAACCAGGGTGTTCGACAACGGCTGGGGGGGTTACATTCAGCGGAACTGTTGATGCACAGTGTGGATTTCGCGCCTATTGAAGACTTACAGCACCGCGGCGACTGGGAGGGTGCCAGCAAAATTCTAATCGATGCCGCGCGACGCCTGCAAGCCGGGGGCGCCGATTTTTTCCTGATTGGCACCAACACCATGCATCAGGTTGCACCGGCGGTGTCGGCAGCTGTTGACATTCCCCTACTGCACATTGCCGATGCGACCGCGCAGGTATTGATCAACAAGGCGGTGCGCCGAGTAGGTCTGCTCGGCACGGCCTTCACGATGGAACTGGAGTTTTATCGTGAGCGCATCGAGCACCATGGTATCGAAGTCGTGGTACCCGAATTACACGACCGGCAAATGGTACATGACATTATTTACCAGGAATTATGCCTCGGCAAAATCGACGATGATTCGCGTGAGGTTTATCTTGCCATCATTGACCGGTTGCGCGAGCAGCACATCGATGGCGTTATTCTGGGTTGCACCGAAATCAGCCTGTTGCTCGATTCGAGCCACACGGATATGCCGCTTTACGATACCACCGAGATCCACGCCGCGCAGGCGGTTGACTTCGCTTTACAGATCTAAAAGCGGTCTGCATCAAGTGCTTCTGGTGTTTCACAAACCGCACAGAAGCTATACCTGCGAGTTTTTCCTCTGGCGATAACCGCTATCGATCGAACGACTGGCGCGGATTCTGATGCTATTGCTAAATTAACGCGGAAACTCGGGCTGGATCAATTCAATAGTAAGATTTGAGACGGCATAGGCACTGCAGAACAGAGCGTAGCCCGCATCGCGCTGTTCTGTGCTGAGCGCGTCGGGCTGGCCCCGTGGATAGGTAACTTCACCCGCCAACAGCCTGCCCAGACAGGAACCACACTGGCCACTGCGGCAACTGTATGAGATCAGAACGTCGGCGGCATGGGCACCCGTGAGGATCGGTTGGCCCGCGGCACAATCGAATTGCTCGCCATCAGGCAAGACGGTGATCTTGTAAACGGGTTCCGTGATAGTCGTCGCGATGTCTTTTCGATGTTTTAGGCAGCCGGTTGACTGCGTTTGCTTTTGAGCCAGCGGATGATCGGATCCCACTGATCGAGGTCCTTGCGCACCGCATAAGGTGGCAATTCGAACACACCCAGCCCGCGCTCCGCCGCGCGGACATAGTTCTGCGTTTCCCTCAGAACGCTGATGAAAGGCGCTTTGCGTATTTTACGCAGGTAACTGTCGAGCTGGTGATATATGTTGTAATGCTCGCGGCAGCGATTGGCAATCAATGCGACCCGCGCCTCTTTACGCGCAACGCGGTTGTTATCGAGCACTTTTTGCACAAACGGCGTGGCCGCGCGCATGTCAATCGGCGAGGGCAGGACCGGAATAATAATGCTTTGGGCGCGCCGCAACAGGGCATTGAGTTCAGCGCCATGGACCGCTGCGGGCGTATCGTAGATGACATAATCTGCATTTCGAGGCACGCGGTATTGGCCGATTGCACCGTTTATGCCGCTGATCGAACTACGTCCGCTCGGACGAGCCTTCAACCAGTCCAGACTGGAAGCCTGGGGATCGAGATCAACCAGAATAACCTTGTGTCCCTGCGTCGCATAATAGCTGGCAAGGTTGGTAGCGACGGTGCTTTTCCCCGAGCCGCCCTTGGAATTCAACACCATGATCGAGCGCATGTAACCTCCGTTATCCTGGATTTGAATCAGTGCTGATTATCGTTTAATTTTTCGCACTGTGCAAAACTACCTCGCGCAGGCACAGTGGTCAGTTGAGGCCAAGCTCGTCCCAGATTGCATCAATCTTCTCGATTACTTCAGCGGACATTTTGATTGGCTTGCCCCATTCTCGCGTGGTCTCACCGGGCATCTTGTTGGTGGCATCCAGGCCCATCTTGGATCCCAGACCTGAAACCGGAGAGGCGAAATCAAGATAATCGATCGGCGTGTTGTCGACCAGGGTGATGTCACGGCTCGGGTCGGTGCGCGTAGAGATTGCCCAGATGACGTCGTCCCAACTGCGCGCATCGATATCATCATCGACCACGATCACAAACTTGGTGTACATGAACTGGCGCAGAAAAGACCAGACACCCATCATCACGCGCTTGGCGTGCCCTGGGTATTGCTTTTTCATACTGACAATGGCGACGCGATAAGAGCAACCCTCGGCCGGTAGATAAAAATCTATGATCTCGGGAAACTGCTTTTGCAGGATCGGAATGAAAACTTCGTTCAGCGCCAAACCCAGCACCGATGGCTCGTCTGGTGGACGACCGGTGTAAGTGCTGTGATATATGGGGTCTTTACGCATGGTCATGGCTTCTACGGTAAATACCGGAAAGCGCTCGACTTCGTTGTAGTAGCCCGTGTGATCACCAAACGGACCCTCGTCCGCTTCATCATCCGCGTAGATATGTCCTTCCAGCACGATTTCGGCGCGCGCCGGAATCTCGAGATCCGATAACAACGAACGGGTGATCTCGGTTTTCGAGCCACGCAGTAAACCTGCAAATGCGTATTCCGCCAGCGTATCAGGGATGGGCGTAACCGCAGCCAATATGGTCGCTGGATCACAACCCAGCACTACCGATATCGGGAATGGTTCATCACCCTTGTGCAGACGCCATTCCTGATAGTCCAGTGCACCACCTCGGTGGGAGAGCCAGCGCATGATCAGTCGATTACGGCCAATCAACTGCTGCCGATAGATACCGAGATTCTGTCGTGGTTTGACGGGTCCCCGGGTAGCGACAAGACCCCAGGTAATCAATGGAGCGGCATCCTCAGGCCAACAGGTCTGAATCGGTAGCATCGACAGATCGACATCGTCAGCGAGGTACTGTATTTCCTGACATATGCCTCTTTTCACTACCTTTGGCGACATATCGAGGATTTTCCGGTAAATTGGCAGCGTTTTCATCGCTTCTTTGAACCCCTTCGGAGGTGCGGGCTCCTTCAGAAACGCGAGCAGTTTACCGACTTCACGCAGGTTCGCAGCATTTTCCTCGCCGAGTGCCTGAGCGACTCGCTGCTCGGTACCAAACAGGTTTGCCAGCAATGGAATTTTGCTGTCGCCTGCATTTTCGAACAACAGGGCCGGGCCACCCGCACGCAGCACACGGTCGGATATCTCCGTTATTTCGAGATCAGTGGACACCGGCCTCGTAATTCGTTTCAGGTCACCCTGCCGTTCCAGCTGGCCGATGAAATCTCGCAGATCTCTGTATTCCATCTACCAGATCTTGATGCCGTGGAACCGTGCCTTGATGCGACTTTCGACAATTTTTTTACTGATCAGGAAACACAACAACAGGAGAGCCAGCAAAAAAGGAACAATAATTTCCCAGTATTCGCGGAGAGTTTCCCAGAGTATCTGCACAGTCGGTTCGTTTTGCTCGTTCTTCTGATCAATTTCGAGTTGTTTATCCAGGACTTCCTGTTGCAGCAGGGCAATAGTGTCTTCAGCCTGTTGTTTTTCGATCCGCAGCTGCTCCATGGTGGCGCTCATTTCGTCCATGTCTTTTTCGTAGGTCGCTACGATTGCCTTGCTGTTGCTTAATTTTTCAATTTCCTCAAACAGGTTGGCGTTTTTCTCACGTTCCTCGCGCAACAGCAGGTTCGCTGTGGGGCTGGTCACCAGAAAGCCTCTCTTTACCCAGCCGCGGGTACCATCCGCTGCAGTAACCAGCGCATAGGGTCCACGTATCTCATCGATGAGGAGAGCGTCACCTGATTGCAGCAATTTCAACACTTTGCTCTGCGAGTTGGCATCCTCGTAAAGCGAAAGACGCAGTTGGTCGGTAACGTATTGCTTGTCCTTTTCAGCTGTCGTCGATTCCTGCGCGAAGGCCTGCCCACAGCAGATCATGAGTATCAGGACAAGGATTTGTTTTTTAATCACTGGTTTATTCCGCTATGCCTCAGCAAGGCTTCGATATCAGGTTCACGCCCGCGAAAACATTGGAAGGATTCCATTGCCGGACGGGACCCCCCTTTTTCGAGCACACATTGTAGAAACCGGTTTCCGGTATCGGGGTTGAATATCCCTTCCTCCTCAAACGCCGCGAAGGCATCGGCAGACAGGACTTCGGCCCACTTGTAGCTATAGTAACCCGCAGCATAGCCACCTGCAAAAATATGTGAGAAACCGTTCTGAAAACAGTTGATTACCGGAGTTTCCACCACGGATATCTGGTTACGCACCTGATCGAGTGTCTGTTGGATTTGCGCGGCCGAAGTAATGTCAGAGCGCTGATGCAATAGCAAGTCAAACAGGGAAAATTCGATCTGGCGTAACATTTGCAGGGCGCTCTGGAAATTGCGACCGGCAATCATGCGATCGAATAGGTCCCGCGGGAGTGGTTCATCGGTCTGATAATGACGCGCAAACAGGCACAGGGCTTCATACTCCCAGCAGTAATTCTCCATGAACTGACTGGGCAATTCGACAGCGTCCCATTCGACCCCATTGATACCCGCCACTTCGGGCACGTCGATTTGTGTTAACAGGTGGTGCAGTCCATGACCGAACTCATGAAACAGCGTAATCACTTCGTCGTGAGTAAAAAGAGCCGGTTCATCGCCGAGTGGGGGCGTCAGATTGCAGGTAAGGTAAGCTACCGGTAACTGGGTTTTGCCGTGAATTCGATAACGATTCACGCATTCGTCCATCCAGGCTCCACCACGCTTATGCTCACGGGCATAGAGATCGAGGTAAAAATGACCGATTAGTTCGCCTGCTGAATCTTCAATTTGATAGAACCCCACACTGTCATCCCAGCGATCGATCCCATCATCGCTACGCCTAATACGAACCCGGTATAGTCGCCCCACGATCTCAAACAGGCCACTGATCACACTGTGATCGGCGAAATAGGGCTTCAAGTCTTCGTCAGAAATCTGGTAACGGTGCTGCTTCAGCTTTTCGCTGTAATAGGCATAGTCCCAGGCAGCAAGCTCACCATCGAAGCCAAGCGAGGTCGCGTAGTCCTGACGTTCCCTGACCTCGTCGAACGCAGCCTGGCGCGAGCGGGCTGCAAGATCGTAGAGGAATTCGAGAACCTGAGCCACGTCTGTCGCCATCTTGGTTTGCAGAGAGTATTCCGCGTAGTTGTCGTATCCTAAAAGTTTTGCTTTTTCCTGCCTTTTAGCGACAATTTCCTGCATTATCGGTGCGTTATCCCACTTTTTATCGGTTACTCCACGATCCGAGGCACGCGTTACATAGGCTTCGTATATAGCCTGGCGTAGCGATCGGTTGTCGGCATAGGTGATAACCGCCTGGTAACAGGGCATATCCAGGGTGACGCGAAAACCCGGTAGCTCTTTCTGCTCAGACAGTTGACGCAGCATAGCGATTGCATAACCCGGCAGTCCCTGGAGCTCATCTTCATCCTCGGTCAGATACTGCCAGGCCTGGGTTGAGTCGAGCAGGTTGTTCTCAAAACGCGATTGCAGTTCCGACAACTCGGATTGCAATTTCTGGTAGCGCAGCCTGGCATCACCTTCAAGTTCCACTCCACCGAGACGGAAATGCAGCAGCGCATCACTGATTGTTTTCTGTTGTGCCTGGGAAAATTCCGCGTAGTCGCTGGATTCTGCGATTATTCGATAGGCCTGGTAAAGGTCTCGGTTCTGGCTGATCTCAGTCGCGTATTCACTGAGCATCGGTAGACAATTATTGTAGGCATCGCGAAGTTCAGTGCTGCTTTTCACTGAGTTGAGGTGGCGTACCGGTGACCAGGCTTTTTCCAGGTGATCGTTCATCAATTCGAGAGGTTCGATCAAACTATTCCAATCAGGGTTTTCCTGCTTTGCGAGATCAGCAATTGCACTGCGGTTTTGCGCGATCAATTCACTGATAGCGGGCTCGATCATTTCCGGGCTGATCTTGCTGAAGGCAGGCAAAGTGCCGGGCTCAAGTAATGGATTAGTCACGTTTTTCCCATAGCGGATTAAATTAAGGGAGCTAGTCTACTCAAGCCATGCGCGCAATCAAATCTAAAACGGCGATCGTATCGACGTCAGTATCACCAGCACACTGAGAATCAGCATTATTACAACGGCAGAAGCGTAAGCAGTGATCTTTTTATGCCTGACGAAATCGTCTTCCGGCGTTGCCGATAGTATATACGGATGGCGGCTGTCCCTTGGTTTGGCGAGAATATGATGTTGCTGCTCCTGGCTATTTATTCTCGCCAAAACCTGCTTGCGCGCTGCAGCGTTCACCGCCGTCCATTCTCGGGCCTCGATCCTCCCGTTTTCATCGAGATCATATGCGCCGAGGTAACGCTGCGGCTGCAGTTTCCACTGCCTGACGAGATCTTCCACCTGGCTGGAAATAAACTCCTCCGTGGTGCTGTTGCGGTAACTGCTGAACTCACCAAGCGCATACAGGGAAGTTGCCGGGCGTATAAGTCGCTCGCGGAAATGATAGTTGCCTCGATTTAATCGCGGCCATATCGTCTTCTCGGGCACCTCCTTGCGGCAATCGGCATTCCGCCCAAACCAGCTGCGATCGGTCTCGGCGATGACATGTGCATAGTCAGGGTCGATAACGCACCATCCGGTGTCGTCAATCAGGCGAAATAACTGCGTGCTGCATTCATCCGATATATTCGTCCAGCGGCTGCGTTTACCTTTTTTTTCTCGTTTCTCGATGGTGCAGTGATACCAGACACAGCGGTTGTTACTGAATGGTGACGTAAAGCTGTCGCCTTTCATCCATTCGGCTAAACCCTTCAGTTCCACATGCCCCTGAGCGGCTGACCTTATTTTCGAGGTTGCCGTGCCGTCGACAAAGCGAAAACGACTGAAGCTAGTGAAACAGATATATAAAAGCCAGAGAATCATGACAACCATGATAAGCAGCATGACCTGGTAATCGCTATTCGACATGGCCAGGACTTCCGCTTGAAGCCAGTCATACATGGCTGTATCCGGACTTAGTCGCTCAGGACTGGAATAATTGTTTGACGTTGACGTCAGCTATCTCGCTGGCTTCGAATTCAAGCAGGTCACGTTCGCCAAATCGGAATAACCTTGCAACGATTATATCGGGGAAGGTTTCAATCCCGATATTATTGATATTGGCCGATTCATTATAAAATTCGCGTCGATCGGCAATGGTGTCTTCGAGTGCGCTGATACGACTCTGCAAGTGCTGAAAATTCTCGTTTGCGCGCAA
>Ga0316191_10003791_pt1 | contig 11220 bp, 6 predicted proteins | sample Eddworburr2cm_MG_FD_204928 | JGI IMG/M metagenome (GOLD analysis project Ga0316191, IMG submission 204928) | Coastal sediment microbial communities from Maine, United States - Eddy worm burrow 2 cm | ecosystem: Environmental > Aquatic > Marine > Coastal > Sediment | place: USA: Maine | collected... | reverse complement strand
CCAACAGTCATCGAGCCGCTCAAAACCCGCGACCATTTTTTGCCCCGCGACTACCGCATCGCTCAGGCCGCCACCGACCGTCCGGTTAAAATCACTGTGCCTGGCCCTATGACCATCGCCGACTCCATTGCTGATTTGTACTACAACGATGATAAACGTTTGGGGACGGCACTGTCTGCCGCGCTCAACGAGGAAATTCTGGCCCTGGCCAAAGCTGGCTGCACCTGGATTCAGGTTGATGAACCGGTTTTTGCACGTAAACCCGACAAGGCGCTGGATTACGGCATTGAAAATCTGGAACGCTGCTTTCAGGGATTACCGGATCGGGTATCCCGTGCTGTTCATATATGCTGTGGCTACCCCGATTACCTGGATCAGGAGAATTTTCAAAAGGCCGATCAGATGGCCTACCTTCAACTATCCGATGCCATAGAGGACTCAAGCATCCGGGCCATCTCACTTGAAGATGCCCATCGCCACAATAATCTATCGTTGTTGGAACATTTCAAAACCACTACGGTAATCTTGGGAGTCATTGCCATTGCAAATTCCCGTATAGAGACGGTTACGGAAATCACCGAACGTTTACAAGCCGCTCTTAAACACATTGATGCGGACCGGCTAATTGCCGCCCCAGACTGTGGTCTGGGTTTTCTCGACAGAGAACTGGCTTTGGCCAAGCTGACCAATATGGTTTCGGCTGCTAAATCTGTGAGTGATTAGAATTCGCTTTTTGAAAGTTAAATAAAGGAAAAATTTTAGTTGTGGGCAGTAACAGATGGCATCAGAGTCATTGGGAGGGGTTAGCCTTTTGAAACTTTAATTTTTATGATTTTCATCTAATTAGATGCTAAGGAAACCCAAAGCCTGATACTCTGAGTCAATATTCCTTGCTTATACCCACGAACCACTCTTGGCACTTTCCACCAAAGCATCAATCACTTTCATGTTCGCGACGGCATCTTCCAATGGTGTCGGGACATCTGTGTCATTCAAAATCGCCATAGAAAACAAGTCCCCTTGAATCGTGTACTGATCACAGATGGGAAAGCTGATTTCCTCGGTTTGATCCTGAGTCTGGCACCACATTCTACAGGGCTGATCCGGAGGCGCATTAAAAGGAATTTCAATTTCGATGCGACCCTCGGTGCCGAAAATGTTTACTCGCTGGTAAGGCGCCAATTGAGTCGAGCAGGTAAATGTTGATGTGCCCCCGCCGAAATCAAGTATCGCGGATGTTAACCGATCCACCTCAAGCTTCGGATCATATTCCATCAAGCCACAAACTTTTTGCGGTTCGGCGCCAAAAATAAATCTGGCAAGCGAAATCGTATAACATCCGATATCCATCAACCCCCCGCCACCAATATCTGCCATATTTCTGATATTGTTGGGGTCAGTGTTGTAATAGGAAAAAAACGATTGGATCGTCTGCAATGACCCGATTTCCCCGGAGGCTACCAGATCTCGCGCCTTTTGCCATTGCGGGTGATGGCGATACATAAACGCTTCCATTATTTTAAGCTTTGGATGCTTTTGACTCGAGTCCAGGAGTTTTTGTGCCTCAGTCGCTGATAGTGCGATCGGTTTTTCGCATAGAACATGTTTGCCGGCCTCAAGTGCCTTGATCGACCAGGGGACATGCAGGTAATTGGGCAGCGGAATATAGACGGCATCGATTTCTGCACAGTCCAGCAATTCTTCGTATGATCCAAACATCTTGGGAATTCTTAATTTTGTGGCCAGTGCCGTTGCTTTTTTCAGGGAAAGCGATGCGACCGCTTGAATATCACAATGGGTGCTATTTTGCATGGCCGGAATCACTTTTGTGGAACCAATCTCGGCAGTACTCATAATTCCCCATCTGACTTTATCCATACTAAATCTCCTCAATCCAGGTTTCATTCACTTACTATTCTCTAATTCGTGCCTATCCGAAAACTAAATATTATCAAGGATGGCTTTAACTAGTTTCCAATTTGGAAATGAGCAATTTTTTCGATGAGCAAGGCCGCACAAGGGTTTTAGCCCGAGGCGTACTTTTAGTACGTCGAGGGCTAAAACCCGCGGAGAACGCCGCTCATCGGAAAAAGGGCCATTTCCCGATGGAAACTATTGCGGTTCGAACACCTCAACCGCCGGCCCGTTTAGCAGTTTTTCATTGATATAGACTTCGGAACGAAACTTGGCTATTCTTTCGGCGGAGGCCGCATTGTGTGCGGCTTGTTCCAGGGTCGCTTCGCCGGTTGAAATGACGGCGTACCCGGCAACGATGCAGCAGCCTTTATACCAGCGCAGCATATTGAGAATCGGGTTGTCCGGTGTCATATCGGCCAACTGCGAAATGTCTACCAGTCCTACCCTGGGATTCAAGTAAATCGCTTCGCCGTCTATGGGCTTTACCACGGGGTGGTCTTCAGTCCGATAAGGAATTTTAATTCCGCTGTCTAACAATGCTTCCATACCATATTCTTTTGCTAAAATCGCCATACCTTCTGCAGTTGCCAACGGACTTGTCGTAATCATACAAGAATTCTGGTGTGTATTTTGATAAATCAGCTTATGCAGCCTTAAATCCAACGAATCGTCTTCTTGAAAACTTATGGTGGTGCGGTATAGCGGAAACTCGAAATTTTCGGGAACGGCAGACATTGAACAAAAGATTATCTCCTTTGAAGAGATCTTATGGCTCATAGACCCGGTTCCAAAAGCGCCGATGGATTGGCGGTAATTATAATTCAGCCTGATACGAAAATCCTCCAGTACGGATGGGTCATTGATTTCACATTTGGGAGCATCGTTTATTTCTGCGATAGCGGGATTAACCGGGAAAAACCTATCTCTTCCCAAATCAATGATAGATTTTTGAATTCGGCCAATGTCGATACCTCTTCTTCGGAGAAATATCGCCAGCATGGAGCTGTTTTCCAAAACGCTCAAGTAATGAAAGACATTTTCGGGTGAAGAACCCCTGGCAAACGGACCGTGACCTCTGACAATCGTTAAGATGTTTTCGTTTAGGTATTGAGGAATTCTTTCTTCCATCTCGGAAGATCCTACGGGTTGTTCGTAACTTCCGACCTTGACGCCGCCAATGGAATACGCACCGATCAGATCAACCGGATAAAAAAGGAATTCTTCTCTCGCATGGCTGTCGGTTCCTAAAAACCTGAGGAATAACTGCTTTTCTTTGGTATCAAATGAGATAAATGTGCTATGCATATAATGGGCGTGAATTACCGAATTTACTCCTGGAATTTTCAGGATCTCTCTATGAATCGTAGATTCGGTCGAGCCGCGTGCGTCTCCCCAGCTTACCCCGGAAAAATGTATCGGCACGATATCCTGTTTGATCAGATGACCGCCTTGCGAGCCGCTGGCGGTAATATAAAATAAATCAGGATCAATCGGATCACGCATGGAAAGATTGCCGCTATGGGTATTATTGGCGTTAACAAAGGAAATCGCCGTTCCGATTTTTTGCATTCTTTCAAATATACGATGTTTATCATCAGTTGTCTTTTTATTTGATTCCATTTGACGCGTCCGAATTGTTTTGTGCGGAAACCTAAACACTGCTGGTAGAGGTTTTCACCAGATCATCCCGCCGGGATGGACCGAAGCCCGGCCCGATGGACCCGAAACTTTATTAGTTCAGATGATCTGGCATTATTTCTAGCAGCTCCAACTCCTGCAAGGTTTTTTCGGTCGGTTTGCCATTCCTGTCCCAACCCAGGCTATCATAATACTCATGGTGCATCTTTTGAAATTCTTTCCGACGGCAGATTGCCGTAAAGCCATTGGCCTGGATGGGTTCCGAATAAAACCTATCCGGCAGCCAGTCATCGTCCTGAGTCAAGCCACACAAAATGTTAAAGAATTTTTCCAGGGTGATAACTCGACCGGCGATTTTTGTAAGAGATCCTGAATTGTATGCAAGTCCGGTAACTGCGCTGATCAAGGCAGCATATTCATCCAGATTTAAAGAGAATGATCCATAAGCACAAACACAGATGACATCCAGGGTCGTGTTTTTCAGGGTGGCGTTTTTGGCTATCAGGGGTGTGCCTTCGATTCTGTCGGCCGGCCATTCGGCATAACCCGCGCAGTAGGCCTGCGGAGCCGTGTAACCACCTTCCAAATGGCAGCCTCCCCGGTTATTCATCTCATAACACAACGCCTGGCTGAATGACGTCCGAGGGTCGTAGGCCGGCAACTCCAGTTTTTTCACACTCATCGAAAGTTCTTTATGACCATAGCGTTCACAGAATCGATAAGAGCCCTTGGCCAGGTGCCTGCCGATACCCTCGGCATTGCCGATCAAGTGCACCAATGGGATCAATAATTCCGATTTTCCAAAACCAGGCGTTCCATATTCCGAAATAAAATCCTCTACCTCCTCCAAAAACTTTTTTTCCAATGGTTGAAGATTTTCGGCCTTTTCAACCACAACATCATAAAGATCAAAAAACGAGGCGATGGTTCCACCCAGGGAAATGGTATCCAGGCCGTAATGATTCGCCAGATTATTGGCCTGGGTTATGATTGCCAGATCATATATGGACAAATTGGCCCCCATCAGGGCGGTCGATTCAAATTCCGGTCCTTCGCCGGTCTCGATTTGGTTGCCCTTACCATCGATGAGCCGGGTTTCTCTTTTACAGGTAATCGGGCAGTTAAAACAGGTACCTTTCTTGACCTCAATCCTGGTTTCACCTGGTTTTGCGTTTTTAGCGTGGTTTCGCAAGGCTTCACCGTTGATATGTCTAATGTCGGCCGGGTTATGGTCAGTATCCCGCATATTGTTATGAACAAGCTGACCAAAATTGTCGACCATCCCCAAAATTCCCAATGACCCCATGGATGACAATATTCCGAAATGTTCTTCCCTTTTAGTGAATTTGCCCAGATTAAGTTTTAACCTTGCCTGATGAGATGCTCCGCTTTTATTTTTAGGCTGTAAATTTTTTTCGTCGGCAACTTCGATGGCCATTTCGCGGCCAGGCAGGACAGCGATGGCATAGAGGTTTTTTGATCCAAAAACGGCGCCACCTCCGCCCCGGCCGAAGGCTTTGCCGCGGTCGCTTAATACGGATGCAAAATAGGACAGGTTTTTTCCACCTGCTCCGATAGTCAGGACTTGCGCCTGCTTGCTAAGCTTTTCCTTAATGGCAGCCCTGGTTTCGATTGAACTCAGGTCTTTAAGGGACTCGGTTTCAACAAACTCAACACCGCTACTGGAGATCACGAGATAGACCGGCTTTGGAGATTTGCCGGTCAATACCAGCACGTCATACCCCGATTTCTTAAATTCAACCGCCCAGCGCCCACCGGCATTGGTACTTCCCAGGGCCTCGGTTAAGGGAGATTTATAATTCATGTGAACTCTGCCGGAAGTCGGCATCCGGGTTCCCGTTGCGGGAGAGGTTGCGATGATAATCGCATTGTCGGCTGAAAGCGGGTCTACTTCGGCAAAGGGATTCTTATATTTGCCTGTTTTTTGCAGTTTCTTAAAATGTTCAAAAAGAAAGCGGATTCCGAAACCCCGGCCGCCAAAAAACAATTCTGCGGTTTTTGGATCAAGCGGTTCTGAGTGACAAGACTTTTCGCTAAGATTAACATAAAGGACTTTATTCATATATCCTTTTGCCAATCGGTTATTTTTCAAGTTCATGTATTCTATTCCATCGTCTCAGGTAAAGATCCGAGCCCTGAGGGCCCGGCTTTGGTTTGCCCCCAAAGGAGGCCCTGGATTAAAACCAAGGGAGTCCTGGAGTGTTGGTGTATTGGAGTAATGGAAAACACGGGTTAATCTCCTCGGTCCGGTTTTCACCCATCACTCCAAAACTCCAGTACTCCATCACTCCGGCGCTATATTATCGGCAAAGACCTTAAACTGTAACCTGACCCAGCTTCCGGCCCGCAGGGCCTAAAGCCCGGAGGGAGGACCAGGATTTCAATATTGGATTATATTGCCAGGAGTTTATATCGGCCGAGCTTGTCAACCCAAAAGGAAGAATCCGTCGGTTCGTAAGTCGTAAGTTCAAAACTATTGCGCATAATCCGGCGAATCTCACCAGGCTCCTTGATTATGTCAAGGGCATAGGCCTGGGTTAAGGCATTGCCGAGTGAAGCACATTGCTGTGCTCCGGCGTATACGGGTATTCGGCAGGCATTGGCCGTTAACTGGCACAGTAGTTTATTGGCGCTTCCACCACCAACCAGGAATAATGAATCCACGCTTTCCTTACTCAGATAGCATAATAATTCCAGGCGATATGCATATTCCAGTGCCAGGCTTTCAAGTACACACCGAATAAGCTCTCCGCGGGAATCAGGTAACGGCTGTTGAAAACGATGCGCCAAATCCAGCAGGGATGCTTCCATATCATCCGGTGCCAGCAAACACTTATGGGCTGCATCTATTATGGGTCCGGATTTGGCTTGCGAGGCTTCTGCCATCATACGATTGTAGTTCCAGGGATCAGCCGATGTATCCCACTTTCGGTAAAGCTCTTGTATCAACCAAAGACCGATAATATTGCGGCACAAAAACCAACCGCCGAGCGTATATTCATTGCTGAATCCGTTCTCCAAAAATTCCGGGGTCGTGACCGGCTCAGAACGAAGCCGGCCCAGAATGCTCCAGGTTCCCGAGCTTAAAAAAGCCCAATTGTCGCCGCTTGCAGGGACAGCAGCCGCTACAGCAGCCGTGTCATGGCTGCAGGTTGCAATGACTGGAACATTGGCCATATTGGGTTGGGGAGCGATTTCAGGGCTCAGATTGTCAATTACCGTTCCCGGTTCTACCAGTTCTTCAAAAATGTCGGGTAATTGGCATTGGTGAATGATATCATGACACCAATCACCGTCTATCTGCATTAAATTAGAGGTACTTGCAATTGAACGTTCTGAGACTTTTTTTCCGGTCAAGCAGTAATTAAACAGGTCGGGCATATTCAAAAAAGAACTGGCTATTTTCAGGATGGGCGAATGGTCACGCTGCATTGCCAATAATTGAAATAACGAGCTGATAGTCCATGGTTCGCAGGCCGTCGCCGCGAATATCTCCTCTCTGGACATGATTAAATCCGAATATTCATGGATTTGATTGGTACGCGCATCCCGATAATGAACAGGATTGGCCAGAATCTTCCCATCTTCTCCCAGCAAACCAAAATCAACCCCCCAGGTACTGACGCCAATTCCATTTAAAAACAGGTTTTTATCGGCACACACGCGCAAGGTTGTGAGCAATTCCGCAAAAAGAGAAGGAAAATCCCAGAATAGGGTTTGACAAAGATTCACCGGGATGTTTGGAAAACGATGGATTTCTTCAATCTGAATCTTATTGTCACGCAGTGTAATGAGCTCACCGCGCCCGCTTTCGGCTCCGAAGTCCAATGCGAGGAACTGGAGGTTGATGTCATTTTGAGTTTTCATCGGCATTGATTTATATACTAATAAAGGGGGTTTTGCCACTCTTATTGTGAAAAATTCAGCTAATGTCGCCACCATTAAATTCGGCTTATTAAGTCCCCAGCAAGCATTCAGCATCCCGCAAAATGCAGAGCCGGAATCTTGAAAGGCGACTGTACTCCTGTTACCATTATTTGTTTATATTTTTGATTTAATAAAACGCCTATAAGAGTATACTATCAAATTACTTAGGACCCAAGTTGATACTACCAAAGTAAGATATTTTAAGAGCGAAGGAATTGTTGTGTTAAGCATGATCAATGCTATGCAACCAATAACTATGACATGGATGATATATACGTTATAAGAATTTTCATTCAACTCTTTTAGAATTTTTCCTTGCTTGTTCAGATAATATCTGAAATATTCATATTTGCTCTTGAGAAGAGTAAATACAATATGCTGAACAAAAAAAGAACAGGTAAAAACCAAAGCCAGTTTTGATTCCAAATTCCGTTGCTCCAGTGAAAGTAGGTCGTCCAACTTTCTTGAGGTAATTTTCGAGAGTATAAAAATATAATTTTGTAGAGGGGTATTAACGTCAAAACAGCTATAATCCAGGGAATTATAAGTCTTCTAAATCTAGATTTTAGAAATGCCCATCCGTTCTTGTTTTTCATAGATAAAGGCGCAAAAAATCCTGAAATAAAAAATACGGTTGGCATAACAAAAATATCTATTATTATATTGAGAATACCGGCTAAATTGTTAGTTGCAGGGTCATCAACAAGCCAGAAAGAAGCCCAAATGCCGCTACTTTCATAAACACCGCCAGCATGATATAAAACTACTAAAAAAATCATGAAAGTTCTAAGATTATCTAAAAAGTAAATCCTATTTCCTTTGGGAGCGTCTTGCCCTTTTTCAATCAACGAAATATCCTCTTTTTTTGCTAACAATTCAAATATTACCGATTTTCTATTTTTTTTAGTCATACACATAACAGCCATATTATATTTGAATATGTTCCATCAATTGATGAACGGAATAACGGATAGGACGGTCAAGTGCCAGAAATCAACGGTCTACCTTAATCACTACCATAGTGACATCGTCTTCCGGCGCCTCATCTCCTCGGAATCTCTCAAGCGCCGCAGTGACGGTGTCCACGATCTGTCGGGCGGTCGCTGTTTGGTTGTAACGGATAATTTCCATTAACGCTTTTTTTCCAAACATCTCGCCGGCCTTATTGTGCATCTCCCAGATGCCGTCAGTTCCGATCATTATGACCTGTCCGGTTTCTAGGCGACGGTGAAAAGAGTCGTATTCGAACGTGTTGTCCAATCCGAGCGCCAAGCCTTGGCCCTTTAGTTCATCGAACACGTCCGTCGAGGGGTCATAAATCAGGGCCGGATCGTGCCCTGCGCGAACCCACCGGATCTCCGTCCCGCGTTCCGTGAGTTCACAGAAAAAGAAGGTCATGAAATTTCCGGTCTGCGCGGTGTCCAGGCTCAGATACCGGTTGACGTCGTTGATGATGCCGGCTGCTTCACCGGGCATGGAAGAACGCAGCATGATCAGGGCCCGCGCTGTAGCCATGAGCAAGGCGGAGGATACGCCGTGACCCGAGACATCCCCGACAACCACGGCCAGTCCGGCCTGACCGCCTCGGCTGGTTTCGATAAAATCGTAATAATCTCCACCTGTTTCGTCACAATATATACTCGCACCCGCGATATCGAATCCGGGGAGCGAAGGATCACTCTGGGGCAAAAGACTCTGTTGCACCTCCTCGGCAAGCCCCAGGGCGTTGCTCATGCGCATGTGTTCCTCGATCTTGGGGACGATCTCATTGAACGCGTGGATCAGTTGGGCGCGCTCATCTTTCATACGGACTTTGAGTCTTACCGAGAAGTCGCCCTGCGCAAGCCGTTTCCAGGCGTCGATGATGGTCAGTATATGGCCGGTGCTGAAGCGAGAGGTGAAGAAGGCCACGATACCTACGAGAATTAAGGCCAGCACGACGGCGACTCCAGTGATGGTCGTCTGGTCTTTAGAATATCCCACAAACATCTGCCCGACTTCTTCAGGCAAAGTCATGATCACCGATTTGGGTACGACAATTACGAAATACTGGTCCGCAATCATAGCGGCATATGCCCAGAGTGAGTCCACACCTTTGTAAGGCATATCGATGTATCCGGATTCCTTGTTATTAATACGACGGAACAGCTCCTCGAATTCCGGGCGTGGGCTGGATATTTCTCCCACGGATTTCGAACCGGGGGTGGGTATTTTTTCCTGCGAGGAAATAACCCAAATTTTTCTTTTCTTTGAACTGGAATTCGTTTCCGCACCGATTATAAAAGAGGACATGCCTTGGGACCAACGGGAGGTGGTTTCACTTTCCCCGAGGGCATGGGCGATCTTGATATCCATGCCGGCTATGCCGGCCAACGATCCGTCCGGGTACTTAAAAGGCATGGAAACGGTTAAGATGAGCTGACGGGTGGTGGCATCCACCATCGGGACCCAGGTCGGGGCTTTTGCCTTTTTTGCCCTTTTATACCAGAGCCGCTTCCGGGGATCATATCCTGTCGGGTAGCCGCCGTGGCCCGGGTAAGAAATATGTACCCCGTTTTCCAGGCTGACATATGCCCAAATTAGTCCCTCTCCGTAACCTTGGTTGAGGCTTCTTAGCGCTGGGCTCAAACGTGTGAACCTGGAAATATCCTTGGCTACATCCTCCTTAATCGTACCCGAGGCCAAAAGGAAATTGGGGTGGTTGCGGCTGATATGCTTATAGGTTTCAATGCCACTTTCGGAGCGGATCGGATGATTCGTCGATGGCGCCATATCTTCGGGAGCTGACAGTGGATCGTCAAAATCGGCGGCATAAAAGATTTTGGTAGGAGACGGCGGTGGCAGGGCCAGGGCGAGCTCTGCTTTGGCAGCTAGCACCCTAAGGCCGAGCTCGGTGGTCACCCCCCCTAGATGACTGAACGCGGCGTAGCTACGGGTTGCACGCACCATCTCCTGCCTGACTGTATCCGTAAGGGTATTTTGGGCTCTCTCTGAAATGGTTTTTCCCAAACGCCGGGACGCATTCTGGGTGATCCAGGTGACCGCCAACAGTGGAACCAGACTGGCCGCTACAAGAACCAGGAAGTATTTCCAACGTAACTTCATGACCCCTCCCATCTTCCGCCTCGACGGCGCTGATAGCCTTAATATTGACAAACCCGCAAAAAGTCCGAAATTCCGTCATGCCTGCGAAGGCAGGCATCCATAACTATCTGAAAACACTGGATTCCCGCCTTCGCGGGAATGACATCAAAGGACGTATTTAGACTTTTTACGAAACCATCAATATTAGATGAAAAATTTTCCACCTATCGAAAAATTATGCTAAAGAAATGAAACCGTCTGTCTTGAGTATTTAAATTTGAACATCCCCCCATCAACCTGGTTCGACGTCACCTTCTCATAAATTGAGATCATCACCAGCCAAAGCAAATTTTTTCTATTTCAGATATCATAAAAACCACCGGTGATGTCAAGAGATGCAAAATGTGCGAGTTCAGAGTTTTGTAAAAAAGTCGGAGCTCACGACTTGTGAACGAAAAAAGACAGCAAAATGCAACTTAGTTCGCTTTGCTCACAATTGAAATAATGGAATGATGGAATATTGGGACCATTCGTGTTCCATCTGGTTGAAAAATAATACATTTCATGGGATAAAAAACGTGGAACAAAAAAACCTTGATCCAAACACTCAATTCATAAGCCGCCGGCATCGAT
>Ga0316191_10003790_pt1 | contig 11221 bp, 11 predicted proteins | sample Eddworburr2cm_MG_FD_204928 | JGI IMG/M metagenome (GOLD analysis project Ga0316191, IMG submission 204928) | Coastal sediment microbial communities from Maine, United States - Eddy worm burrow 2 cm | ecosystem: Environmental > Aquatic > Marine > Coastal > Sediment | place: USA: Maine... | reverse complement strand
GCCAGAGAATCTGCATTACGCCATGTGCGTTGGCGCGCGATCGCGCGGTAGCCTCGAAATCGCTCTCACCCCGCGCAACCGCGAGTAGCAGCGTTTCGGGCAGATCGTATTGCAGGGCAGCGGCCTTAAAACACGTCGAATGAGGGAACGTGTACGCGGGCTCGGCTGCGACCTGGCTATGCGCGTAGGTTCGCCATTGTGCGTCCAGATCCTGGCGCACCACTGCGGCTGTCACCGAGGAAATCCCGAGCGCCAAAGCGCCCAGGACGATCACCACTGCTCTTAGCGGCTTGAACACCCTAGCTATCCGTCATGTTGAGGCCAGTGGCGCTTGAGATTCGCGCCAGTTTCTCCTGGATGTCTGCGTCGTCGTCATACGCGAATGCGACTTCATAGACACCGGTCTTGACCTTCACCACGCGGTAGTCAATGCCCGTCGTCTCCTGCAGTTTTGCGACGAATCCTCGTGCTGCGATTTCACTACGGAACGGGCTCCAGAATGCATACCAGTTCTCCTCGATAAGGTCCTCGGGCCCGGGGTTGAAGATCTGTTCGATCAGGGCCTCTGTTTCCGGGTCAGGAGCTTGTTCGAGATCAGCCTGGGGTTCGGGCTCCTCAATCGGCGCTGGTTCCGGTTCCGGCTCTGGGTCTGGCGCGGGTAGCAGGTCGGGAGCAGGTTCGGGCACAGCGGCTGTGACCAGTTCCCGGGAAATATCAGCAACAGCCTGTTGTTCGGGCTCCGGCACCGAAAAATCAGGCACGCCGAGAGCGACGATAAGAAAAGCAACGGCAATGGCCGAGCCAGTCAGGATGCCTATCAGTCTGAGCATATGTCTCTCCTACAGGACGTTGCGGACTTCGACGGCGCGCCAGTCAATATGCTCTGCCGCATTTGCCGTCAACATGGCAAAGCCGGTCAGCCAGCTCTGCAAGTCGGCGTCTTCGAGTCCGGGCCGAAGTGCATCGCTGCAGCGCACGGGCAATCGGTCCATATGATTGGCGATGCGTCGTGCAACCTTCGCGTCAGTGACGACCACGGCGTAGTAAGTATCGAGATCAGGTGCGAGATCCCATTCAAAGGTCTCCGTCCAGTTGCGGCTTGACGTACTTGTACGAGCAATTGGGAAACGTAACGCTTCGCCACTGCGTGCGATCTTTGCGGACGTACGGTTGCGACACTCGGCATCGGCGAGACGAACCAGTCCATGATTTGCCTGGTGCTCGAGGAAGAAGACGATCGAGTCGACGCGCGCTTCTGTCTGCAGAATGGAACAAAGCTGCATGCCGCAATCAGCACGCGACGCAGGCGCTGTGATTTGCAGTGCGCTGATCAGCGGGTTCTTGCCCGCATTGGGGATAGAAACGGGCGGCGGTCTCATCGGTTTCGTTGCCGAAGTGGCGACGGCGACAGCCGGGGGTCGGGTGGCCCGCATGGCTGGCGCGTCCATTGATGCCGGCAACACGACATACGCGCTCGCGCTAAGCGCCGCAATTTCTTCCGTTTCACGACTTGGCGTAACCGTGACCCAGTACTGGTGAAGCAGACCGTCGATGCGATGCGCCTTACCGCTCAGGATGGCATTCGTGGCGCTCTTCTCAGTGCTCAGCGTCAATGCCTGCCGGTTGGCAAGATTGTTGCTGATCAGTTCGACGGTCCCTTCAAGGCCCTCGGCCGGCGCCTCGACCAGGTCGACGGACACGACGTAGTCGTCCTCTACTCGTTTCTTCAATGTGCACGATAGCTGGTGAGCCAGGTGCGATGCGAGCAGGTCAGTTTGCGCCAGCGTAAAGGGCAGGTCGCGCGACCCGACAAACGTCTCGTCGACGCGATTCTGGCGCATCGCCTGTCGTTGGCTCGTACTGAGTTTGCCCTGCCAGCGTTTGCCGAAACCCGTGACCCAGTTGCGGTCTTCGAGGTCCAGCGCCCGTACATTCACGGCATAGCTGCCATCCAGTTTTTGCTCCAGCTCGACACCGATGTAGTAGTGCACGTCGTCGTGCATGCAGTCCTGGGGAGTCGATTCGAGTGCGGCTCCGCTACGCCCCTGTTGCCAGCCAATCTCGACGCCTTGCGTGGCGACGGCCGCCGCAAGCAGACGGTCCCGTATCGAAAGCGCGAGGGCGTTCGTCGAGGACGCGGGTGCATTGTCATCGAGAATGACGAACATCACCGTTTCGTCCTTGAACCGGGGGTGAAGTATCAGTTGCTGGCGTACGTAGGGAATCAGGGCGCGATCAACCCATTTATCCAGGTCTTTCTCGCGTGACTCGGCCACGGCCGGAATCGCCTGCGCGAGTACCAGGGTCAGCAGCATCAGAATGCGTTTCATTGCTCCTCCCAGTGAACCGTGCCGGCGGCATTGATGATCAGCGAGCCGCCGTCGTGGTCCTGCATTAGCGAGTTCATTTGTGTTGTTACTTTGCCGGGAAGCGTGACGCCCCAGCCAACGCCGTCGGTCGCGACGCCGGTGCGGGCGAGCGCTTCAATAACAGCAGCGGGAACCGTTGAGGCCTCCATCTCGTGAAAGGTATTCGGTGTGGATGCGTCCCAAAAACTGATGCGACTTTCGCTGACCGCCATGCGTTTTACCTGGCCGGTAGCCAGGGCATACAGGCCGACATGATGCGCAGCGACCGCGCGAGTCAGGGCGGCGTCTGAGGCGAAGCGCAATGTAAACCCGACCTTCTCAGGTGCTGCCGGCGGCGGGGCCTTGGCAGCTTGTTCAGCGATTGGCGCGGGTTTGACCTCGGCAACCTCGACGATTTCTTCGACGACAACGGGTTGGGTGCGAACCGGCCGGGTCGGCGTGTACTGCGGTTGCCAGGCCGGCCGAGTCAGTGTCACCGCTTTCTCGACAGGGGCGGGTTCCGGCTGCGGTAGTGGAACGGCAGCGGATTCAGGTGGCGGTTCCACTATCTCCTGCACCGTGGCTGCCGGGGCGGGAGAGGGTTCAGGAGGCGCAGACTCGGCCGGCGTTAGCGGGATACTCTGAACCAGGGCGAATATCGCAACCAGACACAGTGACAGTATCGCCATGAAGCGCATGATATCGGTCTGCAAATCAGCGGCCCCTCCGACGTCCATGTCAGCGGAACGATTGAGAGGATAGGCCAGCGGCGAGCGAGTCATGCTGCATCCCCGCGCATGTGAGCTTCGATACGCTGCAGGCTCTCGCGCATTTCGGACGTGTCAGCGCGCGCTGCTTTATCGTATTGCCTCTGCAGTTCGGTACCGAGTGTGACGGTCTTGTACACGCGCATCAGGTAGCCACCAATGCCACCGAAGATCGTCGTCGACAGCGCGAGCAGAATACCGCCGTCAATCATGCGCTCGAGCATTGCGAAGGCCCCCTGGGCCAGGGCTGCATCACGGTCGCCCAGGGCGAAAATCAGCGCGCTGCGCATACCGATTGCCGTCCAGATCACGCCTGTACCAAAAAACAGCGTCGTCCAGATGTCCGTCAGGTGATCAAGCTGCACTATCTGATCGATGGGGCGCGCATTGACCAGGGCGTCGCGCAGTTTGCCAAGCGTCACAAAGTAGGCAAGCAACAAACCGGCAAATACCGGGATTGACAGTCCGAGGTTGGTGTACGCCCAGTGCAACCATGCACCCGGGCTACTGATCGCCGTGTCGCTGAAGTGAATGAGGCCCATGCGGCTAAGTACGTACAGGGTGGCCGCGCCGCCGATGAGCGTGCCAAGCGCCCCGGCGGCGAGTCCCTTGAGAAAGACCACTGTGCGGTTCACGGTCTTGTTCCCCGATTACCGGCCTGCAGCGCAGGCTGTGCAGGTCGCTTCCAGGACGAGTTCAACTTCCTGGTATAGCTGGTCGGCGCGGTAGTAACCATCATTGTCGAGGCTGACTTTCATCAAGCCGCGCTCCTTGTCCGTCAGTTCGCGTTCCATATTGAAGAGAACGCGCTGCTTGTTCGGGCAGGTGTGCGAGCAATTGTTGTAGTCACCCTTCATCGACATGAATTTCACGTTGAAGTAGCGGTTGTAGTATTCCTGCGCCTGGCGATTGCTCAGTAAGCCCTGGTCGCTGGACCAGACGAGAAACTCGCTGAACGCGCGCTTGTTCTCGGGCTTCGGGTCGCCCTCGGCGATCGTCAGCAAGTCGTCGAAATAACGATCGAAATGTGCCTCGCAGCCGCCCGCCAGCGACGTCTGAGACGATTCGATCGCCTTGGCCAGGTTCTTCGACTGTGGTCCGGCACAAGCGGGTTCGTTCGATGCACAGGCGGACAGGACAAGAGTGGTGACAAACAGGCCTGCGATGAGCAGGAACGGTTTTTTAACGGATTGAGTGATCATAGTGGGTTCCTTACTGTTCCAGCGGACTGCGGTAGGCCTGCTCGACACTGCCCGGAGGTGGGCCGGCGACCAGCGCGGTGCCGTCGGCATCGCCAAACAGGATGCTCTTCACGCCACCCACAACCTCGATCATCTCGGGCGTGATGATGCCGAACGACTGGTTGAGCTGTTCCATCAGCGTTGCGCGGGCAATTTCCTGTCGCGTTCGCTGGATCAGGATGCTGGTCTCCTCCATGTCGAGGTAAATGTCCGACGCCAGCACCGCAAGCGACTGGTCGCCTTTGGCGCCGGACGTAGCGACCAGTTTGTAATATTGATTGAAGCGTTCGGAAAGACGCATGCCAGAGCGTCCGCGCAGAGTCGGAGCTGCCTTCGTTGCAGACTGGTCTGCTTTGCCGCCGATTAGCGTCTCTTGCAGGGTCCAGGGCGTCATCTTCTTACCGAGTTCATTGCGCAAACCTTTCTCCAGGCTCTGGCGCGTGTTGTTCACGGTGTGTTCCATGTCGGGCAGGCGCTCGTCCATCACCGTGAGCATTTCAAGATAGGTCTGGCCTATCTGCCGAGCCAGACGCTGGCAGCCCGAGTCATCCTCGGCACCGTCGCATTTACTCTCCTGGTAGAGTTCCTGCTGTTGGTCAAGGCGGCCGATAATCTCCTGCAAACCGGTTTCCATGTCGCGAGCGACATTGCCGGTCTGCTTGAGATCCTCGACAACCGTCGTCGGAAAGAGTCGTATCGTCGGGGTAGTCGCAAAAGCCTGCTGCGTCGCGACGCCGGCAGTACCGATGGCTAGTAGGGCAAGGCAAGCGCAATAGATTGCACGACGAGGCGTACGTTTCTGTGCCGCTTGCGAGTTGTAGGGGGCGTTTCTCATGACGCGGTCCTCGCGGTTGTTGTCGAGTACACGCTACGCCCGGGTCAATGAACGCAAACTGAACGCCGCAATTCCGACCATCCGTACAATTGCCTATTGCAGTTAGTAATGCGAATCATTATCATTTCTGCCACTATCCAGAAAGTGTCTAAATATCACGGATTTAGATTGAGTTATGGCAACTAATGGCAGCACACTGGCCACCCTGAAACGCGGCCAGAAAGGCATTATCCGAGCCGTCAATGCCGCGGACCCGCAGGTCCAGCGCCTGATGGTGCTTGGGCTCGTGGAGGGCACCGAAGTCGAGCACGCAAGTTCCGCGATCGGTGGCGATCCGATGGAATTCCGGCTTTTCGGTTGCGGTATCTCGCTGCGGCAGGAGCATGCTCGACACTTTCACGTTGCACCCGTAGCGGCTGGTGACTAAGTCCACAGAAACCCGCGTCCCCGTCAATGAGATAACCGTAGCCAAGCGCACCGACGCGAGCATTGCGGTTGTCGGCAATCCCAATTCCGGCAAGAGCACGCTCTTCAATCGGCTTACCGGGCTCAAACAACGCATCGGGAATTACCCGGGCGTGACGGTCGAGCGCCACATCGGAACTCTCAAAACCGAGACAGCAACGCTCGAACTCATTGATCTGCCCGGCACACACTCCCTGAGTGCACATTCCCTGGAAGAACACATCGCCGTCGATGTGATCTTCGGTCGCATGGAAGGAACCAGGGCCCCGGACGGGATTCTCGCGGTGCTCGATGCGACGAACCTTTACCAGGGCCTGTTTCTTGTGCAGCAGCTCGTCGAACTTGAGCTGCCAATGATCGTCGCTCTCACGATGACCGATGCGGCGGAGAAGAGTGGCATCCAGATAGATACGGCTGAGCTCAGCGCCTTGCTGGGTGTTCCCGTGTACCCGATCGTTGCAACAACGGGCGCCGGTCTCAACCTGTTGAGGAGCGCGCTCGCGGACATCAAACAGGTAACACCGCCGCGGCGCATACGGGTCTGGCCCGCTTTGTCCGAGGCGGCAAGCCAGCTCGCAGAAAATGCGAGCGAGCCGCTGCGTTTTGCGGAGCTTGAGCGCTTGCTGATCGATGGTGCAACGGATTCCAACCAGGTCATCGTCGGCAAGCTGAGCGATGCGGCGCGATCAAAACTGGCCGGTGTGCGGTCGGAGTTATTCGAATCAGAGCCGCCAATCGCCCGGGATGCGCGCATTCGCTACGCATGGGTGCGTGGCGTATTGGACAAGGTGCAGAAGTCTGCGCCGGCGTACGTTTCGTGGCGCTCACGAATTACGGATTTCGTGAATCGTCCGGTGCCAGGCACCATTGGTTTGTTTCTCGTGATGGCCATCGTGTTTCAGGCCGTGTTTGCCTGGGCGACGCCAATGATGGATGCGATCGATGCGGGCTCGTCCGCGTTGGGGGCGGCAGTATTCGAGCGTCTCGGTGACACGGCATTTTCCAGCCTGATCGCGGATGGTGTCATTGCCGGTGTCGGCAGCGTCGTCATCTTCCTTCCGCAAATCATGATCCTGTTTCTGTTCATTATCCTGCTCGAGGATTCGGGATATCTCGCTCGCGCAGCCTACCTGATGGACCGAACGATGCGCTCTGTCGGATTGTCCGGCCAGTCGATCATCCCGATGATCTCGAGCTTCGCGTGTGCGGTGCCAGGCATCATGGCCACACGAGTAATACCCAATCGCCGTGATCGTATTGCGACGATCATGGCAGCACCTTTTATGACCTGTTCCGCAAGGCTGCCTATCTACGCCCTGTTAATCGCCGCATTTGTGCCGGCGACAAATGTAGGCATTCTGAACCTGCAGGGGCTGGTGCTTTTCGGCTTGTATCTGTTCGGCATCGTCATGGGCATCCTCACGGCGCTGCTCATGCGTAAGACGACGCTGCGTGGGCCAAAGCCGCCATTTGCGCTGATGTTGCCGGAATTCCGGAGTCCGAATCTGCAGACCGTTGGCATTCAGTTATTGGGACGCGCCAAAGTATTTCTGAAGCGCGCAGGTACCGTGATATTTGCCGTTGCTGTAATCATTTGGGCGCTTGCGTACTTTCCCCGCTCTGACGAGATCCCAGCTGGACTCGATGCGAATTCGGCGGCGGCAGTGCAAATGGAACAGAGCTGGTTGGGCCGGGCAGGTAAGGTTATCGAGCCGGTGTTTGAACCCCTGGGTTGGGACTGGCGCGTGTCGTCGGCCGTCATCGCAGGTTTTCCAGCGCGCGAGGTGGTCATTGCCGTTCTCGGGACGGTCTACGCTGTTGGCGATGATGCGGACGAGGGTACGCTGTCGACTCGATTGAAGTCTGCGACTCGGCCGGATGGCAGCAAGGTCTTTACGCTGCCCATGGTGATCGGCCTGCTGATCTTCTATGCGTGTTGCCTGCAGTGTGTCGCGACGCTGGCCATCATCCGGCGGGAGACCAATACCTGGCGCTGGCCAATATTTGCGTGGACCTACATGACGGTCATTGGATACGTTGGCGCTCTGTTGGCGTTCCAGTTGGGATCGGCCTGACAATAGCCGCCGGCAGCTAGAGATCGCAGAGTCGTTCGGCGGCTTGTTTCAGCGTCGCATCGTCTTTGGCAAAGCAGAATCGCAGGCGCGTGCCCGTGAATGGCGTCTCGCAGAAGACCGTGAGCGGAATCGAAGCAACGCCAATTTCCCGCGTCCAGCGAATGGCGAGTGTTTCGTCTAATTCGTCGGTTATTGCGCCGTAGTCGAGGAGTTGGAAGAACGTACTCTTCGCGGGACGCAGGCGAAACCGCGAGCCCTCCAGCAAGTTGCAGAACAGATCACGTTTTTCCTGGTAGAAAGCGGGCAACTCCTCGCAATAGTCGGGATTGTCCTTCAGGAAGTCGGCAACGCCACATTGCATCGGTGTACTGACGGAGAACGTCGTGAACTGGTGGACCTTGCGAAATTCGTTGGTGAGATCGACTGGTGCCGCGCAATAGCCGAGCTTCCAGCCTGTCGCGTGGAGCGTCTTGCCGAAGGAACAGATCACCATCGAACGGGGCCACAGCTCGTCGTGGCTGAGCAGGCTGCGATGCGGTTGGCCGTCGAACACAATGTGCTCGTAGACCTCATCGGAAAGCAGGAGACAGTCAGTGTCGCGCAGAATATCAGCAAGTGTGTCGAGATCATCTTCCGACAAGGTTGCACCGGTCGGGTTGTGCGGGAAGTTCAATATGATCAGGCGCGTTCGTTCGTTAATCGTATCGCGCAATTGCTGCCAGTCCGGATGGAAGTCGAATCCGTTTTCGTCAATTAGCAGAGGCACATGCTTCGTGGTGCCCCCGGCGAGCGTAATGGCGGGTTCGTAGGAGTCGTAGGCAGGATCGATGATAATTACTTCGTCGCCGGCCCGAACGATTGCCGTGATCGCGCTGAAAAGGCCCTCTGTCGCACCGGTGCAGACGGTGATTTCACTCTCAAGGTCCAGTCTGCGGCCCTGTAGGCGTTGGGTCTTGTCGACAATTACCTCGCGCAAGGAGCGAACACCGGGCATTGGCGCGTACTGGTTCGCGCTGTGCCGCATCCGCCAGTCGACACGCTTGAGTAGCGCATCCGGCGGATCGAAACTCGGGTAGCCTTGTGCAAGGTTAAGCGCGCCGGTTTCGGTCGCCAATTGGCTCATTACCGTGAAAATCGTAGTGCCTACATCAGGCAACTTGCTGGATATCGGGTTTCTCATAGGGGTCTAGTCTAAGCGAAACAAGCAATGCGGCGCGAGGGACAGGGATTTTGTTGTATCCTCGGTGAATAATAAAAAAAAACTGAGGATTCAAAATGGACAGACGAGCATTCCTGCAGTCCGCCGTTGCCGCCGGCGTATCCACCGCCGCCGTTCCTTCGCTCGCGGCACAATTTGCCGCACTTACCCAAATTAGTAGCAGCGTCAATGCCGTAACCGGCAATCGAGTAGCCGTCGAGATTGAGCAGGCGGCGATCCAGGAGTTGGCAGACAGTCTGCGTGGCAACCTCCTGTTGCCTGGAAACCCGGGCTATGAGACAGCACGCAAAGTATTAAATCCGGGTATCGACAAGCATCCTGCGTTCGTGATTCAACCGATCGGTGTCACTGACATTCGTAACGCCGTGACGTTTGCCAGGGAGCGAGAACTCCTGTTGGCGGCCAAGTGTGGCGGCCATAGTTATGCCGGTAAGTCGACCTGCGACGGCGGCATGCAAATTGATCTCTCGACGTTGCGTCACGCACGTGTCAGTTCCTCCAGCAGAACTGCCATGGTGGCCGGCGGCAGTCTGCTCGGTGAACTCGATCGTGAGTCAATGGCTGTCGGGCTCGTCACCACGGCCGGTACTGTCTCACACACCGGTGTAGGCGGGTTGACGACCGCCGGCGGTTTTGGGCGCGTTGGAAGACGTTTCGGCCTGGCCCTGGATAACGTGAAGGGTGTCGACGTCGTTACCGCGGATGGCAAGCTGCGGCATGCGAGCCAGACCGAGAATCCGGATCTGTTCTGGGGCGTGCGCGGCGGTGGCGGCAATTTCGGAATTGTCGCGGAATTTGAGTTTAAGCTGCACCCGATGCAGCGCAAAGTCGTCGGCGGAAATATCCTCTATCCAGGATCCATGACCCGTGAGGTATTCGAGACTTTTCGAGAGTTCGGTATTACGGCGCCTGATAATCTGTATTGCGACGTATTCGTTTCGTCGGGCATGGAGGGGGCCGACGTCATTGCCGGGTTCCACGTTTGCTGGTCCGGACCGGAAGCCGAAGCCGAGCAAGTGCTTGCACCATTGCGCGCGCTGGGCACACCCATCGTTGACGATGTCAAATCGTGGGACTACGTTGAATTGCAGCGCAGTGGAGACAACACTGAGCCGCGCAACGACGCGCAGTACATGAAAGCCGGATTCATCAATGAGATGCCTGATTCATTGATTGACGCGATTGTCGAAGGGCTGGAGCCATTAGATGGCAGGTCTGTCGACATCTATTGCCAGCAGTCAGGCGGGGCGATCGGTCGTGTCGCGACGGATGCCACGTCATTTGCTCACCGAAAATCCATTGCGAATATGTTCATGATTGTGTCCTGGCCAAAAGACACCGACGGCACGTCACACACCAATTACATACGCAATCATTGGGCCGCCCTGGAACCGGCCACCGATGGCTATTACACGGTGGATACGGCAGATGAATCACGCGAGATTCGACACGCCAACTACCAGGGTAATTTCCCACGTTTGCTGGCATTGAAGAAGAAATACGACCCGACGAATCTGTTCCGGTTGAATGCGAATATCAATCCGACCGGGTAGCCGTTAGCAACTCCGGTACTTGTCGTTCAGGCCTGCGCCTGCGGCGATCAAGAGCAGTCGTTCTCCGCATCAATCAACGCTCTCGTCTCGTCGTCAGGCTCGCTCGCGGCCGGGCCGCCCGCATCGAATACGACACGCCATTCGCCATCTTCATTCAGGCGCCATACGGAGTTGAACGTACCCCATCTTTCAATACGATTGCCGTCCTCATCGACTGACGTGGATCGGTAAGGCCCACGACTCAGCGCCAGCGTGCCGTTCTCGAGTACCTCGACGACCTGGGGCCGCCACTTGATGGTTGGACCTCCTGCCGCAAAGAAGACGGACCAGGCTTCTGCGACTTCATCAACGCCCTTCGTTACCGCGGAGCCAACGAAGCGGGCATCGGCATCAATGAAAGACCGAAAAGCGTCGATATCCTGATTCTCGACCGACGAGCTAAAGCCGATTTCCCGGCAGCGTACGTCCTCCGTGAGATCGGCTGAGGCCGTTCCTGCTGCAAGTAAGCATATTGCTATTGTCAGAATAGATTTCATCTCCGCTATAGTAGCGCGAATGGACACCCTGTTTTCGATCGTGATTTATATCCTGCTCGGGTTCTTTGGCTTCCTGTTGCTCCTGTTCGTCCTGGCCGTGTTGTTTGGTAAACGGATCAGGAAGAAATGGGAATTCGAGGCGGAGTTCCGGGATGCCGACGGGCGTGAATTCGGTGAGTTTG
>Ga0316191_10003788_pt1 | contig 11223 bp, 14 predicted proteins | sample Eddworburr2cm_MG_FD_204928 | JGI IMG/M metagenome (GOLD analysis project Ga0316191, IMG submission 204928) | Coastal sediment microbial communities from Maine, United States - Eddy worm burrow 2 cm | ecosystem: Environmental > Aquatic > Marine > Coastal > Sediment | place: USA: Maine... | reverse complement strand
AAATACAAAAAACATGGTGGCCACTATGGGAAAGGCCAAAACTTTGGGCGCCAGGGCTATCGGGTACCCCGATCCGGGAGCCCTGTCCACGCATTTAATTCTAAGTTTGATGACGGAATATCTCCTCTCTGGGAACAGTTGACAAGGAAAATGGATTTCCTATAAAAGTAGTACTCTGGGAGACTGCCCGGGACTATATAGAGCAATTCTCACCTAAATCATTCAAATTGCAGGTCTTAATTAGGGGACGGCTGATCGGAAAGGAGGTGAAAACAAGAATATTTATTAAAAAAAGGACAAAGACAAGCGTCCCGACCAACTCGGATTTCTATCTGACAAAAAAGGAGGTAATTATGAGCATGAAAAATCTTAGTCTGGCAATCACATTGTTCTTGGTCATGGTGCTATTCGCCCCGTTATTCATCACACCATCACTGGCAGCGGATCATCCGCTCAAGGGCCAGAAAATCGATATGGCAATTCTGGGTATCGGCGGCTGGTTGCCAAGTCGTTTGGGGGTCGATATGTCGCCCATGTTTGCCGAGTACGCCAAAAAGAACTTTGGCTATGACGTCAGCTTCTCCTTTGCCGAGGCACCCTTTTCGGCCTTATTCCAAAAAGCGGCGTCCACCCTGGCAACCCGCTCACAGGAATATAACATCATCATCAGCGACAGCCAGTGGCTGGGCGCTTTTGCCTCGCCCGGCTGGATTGTGAACATCAGCAGGCTGATTGAACAACATCCGGAGCTGGACATTGAGTGGTACGATCCGGTCGTCTGGCAAACCTACATGGAATACCCCGAGGGGTCCGAGACCTTCTGGGGCCTGCCGGAAGAAGGCGATACCATTGCGCTGTTCGTCCGCACCGACCTGTTCCAGAATGCCGAAGAAAGAAAAGCCTTCAAGGATAAACACGGCATGGAGTTGCCTCAGACCTTCGAGGATTTCGAAAATCTTTCCATGACGGATTTTGAAAAGATCGCCGCGTTCTTTACCCGCCCCGATGATGGTTTGTGGGGAACCGCCATGCAGTACTCCAAAGAATATGATTTTATGACCATGTACCTCTATCCCTTCATGTTCTCAACGGGCGGCGATATCTGGGACCCGAAAACCCGAAAAGTCTACGGCATCCTCAACAGCGATATCAATGCCGAAGCCATGGTATGGAACAAGCGCATGCTAAAATATCAACCCCCGGGAGCCGTCAATTACGGTATCGCCGAAGAAATCGATGCGTTTACCCAGGACAAGGTCGCCACCGCATTCCAGTGGGCTGCGGTCGGCCTGGCCATGCTGACGGATAAAAACCGGGACCGTGTGATGGTGGTGCCGCCGCCGGGCTTCAAGCAAAAAGACGGCTCCTTGAAGCGCCTGTATTCCATCGGGGGTCAACCCTGGGTGATCAATGCCTTCAATGATGAAGCCCACATGACGGTTGCCATCGATTTTTTAAAATGGTGGTATCTGCCGGAAACCCAGCTCGAATTTGCCAAACGCGGCGGAAACCCTTGTGTCAAGGCTGTACTAGAATCCCCGGGCTTTGAAGACATTCAACCGTGGTTCCGGGCCTATAAGTATATGCTGCGCACGGATCGTTCACGGGATTTCTGGCACGAACCCAAATACTCCGAAATGCTGGCCGCCCAGCAGGAAGCCTTCACAGCCTTTGCAACCGGTCAGATATCTGATCCCAAGCTGGGGCTTGAATGGGCGGCCTGCGAGCAGCAGAAGATTCTCTATGAATCCGGCCGCAGCGAAATTAAGCCTCCCAAATCATGCCGCGGCGTGAGGTTGAAGTAGTTGTAAATTATTAGTTAATGGGTATTGGGTATTGGTTAATAGTTTGAATGGAATATTGGGTATGCAAAGCGGATGATGGTCTAATTGTAATTTCAGATCAGTGTTGTCTATATAAAAAACAGATCTCATTCCGCCAAACCCAATATTCCAGCACAACATTACGCCAGCTCTCCCTTTTCAATTTAGGCGGTCGTTATGCAAAATGATCCAACCTCAGCTCAGGCCGGCTCCGGTGCACCCCAGGTTGTCGGGGGTCGCCTGCGCGCCTGGCGCATGAATTGGATTGACAATTCACGCTATTTCCCTTTGATGCTGCTGTTGCCGGTGCTGATTTTCTTTTTGCTGTGGAACATCATCCCGCTGTTATGGATGGTGGGAATGAGCTTTTACAACTACTCTTTGATTACCGGGATGCCGCCGCGCTTTATCGGATTGCGGAATTTTTTTGATCTCTACGACAGTTATGCAGTTTGGGGGTCTCTTGGCAAAACCTTTATCTTCGTATTTTTTGCGGTGGGTATTGAAACGGTACTAGGAATGGTGCTGGGTATCCTTTTCTGGGGCAGTACCAATCTACCCGGCCGCCGCCTGGCGTTGACGATGCTTTTTTCACCGATGGTGCTCACGCCGGCGGCCACCGGGACCTTCTTTCGCTTGATTTATGAGCCTACCTTCGGGATTATGAATTATCTCACCACCCTCGTCTTCGGGACTAAAATCGATTTTCTCGGTGATAACTTCTGGGCCATGCCGGCCGTACTTCTCGTCGACATCTGGATGTGGACCCCCTTTATGATTTTAATTACCCTGGCTGCGCTCGGATCCGTGCCGCGTGCCGAGTTGGAAGCAGCAGAAGTCGATCGCCTGCCCTGGTTGAAACGCTTCTGGTATGTCGTGTTGCCGCACGCCAAATTTATTCTGATGCTGGGAATCGTGCTGCGGACCATCGATGCCTTCAAAGTAATGGATCTCATCTACCAGCTTACCCGCGGGGGGCCGGGCAATGCCACGGAGGTAGTCGGCATTACCCTTTTTCGCAAAGCATTTGAAGGATTTACCATGGGCTGGTCATCGGCCCTGGCGGTGATCACGCTGCTGATTGCCATAGCCTTTACTTCCATATTTCTTTACATTTTAAATCTTCGCCGGAGAGGAGCACAAAGCTGATGCGAACAAATTGGCGACAAAAGATTTATCATCTGGTGCTATGGCTGGTCTCCATCGTTTTTTTCCTGCCGGTGGTCTGGATTATCACGGGCGCCTTCAAAACCAAAGACGACCTGTTGGCCATCCCACCGAAAATAATATTTTCACCCACCCTGGCCAATTTTATTGATTTGTTTTCACGACATGACTTTTTTTCATCTTTACGCAACAGTTTCTTGATTTCAGCCTGTGCCGTCATCGTGGCCATCGTGGTTGCCTTCCTGGCGGCCTACAGTTTTTCACGCTTCAAACCCCGCGGCACTGATTTTCTGATGTTCGTGCTGTTGACCGTTCGCATGGTGCCCGCTGCTGCGGTGGTGGTACCCATTTTTTTGATGTATACGGCCTTCGGCTGGAAAGACGATTTTTGGGGCGTCATGCTTTTTTATGCCATGTTTAGCATCCCCTTTTCGGTCTGGATCCTCAAAGGCTTTATTGACGGTGTCTCGCCCCGCTTTGATGAAACAGGTATCGTCAATGGCGGATCACGCATGCATGTCCTGTTCAGGGTGATACTACCTCAGGTGCGGCCCGGATTGATCGCCGCTTTCATTTTTAATCTGATATTTGTGTGGAACGAATTTTTGTTCAACTTTATTATTGGTGGCAAAAAAACGACCATGATTCCGGTTAGTCTGGTCACCGGTTCCATATCACAGGGCGGCGTCGATTGGACCTTTGTGGCAGCGCTGGCAACCGTGTACTTGATACCACCGTTTCTGGCGATCTACTTTTTTCAGAAATATCTTTTGGTCGGCATGACCTTTGGAACAGTCAGGGGTGAAGTATGATTCAACGTTTCTTCAAACAGCCCTTTGCGGCAATTGTGCAGGGTATCCTGGTTATTCTGTTGGTCGTCAGCTTTGCGATGATCACCCAGCAGTACAGTGAAACGATTTACCGTATGGGATTTTTGCTGTTGATTGCTTCGACGTTTGTGCAAATCGTATTCGGTAATCTTCCACCGGAGGCCAATTTCAAGCAGTCTCTTAAATTTACGGCGGTTGTCTTCGGTATCATCGCAATTGTTTTTGGGCTGGGTATTTTTCTGGCCCCCCATTTGGTCAATCTTGGTCGAAGGTAATCTGATGTTAGCGATTGAGCTTCGTTCTATTGCAAAAAAATATGGTCGGGTAGAGGTCCTGCGAGATTTCGACCTGAGCGTTGAGGCCGGCACGTTTACAGTTGTATTCGGCTTGCCGGCCTGCGGCAAATCAGTGCTGGTACGCCTGCTGACCGGTCTTGAACGACCAAGTGCCGGTCATATTCTGCTGCGGGGCAACGAGGCAACCAGGGTTGATTCCGGCGGGCGCAACATCGGGTATGTGCCGCAGTCCTTTGCCTTGTATCCGCATTTCAGTGTCTATAACAATATCTCATACCCCCTGGACCTGATTAAATTCCCCAAGCCCCGGATAGACGGTGCCGTCAAACAAATCGCCGAGCAGCTCAAAATCGATCACCTCCTGGGCAAGTATCCGGATCAGCTCAGCGGGGGTGAAAAGCAGCGGGTGGCGCTGGCTCGCGGAGTCGTCAAACAGACCGACATTTATATCCTCGACGATCCGCTGGTGGGCTTAGACTTTAAGCTGCGCGAGCAAATGTTTGATGATCTGAAATTAATGCAGCAATCGCTGGCAGCCACTTTTCTGTATACGACGTCTGATCCACTGGAGGCGCTGGCGCTGGCTGATAAGGTGGCCGTCCTGGATGGGGGCCGCATCGTCGAAGCCGGCGACCTGGTGGCACTTTTCCACCGGCCGGCCCATATCAGCACCATGACCCTTCTCGGTTTTCCACCATCCAATCAGATTGGCGGCGAATTATTTAACCGGGCAGACCAGATATGGTGTCGCACGGGATTGTTTGAATTGCCGGTCAGCATGGCGCCGTCTGCCGGTCTGCCTGCTGAAATCGGTGATGTCCGGGTGGTGATCCGACCCGAAGATATCGATCTGAATCCGGATCAGGATGGCCTGCTAAAATGTCAGGCTCAGATCGTACTACGGGAAGATCTGGGAGGCGAAGTTATTGTTTACCTGGAAGTAAACAAAATACCGCTGGTGACGGTCATCAGCCACGCTGAAGACCATTTGGTCAGCCAGGATACGGCAACGGTCGGTGTTCACCCTTCAAAGGTCGTGCTCTTCAAATCTGATACCGGCCAAAGAATAGGAAAGGGAGTTAATTAATATGCCGGAAGTTCGCCTGGTCGACTTACACAAAGAATATCCGGGTGTCATCGCTGTGAAGAACGTCAGCATCACGTTTACCACGGCCACCGTCACCTGCCTGTTGGGTCCGTCAGGATGCGGCAAAACAACCATGATGCGGATTATTGCCGGGTTGGAGGCACCAACCGCCGGAGACGTTTTTTTCGACGATGACCGTATCACCGAATTGCCGACGCGCAAGCGCAGGATCGGCATGGTCTTTCAATATCCGGTGGTTTACCGCGGTATCAGCGTTTACCGCAACATCGAACTGCCGCTGCTGGAAGAAAAACTGTCTGAATCGGAGCGCAAAAAGCGTATTCGACAAGTTATCGACATTCTAGGGCTGGAGGACAGTGTCGATAAAGAAATATCGCAATTGGACGCTGGCACCCGCCAGAAAGTGGCGATCGCCCGCACCGTCGCCCGGCAGCCGGCGGTCATCCTCTTTGACGAGCCCATTACCAGCGTTGATGCAGAAGCCAAGGTGCAACTTAAACGGGCTCTCAAGGAACTCACCCGGCAGCTGCGCCAAACCATCATCTATGTCACCCACGACCAAACGGAGGCCATGACCCTGGCCGATCAGATTGCATTGATGAAAGAAGGCGAAATTGTTCAGATAGATGCGCCGCGCACGCTTTACAATCTACCAAATGATGTGTTTGGCGGTTGGTTCCTGGGAAATCCCGGCATGAATTTCTTCGAATACCGGGTCGAAGCATTGGATGGCGATTCAGTTCTGAAATCGCCCCTGTTTCCGCGAGACTTGAAAATCTCGGGTTTAAATGGCCAGGATCGCATTACTGTTGGCATTCGTCCCGAGCATGTCAGGCTCGGACGCCAACCGTCGGATCTGGCGGTTGGCGGCAACGTCCGGCGCAAATTCATTGTGGTCGGCGGTTATTATCTGGTCAGCGTGGAATTGGGTGACAAGATCATCAAGGTCAAAGTCGATCCGGTCTTGGGACGGCAAATCGAGAATGACGTTTGGGTGGAATGCCCCCTGGATTGGATAACCTTGTTTGGGCCCGATGGTCGCCGGCTGAAAGCGGAGCTGTCCTTGTTGTAGGTTTTAATCAATCGACATCTTTATAACATCCAAAAAGCTGATATCGACGCCGGTAAATATTCCATTGTGAACCGTAAACAAATCGGGTCCAGGTGAACGTAAAGCCGTTCATGACCAAATCTGTAAATACAGCTGGGATCATTAAAAGTTGATGAACTCGTAAAAAATCAAAATTTCGATTTTTGTTCATTGTAACCCATTGAAATTACAAACCCTGAAATTTTATTTTTGTGCTTTTTGTGCCTTTTTGCGGCCATATCAAAATTTGATTTTCGAAATATCAATGGAATACGGAAGGGAGACAGCAAATGGCCAAAGTGGTGTGTCTTGGAATTCAGATTGTGGACATACTCGGAAGACCGGTGACGGTAATACCGCAAGGGCAAAACGTCGCTCTGCTCGAAGAAATCCGGCTTTATCATGGGACTCTCCATGGGGTGGGATCTTGAAAAAGCCGGTCGGTTCGGTACCGCAGCCGGCGGCCTGGTCATCCAGGGGCTCGGGTCCGACGCCGGTATCGTCAATCTGGATCAAGCGATTGAATTTAGGCTCATCTGACTAAAGCGTACTTGGTTAGGTGTAACGCATAAATTTTCAATTTAAAAAATTCTCTATCTCGGAAGCCATACGCTTGTCGTTGAAGTGTTTTGATTTTGTTATTGGTCCCTTCGAGCGGGCCGGTTGAAATTGAGTATTGATAATAAGCCAAGATACCTTCTTTATGGTTTTCTAAGGTTTCTGAAAAATCTATGAGCATTTGAATCTGTGAGCTTTCGGCTCTTTTGATCCAGTCATTGAGAAAAAATTTCACCTCTGTTTGATTTTTTTGACTCCATAATTGGCGCAGATCTTCTTTCATGTAGTAGGCCGTAGCTAACAGTAACCAACGTGTTCCTTTCAACACTTGGTGCTGTGCGCTATCCTCGACTTCGCGCTGCAATTGACGGCAAAAATCAGACAATTTGTCATTAAACATTTTGATAATGTGAAAGTGATCAAACAAGCACTTACAGCCATACAATGAATCCTGTTACTTAGCTGACTAAACGCGCAAAGAAGGAAGATATTTGTGAGTGCCAAGCACGCAGAAAAAGACGCTTATATTCTTGAGGTGAGGAACCTCTCCAGAGCCTTCAAGGGCTTGTTAGCCGTAAATAATTACTACTTGAAGCTGCGCCAGGGGGAGATTCTGGCCATCATCGGCCCAAACGGAGCCGGCAAAACCACGGTCTTCAACCTGCTAACCGGATACGTCCGTCCGACCCATGGGACCATTCGACTCATGGGGCGTGATATTACCAGCATGCCTCCGGAAAAAATCAGCAAGCTCGGCATCGGACGCACGTTTCAGAACATTCGCCTCTTTCCAACCATGACTGTACTGGACAATGTCAAGGCGGCACAGCAGGCGCATGATCCGGACAATCTTTTTGCAACATTGTTGAGCCTGCCCTCGTTTGTTGCCCGTGAACGCAGACTGGCTCAGCGATCACTTGAACAACTGGCATTGTTCAACCTCGATGACGAGGCCGATATATACGCAGACGGTCTGCCTTACGGGGATCAACGCCGGCTGGAAATCGTTCGGGCACTCGCCTTGCAACCCAAGTTGCTTCTTCTTGATGAACCAACTGCGGGTATGAACCCAATCGAAAGCATGGAAGTGCTGCGCCTCATCCAGCGGATTCGCGATTTGTACGACCTGACAATCATAATTGTCGAACACAATATGCCCGTAGTCATGCAACTTTGTGAGCGCCTCCAGGTACTGAGTTATGGCGAAATCATCGCCGAAGGATCACCGGAAGAAATCCGTAATAACCCGAAGGTGATCGAAGCTTATTTAGGAGTTGAAACAGATGCTCAGGTTTGAAAACGTACATGTTTACTATGGCCAGGTGCATGCTCTGAAGGGAATCACCGGCGAAGTCCATGAAGGCGAGCTCGTCGCAATCCTTGGGGCCAATGGTGCCGGTAAATCCACCACCCTGATGAGTGTTTCGGGTATCCTGAAAACGCGCACCGGCAAAATTATTTACGAGGACAAGGATCTGACCCAGGCAAGCCCATACAATATTGTGCAACTGGGTGTGATTCAATGCCCCGAAGGAAGACACATCTTCGGCGGCTTGACGGTCCTGGAAAATTTGCTTATGGGCTCCGTACGACGACGGGATCGCAGTGAAGTAAAGAAAGATATCGACTGGGTCTGTTCGCTTTTCCCGGTACTCGGTGAGCGGGCAGGGCAGACCGGAGCGACCTTGAGCGGCGGCGAGCAGCAAATGCTGGCCATCGGACGATCACTGATGTCGCGTCCGCGCTTGCTGATGCTTGACGAGCCTTCGCTTGGCCTGGCCCCGGTAATTGTTCAGACCATTTTCGATGTGATCAGAAAATTGCATGAGCAAGGAGTAACGATTCTGCTGGTCGAACAGAACGCGCGCAAAGCCCTGCAGGTGGCAGACCGTTGTTATCTGATGGAGACCGGGAGCGTGGTATTGAGCGGTACCGTTGAAGAATTGCGTGGCAATCCGGAAATTGAACGTTTCTACTTAGGAGGCTAAGCCCAATGACGTCCGTCGAGTTTTTCATTCAGCAAGCGATCAATGCGATCAGCATCGGCAGCCTCTATGCACTCATGGCCATTGGACTGGCAATGGTGTTCGGGATTTTGCGCCTCATCAATTTTGCCCATGGAGACCTCATTATGGTCGGCAGCTATGCCACTCTGATGCTTTTGGGGGCGGGTTTGCCGTTCTGGCTGGCAGCATTCGGCGGCGTTGTCACCAGCACAATCGCGGGACTCATCATGGAACGTATCGCTTATCGTCCAATCAGGGGTGCGCCTGATGTGGCGATGCTGCTGACATCGTTTGCCGTTACCATTCTACTTGAAAATGCTGCGATCCTGATTTTCAACCCGACTGCGAAGCCGTTTCCTGCACCGGCGATTTTGAGGGACGCACTGCAATTCGGCAACTTGCGCGTTGCCAGTCTTGACATTGTTGCCATTGTCGTGGCTTTTGCACTGCTGGTTTCGTTGACACTGTTTGTCACCCGCACCGAAGTGGGCATATCGATGCGAGCGGCCTCCGAAGACCTGTTGGCTGCCCGGCTGGTGGGTATCAACGTCAATGCAGTGATTGCCTATGCATTCGCCATCGGCTCCATGCTGGCTGGCGTGGTTGGCATTCTGTGGAGCATTCGCGTCGGCAGGATCGACCCGTTCATGGGGTTTTATCCTGTTCTCAAAGCGTTCGTGGCCTCGGTTATCGGTGGACTGGGGAGTCTGCCCGGAGCGGTGTTGGGGGGGTATGTATTGGGCATCTTGGAAATCATGCTGCAGGGGTTGCTCCCGGCATCCCTGTCGCCCTTCCGTGACGGATTCGTGTTTGCCGCCCTGATTATTCTATTGTTGTTCCGGCCCAACGGAATTCTGGGTTCTACTGAAAGGGAGAAAATCTGAGATGCAACGACAACGACTTTACAACCTGCTCACCGTGGCACTTCTATTGACGGTGACCCTCGGGGGCCTGGTTTATACGCAACTGGCAGCCAGCGCCTACATTCAGCGCATCGTCGTCGGGCTGGGGATCAGCATTATCCTTGTCGTCAGCTTGAATCTCTCCAATGGCTTTACAGGCGTTTTTTCTCTCGGCCATGTTGGGTTCATGGCTATCGGTGCATACAGCGCGGCTATTTTGACACTACCATTGGCTCTTAAACGCGTCAATCTGCCGGACTTGCCGGGCTGGCTGGCCAATGTGGAACTGTCATTTTTACCGGCTACGCTGATTGGGGCAGTATTGGCCATGACCGTCGCGTTGTTGATCGGACTCTCGTTGATGCGGCTCAGCGGACCCTACGTCGCCGTGGCAACATTGGGATTTCTTGTGATCGTTCAGGTGGTCTTGGTGAACTGGGCTTCCATGACCCGGGGCTCCCGCACATTCTCGGGAGTGCCTTCGTTCACAACGCTCTGGTGGGTCTGGGGGTGGGTGATTCTAACCGTTTATGCCATCTGGCGATTGGTCAATTCTTCATATGGACGGCGCATGATGGCCATCCGTGACAACGAGATCGCAGCGCAATCCCTCGGCATCAGCGTGGTCCGTTCTCGCATCATCGCCTTCTGTGTCAGCGCTTTTTTTACGGCCGTTGCCGGTTCCCTATGGGCACATTTTATATTGTCGTTTTCGCCCAAGGCCTTTTACTTTGTAGAAACATTTAGCATTATCACCATGTTAGTTCTCGGGGGGTCAGGTTCGGTCAGCGGGTCAATCGTCGGGGCCGTTTTCATTACCGTACTGTCCGAGGTCTTGCGGAATGCAGAGCGGGGTATAAGTATCGCTTCTTTCCACATTCCACCCATGTATGGCGCTAGTCAAATTCTGATTGCCATTGTATTTATCGTTGTGATAATCTTTTGGCCAAAGGGATTGCTCGGAGATCGTGAAATCCACTTCAACCGTCTTTGGTCCCTGCTCCTGCCACCCAAAAAACGAAAAGGAGGGCTTTAAAAAAGAAATACCATTTTAATGCGTAACTTGGCAAGCTGACAGATAAAGGGGTTTGCATTCTTGAGAAGGGAATGCAAAAATAATTAACCACAAAAGGAAAGGAGAAAATCCACATGAAAACACGTTCCCTCTTAACGACACTGGCTTTTACGACCTTATTGGTAATCGCATTGGTTGCTTTAACTACAGCGGCCGTTGCAGAATCCATCAAAATTGGGGCGATTTACAATCTTACGGGTGGGATGGCTTCGTTAGACGTGCCGGCGTCCAACGGCGCTAAGCTGGCGGCAAAGGAAATCAACGCTGCTGGCGGTGTGCTAGGGCGTGAACTGGAGCTGGTCATGTATGATGGCAAGACCGATGCAGCGACCATCGGTAATGCGGCAACGCAGTTAGTCGAATCCGAT
>Ga0316191_10003787_pt1 | contig 11224 bp, 5 predicted proteins | sample Eddworburr2cm_MG_FD_204928 | JGI IMG/M metagenome (GOLD analysis project Ga0316191, IMG submission 204928) | Coastal sediment microbial communities from Maine, United States - Eddy worm burrow 2 cm | ecosystem: Environmental > Aquatic > Marine > Coastal > Sediment | place: USA: Maine | collected... | reverse complement strand
AAGGTGCTGAAGTGACCGACCTCGACGGTCATCGCTACGTGGACTACGTCGGCGAGTACTCGGCAGGCCTGTTCGGTCATTCCGATCCGCGCGTCAAGGCCGCGATCAATGAAGCGCTCGACACCGGCATCGCGATGGGAGCCCCGACAAATTACGAGAGGACGTTTGCAGCGCTGTTGTGCGAGCGATTCCCCGCGCTTGAGCAGGTACGTTTCTGTAACTCGGGTACCGAAGCCAACCTCATGGCGTTGACGACGGCCTGCGCCGTAACAGGGCGCAACAAATTGATTGCGTTCCGTGATTCGTACCATGGCGGTGTCATCAAATTTCCTGGCGGCAACTGTGAGCTGAATGTTCCGTTCGATTTCGTGCTTTCTGACTTCAATGACATCGAAGGTACAGAGGCACTGATTCGTGAGCATGGCGACGATCTCGCAGCCGTCATCGTCGAACCAATCCTGGGGGCCGGCGGCAATATACCCGGCGACCGGGAGTTCCTGAACATGCTTCGGCAGCGCACAGAAGAAGTCGACGCGCTCCTGATCTTCGACGAGATCAAGACGGCACGTCTTGGTGCGGCAGGTGTGCAAGGCATGCTCGATTTCACGCCCGACCTCATGACTGTGGGCAAGTTTATTGCCGGCGGTTTACCAACAGGCGTTTTTGGCGGTCGTGCCGACCTGATGGCGCGATACGACCCGCGGCATGGCCGTGGCTGGAATCACGCCGGAACATTCAATAACAACGTGTGCTCCATGGCTGCCGGCTGCGTGGCATTGGGTGAAGTGTTTACATCAGAACGGGCGGTAGAATTCCTGGAATGGTCGGAAGCGTTTCGCTTATCGCTGAACGAGATGTTCGCGGAGCACGACGTGCCGATGTACGCCAACGGCATGGGCTCTATGATCGCCATTCACTTCTCGAAAGTGGCGACGAAGTCACCGGCCCATATCACGGCTGGATGCCGGTCGCTACGGCCGTTGCTGCACATGGAAATGCTGCTCGAACACGTACTCATCTGTAAACGCGGCGACTTCTTCCTGTCACTGCCAATGGATGAGTCTCATCTGACAAAAGCGCGTGATGCACTCGGGATATTTATTGATAGGCACAAACAGCTGATCGAGAGCGTATTGGCATCGTAGTGAAGCGCGCTCTTATTGGGATGAACTAAGACGGCGAAACGGCCCGAGCGGGAAGCGAGGGATACAACTCCCGGCATACACATACCGCGCAAAGCCCAATTATTTGCTACAAGTCTCGGGCTTAACATAATGATCTGTTGTGTTGACCGAACTTTTCAGGACGCGCGTGAGACTTTCGGATAATCCAGCGAACTATAGGTATATCCCAGACTGGCGCCACTCCCCTGCGCGTGGACGATGAGGCACAAGAATAAACAAAAGGGGGATCGACGCTTACAACCCAGCTGCTCTTAACAGAAGTTGGGTTGATAGCCATTGCAGTTGCTCAGACAAACGAGCTCCGCGATGAACGCAGCGGCATGTTCACTGCCACATCTCTATGGATTCCCCTGACAGCATTTGCATTGCCCGTGTTCGCCTGAAAACACGATCGCGGGTCTCAGGGAGCTAATCATGGAAGCCATTACTTTTCGCTCGCTTATTCTTACTATTGTATTCGCGGTATCTCTAACTGCTTGCTCTGACTCTAAAGACCCGAAAGACCCGGATCCGGTTACTCCGGATCTTGAGCGGATAGCGGTGCTTTATGTCGGTCACGGCGAACCTGCGCTGTTTGAAAACGGTGACGTACCGATCAGCTTTGCCGATGGCAGCGAGTTCGGCCCTCATGGCGCGGAACTCGGCGTCCCGGTTGAGTTTCAGCACACCGAATGGGCCGCTGCCTACGAAGAAATAGCCACCGCGATGACCTATATCCTCGTGGACGTCAACGGTAATGGCATCAAACACGAGATGGCTATCTCGCCAGCCGGCGATGTGCCACCGTTTTTCACCTGGCAAGCCTTCCATGCCGACATTCAGCAGCGCTATCAGGCTTTCAATAACTACAGTCCGCACAATGACACCATTCGCGAACATATAGAGAGCCTTGATCTGCAGGTCGATGGTGTGGAAATCGACACCTACCTGAGCTATCTCGATGCCGTTCCGCGAATTCCCGATTCGATACAGGAGCTGACGCAGAAGGGTGTGTACACGAAACTGGTGGTGGTACCAATGCTGCTCGCCAGCTCAACACACACTTTGGAAGTCGAAGAGCAGATATATGAAACTGCCGGCTTGCTTGGCGATATGGAGGTGGTAGTCACCGAGCCTTTCTACGAGATTCCCTATATGCGCCACCGCATTCGCGATGCTGTTTTGGCGATGGCCTACGAACTATACCAGTCGATACCCGAAGCAACTCCGGATGAAGAGGTCGGAGTATTGCTTACCTCTCACGGCAGTCCTTATGTGCCACCGCATAGTGAGTTCGGCTGGGAAGAGGGAGAAATTTATTCCAACCTGGTGCCGACCGAAGATGCCTTCCATGAGGAGTTATCCGCCCGATTACGCTGGCAAACCCGCACGGGACGGATGAACTATTCCAGTCCCTCGGTAGCAGATTCGATCACCGCAATGGAGGCCGAAGGCATCCGGCATTTACTGGTTACACCATCGGCGTTTCCTACTGCAGCGATGCATACGCAATGGGACGTTGCGAACTCTGCTGTAGGGCGTTCAGCACTGCCCGAAGAGGGCGTTATCGTTCACACGCGTGAATCCGGTATGAAGATTTACTACACCGCAAAGGGATTTGCCGATCTTGATATTGGTCGTGAGCATTTTCGCGATGGCCTGCGCTTTCTGGGTCAGGTCGGGACGATCGAAGTGATCGCCCAGGCCGCCAACAGTGAGAATTTGCCGGCCGGCGACGGTGGCGATAGTGGCGATGGCGGCGATGGCGGCGGCGATGGCGGCGACACTGGCGGCGACACTGGTGGTGATGGCGGCGATGGCGGCGACACTGGTGGTGATGGCGGCGACACTGGCGGTGGTGATCCGTTCGATCCGACCTGCCTGGTTGGTGAAATCTGCGTCACAGTCACAGCCGGAGATGTCACCGGTGAAGAGCTGACCCTGATGCTTTATATCGCCACCGAAGAGGACTGGCCGCAAGAGTTCAGGTCATTGCCCACTCCCAGCTGGGTGGTACAACAAAATCCGATTCCGGACAGCTACCCATTGCATATCCGTATTCCGCTGGCTGACAACCTGTTCGCCTTCTCCAATGATTCACTCGACGGCGCCCGACTGGGACTGGCTATCGTTACCGGAGTGTCATCGAACTTTGTGGTTGATCCAACTGATGCTCGGGGTTTCTCAGATTCGACGTTTGTCTACGATGCTGAACAACCACTTCACTTTGGTGGCATAGAGCTGAGTCTGCCAGCCGGCGAAACCTGTGAGCTAAACCCTTACCACCCAAGTTGTCTTAGCGGTGGGCTTTTCTGGCAAGAGCATTTCCTCGGAGAGCAGGACTTTGTGCCCGGCGCAGTCTATATGGCAGATGCGGATCTGGACGGTGATGGCGTTGACGACATCATCACTGTCGGCGAACCCCATTTCGAGATGCCAGAGTTGCCGCTAACCGCCTTAAGAATCGGCGTTTACTACCTCAACACCGACCACACCGTGCGTGAGATGGAGATTATCGACAGTTGGTCAGAGGCCGATCCGGCGCTTTACAGTCCCTGGGGAGTCAGGGTCATAGACCATGCCGGCTCACCGATGATTATTGTAGGCACCAACATACCCGGACTGGCGCCGCTTGAGGAAGGTACCGGTAATGTCTATTCCTACCGTAAGGTTGATGGAAACTGGGTACGTTCGAACGTGCGGGTCAATCCGCAGCCCGACGTTGAAAGTTACAACGCGATGATCGTCGTGACTTGCGACATCGATCAGGATGGTGATGAAGACCTGGTGCTTAGCGGTGCGTTTACGACGTCCAGTTTAGGCAGCTGGATGGAAAACACCGGCCTGGTTAACAACCCCTGGATACCACACCTGCTGCCCGCAGCAGCCGATACACCACCGCATATCCGCGGCACGCTGGCTTACAAATGTGGTGATCTTAATAACGATGGTTATCCGGAGGTGATGTACAACGGAATGTTCGATGTCCCGGATACCACGCCACCACGTTACCGCGGTGAAATCTGGCTAGCCGTCAACCCAGGGCCCACGGGCTGGGCTGAAAACTGGCCGCGAGTTGTTATCGACGACGACAATTGGGCCTCGGCAGATATGTGGCTGCATGACTTTGATGACGACGGCTATCCCGATCTGATTGCCAACCAGATCTTTGATTCGACCGTGACCCGTTACACCAATCCGGGTGGTGATCTCAGTGCAACCTGGCCGCAGGAAGTGATTATCTCCGGGCTAACGTCACCCAGTGATATGTGGCTGGCCGATATCGACCAGGATGGCCTGATGGATGTAATCAGCGCCGACCATACGGCCCATCGCGGCGTCTGGCACAAGAACCCGGGCGTTGGTGCCGATACGCTATGGCAGGGTAACCTGATTTTCCGGAATATTCGCCTGCCGGGCGATTTCGCCATGAACGACATTGATGATGATGGCGACCTTGATTGGCTGGGGATTTCGATGACACGCGGCCAGGCATACACCGTCGAGCAGGTGGTACCACACACCAGCCTGGTGGCCAAAGTCAGCCTGCCAGACTCATTTGAAGCCAATATCACCAAGCTAATGTTCACTCTGGCAACAGAACTTCCTGTCACCGGTTCGCCCGCGGCCATCCTGGCGACCATCGACAATGTCGATGCGGATGGCGACGGCCTGCTGGATGTCGACCAGATCCTTGGGGCAGAACGGGACTTCGTTTTCACTATGGAAAACGTCGGTGTCAGTAGTAGTTACCATGTGTTGGCAATCTTGTATGTTGAGGGAGGTGGACAGTTCCAGCCGGTTCCCGGTGTCGACTACATGGCAAGTTCGGAAAAAATGCCGCTGGGTGCTGGCCAGGTCAAGGTTAATTTGGATCTGACGCTGGTTCCTGCAGGTCCGCCCTAGGAGGGATTATCGCGCAGCGGGTAATCTTCCCGCTGCGCGTTCTTTCTCGGCGCGTTGCGGCCCGGCCCGCAAAGTGGCATGTTTCTGCCTATGATGCGGCTCGTTCTCTTGATGTTATTTCTGTGCGCTCCCGGTGCGGTGCCGGTCGCGTTCGCTGCCACACCCGGTGAGGTCCAGGTCGGTGAGACGCTGCCCGAGGCTACGATGCAGGGCTTGAATGGCCCGCCGAGAAAGCTTTCAGAATATCGCGGTACGCCACTGATCATTAACGTTTGGGCCAGCTGGTGCAGCCCATGCCGCGCGGAAATGGCATCACTGGAACTTCTCTCATGGATGGAGCTGGCCACGCCCTTTAACGTGATCGGTATTTCGACGGACGACTATCCTGAAAAGGCCAGAGACGCATTGCAGGCATCAAATGCGACCATCACGCATTTCATCGATTCAAACCTGCGATTGGAAAACATGCTCGGCGCTTCGCGGCTACCCCTCACGGTGCTCGTGGATGCCGATGGACGCGTGCTCAAAAAGATCTATGGCGCCAGGGCATGGGATGCTCCGCAGACATTGCAGTGGATTACCGAAACGTTTGCAGCAAACGCACTTCACTCTGGCGATTAACGGAGCATCGTGGTCAAAGGTTCAGCGGTACACAAGTCTTAAGGCAGACAGAACGCGCCACTGCCAGACCCAGGCAGCGAACAGCAACAACAACAGCCAGGCCATAAACCAGACCAGCCCACCGCCGGCCTGCCGCCAGGCGTAAAGCGCCGTCACCTGCAGCATGAGCACGCCTGCGACAGCGGCACACTGCATCAGCAGCGCCGAAGCGATGTGCTTGCGATACAAACGAAATATCCTGCGTGGCAAGTAGCGTAACTTACGCTCGTCGGTCATGGCCGTCATGACACGCATCCAGAAAAAGAACACGCCTGCAAGCGTGAGCAGAACAAACAGGATAGCGGCTCGCCACAGGTTGAGGTCAATGTATGTTCTTTCCAGAGGCCAGCTTTGCAGTTCCGCGCGGGCGGCCAGCGATGTGAAGAGCAACTTTATGCCGAAGTGCACAGAGACGACTACTACCAGCGCGAAAAAAGCGATACGCAGATAACGCCACAAGAATGGCCGGCCATTCGCGAACACCTTTTTCGTGTCCGCAGCAGCTTGCGGGTCAAGCACGCGAACCGCACCAGCGAGCCATACAAGCAGCAACACCCAAGCCAGAAGGCCGCCCAGCATAAGCATCCCGGCGCCGCCTGAGAGCTCAGAGATCAGCAACCTGAGGTTGAGTATATCCAACGGCATTTCGGCACCCTGGAACCAGGGCCGCTTTCCGACACTTTCGTTAAGGTGCCCCTGCATTGACACCAGGCCAGGCAGGGTCGCGAAGATATAGATGAACCAGCGAGCAAGGATGACGCGAACGGTTGGCGGCACTCGGTCGAACAATTTTGTCAGAGCCATGACGCAGCTCCTTCCGCAAACAGTTGGTAAAGACCCGTAACCCACCGCGACCAGTCTCTGGGTGCCGTGCCACTTACCTCTCGAGAGAGGCCGTTGTTGACCGGCACGATATCAAGCCGAATGTTGTAATTGGGATCGATCACGACCGACTCCAGCGGAGAGGGCCGGACAGTGCGGTACTCTCGATAAACTCCCTTGCCATCCCACGCGTCGCTGATGACCACACCATCGGCGAAGCGCAGTTCGACAGTTACCGGAAGATGATCCCAGTCCGGACCATTGATCCGGGCGCTGGACGTAAAAAACACCGTCTCTTCTCCGTCGACTTTGTCGGCCTTTGCGACCGTGTCGAAGTAGCGCCTTTCGATGTTGCCCATTGTGCGCAATTCGCGCGTATGCCCCGGGTCGAGGATCTCGATGAGGACGCGTCCATCTTCCTCCAATGCTTCTGCTGGAAGACCAAACGTCGCGTCGCCATCCCAGTCAATATCAACGAGGACCGTTTCATCACCATCGCGCAGGTAGCCCGGCGGCGGCGAGTACTCCTCAACGTCAAGCGTGGCAACCCTGTAGTCCGGAATTCCCGGTTGCAGGTAGGCCTCGCGAAGCATTGCCGCAACATCGGGTCCGGCAACCTCTTCAGCAACACCCCAGAAGTCCTCGACACGCGGATGCTTAAACTGCCAACGTTGCACATAGGTGGAAAATACGCGATCGATTACGTCACGGCCGAACAAACGCGCTGCCGTCTGAAACGTCGTTGCCGGACGATCATAGAACTGTCTGCCAATCGAGTAACCGCGAACGAGGAAAGAGGGTCCGGACCAGACAGCCGGGTAGACAGCTGTGGCAGGCTTCGCCACGATTGAGCTGCTGTTTACGTTGAGTGCGCGTTCCAACAAAAATCCGTTGCCGGATTCTTCGCCCCAGTTATCGCTCATTATTTCAGCCGTCCAGTATTCAGTCATGCCCTCGTCCATGAATGCATCTTCGAACTCATTTGTAGCGACAATGGCGTTGAAATACTGGTGCCCGAACTCGTGTGCAATAACTCCCTCGTTCAAGCGCGTGGTTTTCGCAATACGGTAGTCCCAGAGTTCGCCACCCGGGCCACCGGTAAACAATGTCGGGTACTCCATTCCCATAGCGCGCGTTCCCGCCCGAGGTGGCAGGACGACCGTAACCGTCTCGTAGGGGTAAGGCAGCAAGCGCGTTGACAGGGTGTCGAGCGAGCGTGCGGTTGCATCGGTCCATCGCGGTACCTGGTGCCTGAATCCTTTTGGCTGAAAAATATGGATGTCGACGCTGCCACCTGTAGCAAGCTCGTGAGTCGTCGCAACATTCTCCATATCGGCACCAACTGCGAGCGCAAAATCTATGACGCTGCCCTGCTGATAACGGTGCCAGTCAACATCACCATCAGAGCGCAGCAACTCGCCCTTTCCCGTCGAGGCAATTCCCCAACCTTCAGGAATGGCTATCGTGACGTCATAGTTGGCGAAGTTCGCGAAAAACTCGGTTGGCCCAAAGAACTGGTGCCGGTTGAAATCACCGCCCGGGCGAACGCCTGCGACTTTTGGAAACCATTGTGCAATGAAGAAGAAACGATCGTATCCGCCGGTACGTGCAGCAGCTGCCGGCAAACGCCCTTTCCAGTCGATATTGAGAGTGACCGTCTCGCCGGGGGCTACCGGCTGGTGCAACGCTACTTCAATCAGCGAGCGATCGAGATGATTGCCATCGTCAGGTGCGATAGCCTCCCACTCGAGCTCCACACCGTCCTGACGAATGCTGCTTGGCTCCGTCCACCCCCACGGATCTTCGAACCGCTTCAGGATGGTGCTTTCAATGAATCGCTCTCCCAATGTCTCTCTAAACCAACTCGAACCACGATTGCTGAACGCGTTCAGGTACAAATGCATAGGGATAGAATCAACGTCTCTGTCGAGCGTGTTTTGCCAGGTGATGCTTTCCTTGCCGTCCAGGTCCCGCGTTTCCGGGTTCAAACGCACTTCGATCGTGTAACTGATGCTGGATTCAGGAAGTGGAGCGGCGCTTGCGGCGAAACAAGCCGCCAGCAGAAAAAGACCCAATCGATTCATGGAGAAGTCCTTCTTGGCATCGGCTATGCACATCGACTGATGCGCATCATCCGGGCTGCGATCCGTAATATTACTACAGAACCGGTACCCTATTGCTGCCTGTCCAGCCGCTACGTTTCAGGAAGAGAATCTTGCATGCTACTCTCAGTCTGTTCGTTGATTGGGGACGAAAATGAAGTGGACCATTTACCTGTCTGGTGAAATTCATACCGACTGGCGGGATCAGATCATAGAAGGCTGTAAGGCGAACGAGCTGCCAACGGTTTTCACATCGGCGGTGACCGATCACGAGGCGAGTGATGCTGCCGGGGATTTGCTCGGGGCGGAAGGCAACAACTTCTGGCGAGATCATAAGTCGGCCAAGGTCAATGCGATCAGAACCAGGACATTAATCGAGAACTGCGACGTAGCGGTCGTACGTTTTGGTGAGAAGTTCAAACAGTGGAATGCCGCGTTCGATGCGGGCCAGTGCGCCGCACTGGGGAAGCCCTACATCACCCTGCATGATGAGGACATCATCCATCCGCTCAAGGAGGTAGACGCTGCGGCAATGGCCTGGGCAACGACTCCCGAGCAGGTCGTAGAAATTCTTACGTACACTATCGACAAGCAATAGTGTCGGGACGAGCCGGGCTCGGACCGTTGTTTCATGACCGTCGACCTGTCAGATCCCGCACGCAAGGTTCACGCACTGCGTTGGTCTCTCGATTCAGCCGTGGCAGACGACCACTGGGCTGACGGGTTACAAAGCTCAAAAAGTGATACGCCCGGTAAGTTGGATGATTGGCCCAAACGTATCCACCTGCGATTCGATTTCGGCTATCGTTCCAGTTCTGATGCTCTCCCTTATTTCCGCCCCGGTATCGCCAGCGAAAACCCTCAAAAACTCAGACTGCTCCGCATCCAGAACGTTTGTCGCAGACAGGCGGATCACGGCGCGGTTCCCCAGGCGCTTCTCCACAAACAAATCCAGAATCCCATCGTATTCCAGCGTCACAAGCTCACCGAAATCGCCAAACTCGCTGCTGGCGCGCCGGTTATAGGTGAATCCAGCTGCGACCCCCGAATCAGGAAAGTTCTTGATTATCCCAACATTGTAAACCCACTCTGGTTGGTTACGGAATTGACGGTTTTCTCCCGTAATGGGGTCCTTAACAGACGATTTTAGCCGAGAGTAGTTAGCAAAAAAGCCGGTATCTTTAAGACCTATATAATCGAGTGGCACATCCAAATCGATTTCTACTCCATATGTCTGGCCTTCCCCAATATTGTCAGCCGTGAATGGTTGGATACCATCTACGGCCGGACCCGTGGCAACGACATCGATCAAATCGTCAATTTCACGCAAGAAGAAATTCACACCCAAGATGCCCTGGGCCCCGATGTCCCTTTCATAACCAATGTCCAATCCCCACGCTGTCTCCGGTGTAAGGTCCGGATTGCCTGTGAAAATATCGTCATCTGCCGGAACATCCTGTTGTGGGACTGGCACCATCTGGTCGTAATTTGGATTACGTACTGTTCGGGCTATGGACGCCCGAAACTGGGCATTTGACGTAGGGTGATAGGTTGCGTGGATCGAAGGGTTGACCTCAGTAAACGACGTGGACGTGTCGAACCCAGCTCCCTTAACATCTCGGGACGTACGCTCGACCCGCACTCCGGCTTCCAAATCAACCTGGTCGGATAAGGTCCAGTTACCTTTTAGGTAAGGGTCAATTCTTGTTTCGGCTACCGTAAAGATACTTTCCTCGACAACAGTATCTACACCATCCTCAAACTCACCTAACCGGAAAAGGGTATCGCGATCCTGGCTTAGTACCTGAATTCCCGCCTTGTAGGTCAAATTACCAGCTTCCGCGGAATAGAAAATTTCGCCGGTTATCGAATCTTCTTGCGTTTCTATCAACTCGGACTCCACAGGCTCAAGAGGATCGCCTGCAGCCGCCTCGCTTGCCACCGCAAAAAGATCGTCATCAAAATATGCATACCCTACATAAATGCCTACATCGCCACCTCCAACGGGAATTTGAATGTCGCTGTCAATCAAATATGACAATTGAGAATTAGTCTCTATCTGCCCCTTAAGTTCTACAAGTTGCAAAACCCCAGCGTCATCCTCTTCAAAAACACTCCCCGATTCTTCCTCGTCCTGGTCTGTTGACACAATTAGACCGCGTACCCTCATATCCCCTTCCATAAAAGGAAAATCGGCGACAAAATTCGCTGAGATATCTTGGGAATCGCGCTTATCTGACTCTTCTTCGCGCTGTCCAAGGAATGAAAGGTCATCAGGGTCCTGGAATAAGATCACTCGTTCTTTGGTGAAATGCCGCTCCTGTACGTCAACTGCACCCCACAGGTTTACGTCGCCAATAGAAGTGCCATAAGCCATTGAACCAGCGCCTCGTATTTCGCCATCATCATAGTGAAGCAGCCCCCCGCGCGCATATCCTCCGTCAAGCATGGCAGGGTCTCGCAATTCAATGTTGACGGATCCAGCAACCCCCTCCGAAGGCATATCTGCCGACGGACTGCGAACAATTTGAACATTACGTATAAGTTCGGCTGGAACTCTATCGATCAGAA
>Ga0316191_10003785_pt1 | contig 11228 bp, 12 predicted proteins | sample Eddworburr2cm_MG_FD_204928 | JGI IMG/M metagenome (GOLD analysis project Ga0316191, IMG submission 204928) | Coastal sediment microbial communities from Maine, United States - Eddy worm burrow 2 cm | ecosystem: Environmental > Aquatic > Marine > Coastal > Sediment | place: USA: Maine... | reverse complement strand
TGGAAATGTTGCTATTACTTATGAAAAACAGGACGAGCTACCAAAAGGAACTTCGAAACGTTAACAATAAATAGTTGGCGTACTTTCTAGCTGGGCGCAGTATATACCCGATTCGGCGGTACACAAGCGATATTAGTCATTATTTGAGCAAGCCGGAAAATAAAAAATTATCAGCATTTTGAGTTTAACGAACAAAAAGGATGCTCCATCACCATGATAACAAGCAGACACCTGAGCAGCGCAGAGCTACAGCAAGGCCTTGATACAATTCTGCAATCGCCAAAGGGCGAAGGCGCGCTGCGACTCATTGTAAGGCGTCCGGAGGTTGATCAACGCGAGTCCGTTGCCACTGCCCACCTTGATATCAGCGAAGGTCTTGTGGGTGATAACTGGCGCGCACGTGGCAGCGGGCATATGCCTGACGGCCAGGCTGACCCCGATATGCAACTTAACATAATGAACTCCCGTGTCGCCGAACTCGTAGCGACTGGTCCTGAACGACGCGAACTCGCCGGCGATCAGCTCTACCTCGACATGGACCTCAGCAGCGAAAATCTGCCGCCCGGCACACAGCTCGCGCTCGGGGAAGCAATCGTCGAAGTTACCGAGCCGCCGCACACCGGATGCAAGAAGTTTGCTGCACGGTTCGGGACCGAGGCCATGGTGTTCGTCAATTCCGGCATGGGCAAGACACTGAACTTTCGTGGCATCTGCGCAAAAGTCGTTCAGTCTGGCGATATTCAGGTGGGCGATATCGCTCGCAAAGTCTGATCAGCAGTGGCCAACGAACCAATAAAGAGCGTGCTACGCATGCGCAAGCGGCATACGCCGGAAACGCCTGCGCAGGCGGGTCCGGCGGACGGCCTGCGGCTGGTCAATGAACAGTCTGTTCGCGATGCAATTCTGGCAGCATCGGTCGCAGTTATTCTATTCGCCGTCTTGTGGGCAATGGCGTCGACGCTGCTCGGCCGCATATTCCCCTGGATGACGCTCCTGCTCGGCGTGTTGGTCGGGCTGGTCATTCGACGGGCCGGGAGAGGAATCGATTGGCGGTTTCCCTTAATCGCAATCGCCATGACGCTGGCCGGATCACTGTTGGCCAACGTTATCGTCGCGGCCGCATTTACGGCCGAGGCGCTCGGCACCAGCACTGTCGCCATCCTCCGCGCAGTAACGGCGATGACCTGGCCCGTGTTTTTTGATGAGGCGCTGTCACCCGTTGATGTTATCTACGCACTGTTCGCCGCGGGTATAGCGGCGTTCTATTCACAGCGCAGACTGAACCGCACAGAATTCATGGCAATTCGAAAGTGGGAAGAGGCGCAGGACAAACAGGAAATGCCGTCAGACGGGCATCACTAAGCCATTCTTTATTTCAATGGCGCGCCCGGTAAACGACTGCAGCTGACTCGTCACGAGTTTTTCGAGGTCATGCACGGCATTCACAATGCCAAGAAAGTACGGCGGATCTCGTCGCAGTAACGTCCAGTCACCGCCCTCAATCACGCGCACAAGGTGCGAGATGTTGCTGGCGATGGCATCGATGTAGGGGTTCTGCCCATCATACAAAACCTCAATGTACCGATAGCAACGGTTGAACTTCCGATGCAGCCGGTCGCGCATGACCTGCTGATAAAACACCGGCGTCTTTTTTAACAAGTCCAGACCGGAGTTGTAACGAACCATGTATTCGCCGGGGCTGGCATTCTCGATTGCGACGCCTCCAACGACAAACTCCTTGTAAAGACGGTCGCGGCATTTCTCGAGATAACAGCGGTCCGCCATTTGCGCGATCAAATCTGCGGTGCCAACAAGGTGACCGGCAATGATGTCGCGTGGGTCGTCGAGCTCAATGTCATCGAGGTCGACTTCATAGCCCGTAAAGTGGACGATCATGCTGCTGACGGCAACGTCCCTGGCCATGCCAAGTTCGGGCAGGTAACGGCGCAGAAAGTCGGCGCTGCGCGAGACATGCTGAAGCGTAAATTCGGCGCCATTCGCAAACTCGGCATCGCGCTCTTCGTGGCGAATATATCCGGAGTCGTGAAACAGCGCGGTAACGATGGCCATCTGGGCACGTCGTGCGCCCAGGCGATCTCCGGGCTCTACGCTGCGCTCATAACCAGCGACGAGCCGCGCGACTGCGAGCGTCATGTCCAGTGTGTGCTGAACATCGTGGTAGGTCGTATCGCAGCCTTTGTAACCCGGGAACCGGCCGCTGAACAGACGCTCGAAATCGTAAAAGGCCAGCCAAAGTTTGTCGAAAGACGCGCCAGGAAAGACTGCGCTATAGAGTTCGTAAACAGCATTACGAACCATGGCAGGGTTGCTGACCTGCACGGTATTGGTGACGTCGTAGTCGTTACGGCGATCCTGAGACATGATTTTTTTCTTGTTATTATTCACCCGAATGATACACGGGCAGCCGTTTCCGGGCAGCGCGAAAACCGGCAATATGTCATGTCAATGTCGCCAAACGAAGATGTTGGCTGGCCCATCAAATATCAAACTCCGCCACCACTGGGGCGTGGTCGGACGGGCGCTCCCAGGCGCGAGGTTCTTTGTCGACATGGCTACCGACGCAAATTGCGGCCATCGGTGCACTTGTCAGGATTAAGTCAATTCGAAGTCCGGCGTTTCGGCGGAAACCTGCGGCGCGATAGTCCCACCAGCTGAAGCTTTTTTCGGGCTGTTCAAACTTGCGAAACACATCCGTCAGGCCAAGGTCGAGAAGCTTGCGCAGGGCATCGCGCTCCTGCGGGCTGCAGAGTACGTCTTCACCCCACTTTTCGGCGTCGTACACATCTTCATCGGCTGGTGCGATGTTGAAGTCGCCGAGTACAACAAGCCTGTCGTGCTGCGCCAGCTCTTGCTCAAGAAAGCCGTGCAACGCCTCGAGCCAGCCAAGCTTGTACTCGAATTTGTCCGAGCCAACCGACTGTCCGTTGGGGACGTAAAGATCGACGATGCGCACGCCATTCACGGTGCTTGCCAGCACTCTGCGCTGCGGGTCTTCGAAGCCGGGAAAGTCAGTAACCGGATCTGTCGGCACGGTTTTGCTGATAACCGCAACGCCGTTATAAGTTTTCTGACCGCTTGCGACCGATTCGTAGCCCGCCTCTCGCAGCGCGTCGACAGGGAATACCTCCGTTAGCTGTTTGATTTCCTGCAGGACGAGAACGTCCGGGTCATTGGCGGCCAACCACTCGAGCACGTGTGGCAGGCGAACATTCATTGAGTTGACATTCCAGGTCGCGATTTTCATTCAGCAGTTATCCCACATTGCCGGAGCAGAGCGTCGATGCCAGGCTTACGGCCACGAAAAGCGATATACGCCTGCATGATGTCACAACTGCCGCCAACCTCGAGGATTTCGCTGCGGAAACGCTGTGCGGTATCCGCGTCAAACACGCCGGCTTCTTCGAAGGCGCCAAACGCATCTGCAGCCAGCACCTCGGCCCACTTGTAGCTGTAGTAACCCGCGGCATAGCCACCAGCAAAAATATGCGCAAAGCCGTGCGGCAAACGGTTGTAATCGGGCGTCGGTATCAGTGCGACCTCATCGCGAACATCGGCGAGCACGTCGAGGGCCGTCTTGCTGGCTGACGGGTCGTATTCAGCGTGCAGCCGAAAGTCGAATAGCCCTAACTCGAGTTGACGCATCATCGCGAGTGCAGCGCCGGCGTGCCGGCTCTCTTCCAGCTTTTTGAACAAATGCTGCGGTAGCGGCTCGCCTGTTTCAGCATGCGCAGAGCACTGCTTCAGTACCTCGTAGTTCCAGGCGAAGTTCTCCATGAACTGGCTTGGCAGTTCCACCGCATCCCACGGAACGCCATTTATCCCGGCGACGCTCGGGTAGTCAATTCGAGTCAGCAGATGATGCAGCATATGTCCGAACTCATGAAACAGCGTTACGACGTCTTCGTGAGTTAACAGGGAGCGCTTGTCATTGCTGTTGTCCGGCGGCGGGAAATTACACACCAGGTAACCGACAGGCAAAATTGTATGCCCATTGAGATTCTTGCGATTAATGCACTCACCGACCCAGGCGCCATTGCGTTTGCCCTTGCGCGCGAACAGATCGGTGTAAAAGCCGCCGATCAGAACTGAGTGCTCATCATGAATGCTGTAGTAGTGCACGTCCTCTTGCCACGTCGGAATTCCTTGCTCGCGCTTTAGCGTCACGCCGTAGAGCCGCTCCGCGAGATTGAACACGCCATCAATCACGGCTTGTGCCGGGAAGAACTGTCGCAGCTCCTCATTCGATATCGAGTATTTCTTCTGCTTAAGTTTTTCGAGCCAGAAAGCAGTGTCCCAGGGCGCAAGTGTCCGACCCGCAAACTCGGTGAGTTCGACCAGCTCTTTCTCGGCGGGGTGCCGGGAGCGTGACGCGAGCTCCCGAAGGAAATCAATTACATCGGCCGGCGTGCTGGCCATTTTCGTTGCGAGGGAGTATTCGGCATAATTTTTAAAGCCGACGAGGTTCGCTGCCTCGTGGCGCAACGACAGGATCTCGGCAATATGGTCGCTATTATCCCAGGCCGGGTCGGCGCCCTGGTCCGAGGCTCGCGTTACCCACGCCTTGTACATTGTCTCGCGCAGCGAGCCCTTCTCGGCGAGCCGCATGATCGCGTCGTAGGTCGGGTAGTCGAGCGTCAGCAGCCAACCCTGACGATCCCGTTTGCGAGCTTCGGCGGCAGCGCGCTGTAAGGTATGTTCGGGCAGGCCCTCGAGATCGCTTTCGTCATCGATGTGCAGACTCCAGGCGTCTGACGCATCCTGGACGTTGTGTTCGAAAGCTGCCTGCGTCTTGGCCAGCTGTTGCATTATGGCCTTGAATCTCGCCTTGTCAGCTTCGGGCAAATCGACACCCGCGAGATGAAAGTCAAGCAAGGCGTGCGCGACGACGCTTTTCTTCGCCGAGCTGACATTGCCTTCGAGACCTTTCGCAACGGCCGCATAGGCTTTCTGCAAACGTGAGTTTTGTGATAATTCGGTGCCGTACTCGGTCAGTAAGGGCAAGGCTTTGTTGTAGGCATCGCGCCACCCGCGGGAGCCAAGCACGCCCTGCAGGTGGCTGACCGGCGACCAGACTCGCGAGAGCTCGTGATCCATTTCCTCGAGCGGCATGACAAGCGATTCGAATGTCGGGTCATCGGCTTTGTCGAGGAGCTCGTTGAGCTTTTTTCGGTGCGCTGCGATAAGCTCGCTGAGCGCTGGCGCAACGTGTTTCGGCAAGATGTCACCAAATCGCGGCAGCGACGAGGTGTCGAGTAAAGGGTTGGGCATGTGAGTGGCTGATGTTCCAATAAGGCGCAGAATATTAGCACACGCTATTGATTGGTTTTCATGGAGAAAGTAAGTGCTTAATCGATTTGATCTGCTTGTTATCGGCGGCGGCAGCGGTGGAATCGCGCATGCGCGGCGAGCGGCAGAGTACGGCGCGACGGTTGGCGTAATTGAATATGGGCCGCTTGGCGGCACCTGTGTCAATGTCGGCTGCGTGCCAAAGAAGGTTATGTGGTACACGGCGAGTCACGCGCACCACTTTGAGCATGCGGCAGATTACGGCTTCGATGTTGCCGTTAACGGGCACGACTGGGCGGCGCTCAAGTCCCGTCGCGACAGCTACGTACATCGGCTCAATGGAATTTACGAGAACAATCTCGATAAGAGCGGCGTTACAACGATTACGGGTACCGCCCGCTTCGTTGACGCGCATACCGTGGCGGTTGAAGAAGAGCACTATCAGGCAGACCGGATTGTCATAGCGACCGGCGGGCAGCCAATAGTGCCCGATATTCCGGGCGCCGAGCTGGGCATTACATCGGACGATTTTTTCGAGCTGGAGGAACGACCACGCCGTGTACTGGTTGCCGGCAGCGGCTACATCGCGGTGGAGCTTGCCGGTGTTTTCAACGGCCTGGGAAGCGAAACACAGCTGGTCGTTCGCAAAGACAGCATCATTCGGGAATTCGACTCGATGCTCGGCGAGCAACTGATGGAGGCGATGCGGAAGGACGGCGTCAGCATCGATACGCGGGTAATCCCCTCGTCGGTAGAGCAGACAGATGAAGGGCTCGTGCTTCACGCTGAAGACGGTCGCACATTTGGGCCCGTTGATTGTCTCTTGTGGGCCGTCGGCCGCGCACCGAATGTGGCGAGCCTCGAGCTTGGTAATGCGGGTGTGCTATCGGACGACAGCGGTTTCATTCCAACCGACGATTTTCAACAGACTAACGTTGAGAACATTTTCGCCCTGGGCGATGTGACAGGCCGCGCCGCACTGACACCCGTCGCGATCGCGGCGGGTCGGCGGCTCGCCGACCGGCTGTACGGGGGAATGGACGGCCGCCATCTCGACTACAAGCTGATTCCGACGGTCGTGTTCAGCCATCCGCCGATAGCGACTGTTGGCATGACAGAGGACGCAGCGCGGGCCGAGTATGGCGATGCTGTAAAAGTTTACTCGTCAGGTTTTACGCCGATGTATTACGCGCTGGGCGACAAGAAGCAACGCTCCGTCATGAAACTCGTGGTTGCCGGAGACGATGAGCGCGTGCTGGGTTGCCATGTCATCGGCGAGGGCGCCGATGAAATGCTGCAGGGCTTTGCCGTTGCGCTGCGCATGGGCGCTACCAAGGCAGATTTCGACGATACGGTCGCGATTCACCCGTCAAACGCTGAAGAGCTCGTGACTATGCGTTGATGTGCATCTGTTTGAGGACAGCCGCTGTATTGGGTCGAATGCCTCGCCAGACATGAAACGACTCGGCGGCTTGCTCGACAAGCATCCCCCAGCCCATAACCGAGTGAGCCGCGCCATTGTCGCGCGCCCAGACGCTAAACGGTGTAGCGGTAAGGCCATAAGACAGGTCGTAACAGTAGGTCTGCTCTGTGACCGCTGCCGCAGGATACGGTGGCGCGGCGCCCTGCAGGCCGGCAAATGTGGCGTTGATAATCAGGTCGTAGGGCTCGGAGACCGGCACGAGGTTGAAGCCGCAGGCAGTCACCGGTCCAAACCGTGCAAAATGCTCAGCGATCGCCTGCGCCTTGCCGAGAGTCCGGTTAGCAATTCGTAGCGAGGCGGGGCTCATTTCGAGTAGCGGGCCGACGATGCCACGAGTCGCGCCACCGGCGCCGAGAATAAGTATGTTCGCGCCCTCGAGGTTAACGCCAAGATTGACGGAGAGGTCTCGCAACAAGCCGATACCATCGGTGTTATCGCCGTGGATCTCGCCGTCTCTGAACGAAAGCGTATTGACGGCACCGGCTGTCGCGGCGCGCTCACTGGTCTTGTCGACGAGGCGGGCCACGGCGCTTTTGTGTGGCACCGTGATGTTTAGACCCTTGCCGCCCGTGCGTTGAAACTGACGAACGGCGGTCTCGAGATTCTCCGGCGTGACCTGCAACAGTTCATATTGCATGTCCTGGCCGGTTTGTAACGCAAACAAGCGGTGAATTACCGGTGAACGGCTGTGAGATACCGGGTAGCCCATTACGCCGTAGCGATCGATAGTGGTGGTTTCGCTCATTCAGCCAGCCAAGTCGCCGCAGCCATCGAATAATACGACAAGATAGCATTGGCGCCGGCTCGTTTGATACAGAGCAAAGCTTCCAGCACGGCAGCACGCTCGTCGAGCCAGCCGTTGTCAGCCGCTGCTCTTAGCATCGCGTACTCACCGCTAACCTGGTAGGCGAATGTTGGTACGCCATAGGTTTCTTTGACGCGCCGGATAATATCGAGATACGGCATCGCCGGCTTGACCATGACAATATCAGCACCCTCTTGCAGATCGAGACCGACCTCCCGCAACGCTTCATCGCTGTTGGCGGGCGCAACCTGATACGTTGATTTGTCACCACCGCCGAGATTCAGTGTAGACCCCACCGCATCGCGGAACGGCCCGTAATAGCAGGACGCGTATTTCGCGGCGTAGGCCAGAATTATCGTGTTGCTGTGGCCCTGGGCTTCGAGTTCTTTGCGAATGGCGCCGATGCGTCCATCCATCATGTCTGATGGCGCGACAATGTCAGCACCCGCCTCGGCATGGGATGCTGCCTGGCGCACGAGCATGGCAACGGTCACATCGTTAAGTACGTAGCCAGCGTCATCGATAATGCCGTCCTGGCCATGGGTCGTGTAGGGATCCAGAGCGACATCCGTCATCACGGCGAGGTCTGGAAATTCAGCCTTTATCGCGCGCACTGTGGTCTGGACGAGCCCGTCCGGGTTGGCACACTCAGCGCCATCCAGGCTTTTCTTGTCGGCTTCGATCACGGGGAAAAGCGCTATTGCGGGTATTCCTAGCTCCGACACGCGTTCCAGCTCTTTGAGCAGGACGTCGACGCTCTTGCGCTCAATTCCGGGCATAGAGGGCACCGCCTGGGTGCGCTTCTGGCCATCAAGAACGAATACGGGGTAAATTAAATCCGCGGGCCCGAGCTCGGTTTCTGCGACCAGGTTTCGCAATGCGGCGGTCCGCCGGCTACGCCGGAGACGAACTCTAGGGAACTGACCTATATTTGATGTACTCATAGCAACTGGATATAAACACAATAACTGTCCATTTTCCCTGTATTTAGGCAGGGTTTCCACGTCTGAGCGGCAGTTTCTTTGATGATTCAGTAATAAATACACAAGGGTACGGGTCAACTGATTATGCATAGCAGCAAAACCGCCGTCTCACGGCGTCAGAGGTTTGACCAAATCGTGGGTGTATTTCATCGGGATATGTATCGGTACGCCGCCTGGCTGAGTAGGGACAAGGCGATTGCGGAAGATGTCGTACAGGAAGCGCTGTTGCGAGCATGGAAGTCGCTGGAATCACTACGCGACGACGCGGCAGCAAAACCATGGTTGCTGACGATTGTGAGGCGGGAAAACGCACGATACTTCGAACGCAAGAGGCTGGAGACCGTGGACATAGACAACTTGACGGCGTCGCAGGCGGCGCTGTTGGCAGAGGAACCGGACGATGAGCTCGACGATATGCGACAAGCAATTTACGAGCTTGATGATGACTACCGCGAACCGCTCGTACTGCAGGTCCTGATGGGCTATAGCACGAACGAGATCGGAGAACAGATGGGGCTCAAGCAAGGTGCGGTGCTGACAAGGCTGCATCGCGCACGCGCCAAACTAAGAGAGCAGATGGTGACCGCATGAATTGCGACGAGTACAGAGAAGCTATCTCCGGCGATCCGTCTTTTGATGGAGGCGCGGGTCATCTGAGTGAGTGCGGCTCTTGCCAGGCGTACCGCCGTGAAATGATCGCTCTCGACGAAAAAATTCTGCGCGCTTTGTCGCTGAACGTGCCCGAGCTCAATATGCCAGAGTTACCGGAAATCGAATCCAGCAACGTTGTGTCACTGAGTTCGCGGCGACGATTTGCGCCCCCCACCTGGTTTGCGATGGCGGCTACGGTTGTCGTTGCCGCATTGATAGGTATTCGTTTTGTTGGTGTTGACAGTCAAACACTGGCCGAAGCAGTGCTCGCACACCTCGATCATGAGCCGCAAGCGCTGGTTGTTACGGATGTTGAAATTAGCGATTCGCGGTTCCGGTCCGTCGTGCCCGCAAACATTGCCAGTATGGATCGCAGCGCCGGTCTGATAACTTATGCGCAGAGCTGCGAGATCAACGGCCGGGATGTGCCACATCTCGTCATACAGGGCGAGCATGGTCCGGTAACGATCTTATTGATGCCGGAAGAGAAAATACCGAGCGCGTTGCCATTGGAAGGTGACACGGTACACGGCGTAATCCTGCCCGTTGGCAGCGGCAGCATCGCCATCATCGGTGTTCGGCAAGAGCGCCTCGATTTAATTGAAGAACGAGTATTGAAATCGGTGACGTGGAGCACTTAGTGCGCTGCCCGCCAATCCTTATGCCCAGCTTGGGCAAACCACCTCAGTAGGAGAAAAAAACATGTCCGACAAGAAAATAGCAAAACCAATCGCGCTGGCCGTTGGCGCAGCACTTGCAGGTTCATTCGCTTTGTCGAGCAGCATTGCAAATGCAGATAGCGTTGACAGCCCGTTTGCCATGTCAACGCTGACCGCGGGCTACATGCTCAGCGCTGGCGAAGGCACTTGCGGTGGCGACAAGGGCGCCAAAGAAGGCGAAGCTACCTGTGGCGGCGACAAGGAAGGCGAAGCTTCCTGTGGTGGCGACAAGGAAGGCGAGGCTACCTGTGGCGCTGACAAAGAAGGCGAAGCAACCTGTGGCGCTGACAAGGAAGGCGAAGCTTCCTGCGGCGGCGATAAGGAAGAAGCTGAAGGCTCTTGCGGCGAAGGCAGCTGCGGTGCTGACAAGAGCTAATATCGCTCTTTCACAGTAACGTGCAATACAAGAGCCCGCGCATTGCGCGGGCTTTTTTGTGCGCTTCGACTAATTTTTCGACTTAACCGCCCTATCACCAGGTGTTAGATTCAGAAACCATACCTCAACGATTGGAATGTTTATGGCCAAGGCAGTAACACGTTGCAAGTGGGCAGAGGGTGTCAACCTCGACTACATTCAATACCACGACGAAGAATGGGGCATGCCGGTATTCGACGATCAGGCGCAGTTCGAATTTTTGATACTGGAAGGGGCGCAGGCAGGTCTGAGTTGGTCGACGATTCTTAATAAGCGCGAAGGCTATAGAAAAGCATTTGCGGGCTTTGATCCTGTGAAAGTCGCACGGTTTACCGAAAAACGCGTCGAGAAACTGCTGCTTGATCCGTCAATCGTTCGTAATCGCCTCAAGGTGACATCAGCCGTCACCAATGCCAGGGCATTTCTTGCTGTGCAAAAAGAGTTCGGTAGCTTCAGCGATTACATCTGGGGGTTTGTCGGCGGCAAGCCATTACAGAACAAGTTCAAAAAGGACGGCGACATTCCGGCCACGTCGCCTGAGTCAGACGCTCTGAGCAAGGACCTGAAAAAGCGCGGCTTCAAGTTCGTTGGCAGCACCATCATCTATGCGCACATGCAGGCAACCGGCATGGTTAACGATCATGTTGTCGGCTGCTTCCGCCACAAGCAGTGCGCCGCAAAGGCGAAATCCCGGCGCTAGCTGTCAATTTGGGCCACTTGCATTTGGCCTGATGCCGGTGGATTATCGGACCATCCCGTTAACACCGAAACAGAAGAAGGGGCCCGCTATGTCTGAGCTGTTGGACGACAAACCGGAATTATCATTTTGGATCATTGGTGCTTTTGCACTTGTGTGGAATCACAT
>Ga0316191_10003784_pt1 | contig 11228 bp, 12 predicted proteins | sample Eddworburr2cm_MG_FD_204928 | JGI IMG/M metagenome (GOLD analysis project Ga0316191, IMG submission 204928) | Coastal sediment microbial communities from Maine, United States - Eddy worm burrow 2 cm | ecosystem: Environmental > Aquatic > Marine > Coastal > Sediment | place: USA: Maine... | reverse complement strand
GGGTAAGCGAACTTCTGAAAAGGCATATGATGCAAACACACTTCGTGCCACATCTTCAATATATCGCCATTGCTTCACTTCTTGTGGTAAACCATCGTGAATTCCGCGAATACTTTGCAACTTTTTCTGAGCCATGATTGATTACCCGTGTCTATTTTCTTCTAAAGATAGCATGATTGCTTTGGCGGAAACTATACGTGTGTTACTGACAATCAACCAAAGAGGTTATAAATCGGATAAATGTTAAATATACCTTCAGCTGTTATTGCACTTGTTGCAGTCGTCGACAAACATAATCAAGTCTTATTACTAAAGCGCGGCTCTGATGTGCATTGCCCAGATGTCTGGTCTTTCCCTGGCGGTAAAGTCGAAACAGATGAGTTACCCTTACAAGCTGCTGTACGCGAGCTTGAAGAGGAAGTTGGCATTAAGGGAAAGCATTGGCGGCATGTCGCCAAACACACTCATACTTATGAAGACTGTAAACTTTCTTTTTTATTATTCTTTTGTCGATGTGATGGAGATGTCTCTAAACATAACACCGAAGGTGACTTCATGTGGTGCCCAATTGAATCTCTGCCTGACATCACTATGCCCGACGCCAATGTGCATTTAGTAGAGATGTTACTGGATTGTTACCGTGATGGATTGTTTCCTAGCCTAATATAAAAATCCCAGCCATCGATGACTGAGATGGAGAAACTGCGTTATTGGTTCATCATACCTGTTTCAACACGTTGAAACCCAGCTTTGCGAAATAAAGGTTCGCATTGCAGTGTGTCACCTTGTAACAGGATGATATTTTTGGTTTCAGGGTGTTTATATACCAGCGGCTTTGGAGCCGCAGAACATGCTGTAAATAAAGCTAGAATCCCTGTAAGTATTACTAAACGTTTCACAATCATAACTCTGCTCCTTACATTCAAAATAGTTTTGTCAATCGTAGGCCAAACCCTAATCAGCGTCAATTCACACTAACAATTAAGCCTCGCCCATTATGCTTTCCCTGATACAACCTTCTGTCTGCAATGACCAGCAAACCTTCAACCATTTCATTTGTATCATCCCTATCATCGAGTTCCTCAATAGACGCAACCCCTGCCGAAAAACTCATCGAAATATTCAAATGTCTATCACTTGAAACAGGGTTAGCCTTGACCACTTCAAGGCATTTGTTTGCAACCAAAACAGCAGTCTTTTTATCCGTATGCGGCAGCAAGATTAGAAACTCCTCCCCACCCCAGCGGGCCATGCTATCTGCACCTCGTAAATGATCAGAAATAATAGTTGAAATAGATTTAAGAGCTTGGTCACCGGTAACATGTCCAAATTTATCGTTTATCTCTTTGAAATTATCAAAATCAATCATGATGACTGAGCAAGACACATCATATCGCTTGCACCGTTCCAGCTCTTGTGACAGGCGATTAAGCATATAGTACCTATTTGCCAAGCCAGTCAGGGCATCATGTGTTGCCTGATATTCCAAATCATCTTTGGTTTGTTGTAAATCAGTAACTAATCGCCATATGAATCGTGAGGCAGAACCACCTACAACACTGCCAACACCTAAAATATTTGCTGCAATGACTTCAACGCCCTCATCGCTAGTCAAATTAAATGCGACACATGGCGCTGAGGCTTTAAGCGCTTCTTCAATATCAGTGAAGGTCTTGATTCCTAACCTCTCAGCTAGAATCATACCGGGTGCCTGCTCATTCTTATCCACAACCGCCTCAATATGCAACGGTGCATCTTCTCTAAGTGCAGCGATCATAGCAGAACCATCTTTGCCTGCCCCAAGAATCACAACCCGGTTAGTCTCATTTACCATTGTTTGATTGTTTCACTATCGAAGCTGAAATGCAATATTTAAGTAGATGTAAATAGCCATTTCATTTTATCCGACTTAGAATACGCAACGGAGAATTTAAATACACATGAGTTTAGACAACAAAAAGAAACGCGAATTAAAAGCACAGGCACATCATCTTAAAACCATTATCCAGATTGGTCAGCATGGTGTATCTGAGAATGTAATAAAAGAAACAGATAATGCCTTAAACACTCACGAGTTAATCAAGGTACATATTCAGGACGATGACCGCGATGCTCGCCAAGAAGCAGCACTTTTATTAGCTGAAAAAACAAACGCCGAATTGATTCATAAGATTGGTAAAGTGTTTGTATTATTTCGCCAAAATGAGAAGCCAGCTGAAACATGAGTGCAGTAGCCACCATCCAAAAGGCTCTTGAACACAGCTTGCAGCCAGAATTTATCGAAATCATAGATGAATCGTATAAACATGCTGGACATGCTGGAGCCAAAGATGGTGGAGGTCACTTCATCGTAAACATCGTATCAGAGCAATTTGAAGGTAAAGCACGACTAGCTCGACATCGTTTAGTCAATGATGCTGCGCAAGATTTGTTTGATAATAAAACCATCCACGCCTTAAGCATTCACGCTAAAACCCCAAAGGAAGCAGCTTGAAAACGGCCAAACTCCTGATTTCAGGATCTGAGCATCATGCAGATATGCTATATATCTCAGGGATTTTTGTGCCTGATGCATTTATTGTGATTGGAATTGAAGAACAAAACCAAACCACTTGGCACGGTCTATTATCTCCCCTAGAAGTGGATCGTGCCCTAGCCCAATCCAAGCTGGATGAGGTGCACCTAGATACAATTTGGCATGACCAAGCAGCCGCTTTGGGCTGGGAAAGAAGCCTCGCCACTGCTGCTGCTGCGTTCTTGAAGGAACACAACATCAAAAGCGTCTTTGTACCAGCCGACTTCCCGCTGTTGGCAGCAGAACAATTGCGAGCTTTAGAGTTTGAAATTACCCCAAGCCCCGCCAGTTTGTTTCCTCAGCGCATTATCAAATCCGAATCAGAAATCAAACAACTCACCCTTGCTGAAAAATTAACCCGAGAATCGATGCTGCAGGCAGAGAACTTTTTATCGGCTTGTGGTATCAATAACCAAGATCTAGTTGTGTTTCCAGACAATCATGACCGAGCAAAGGACATTGTCTGCTCAGAGGATGTGCGTGCGGTAATCGAAACCTATTTGATTTCACAAGGTGCTGTACCTTCACATACTATCGTGGCTTGTGGCAAACAATCTGCTGAGCCTCATGATATGGGTTCTGGAGAAATTTTTGCAAATCAACCCATTATCATTGATATTTTCCCACGCTTGGTCTGCTCCGGATATTGGGGTGATATGACTCGCACTTATGTTAAAGGAAAGTCTCCCTCTAAACTTAAACATATGTATAGAACAGTGCTCGAAGGTCAGGACATCGGATTAAATATGGTGATGGCTGGCGCTGATACATCTGTAATACATCAGACCATTACTGACCATTTTGATGCCCAAGGTTTTAAGACTGGTATCGTTAATGGTAGGCAAGGCGGTTTTTTTCATGGCACTGGTCATGGTGTTGGGCTTGATATACATGAGTTACCACGAGTCTCAAAAAATGGAGCCATTTTAGAGGCTCAGCAAGTTATCACTATTGAACCTGGCTTATACTATGCAGATATCGGCGGTGTTCGTTTGGAAGATTTAGTGGTTGTTCGAGAAAATGGCTGTGACAATCTTACCCAATTCCATCGCAAACTGGAGCTTGATTAATACTAACCTTAACGTGACCAGGTAGGATCAGATGCATCCATTCCTTTTGGCGTAATTCGTTTGGACTCACCACCCCAAATCGGCACATTATAAATATGTTTTCGTCCTTGCTCTTCAGCTGAATACAAAACCATCTGCCCATTGGGTGACCATGCTGGTGATTCAATGCGTTCACCTGTAGCCAAATACCTCAACCCCGTACCGTCAATATGAACAGTAGCAATGGCATATTCCCAATCTTTTTTGGTTACAAAAGCAATGCGGTCTCCGATTGGAGCCCATACTGGTGAGGTATTATAGTTGGCTTCAAGGCTGATGCGTTGCGCCTTACCACTGATTAAGGGTTTACGATAGATTTGAGGTGTGCCATCACGATTACTCGTGAAAGCTATCCATTTTCCATCAGGCGACCATGTAGGTGTGGTATCAATACCATCATGAAAGGTAAACTGACGCCATTTTTTGGAGTTAATGTCATAAATGTGCACTTCACTATTACCTGTAAAGGATAATGCTGCAGCCACATATCGACCATCTGGAGAAAATTCAGGGGTGCTATTCAGGCCTTTAAAGTTTCCAAAAGCCATGCGTTTACCGTCGGTCAAATTAAAAAATTCCAGACGTGGTTTATTTCCCACATAAGTATTTAACGCAACAGTAGAACGATCAGGTGATAAGTCAGGCGACAGAAGCAAAGTGAAATTTTGACCAACCTTTTGTAAGCCCTCACCGTCATGATCCATCAACATCAAATCCGAAAGGCCACGGTGTTTTTTCACAAACAGGATATATGATGTGAAATATCCTGGCAGCCCTGTTTGTTGATGATAAATATAATCTGCAACCCTATGTGCCAACAGCCTTAATTCTTTGTCACCGTGCTGTTCAATTTGTTGGGTTTCTATCACTTTATTCTGGAATGGGTCATGAAGTTGCACATGCATCAGCCAGCCTTTTTCACTTTTTTCCAGTTTAGTGAGAGCCAGTACGTCAGTACCTACAATACGCCAATCCGCGTAATCTACAGCTTTCCATGCCTGCTTTGCACTGGATAAAAAACTTAATGGATCAAGCGCGACAAATGAGCGACTATTGTTTAAATCCTGAGCAATGACTTTTCTGACATAGTTTTTCTGCTCAGCATATGAATCTTCAACATCAACCAGTAGTGCCAGGTTCAAAGGTTTATATGATGATTGGTAAACCTCGAATTCAACCGCAAAAGTTGGTGATGGAATCACGAGGCAACAAATCATCGCAGAAAGTATTAATTTTATTTTCATGGCAAAAAAATGCACGGCTAAAACAACTAGCCGTGCAAGTTATTAAATCCTATTTTTCAATCGCTAGTAGTTCAACTTCAAAGACAAGCACAGCATTTGGGCCAATTTTCGCTCCAGCTCCACGTTCACCATAAGCTAGTTCTGAAGGAATAGTAAATTTGTATTTACTGCCCACAGGCATCAACGCAACACCTTCTGTCCAACCCTTAATCACACCATTAAGAGGGAAAGAAATGGGCTGACCACGAGAATAAGATGAGTCGAATTCTTCACCATTAATCAAGGTGCCCTTGTAATGAACTTTGACTTTATCTGTGGTAACAGGTTTTTTACCATCGCCTTTTGTGATGATTTCATATTGCAAACCACTTGCGGTCACTTTCACACCTTCTTTTTTAGCGTTTTCAGCTAAGAACGCTTCCCCTTCAGCTTTGTTCTTGTCACCAGATGCTTTACGTTCAGCCATTTGAGTTTCTTGTTTTTTCTTGAAGAACTCTTGCTTAATTTTCGCTGACTCTTCAGGAGCTAACAAAGGCGCCTTACCAGCTAGCGCATCAGAAACAGCCTGAGAAAAAGCCTCACTATCAACAGAGGCATCCAAACCTTTTAATGAGTTACCTACATCCATACCCATGGCATAACTAAATTTCTTTACATCGGAGTCTAATGCAAACGGTTCGGCTTCTTCTTTTTTATTATCACATGCTGCTAAACCTACAGCCATCAATGCGATTAACGCGATTTTTGTTTTCATGCTATCCCCTTTCATTTTTCGTTTTATTTCCAACTTATTCCCACTCAATAGTTGCAGGTGGTTTGCCGGATACATCATAAACAACTCGGTTAATGCCTCGAACCTCATTGATGATACGGTTTGACACCTTACCCAACAAAGCATGTGGTAATTCTGCCCAGTGTGCAGTCATAAAATCCTGAGTTTCCACTGCACGCAGTGATACAACCCACTCATATGTACGGCCATCACCCATCACACCGACAGATTTGACAGGTAAAAAGACTACAAATGCTTGTGAAGTCTTATCATACCAACCCGACGCACGTAACTCTTCAATAAAGATGGCATCGGCTCTGCGTAATAAATCCGCATATTCTTTTTTGACTTCACCAAGAATGCGCACGCCCAAGCCAGGACCAGGGAATGGATGACGATACACCATTTCACGTGGCAGTCCCAACGCAACACCAAGCTCACGAACTTCATCTTTAAACAACTCGCGAAGTGGCTCCAGTAGTTTTAGGTGAAGCGTATCAGGAAGTCCACCTACATTGTGATGACTTTTAATGGTATGCGCTTTTTTATTCTTTGATCCAGCCGATTCAATCACATCTGGATAAATAGTGCCTTGTGCCAACCACTTGGCTTTAGGCAAACGTTCTGCCTCTTCTTGAAAAACGTGGACAAACTCACGACCAATGATTTTTCGCTTGGCTTCAGGCTCTGATACACCTTTCAAATGACCAAGGAACTGCTCTGAGGCATCTACATGGTCAACTTTCACACCCAAATTCCCAGCAAACATTTCCATCACCTGTTTGCCTTCATTTAAACGCAATAAACCATTATCAACAAAAATACATGTGAGTTGGTCACCAATTGCACGATGTAATAATGCTGCTGCAACCGATGAGTCTACCCCACCAGATAAACCAAGGATGACTTCTTCTTCACCCACTTGTTCCCGAATATGCGCCACAGCTTCATCAATATAGTGCGGCATATTCCAATCGCGGCCACAGCCACAGATATCATGTACAAATCGCGACAGAATCGCTTTGCCTTGATGCGTGTGTGTTACCTCAGGGTGAAATTGAACAGCATAAAAATGGCGCGTCTCATCAGCCATACCTGCAATAGGAGTAGCATCATTACTGCATGTAACACGGAAACCTTCAGGCAGGGTTATGACTTTGTCTCCGTGACTCATCCAGACATCAAGTATGCCATTTTCTTTATCTTCGATTCCTCTGAATAAAGCGGAGTCACCCGATGTGATTATCTCAGCATAACCAAACTCGCGTGTTAACCCTGCTTCAACCTTACCGCCAAGTTGCTCTGCCATGGTTTGCATGCCATAACAAATACCCAACACTGGTACACCAAGTTCAAAGACAACTTGTGGTGCACGAGGAGTTTCATCATCGTTTACAGAGTTTGGACCACCAGAAAGAATAATGCCGGAGGGTTTAAAATCGCGAATGTCCTTTTCGCTCATATCCCAAGGGTGTAGCTCACTGAATACTTCAGCCTCACGCACACGGCGTGCAATCAATTGTGTATACTGAGAACCAAAATCAAGAATAAGAATTTTATCCGTATTATCTGTCATAAAGATTAGGACTCCATTCTATAGTTCGGAGCTTCTTTGGTGATAGTCACGTCATGGACATGTGATTCACGCAATCCTGCACCTGTAATACGTACAAATTTCGCACGTGTATGCATATCTTCAATGGTTGCCGCACCAATATAACCCATAGATGCACGTAAACCGCCTACCAATTGATGAAGCGTATCACCAATAGGGCCTTTATATGCTACACGGCCTTCAATACCTTCAGGCACAAGCTTCATAGCTTCGTCCACATCACCTTGGAAGTAACGGTCTTTACTGCCTAATTCCATCGCGCCAATTGAACCCATACCACGGTATGATTTGTAGGTACGGCCTTGAAATAAGATTTTCTCGCCAGGCGCTTCATCAGTGCCTGCAAACATAGAACCAAACATGCAAGTTGATGCCCCTGCTGCAATGGCTTTTGCAAAGTCGCCGGAAAACTTGATACCACCATCACCTATCACTGGAATGCCAGCATCTGCCGCCATTTTTGCACATTCCATAATGGCTGAAAGTTGAGGGACACCTACACCAGCAACCATACGTGTGGTACAAATTGAACCAGGGCCAATACCTACTTTCACAGCATCTGCACCAGCATCAATCAATGCTTTAGTAGCCTCAGCTGTGGCAATATTACCACCAATGATTTGCACATCGTCACCATATTGTTTTTTCAAATCTGATATTTGTTGGATTACGCCTTTGGAGTGACCATGGGCAGTATCCACAATCACGGCATCCACACCGGCTGCATACAATGCTTCAAAGCGGGCCAATTCTTTCTCGCCAACACCCATGGCAGCTGCAGTTAACAGACGCCCGTAACTATCACGAACTGCGTTGGGATGCGCTGATGCTTTCTCAATATCTCGCACCGTCATCAAGCCAACCAACTCGCCTTTCTTGCCCAACACGGGAAGTTTTTCAATGCGATGTTCGCGGAACAAGTTTTTACATTCTTCAATGCCTGTGCCCGAAGTGATTGTGATTAACTTTTCTCGAGGGGTCATCATATCACGAACATGTTTACGGCTGTCGGTCTCAAAGCGAATATCACGGTTGGTAATAATACCACAAAGCTTTGCATCATTATCCAAGACAGGGAATCCAGAGAAACCTTGTTCTTTTGAAAGTTGGCGCACTTGCTCAAGGGTCATGTCTTCTGTTGCTGTCATGGGCTCTTGAACCACACCAGCTTCGTACCGCTTGACCAATCGCACTTCATTTGCTTGTTGCTCAGCAGTCAAATTTTTATGAATCACACCAATACCACCCTCTTGCGCGAGTGCGATAGCAGTACCTGATTCAGTCACTGTATCCATAGCTGCAGAAACAACCGGAATATTCAGTAAAAGTTTATTGGTAAATCGGGATTTGGTTGAAACAGTGGCCGGCAAAACGCTACTTGCCTGAGGCACAAGCAATACATCATCAAATGTATATGCTTCTGTAATAAGATTACCGGATAGTGGGGTTAAAGAAGACAATGACTTCCTCCTGAGCATGAAGTCAGCCGCATACTATGAAAGTGTAGCAAATACTCAACCATGCAAATTAAAAAAAATCCACCCCAATGCAGAGGTCATATCAATAATGCGGTGGAGGAGCTTCTTTTTCAGGGGCAGAAGCTTGATCTTCCTGATCACGAATAAAATCTCTTAAATGTAAGAGTGACTTTTCCAAGGCATCAATTTGTTTTTGATGAGAAATAATCACCTCATTAAGTTCCTGAATTAAATGCTCTTGATAAGCACTTTTTGTTTCCAGATCTACAATTCTATCTTCCATGAAAACCCTCAATTCCTTTTATTCATACTTTCAGTGCCGTGATGGATGGGTGACTTAGAGATTCATCATGATTAAAGCCTTGCACCAGAAGCACAGAATCACCCTCACTTGCCAAATCAAACCTTTTCACCACATCTTTGGATAACGCAATCAAGTCTGACATTTCATCTTCTGTGACAAGAACAGGGATTACACCCCAATCCAGATTCATTTTCCGGCAAATGGCCGCATCCATAGCCACAGCTAAAACTGGTGCTTCAGGGCGTGCAGAACTCACCGTTGCTGAAGTGGTACCTGAGCTTGAAATCACAACAATACCTCGCACCATCAAGTCTCGCGACAACAACGCGGTTGACCGTGCCACTGCATCTCCAAACATCAACACATCCTGAATATTTTCCTGCGCTAATGATGCGGTAGCAAAAGCATTGTTCTGCCATAAGTAGGCTTCGGCATTACGAATAACTCGTGACATGATTTCTACGGCTGCCACAGGGTGTGCACCTACAGCTGTTTCACCCGACAACATTACCGCATCAGCACTACTGCTTACGGAATGGAAGATATCCGTAGCTTCTGCTCGCGTGGGCCGCGCATTTTCAATCATCGATTCCAAAATCTGCGTCGCAACAATCACAGGTTTATTTTGTTTACGTGCTTCATCAATCAACATTTGCTGTGCTACGGGCACTTGCTCTGGCGGGAGTTCAACGCCTAAATCGCCTCGCGCCACCATAATCGCGTCGGAAGCCTGAATAATTTCGCAGGCATCCTCCAATGCTTCTGGTCGTTCAATTTTAGAAATAATGGCAATGTTTGAGCCCTTATCAGTCAACCAGCTGCGTAAGCTCGTCACATCTTCTGCATGCCTAACAAAAGAAAGAGCCAAAAAATCTACACCCAAACCAATGGCAAATTCAGCATCTCGGAAATCTTTTTCTGTCATGGATGGTGCTGAAACTGATGCGTCAGGAAGATTAATACCTTTATGGTCGCCAAGCACGCCACCCTGTACCACTTGGCAATATACTTCTGTGCCTTCTACACGCAAAACTTTAAGTTCCATCACCCCATCAGCGAGGAATATTCGGTTTCCCTCACTTACATCTTGCGCAAGGCTTTTATATTGAGAGCAAATCGTGCCTTGTTCTCCAAGCACATCTCGCATGGTGACCACTACTTCGCTACCCTGAACTAATGTCATGGCGCCATTCTTAAACTTACCCGTCCTGATTTTGGGACCGCATAAATCCGCTAAGATTGCAATATGTTGCCCACAATCTGCGGCGACCCTGCGAATCCGGTCGTAATTCTCTTTATGCCCGCTGTGTTCACCATGAGACATATTCAAGCGAAATACATTTACACCTTTAGAAATGAGTTGATGAAGAATGGTTTCATCAGAAGATGCTGGACCAACTGTTGCAATAATTTTTGTTCTTTTGTGTTTTAAAAGTTTTAACGCAGGAATTAATTTCATTGCACATCTCCCTTGAACACACTTCTTAGACAGTAGGATAGCATAAATGATGCATCATGTGTCATCTTCAATCACCCGAGTATGCAAGACATATAGATTCCATCGCTACTGGGTAAACAACGAAAATTCAAATCCCATCGACAGACTCAACACATTTGCTGCAAAATCACCCTTTGGCGCCTCAATCCTACCCACTTGCATCAGCACACTTTTAGACTTGCCCCAATGGTAAGATACCCCAGCGTTACTTTGCCAGACCAGTCCACCGCCTACTGCCAGACCGCCGCCGCCTGCCGCACCTATCAAACCCTCAGCTTCCAATGAAAAACCATTATAGAGCGGCAAAACTAAACCCGCACCTAATAGCCCAATCATATAACCGCCAGCCTGACCTTCATAAGCCGCAATGCCCTGCCCAGTCAGAAAGAAGTTTTCATCCAGGAAATAATCATTCTGGAAACCCAATAAATTTACATCACGATTGGCATGGTGGGTGCGCCAAGATGCTAAAGCATTTGGCAATTCAAAATAGGTTTGCTGCAATACACGAACACGCACATGTTTGGCACTAAACCCAGTCAACGATTCCATATCTACAGCTTCGTCTGCCAAGACCACTGGCGTTGCATATTCCTGTTTGAATTTCAGGGTTAAACTGTTTGCTGCAAACGA
>Ga0316191_10003783_pt1 | contig 11229 bp, 13 predicted proteins | sample Eddworburr2cm_MG_FD_204928 | JGI IMG/M metagenome (GOLD analysis project Ga0316191, IMG submission 204928) | Coastal sediment microbial communities from Maine, United States - Eddy worm burrow 2 cm | ecosystem: Environmental > Aquatic > Marine > Coastal > Sediment | place: USA: Maine... | reverse complement strand
CCGTTATGGGTGTTGGACGAACCGACGGAGGGCCTGGATACCATTACAGAAAGAAAACTGATGCAGGCGTTGGAGCGTAAAACGAGGAACCGCACGCTGCTGCTGATCACCCATCGGCTGGTTGATCTGCATTGGATGGACCATATCGTCATGCTGGACAAGGGGCAGATCATTGCCCAGGGAAGTCATGGGGAGTTGTTAACAAAAAACGAACGGTATGCGCAGTTGCATATGAGGGTATAAAATTGACTATTTTCTATTGACGATTGAATATTGGTGGAATGCTATCCATTTTCTCCCCCGCCCTCAATCCCTTTCGCCAGGGGAGGGAAGTGAGATTCTATTTACTGGGGTTTTGTAGATAACCGAGTATTTTTTAAGCGCTTCAACCTTGTTTGGAATGCTTAATCTGAAAGGCAAATTAAAAAGACAGAATTCCTCAAATATTCAATATTCAATTGTCATTTGAAGAGGTCCGTACTAATATACCTCTCCCCGGTGCTGGGTATAATCGTTACAATGTTTTTACCGGCGGACTCCGGACGGCCGGCAACATCAAGGGCCGCCTTGATGGCTGCGCCGGATGAGATTCCGCACAGAATTCCTTCCAGTTTTGCAGCACTGCGTGCAGTTTCAAAGGCATCATCGTTGGTGACTGTCACAACATCATCGATGAGTGATTGATCCAGAACTTCCGGGATGAAACCGGCGCCAATTCCTTGAATTTTGTGGGGTCCTTTCTGGCCGCCGGATAAAACCGGGGAATCAGCCGGCTCCACGGCGATCGCCTTGAAAGAAGGTTTGCGGGGTTTAATAACCTGAGCCACCCCCGTAATGGTTCCGCCGGTGCCCACACCGGAGATCAGGATGTCGACCTGGCCCTCGGTATCGCGCCAGATTTCTTCGGCCGTTGTCTCCCGATGGGCCCGTGGATTGGCGGGGTTGGCAAACTGATTCGGCATGAAGGCCCCTTTTTCAGATTCGCGTATTTCCTGGGCCCTGGCAATTGCGCCTTTCATACCTTCAGCCCCCGGGGTCAATACCAGTTCGGCGCCCAGTTGCTTGAGCAACCGGCGACGTTCCTCGCTCATGGTATCGGGCATGGTCAAACAGAGCCGGTAATTTTTGGCGGCACAGATAAACGCCAGGGAAATTCCAGTATTTCCGCTGGTGGGTTCCACTATCAAGGTCTGCGGATTGATCTTACCCTCGACTTCGGCAGCCGCGATCATTGATGCCGCGATCCGGTCTTTAATACTTCCCAGGGGATTGAAAAATTCTAGTTTGGCGTAAATTCGGGCATCAATATCTTCACAGATACGATTAAGACGGACCAAGGGGGTCGACCCGATGGTACTGCTGATGGTGGAATGAAATTTCATAGCCGGCCTCCTTTGTTTCGAAAGAAGCGTTATTTGTTAATAGTTAACTGCGCTTGCGGCGCTAAATGACCGCATCAAACATTTCGAGCGCCGATTGTTTATTTTTCGATTTGTAGGTTAGTCGCGGGGATTCCAGAGAGACTGTCGTATCCGGCGGAATAGATTGGGTCAGCCAGACATTGCCGCCGATAACCGAACGGGTCCCGATGACCGTATCGCCGCCAAGAATCGTCGCCCCGGAGTATATGATAACATCATCCTCGATGGTGGGGTGCCGCTTCTTGCCTCGAAACTTATCCCCCGAATTTCTGGGTATGGAAAGTGCTCCAAGGGTTACGCTCTGATAAATGCGAACATTTTTGCCGATAGTAGTGGTCTCGCCGATGACCACACCGGTTCCATGATCGATCACAAAACTCTCACCAATTTCGGCACCGGGATGGATGTCGATGCCGGTGACACTGTGGGCATACTCGGTCATGATGCGGGGCAGCAATGGTACGCCGCTTTTAAACAGTTGATGGGCGACCCGGTACACGGCCATGGCAAAGATCCCCGGATAGCTGAAAATAATCTCATCCAGGCTTTTAGCCGCGGGATCCCCTTCATAGGATGCCTGAACATCTGTGGCCAGGACCTTGCGAATTTTCGGGATATTTTCTAGTAACTCGAGCGCTACTTTGTCGCCATTTTCTTCACAGTCCGTGCAGGGCTGATCGTAGCGAAAGCAGTCATGCCGAATGCTGAGACTGATCTGTTCAGAGAGCATGTCAAAAAGAATAGTGGCGGATTTGCCAATGCTGTAGCGCAAGTTCACCGGATCAAGCTTGCCCCTGGTAAAATACCCCGGGAAAAGGATCTCTCTTAGCCGGTCGATAATTTCAATGACGCTTTTGCGGGATGGAATCGGTTCGTAATCCACATGGGTGTAACATTCCTGATCGCTGCAGCTGTCAATAATTTTTTCGGCTATTTGGGGCAGACGGCTTCTTATTTCCGACAGGTTCCGTAAGTCAATTTCACAGGAATCTACCTTTTTTAATATATCGACCATACCGTTTTGATCTCCTTTTACGAAATACATAAAACTAACGCATGAACGCTAAGTTGTCAAAAATCCACAAAAGAATTAGGCCTGCAAACAGACAGAAATCCGGTGGCAATGAAAAAGGCAAAGCCATAGAAGCTTTGCCTTTTATTGAATGGTGCCTTGCAGTGCGCTTGGGATGGAGCAGCGCCGGCGCGTAGTTAAAACTGAAATACGGCCGACATCGCATCATCGTATTTCTTCTTCAGATCCTCACCGGTTTCTTCGAGCTGCTTTTTCTGGGGTCCGAAGTCAACCGGACACTCGCTTTGAAGCTGCTCAATGAGATGCTCCATCTCTGATATATGTTTGTGAAGTTCCTCCACCCGGGAAGCCACTTTTTCTTTTTCAGAACTCCTTAACTTATCCACCTTGCGTACCATATCATACATTTTCGTCTTCCAACCGTAAAGTTCAACCTCAACGGATCGGCAGTAATCTTTGGCGTCCATAATGACCTTCCTTTATGCGTTAATCCGCCGGAGGCGGATTTGTTATTCGTTATTAGAACTCGATGACAACCCCTATAATTAAATATAACCTTCAAAGTTTGCCTGTCAATTTAAAAACAATGAATTTTTTTCTTGACAGCCATCTCGTCCAGATGTATTTCATACTTAAATGATATAGAATGTATTAGTCTGATAAACCACAAAGCGGGGTTTCATGAAGCTATCAACGCGAAGCCGTTACGGCGCAAGAATCCTGGTGGATTTAGCCCGCCACACTGACCAGGGACCGGTCCAGATCGGTGAAATCTCCAAACGTCAGGACATCTCCGTAAAATATCTCGAACAACTCATCCGTCCCCTGAAACAGGCCAGCATAGTGACCAGTGTGCGCGGCCCCAAAGGCGGGCATTTGCTGGCAAAAAAACCGGAAGAAATCTCTCTGGGCCAGATCGTGCGTCTGTTCGAAGGACAAAGTGAACTGGTTGAATGTATCAGCAATCCCGAGCAATGCAACATGTCCGACGACTGTCAGGTAAGATTGGCGTGGAAGGACGCCACCCGGGTTTTGTATGAAAAACTTGACAGCACAACCATTGCCGATCTGTTGGATGGTAACGATCCCGAGTAAAGAGTAGCTCAAAGGTCTCAGATGCTCACAGCCGATAGATGAGAATAAATTTTAGGCCCGACTACTCAATATAAAGGGCAGGCGGTTTACAGCAAAACAGCCCCATATGAGCCGACTCCCTTGTACTTAATTTGCAACCATTTAATTATCAGGAGGATGCCATGAAAAAAGTTCTCATTTTAGGTTCAGGTGCCGGCGGAACGATGGTGGCCAACAACTTGCGCAAAAAGTTGAGCCCCAAGCAGTGGGATGTCACCATCATCGACAACGATGAAATCCATCACTACCAACCCGGCTGGTTGTTCATTCCCTTTGATGTCTACTCACCCGAAGATTGCCAGAAACCCAAACGGGAATTTATCCCTGCGGGCGTCAATTTCGTTTTCGATGAAGTGGTCGGCGTGGATAAGGAAAGCCGCACCGTCGAGGGTAAAAAGGATAAGTACAGCTATGATTACCTGATCATCGCCAGCGGTTGTTCCATTGAACCCGAAGAGGTCCAAGGCATGATGGACGGATGGCGCAAAGACGTTCACGACTTTTACACCCTTGATGGCGCCATCGCCCTGCGGGAGAAAATGAAATACTTTGATAAGGGCCGCGTGGTGCTTAACATTGCCGAATTGCCTTACAAATGCCCGGTCGCTCCCTTGGAGTTCATTTTCATGGCCGACTGGTTTTTCGGCGCTAAAGGGGTGCGCGGCGATGTGGAGATTGAATTGGTCACCCCCATGGCCGGTGCATTTTCCAAACCGATCGCATCCAGCATTCTGGGCGATATTGCCGTTCAGAAAAATATCAAGGTGACCCCCAACTTTGATATTGCCCAGGTCAATGCCGAGGAAAAAACCATCGAATCCCACAAGGGCGATAAAGTCGACTACGATCTGCTGGTTGCCATACCCCCCAATTTCGGCGCCAAATTTCTTGAGGGTTCCGGCCTGGAAGATCCCCTGCGGTTTGTTGAAACCGACCACTTTACCCTGAAAGCCAAAAATGCGGACAATATCTATGTGGTCGGTGATGCCACCAATGTTCCGGCCTCCAAGGCGGGAGCCGTGGCCCATTACGAGTCGCAAACCGTGGTTGAGAATATCATTCGCGAAATTGACGGCCATGTACCCAGACCCACTTTTGACGGACATGCCACCTGCTTTATCTGCTCGGGTTATGAAAAGGCATTTCTGATCGATTTCAATTACGAATACGAACCGCTGCCCGGAAAATTTCCCTTCCCCGGTTTAGGCCCTTTCAGCCTGCTGGGCGACAGCTATTTGAATTACTGGGGAAAAATGATGTTTAAATGGGTCTATTGGAATATGATGCTTAAAGGCGTTGAATTGCCGCTGGAGGATCAATTGACGTTGGCCGGCAAAATGCGGCACACCCTGGTAACCCAATAAGGAGGCAGCCATGACAAACGAAGAATTAATTCTGGAGCGACTCGATCGCATAGAGGCCCAGTTGGCCCCGATTTCAGTTACTGCCGGCGGTATTGCCGATTTGCGCGAAGACTTAATACCGTTAAGCGGTCAAGCCTTCCGCCTTTTGATCCGCGAACTGGAGGATGTGGAATCCAGTTTTCAGCTGGAGGATCTGATGGCTTTGCTGAAACGATTCCTGCGGAGCATCAAACACATCATCTTCAGCCTCGATCAACTGGAAAACACCGTGGACTTTGTCACCACCATAGAACCCCTGCTCAAATCCGCCATTCCCCAGGTCATCAATTATCTTGATGACCTTGAGCAACGCGGGGTCTTGCGCGTCATCACATCCATGTTGGATGTCCGTGCCAAAATCGCAGCGGCCTATAGCCCGGAGGATATCGATCAAATCGGCGACGGCGCTGTGGTTGCCCTCGGGCTTGCAAAAAAGCTCGCCGATCCGAAGGCCGCTGCATTTTTAGAAAAGATGGCCGAACTGCCCTCGAAAGTCGATCTGGCAAATGCCAGGCCGGTGGGCCCCTTCGGCATGCTGGGGGCGCTGTCCAGCAAACAGGCCAGAGATGGATTGGGCGTTTTAATGGAGCTAACCAAGGCCATGGGCGGATTAAAAAATGGCGGCGGGTCAGCAGTGTCAGGGGATTCAGAGCCCATTGCCTGATTGAAGGAGAATCGTTATGGAAAAACAAATGGTCCAGTGTGAGGATGGAAGACGCAGGCAGGCCCGCATCCATGGCGAGCCCAAACAGGAGGGGGATTTCAGAATCTGGCAAGCCGGCGTGCGGTTAAAAGGCAAACATGTCGCCGGCGAGGCCTGGTACAGCTACAAAACCAAAACCTGGTATTTTCTGGCAGACCCCGACGGCCGGCACGTCCATCTGATGGAGCGCCTCAATACCCAACTCAAAGAAGAATCCATCAGACAGGTTCAAACGCAATTGAAGGTGCTGGAATCCAGGCGGATCATCGAACAAAAGAAGATTGCCGAACATCGCGCCGCCAAGGAGGCCATTGAAGCCGAAATAGAAGCCACCAGAGATAAAATTGCAAGGCTGGAATCTGGGGTACCGCTGGAACCGGATGGACCGCTGGAATATTCACGGAATGTAAAAAGACATTAAATGATGTCGAAGGCCGTATAACCGAATAGCCTCATCCTGCTGCGAATGGAAAATTCAGGCAGGCGAAACATGCGCTCTAGTTTCGCCTGCCCTTGCCATGCGAAAACACAACCCCTAATAGACAATATACGGCCCGTTCATCTCTTAATTGATCCCGCGAACGTTAAGCGCGACTTGTGTAGAAATTCCAAGGGGTTATAAGATAATTTGGACTTGCGAAGACCTTCGTCGTCTAAATCCTGTTCCCGGTTGACCGTCAAAAAATCCCGGGCGCCATGGGCCAGAAACATTTGATTGATCGCCTGGTAGACCCCTTTGAACCGGGTATCGCCTTTTTCAAAATGGATGACAACGCTTTGCGGGGTTAATGCCTCGGCAACCGTATAGGCCACCATGGTGCCGTCCACCATAAGGGCGCCTCCCAGCGTAGCGTTCATCTGGTTCCAGTTCTCGAGTACCCTGTAAATCGCCCGATTTTCCGCCGCAAGGACGGGGGACGACTCACAGTCACGCCAGGTGCACCAGCTCTCCTGCATGGCCATGGCCTGGCCGATTAATTGCGGCTCAAACGGCACATAGGTATACTCGTATTTTTTGACAAACTGGTGCAGCAGATTCTTCTTTTTGTGGAAGCGGTTACCCTTCAGATCGATGAGATCACTTACAGCGTAAACATAATCCCAATGACCCCGCTCTTCCTCAAAAGTTGCCTGACCTTCGAATGTTGTCTGCCAGTGTTCGACCAGCTTATCCGGAATCCGGATAAATATGGTTGGACCATTGGGCTCCTTTACCAGCCGCGCGCCCCAATCGATATCGTACCAGGGGCCGACCGGCGCCCAGTATAAAACTTCAGGCCGGCTTTGCCGGATCCAGACGCAATCATCATCCCAGGCCCAGCTCAGGCCGTAATCTTCCGCCCAGGCCCAGAGGTTCATAAAACTGTAATCCGAAGCTACCTGGGGACATCGGGCCAGCATTTTCAGATAGTCTTCCTGTTTTTCAAGACGGATGGGTTCAAACTCAAGGCTCATAAAATTCCTTTAATGGTGTTAGGTTTCAGGTGTTCCGCCGGAGGCGAACCGCTGGCCTGAAAAGCGGCCACTCGATTAACTAAATTCAGAATTTAAAGCTTTCGCAAACTCCTTGCCTGCCGCGTAGGCTTCATCAAGGTATGCGGGAAACTTAAGCACATCGCCCTCGAAATCAAGGCCCCGGTACAGGAGGGCCCTCCAGAGTTTCATGTCAATCACGTCAAAAAAATATTTGAGACTGAGAAGGATGCCGTCAAACAGCTTTTTGCCTTTGGTAGCCCCCACTGCAATGAATAGACCTTTGCGTGGGGTGGTTGGCTGGCCCTTGCGCTTTTGGTCAATCCAGTATTTTTTTACCCAGAGAGATTGAAACCGGTCCATGAGGATTTTGGTGTGGGCGCTGACGGTGTAAAAAAAAACCGGTGAGGCCAACATTAAGCCCTGGGAGGCCAGAATCTGGTCCCGTGCGGTTTGAAAATCATCCTTCAAGCGGCACTCCCCGGCATTTTTACAACCATAGATTTCAAGGCAGGGCGACATTTTCAAATCCCTTAATACGATTTCTTCGACTTCGGCACCGCCGTCCCGGGCGCCTTCAACTGCCCGTTGCAGCAATGTGGCGGTGTTGCCCTTGCGGCGAGGACTACCATATATGGCGACTATTTTTGGAGTAGTCATCTCTCTGCTCTTCTCCCAGAATTTCTAATTTAATTACCTATGAAAGTTTAGCCCGTTTGCTGGTTAGCCGGTTGAAAGTCAGAAGAATTTCGTTATTTACGGGCATGCGGACTAACGGGGGAACTGGCAAACCAATACTTACCTCAAATTTCGAGAACCAACCCTATCGGGCAATGGTCGGAACCAAAAACATCATTGTCAATGAAAGCCTCTTTAACCCAGCCCCTGTCGATAATATCGCGGGTGACAAAAAAATAATCGATCCGCCACCCGACGTTGCGGTCGCGGGCCTTGAACCGGTAGGTCCACCATGAATATTTCACGGTATCAGGATGAAAATGACGGAAGGTGTCAATGTATCCGTTTTCAGTGATCCGGTCGAGCCAGTCACGTTCAATACGTAAAAATCCCGAAGTCTTTTCGTTGGGCTTGGGATTCTTCAGATCAATTTCATTGTGGGCGGTGTTATAATCACCGGTAATGATGAGGCTTCTACCCTGCCCTTTTAATTCATCCGTATAGGAAAAAAAAGCCTCGTAAAAATCCAGTTTGTACTGCAGTCGGTCTTCATTCATCTGGCCGTTGGGGAAATAGACATTAAAAAATATGAAATCATCAAAATCCATTTCCAGAATGCGACCTTCATCATCAAATTTCGGCACACCGATCCCGTATTTTACACTTCTCGGTTTCATCCTCGCATAGGCGCCAAGGCCGCTGTACCCTTTTTTCACGGAGGCATGGGACCAGTGGTCGCTATACCCGTCAATGCCTTTCATTTCTGTGGTAAGCTGGGGTTCCTGGAGTTTGGTTTCCTGCAGTGCAAAAATATCAGCGTCCAATTGTTTAAAGGAGGTAAAAAAGTCCTTTTTGACGGCTGCCCGCAACCCATTGACATTCCAGGAAATCAACTTTATTTTCTTTGCCACAACGAAACCTCTCCCCAATTGGGCCTTATCCTTCGACAAGCTTACGGATTCGGACGGATATCCGATTATCCTTAGTACTTTCCACCACCCCCAGAACAGAACGCAGACATTCCCGGATAATCGCGGTTTTGGGCCGGGATGAATCCAGCTGGGCTTGCATGGTTTTTAAATCGGCCATCAATTCGCCCAGGGTATCAAAATCCAGACCAAGTGAGCCGGTCTGGTTTTTCAGTTCCGAGACAACCTGACCAACTGTTTGCTGGCCACCCGAAGTTAGTACGGGGGCATCGCCCAATTCTGCGGATCCGGAATTGTCTGAAGCCATTGGTCCCAATAAATCCTTAACCCTCGCGGATCCATCGGCGCTGATCCCAATTCCGCCGGAAAGCGTACGGATCTCCGCCAGTTGCAGACCCATCAATTCCTGGGCCACGGTGGAAGCAGCCTCCCGGTCCATACCCAGCAACTCTCCGATATCATACATGGATACTTGAATCGCAATATCGCCTTTGGTCTGCTCGAAAAGTTGGATTAAGAATTGTTGGCTGAGGTCATCTATTTCGGTGCCGGTCATGGTGGCGGGTTATCCTTTCGGTTTGGTTTCTGACTTCTCGATGCTCGATATTCGATACTCGATGATGATCTGCATATACCGAACAGTCAGAATATCATCCAGTATCGAGCATCGAATATCGCGAAGCCGTGTCATCGAGAATCCAGCATCGAGTATCATTTATCCAATATCCAGAATTGGGTATAAAGCATCGTGATTCCAGTTAGCCTTCCACAATGGCTCTTATTGCCCCCCTGATATCCGGATATTGAAATGAAAACCCGTGATTTACCAGTTTATCAGGTATGGTGCGTTGACTGCCCAGAAATACATCGCCGAATTCACCCATGGCAAGGCGGATCATAAACGCAGGTGCCGGCATAAAAGACGGGCGGCTTAAGACCTCACCCAGCGTCTGAGCCAGTTCGCGATTGCGAACCGGATTGGGCGCACAAAAATTTAGAGGTCCGCTGACCTCCGGATGCTCAAGCACAAAAACCATGGCCGCCATAAGATCATCAAGGTGCAACCATGGAAACCACTGCTGACCGTCACCAAGGGGGCCACCGACAAACAGTTTAAAAGCAGGTATCAGTTTGGCCATGGCGCCGCCATTTTTCCCGAGAACAACCCCGAATCGCAGGACGGCAACCCGTGCTCCTTTGGCGCTTGCGCGCAGCGCCTCCTTTTCCCAATCCATCGAAAGGCCCGCCAGAAAATCACGGCCGGGCCTTTCATCTTCATTGAGAACATCGTCTCCCCGGCTACCATAATATCCAGCTCCGGAAGCACTGCACAGGGTAAGCGTTGTGCCGGAAGGCAGCGCTTCGACGACATTGCGGGTGGTCAATACGCGGCTGTTATAAATTTTCTTTTTATACTTTTCGGTCCAGCGCTTGAAAATTGTTGCCCCAGCCAAATTCACGACGGCATCAGCATCTGCAAGTTCTTTTTGCCACGGGCCTTTGCGGGTGGTGTCCGCCGCAACAAAATGATAGTTCTCACGATCAAACCGGTGCTGCGACTCAGATCTGCCAATGGCGATAACCTGATGTCCTCTAAGAAGCAAAAATTTTGTAAGATTCGAACCCACAAAGCCCGAACCTCCCGTGATGAGAATATTCATCGGTCATCTCCGTTTTTCCCCTACCGCCCCATCGTATGTAGCAACAGGTGATTTGTCAACATGTACCGCTGGGAGAGTAGCGAATCAGGGCAATAATAGCGAAATACTTAAAGGTATGGATGGAGGGGGACCGGCTTTACGCCAGGCAGAGAATAGTGGGACGATTCCAAATTAATATTCTGTGCAATGTTAAATTGGAGCTAACAGACTAGTTTAGGCATTCGGGGCAAATTCCGATAAACTCCAGCTTGTGCCCGATGATCTTAAAATCGGTTGCATCTTTTAAATCAGGGTTGACGGCAACATCGAAATTCGCCGGAGCATCAACCACCCGACCACAGTCAATGCAACGAATGTGATAATGGTTTTCGGCAATTCCATCGAAACGCTTCAAGGTGCAGCCAAGCTCGAGCTTCTGGATTTGGCCGCCTTTGGAAAGAATTTCAAGGTTGCGATATACCGTCCCAAGGCTGATGCGGGGAAGGCGTTTGCGGACCATCTCGTAGACTTCATCAGCACTGGGATGGGTCTCCACTTTACGCAATTCTTCCAGGATAACTTTGCGTTGACGTGTCATCCGCAGATTTAATTGCTTTTGCAAACCAGTCTATCCCTCCCCGATAATGGTAACTGAGCGTATGTGCGTATGCTGAAACGCGACCGAAATCCCAAATCCGAAATCGAATCCCTATCGATCATCCATCGGCTTAAATTCACACACGTCGGGACCGCAGTAGTCTCCGACGTACTCGGATTCCGGTCGATAAAGCATGGGTTTGGGTGCTGCACCGGCA
>Ga0316191_10003780_pt1 | contig 11235 bp, 10 predicted proteins | sample Eddworburr2cm_MG_FD_204928 | JGI IMG/M metagenome (GOLD analysis project Ga0316191, IMG submission 204928) | Coastal sediment microbial communities from Maine, United States - Eddy worm burrow 2 cm | ecosystem: Environmental > Aquatic > Marine > Coastal > Sediment | place: USA: Maine... | reverse complement strand
AGAAGAAAAACGCGTCGATAATCAAGAATGCCGCGCCCACTGAAATACCCGCATCCGCAACATTGAAAGATGGAAAGGCCCAGCTGCCGAACATCACCTGAATAAAGTCGGTGACGTGACCCAACACGATGCGGTCAATCAGGTTACCGATAGCACCACCAAGAACAAGCGCTAATCCTGCGGCCAATACAGTCTGGCCTTCGCTCCGAATTCGCCACAGCCAAACGGCAATCACGACACTGACAATCGATGACAGCGTAACAAAAAACCAGCGCTGCCAGCCGCCGGCGTCCGCAAGAAAACTCCATGCAGCGCCCGGATTTTTCTGGTGCGTGATATTGAGAAATGAATTCAGCGGCACCTTATCGTACAGGGGGACCCACTCAATGATGGCCCATTTCGTAAACTGGTCTGCAATAACGACGACTGTCGCGACCACCATCCACATTACGAATCGCGCACTTTTGGCGTTGACATCAGGTTTGCTCAAAATACTGTCCTATCACACCGCATCGGCGGCAAGAATTGATCGTGCATTTTCTGCGTCCTGGTTCATTTGCGCAACCAGATCTTCGACCGAATTGAATTTTTTTTCATCCCGGATACGCTCTATAAAATCGACATGAATGTATTCGCCGTAAATATCACGATCAAAATCAATGAGATAGACTTCAAGCAACGGCTTCGTAAGATCAAAGGTCGGTCGTGTACCGACACTCGCCACGCCATCAACGACCCCCTCCGCCAAACCCGTAATCTGTACGGCGAAAATTCCGGCGACGGCACTCTGGCGGCGACGAAGATCAACATTTGCGGTGGGCATACCCAGTGTACGGCCAATCTGCCGCCCTTTTATGATGCGACCCGACATGCGATAAGGGCGACCCAGTAGCTTGGTCGCGCGCGGTAAATCACCTATTGCTAATGATTCGCGAATCGCTGTACTGCTTACCCGGATATCTTCTCTAATAATACTTTCGACGCGATCAACATCAAATTGCAGCGCTTTTTGCACGCGCAACAAGTCCTCGATACTGCCCTCACGTTTACGTGCGAAATGAAAGTCGTCACCAATGACGATATGACGAGCGTTCATCCCATGCACGAGAATCTGACGAATGAATGCATCGGATCGAATATCCCGCATCGTAGAACCAAATCGCGGGCAGTAAAAAATATCAACACCATACTCCGCCAAAGACTCAAACTTTTCCCGAAAGCGCATAAGTCGTGCCGGTGGATTTGTTACCGAAAAAAACTCTTTCGGCGTCGGCTCGAAACTCATCACAATAGACGGTATGCCCGCCGACTTGGCTTTCGCCATAACCCTGTCGAGCAACTGTTGATGACCGAGATGCAGACCGTCAAAACTGCCAATGGTCATGACACTTCCATTACGCAAATCTCGATACGGAAGATCGACCAAATGTCTAACCAGTCTCACCTAGTTCGCCCGCAACCGGAATTGTGAGAATCGGGTACCTAACAGCAACAGCGCCAGGAAATAGGCCGCTACGCCGGCGCACACCATGGCAGCGAGCCAAACGACACGCGCGCTAAACGGTGCGGCCACCCACCACTCTAAAGGGCGCAGCAACTGAAATAACACGAGGTACATAGCCATACACGCGGCAGCACATCGGCCCAGCAGCACCAGCCAACCGCTCGAGTGTCGTAGAATTTGCTCCTTTCTCAGACCTCGATAAAGCAACAGCGCATTGACGACAGCTGCAAACGAGGTTGCGGCTGCCAGTCCGGCATGTGGACCTGCAAAACCGCTGCTGGACAGGTACCAGGCCAAACTGACGCTCAGGATCAGGTTGACTAACAGTGCGACCAAAGCGATACGCACAGGGGTCTTCGTATCCTCACGAGCGAAATATGCCGGCGCCAGTATTTTTACGAGCGAGAACCCTACCAGACCCACTGCATAGGCGCGCAACGACAACGCGGTCATACGCACTGCATGCTCGTCGAATAGGCCACCAAAAAATAGCGTCACGACCAGTGGCTCTGCCAAAACAAATAATCCGATCGCGGCGGGAACAGATATCAGCAAGGCGAGTTTTAGCGACCAGTCCAGCGTTTGCGAGAATGTTTTTTTGTCTTCGTTGGCCCAAAGCCTCGATAGATACGGCAGCGTGACCGTTCCGAGTGCGATACCGAAGATGCCGAGCGGAAATTCCATCAGTCGATCGGAAAAGTACAAATAGCTGATACTGCCAACCGGCAATAGCGATGCAATGATCCCACCCAGAAGCACGTTAATCTGTGCCGCTGAAGAGCCGAATATTGCCGGAACCATGAGTTTGAAGGAGCGCTTTACGCCGGCATGATGGGGTGCCCATTTCGGGCGCGGCAAGGCACGGATCCTGGCCAGAAACGGTAGCTGAAACAGTAACTGACAGAAGCCAGCGATAAATACTGCATAAGCCAATGCCATGATGGGTTGATCGAGTCTTGGCGACAGCCAAATAGCGGCGGCGATCAAAACGACATTCAGAATGACCGGTGTAAACGCGGGTACGCCAAATTTACCGTATGTATTCAGGATGCCACCGGCGAAAGCCGTCAGCGATACAAAGAACAAATACGGGAACGTGAAACGCAACATCAATGCGGCAAGATCAAGGTCTCCGCCATCGCCGACAAACCCCGGCGCGACGATCAGAACCAGAATCGGCGCCGCAATTACTCCAACCAAGGTAACAACGAACAGGATGACGCCGAATGTACCTGATATCGAATCTATGAATTCTCGCGCGTCTTCGTGCCCATGATTTTCACGGTATCTGGCCATCACCGGCACAAATCCGGCTGAAAACGCACCTTCGGCGAAGAAACGTCGCAGCATATTGGGGATGCGATTCGCGACCAGAAATGCGTCCATGAGAAGATTTGCACCGAAGTAACGCGCGAAAACCACGTCCCGGAGCAAGCCGAGAATCCGTGAAATCAGGGTCATACCCCCGACCACTGAGGTTTTTTGAACCAGTCCCGATCCGGTCGTTACATCGGCTGCTTTTGCGGAGCCATCGTGCGGGCTGTTAGATGTGCTGTTTTCGGTGCTCATAGCTGCGGGGAGTTTAGCCCAAAAAAGTCTTAAAATCAGTAGTTTAGCAAGCTACATATAGGTCCTAAGCAGACCTTGACGCTAGTTGTTGACAATACACCTCAGGGCACGAATAATACGCGGCTCTTTGAGAGCAGCACACGGAAAAACCAGTGGCAAACATTAAATCAGCAAGAAAGCGCGCACGCCAGGCGGAAAAGACTCGTCAGCAAAACATGGGTATGCGTTCGCTAATGCGCACCAAAATCAAGAATGTCGTTAATGCCTGTGATGCCGGTGATAAAGACGCTGCATCGACAGCTTACAAAGATGCCGTGCCGGTAATCGACAGCATGATCAACAAAGGCATAGTCACCAAGAACAAAGCTGCGCGCCACAAGAGCCGTTTGAACAAGCGCGTCAAGGCACTCGCCGTTTAACTAGCCTTACCAGCACTGCTGCCACGTCATTCCGGCGTTGGCGTCAACAACACCCTTCACACCGGTATTGGACAGCGAGAACGTTCCGCACTTGTCGCCTGTTTGAGCGCCTGTCGGCGCAGCATTCAACATATAGGTCGAGGCCGTGGCTGCTTGAATGGTCAGGTTGTAAGTTGCGTCGCCGCCATCAACCGGGCAAGAAACTGCATAAATCGCAGGCGTGCCAGTATTTGCGCCGCTGTCCGCAGCTCCAAGATATGAGCCGTTGACCGAATAATGTCGCTCCATAGCATTGCCCAAGCTCACTAATGCTCCCGAGCAGTCAGCACGACGCGTACTACTGATTTGCTCGAGATACGATGGATACGCTACCGCTGCGATGATGCCGATAATCGCAACGACGACCATTAGCTCGATCAAATTAAATCCGCGCTGGGTTTTCGAAATATTCAAAATATTGTTCGACATGTGATCTTTCGCCTTATCGCCGCTGTGGGCTTTTGTAGTTACTCGGCAGCAACCAGATTTCCGTAATCAGACGGCCGCTTCTTGCCATCTTGTATCCGATTTTTGCACCTAAACGAAGTTGCGAAGTCGGAGCACTGTATGACGTTGTGGAATGAACGATTAAGTTGTTCGCGAGCGAGTAAGGAATGTCGCTAATGATGATAACTTGCCGATCAAGTTGCACTGCATCCAGTATGCCAACGCGTTGAAATCCTTCCTTAGGATAATAACTCGGAAGATCCGCGGCCATTGCTGTGCTGGCAAACATGACTGCGACCACCAGGGTGTAAGTAAATTTCTTAAACATGCGACTTTCCTCGGATTTCCCTACTGAGTTAATTCTTCCCAAGACAGACGACCCGTTTTCGGTCCTCCGACGCGAATAATATCGGTAACTTCAATCGTACTGCCGCCCGTTGTCTGAGTCGTAGACGTATACCGCTTATTGGCGAGGTTCACCGGTGAGGTCGGAATACCGACGATCTCAACGCCAGCGGCTGCATTACCATTAATGGTGTCTTCTGAAGACAAAAGTGTGTCTCTATTCAGATCAAACGAAACTTCTGCTGGATATCCACCGCTATTCCATTTCGCGACCATGAGCCATCCTCTACCGCCCGATTCGCAAGGATTGGTATCTGGCGTCATCGTATTGAAGAAAACCAGGTCTCCGCGGATGACGGGATCGGTGACGATACGTTCTCCTGAATCGGGAAGTTCCATGAACCAGCCATTGGTGTACTCATAGTCGACCGAATTGTCCGTCAATGTACGTCCAATCGAACCATCGCTACTCGAACCCAGGCTGATCTCCTGCTCCACGAGGTCGGACTTATCCAGATCGCTGTCTCCAGCGTCCCAGACGCCGTACATCGATTGCACATTCGTATTTGTGATATCAGCCACGGTCAAATATTGACCCGTACCAAACAGCACCAGTGTATTTGGCGAATTTCTTGACGATGTCGGAATCTCACTGTTACGTACAATAACCGGAGTCGTTGTTATCTGTTGACCCGCGGGTGCGACAAATAAGGGTTCCGGCGTCTGTCCTGACGCATAGGCGATATCCCAGTTACCGCTGTTCGAGCCAGACAGGTCGAACGCCCACATATTGCCCCTGAGATCGCCGGCATAGACGCGATCGGCCATACCATCACCGTCAGTATCGATAACCGCTGGCGTTGAGAGCCCGTTTCGATCTGTTGTTGATCCAACGCCGGTCGAAATCTCAACATAGTCGCTACCAGCCGTCCATGTACCGTCCAGTCCTTCCTCCACAAACAGAATAAACAGCTTTGCCTCACCACTACCCAGATCGTTATATCCGTTTCCGACAACAACAGCCCAACGAATACTGTTTCCACTTCCCTGCAACGGGACGATCGAAGGGCGACTAAAAGAATGACCGAGGTCGGCATCATCAGTCGAGTCAAACTCCCACATGACAGTATCCGCAGGCTTTGTACCAACCTCCGAAAAAGCATCCGGGTCCGTCACGTCCAGCATGAACAATCCTCTGCCACCACCACGCAGCCCGCCAACCAATACGGTCTTCCAACTGCGAGAGCCGTTTCGCGTCGACTTAGCGTAAACGTCGGCAATCGACGCACGCAGGTCAACGCTATATCGATGTGCATACGATGGATCGGTCAAATAATGCAAACCATCCGCAACCGCGTCAGAGTACAAAGTACTGGGCACATAACCGAGAATTTCTGCGCCGTCTGTTCGGCGGAATCCGTGCAACATTCCGTCGTTACCACCAACGTAAACTACGCCGGTGCGACTGGATTGCGCAGTTCGGAACTCAGTATAGGTATTGCCAACGTCTCCAGGAAACGGAGCAACATCAGGCCAGTTTGATTCCGGCGCGCCGACGAAAACAGGACCGGAGTGCACAATGTCGGCAAGTCGCCCATTGCGCTCGCGAAGAGCTTTGCTTTCGAAGGTATCTGTTCCATCGTCGTAAAAACATTTTTCAAACGAGGAAAACTCACACGCGCGGTCGCCACGAAGGTGCCCATGCCGGGCCATACCCGTTGCGATGTTATCAAGAGTTCCGCTCGGGCTGGTACGAAAATCCCGCTTTTGCGAGTCGGTCAGCGTCGACCATTGAAACGCGATTCCGTCGTTGTCACCATACGTAAGAATAGTTCTCGAGTTTGTTTTAAGATTTCGGTTTTTAAGTTTAGTTCCTGCCGACCATTTCGGTGATGTAGAAACCGCACCCGTTCCCGCGTCAAGATCGAATGCAAGAAGATCACCGTTCCATTGTTCGCTGTTGAACAGCGCCAGATATACCTCTGAGTTGGTGCTCAAAGAACCGGTGTTAAAAGCAACCGACGCTGATGATCCTATTCGACTTTGAATAGAGCGCAGCGCTCCGCGCAAACTGCTGACGAGTTGCCCGGGGTCCTGGGCGCTATGAAATTCTCCACGGGAGTTCCAGGCGGCGTGTCGCAAGTCATCGATACGAGCCGGGTCTGTCACCGGCGCCGGCCAACTGAACGGGTCAATCTCGTTTGACGGCATCGCAGAAACGTTGCCCTGCACACCGAAAGCGACTCCGTAGGTCACCATGTGCTGTGCGGTATTCTCGTCAATCGCGCCCGGTGGTGGCAGCAGGTTATTATCAACGCCCGGACGAATATCGTCTTCGTAGTACTCCATCGCAATGTCGGCGAGGGTATCGCTGCTGTTGTCCCCGAACGGGCCTGTGACATCGCTATCCCACTTCGTGTCGTTATCACCGTCTGTGTTACCCAGGCCACTAAAACTTCCGTTGTAGTAACCGTCAGTCATCGTGATCGTGAAATTTTGTTGGCATTGGCCACCGGTCGATGAGGGTAGTGCCGGACAACTGCCAAAGAAATCGTTCGACTCACAGCTGAGGTATCGACCAGCATTGTCCAGCGCAGCGCGCAACGGAGTCGCGCTGCCAGGCCGAATATCGTAAAGAGAGTCGAGTAAGGTCTTTTTCGCGCCAGATCGAGGATCCGTGTTCATGGACGCGATCGGTGTATTGACTGACGCATTATTGTGCAACGTAGCCAAACCCATACGGGAGTTTCCCGCGCCGGCAATCACCTGGCCAAAAGAGCCCTTCGCGACATATTCGCGCTTACGATAGTACGAAAACCAATTCGCGAAGTTTCTAATCTCTTCGCTGTAGGTACAGTTTGGTGCGGCCGCACAGTCACGTCGATTTGGACCGCCGCTATAAAGTGCTGTTGCGGGCCGAATTTCGACCAACTCGTGAGCATCACTCTCATCAACGACGCCATCGGAATCGCTGTCTTTCCATAGGTTGTAACGTGCGGGGAAAAAGTCCTGCACTGTCACACTACCGAGACCACCGGAACAATAGTCTGTGCCGTATGTTGTACTCGCAGTTAGATTGATGGTCGCTCCACCGGAGTTTTGCGGGTCGAGTGGTGCCGCGACGGGATTCACATTCGTAAAGGGTGTGCCACCGGAATTTTCACCAGGCCACGGCACATAAGTAACGGTCGGATCGTAATAGACTCTGTTGTAGCTACTGTTCCATGCGCGCCAAACCCCTCCGTAGGGAGCGACAGCTCCGGCCGCCAGCAGGCTGGCCTCAGTTGGAACCACCCAAAACTCATTGTTATCGGACGATGGGTGGGTGTAATAGTAAGGACAGCCCAGGTTGATGATACCGCTGTCCTCGTCGGTCATGAGTCCCCAATCCATGCTCCAGGAATCATCAACCAAGAATAAAATGTTCGGCTCGACGGGATTCGTCAGGAACATTGGCGAGTCAGACAGCGTGCCGGGTGCAGCATTGAGCGTCACGGGGCCCAAGCACACAACGGTACTCACAAGACCTATCGCGGCGTATCTGAAAGAATTTGGTTTAATCAGCATGGTCTATCTCGCAGTGTCGATCAATTAAAAGATTCGGCCGTATTGTGTCCGCAGAATGACTTCCGCAGAGTCAGAACTCGCGCCCGTACCTCGAGCAGTAATTCTGAAAATAGTTACGTCGCCAGTTCCTTTGTTGTCGCCATAGCCGGACAGATTCAAAGAGCCTTCTGTACCGGTTACGGTTGTAAAGTGTTTTATGAAGTAGCGCGGATTTTCGTAAGATCCGAAGTCCGTTGCAGCCTCAACGTGATTGCTCGCATTGCTCCAGGTATCCGCACTGTAGTAGTCGGGCTCGATATCTGTTCGGCTAACCAGTCCCGCTCCGCCGTCGAAGTCTCCCAGGCTCACAATCCCCTCAATGAATACTTCAGCCTCGCGAACCGCAGACTCAGTGGATTGAAATGCAAGATTACGATCGCTGACATTGCCGGCCATCTTTTCTTCAAGCAGCGTATTTTGCATACCACCGACGGCTAGCATCGTGATGATCAGCAAGATGACGAGACTGACAATCAACACGGCACCGCGTTGGTGACTCGCGTTGGTCATTTGATTCTTCAGGGTGACGATTGCCATCTATAGCTCCAATACAGCTTATTTGTTAAAGACGGTTGCGAATGGTGACGGTGCTCATATACGTCTGACGAAGACGCTGATCGGGTGCTGTTCTTGACTCACCCAGAACCGAATATTGTTGGTTCACGCCGCCAGTTAGGTTGTCATCTTGAGACCGGGTAACCACAGCGAAGCGAATACTCACTACGTTATTCATATCCACGACCTGGTCCGCTGGCACGTAATAGTTCGCAACACCGACACTGGCCGTGTCCTCGCCATACAAAATTTGAAAATCCTCAATGCCATCGAGGTATTCATCGCCGTTGCGAAACAGTGCGGGTTCGCCTTCCGATCCCGGTGCGATGGAGTACCTGATTTCCTGCACATTGAAAACACTGGCATCGGCGCCGTAAATCTTGGACAGACAGTGCGCATTCGATCCCGGACAACCCGGATTTGTAGAATTGTAATTACCGGGCTCAGTCACACTACCCGTATTGTGTACAAGGACGCCCGAACTCTGCGGATTCGCGTTGGAAACCTGAAAAATGTCTGCGTTTGTGCAATCGCTAATAAAAATGATGTCGCCTTGCTCAAGGTCATTGCCAGCTGGGACTTTTATGTTTGCTGACGCTTGCGGTCCATAGGGAGGCTGTACGCTTAGACCCGAGCTAAAACCTCCGCGCAAGAATAAGGTGTCAGCGGCACCGCTCGCACCTTCAAGGCCGCCAACTCCACCAGCACCAAAGTCGATATAACCGGTGCCCGCAGAATTCAAATTATTTACGACGTTCATTAGGTCGGAAGCGCATCCCCAGAAGTCGGCCATGCGAATATCACGCGAAATCACTTCAAGCGCCATTCGACCGCTTTCTTGCATCCTTGCCGTTGCTTCGTGAACACGGTGTGTCTGTCTCGACGATGAAAATATCTGCAGAATTCCACCCACAAGTACCAAGCCGATCAGCATCGCGATCAAGAGCTCAACCAGGGCAAAGCCCGATTGCTTTCGTGTAGTAACTTTTCGATTCAATGTATTCATCATCAAAGTTGGAAATTAATCGACAGTCGTTCTGTGTTCGCGGCCGTCACACTCACAACACCATCGCGATTGTCGTCCCACCAGACCTTTATCGAGAAATTCGTGCCGTTGCCGTCGCATTGCGGATCGCCGACACCGCTACCGTCATAGGGCGTGCTGTCGATACAGACAAAACCCGTTCCCAAAGGCAGATTTGCGTCAAGTGCAGCCGCCCACTCCGACAGATCGTTTTGAGCAAGCTGTTGGGATGAGCATCCGGTTATGGTTCCGCAGGTCGCACTCACCGACGCTGACGCCGGATCATAAAAGCCGCCATTGGCTGCGGCCACATTGGTTCGCATACGATCTGCAAGATCATAAGCAAGCGCTGTGGCTTGTGAGCGCATGTACGCGGATTGGTTGTTCTTTAGCGATACCGCCTGCAGACCCGCGACACCAACGAGTCCGATCGACAGAATAAGGGCCGAGATCAGGACCTCGATTAGACTGAATCCGGCTTGCCGTCTGCCCAGCGTTATCGCGCTTTTCTGAATACGAGGGACGCTCATTAGCCGCATCCCTGCCGTGAGACGCTTGTGCGACCGACATTGTTGACTCGTATTCGGCGACCGGTCTCTCCGCTGCGATTATCGCAAAGCATCAGGTCATCGCCCGGCGAAACGCCGAAGCCACGAGCATCGAAGGAAAACAACGTCGCAGCTGATGCGGAAAACGAGTTGGCATCATTGATGGGCGCTTGAACGTAAATAATTTCGTTCGCACTGGTTGCACCGTCTCGGTTTTTGTCGACCCAAACGATCCAACCTACCGACCAATCGGTATCTGCAGAACACGTTGGCACTGCCGCGTTGTAATTTGCGCTCGGACAAACCATCGCATTTCGCTGGAATCGCACGGCGGTACTGCGAGCTAGATTGATTGAAGCAACAAACTGATTCGAATCTCGAATCATGCGGTTATCCATGATCGCGCCGCGAAAGCTGGGAACACCTACCGATACAAGTATCGATGCAACCGCGAGAGTCACGAGTAATTCCAGTAATGTAAAACCTTTCGCCTGCTTCATTTCCTGTCCCTTAGGTCACGCAAATCGACTCTGGCCGGTGCGTTAGTTAAGGGAATAATGCGAAAATAGCAGCGAATTTCATGTGACGACCGTCAAGGAAAACGGCTTAGGTATGCGATATTCCGACTAGTGGTCGGTTTGAAGCGACCAGCGGTACAGTCTTTTTCTTTACACGCTCGAAGAACCGGGCCTGCTTACACTTATGTCAATCCAGAGCTTCGGCCTTGAGCTCGGCGATACGCTCGAGTTCTTGCATGATTGCGTGTGCCAGCTCGTCTGTGCCGGCGCCAGTGGCGGCACTAACTTCGAAGACTGGTCCTGTCCATTGCAATTGCTCCAAGAGCATCTCTTTGGCGACTTTCTGGTCTTCTTCTGACAGCAAATCGATCTTGTTGATTACCAGCCAACGCGGCTTATTCGCCAAGTCGTCAGAGAATTTGGCAAGTTCACCAGCGATTGCCCGCACTTCGTCTGCGGGTTCAATATTCGGATCAATCGGTGCAATATCAACAAGATGCAATAACAATCCAGTACGCTGCAAATGCTTCAGGAACTGAATTCCAAGACCCGCACCCTCTGATGCGCCTTCGATGAGCCCCGGAATATCCGCCATCACGAAGCTCTGCAAGCGGCCGACCCGGACCACGCCGAGATTGGGGTGCAATGTCGTGAACGGATA
>Ga0316191_10003777_pt1 | contig 11242 bp, 11 predicted proteins | sample Eddworburr2cm_MG_FD_204928 | JGI IMG/M metagenome (GOLD analysis project Ga0316191, IMG submission 204928) | Coastal sediment microbial communities from Maine, United States - Eddy worm burrow 2 cm | ecosystem: Environmental > Aquatic > Marine > Coastal > Sediment | place: USA: Maine... | reverse complement strand
AGGTAATCCTGATGCTCCAACAGCTCTCCCATGCTGTCGTGCAATTGCCAGGCGATCTGAACACATCGGGGCCAGTTGTCGGTATCGGTGATTGGCGCGTTCCAATTCTTGGGCAATCCCGTAGTTTCAGTGTCGAAGATCAAATACATGAGGTCCTGTTTTCGGAAAGAATATTGAAGGTTAAAAATAGAGATTTCATCGAATTGCCCCAGTCTTGCGGGTCAATTTTTATCAACAACCATTTAGTGAATCCTCCATGTCTCAAAATTCAAAAATTATGATTACTTTTGCGGCCTACTTCGAGAAAGTAGATTAATATTAATAATCTAGGTCGAGTACCTTAAAAATTAAAGAGATGCCAGTAAAAATCAGATTACAACGACATGGTAAAAAAGGCAAGCCGTTCTATTGGGTGGTAGCCGCAGACGCAAGATCCAAGCGAGACGGAAGATCTTTGGAGAAATTGGGAACCTACAACCCGAACGTCAACCCGGCGAGCATTGAGCTCGACATCGACGCTGCAGTGAAGTGGTTGCAAAATGGAGCCCAGCCTACCGACACGGCACGTGCCATCCTTTCATACAAAGGAGCCTTGTTGAAAAATCATCTCCTCGGAGGTGTTAAAAAAGGCGCCCTGACGGAGGAGCAGGCTGAAGCGAAGTTCCAGGCTTGGTTGGATGAGAAGAATTCAAAGATCGAAGCCAAGGCAAATTCAATTGCGAAATCAAAAGAAGAGGAAATTGCGAAACAGCTGGAAGCTGAAAAAGAAATCAGTGAGAAGCGCCAGGCTGCAGCAGATGAAGCTGAAAATGAGGCAATTCGCGCTGAAGCGGATGCCAAAGCGGCTGCAGAGGCAGAAGCCAAGGCAGAAGAACCTGTCGAAGACGATACTCCTCAAACCATAGATGAAGCGGCTGAAGAAGCCAAGAAAGAGGAAAAATAATTCTTGCGAATTCACACAATTAGAAAACCTGATATCTTCATATCAGGTTTTTTCATTTTATATTTGAAGCATCAGCAGCCATTTTGAGGCATTATCTACAGCGCCATGAAAAAATCGGAATGTTTCTATCTCGGCAGGGTAACCAAAAAGTACAGCTTTAAGGGAGAGGTGATCATCAAACTCGATACGGATGAGCCGGAGATCTACGAGAATCTGGAGGCCGTGTTTTTAGAGATGGGCAAGGATCTGCTTCCGTTTTTCATCGAAAAGAGCTCCTTTCAGAGAGGCAGCGAGCTTCGCGTCCGGTTTGAGGATGTGAAAACGGAGCAGGATGCAGATGCCATTTTGAAAAAAGAGGTCTATCTCCCACTTGAGCTTCTGCCGAAGCTGAGCGGTGAAAAATTCTATTTTCACGAAGTCATCGGGTTTTCGCTGGTGGATGTGAACCACGGAACGATCGGAACCATCGAGTCGATAAACGACAGTACCGCTCAGGCCCTGTTCATTGTCTCTGACGGAAAAGATGAGATATTGGTTCCGATGGTGGATGATTTTGTAAAAAAGATAGACAGAAAAAGGCACGAGGTACTCGTGGAAACTCCCGACGGACTCATCGAAATGAACAAATAGAAAGAATCCATTCCAATGCCTGAATCCCCGTTTCGCTTCAAACAATTCAATGTAGCCCAGAGCAAGAGTGCCATGAAAGTGGGAACAGACGGCGTTCTGCTGGGTGCCTGGGTTCGGATTCCGGACGGGGTCGATTCGGTACTTGATATCGGTACCGGCACGGGGCTGATCGCCCTGCAAATCGCTCAGCGATGTGACAGTGAGATTATTGATGCCCTTGAAATCGAATCCGGGGCCTTTGAGCAAGCCGTGGAAAATTTCGAGAATAGCCCCTGGTCGGATCGCCTTTTCTGCTATCACGCATCCCTTCAGGAATTTGAAATGGAAATGGATGAACGGTATGACCTGATCGTCTGCAATCCCCCGTTTTTCAACAATAGCTTTCCAGCGGATGGCAAAGGACGCAACCTGGCCAGACAGAAGGAGCAACTCGATTTTGAGACTTTGCTCAAATGCACATCACGACTATTGAACCCGGATGGTACCTGCGCTTTCATTATTCCCGTGGATCAGGAAGAGATATTCACTGCAGCGGGTAAAAAAAACAACCTTTATCCGAACCGCATAACCCGTGTCAAGGGGAGTCCGTCAAGTCCGGTCAAAAGAAGTCTCATACAAATGCAACGGGAAGAAGTCGGCCCCGATCTCTCCGAACTTATCGTTGAAACGTCCAGGCACGTCTACACCCGGGAGTACAAAAATCTGGTGAAAGACTTCTATCTTAAAATGTGAGTCTCAGGCTCCCAAATTATAAGGGTTGTAGCCCAGGTATTCCACTTCTTTTTCTACAAAACGGACCCCGTGTTTTTCGAGTTCCGCAAGAACATCCTGGTACATCTCTTTCTTCAAAGGCAACTGAACGCCCGGAGTGTGCACACGACCATTGAGGATCTGCAAACAGGCCATGGCAACCGGCAGTCCAACGGTCTTCGCCATGGCAGTGTAAGTCTGGTCCTCGCCGACAACAACCATGCTCGATTCAATCTGTCTCTTCCTGCCCTCCTTTTCAAAGCCAAACTTGTGATACATGACGATCATATCCTTGTCATCCTTCTTGAGCGCCCAGCTGTCCATGAGAATCTTTTGAAGAATTTGCGCAGGGGTCGCATCTTTGAGACCGACTTTTTTCTTGTCATTGAACAGATCCAGTTCGAGAAGCTTTTCCCAGATCACGTCATCCTGATCGATCTTCAGGTAATGACGAAGCTTGAGCTCCACGGAATCATGGGGCTTATAGGTCAGAAAGGAATTGGTGAAATCCCTGTAGGTCATGTCTTCGGAACCTTGCATGACATAACTGTCATCGGTCATTCCCAATTGCACGAATATGTTCCAGGCTCGTGAAAATCCTACCCTCCGGATGGTTCCCCTGAAGAGGGTCAATGCGTCTTCGAGGCCATAAACCTCTCTGTAGTTCAGGGAATCCCTGTTGGCATAGGCCTCGAATTTGCCGTATCCCTCGATGGACAAAAACTCGGTCCTTCTGAAAAGCTTGTGGTATGGGATGTACTTGTACTTGCCTTCCTGGATGAACTTTGCAATCCCTCCCTGACCGGCTACCACAACATTTCTAGGATTCCATGTGAACTTGTAATTCCACAAATTATCATCGCTTTCCGGGGCAATGAGTCCTCCTGTAAATGATTCAAACAGGAGCATTCGGGCTCCGCTTCCCTTGATCCTGTCGATGACCTGCATCGCACTCATGTGATCGATCCCCGGGTCGAGACCCACCTCGTTCATAAAGACCAGGCCCTTCTCTTTCACTTCGGGATCGAGCTCCTTCAGCTCTTTGGACACATAAGATGCCGTCACCAGGTTCTTTCCAAACTCGATGCAATCCCTGGCGATCTCAAGATGAAATCGTGCCGGAAGCATGGAAATGACGATATCCGATTCGGAAACAGCTTTCTTTCTCGAATCCACATCGAAGATGTCCAGTTCAATCACCTTGCCATTCGGGTGCCCTCCAACAAGCTTTGAGGCATTTTCGGTGTTGATGTCAGCGATGATCACCTCGAGCTGTTCATCGCCTGATTTCTCCAACAGATACCTGACCAGGGCGGAGGATGATCTACCCGCCCCTACAATCAAAATTCTTCTCATAGAAATGTGTGTACAGTTGCTCAAATTTAATCAAACGCCACTATAAACCTCTCGCATAAATCAAAATCTTATCTTTGTTTATGAACTCAAATTTCAATCCCTTGAAAAACCTCATTTTCGCATCTGTATTCGGGCTTGTTGCCGTCGCCATGGGCGCCTTCGGGGCTCACGCACTTAAAGATATCCTGGAACCCGAGGCACTCCAAAGTTACGAGACAGGCGTGAGATACATGATGGTTCACGCCCTGGTTCTGCTTTTTCTCAACAATTCATCTGCCCTGGAACAGAAGACCAAAAACACGCTGAGCTATTTGTTCATATCCGGCATTATTTTATTCTCAGGTTCGATTTTCGCCATCCAACTCAAACTCGTTGGGGCGTCATCCATCTGGTTCATCACTCCCCTGGGTGGTCTACTTCTGATATCGGGCTGGTTTGGAATGATTCTGGCTTTTTTCAGAAAATCCCGGTCGAATTAGCTGTATAAAATTTTGTGCCGGAGTTTTGTCATGGCTCTAAAATTAATTACTTTTAGGTGCCCTCGCGGAGGATCTTTTCTAACGAAATCGTATTCGTAAAAAGGCTGCTAACACTGACATATATCATAAAACCTAGGAAGGTTTAATCCGTAAATTTGTTAGTGAAATCAAAAACAATTAACACTTAAATTTTTGACTTATGGAAGTTCTAACAAAATCAGTTATCAATTCGCTGGAAGAATTGGGAATCAAAAACCCGAAGGAAATCATATACAATCCATCCTATGATGAATTGTTCAAATTTGAACTCTCTCCGGAATTGGAAGGGTATGAAAAAGGATACGAGACTGAATTGGGAGCTGTAAATGTGATGACAGGAAAATTCACCGGGCGTTCCCCAAAGGACAAATACATCGTCAAAGACGACGTGACCAGAGATACCATCTGGTGGACTTCCGAAAAAGCCAAAAATGACAACAAGCCGATCACACAAGAAGTATGGAATGATCTCAAGGAACTCGTCCTGGAGGAGCTTTCAGGCAAGAAACTGTACGTAGTTGACACGTTTTGCGGCGCTAACGAAGATACCCGCTTGAAAGTGCGTTTCGTGGTTGAGGTACCCTGGCAAGCTCATTTCGTAAAAAATATGTTTATCCGACCTACGGCTGAAGAGCTTGAAACGTATGGAGATCCTGATTTTGTTGTGCTAAATGGCTCTGAAACAGTCAATGACAAGTGGAAAGAACACGGTTTGAACTCCGAGGTGTTCACTGTTTTCAACCTTACAGAAAAAATGCAGGTCATCGGTGGAACCTGGTATGGAGGTGAGATGAAAAAGGGAATGTTCGCCATGATGAACTACTACCTGCCCAAAAGAGGAATAGCTTCGATGCACTGTTCTGCCAACGTTGGTGAAGAAGGTGACACGGCGATTTTCTTCGGACTCTCGGGCACGGGTAAAACCACACTTTCAACAGATCCAGCAAGAAAACTTATCGGAGACGATGAGCACGGCTGGGACGATGAAGGTATTTTCAACTTTGAAGGGGGATGCTATGCCAAGACGATCGATCTTGACCATGAGGCTGAACCGGACATTTATGACGCGATCAAACGAGATGCACTTCTTGAGAATGTGACTGTGGATGAAAACGGAAAAATTGACTTCACAGACGGTTCCGTAACTCAGAACACCAGGGTTTCCTATCCGATCTACCACATTGAGAATATCGTGAAGCCGGTTTCAAAGGCAGGACATGCCAACAAAGTGATCTTCCTTACAGCTGATGCATTTGGAGTGATGCCTCCAGTTGCGAAACTGACTCCTGAACAAACCAAGTACCACTTCCTTTCCGGATTTACCGCGAAGCTCGCTGGCACTGAGAGAGGTGTGAACGAACCAACTCCAACATTCTCAGCTTGTTTCGGTGAAGCATTTCTGACCCTGCACCCAACCAAGTACGGTGAGGAGCTCGTCAAGAAAATGGAGGAGCACGGTGCAACGGCCTACCTTGTAAACACGGGATGGAACGGTACAGGAAAACGAATCTCAATTCAGGATACGAGAGGTATCATCCACAGAATTCTCGACGGATCAATTGACCGTGCTGAAACCAAGGTGATCCCGATTTTCAATCTTGAAGTGCCAACTTCACTGAAAGAAGTTCACGATGAGATTCTCGACCCAAGAGATACATATGAAGACAGAGAGGAATGGAACCGCAGAGCCAACAAGCTCGCAGGTCTGTTCATCAAAAACTTCGAGAAATACACTGACAATGAAGAAGGAAAAGCTTTAGTTGCTGCCGGACCTCAGTTGGATTAATTATTTGCTTTAATTGTTTAAGTGCGCATTCATGCCGAATGCGCACTTTTTTTTGCTCAAAATTCGAGTTTAAGCTGAATATCCATCACTTTGTGCTCTGAATTCCGATCATTGTCCAGATTGGAAACAGATATGCCCAGCAGGCGAACCGACTCCCTCACCTTCTCCTGATAGAGAAGAGCCTTAACTGTTTTGAGCAATATGTCCTTGTCTTTGACAAACTCATCAAGAGTTCTGCTGCGTGTCTGTTGGGTAAAATCACTGTATTTGATCTTCAAGGTTATCGTTCTTCCGGATACTTTGGAACGCTTCAATCTGCTTTCAAGTTCTTCAGCGATCGATTCGAGGCGCTGCATCATAAAAACTTCGGAAGTCAGATTTTTCGAAAAAGTGTGCTCGGCGGCGACTGACTTTTGTATCCTGTTTGGCTTGACCTCACTCCTTTTTAGTCCTCGAACCATCTTGTAGTAATTTTCCCCGGAACTCTTGAAGTGCTCCTTGAGGAATTCCAGTGATTTCCTTTTCAGGTCGAGCCCATTGAAGATCCCGAGCCGATACATCTTCGAGGCCGTGACTTTGCCAATGCCGAAGAATTTTTCAATGGGCAGTTGCTCCAAAAAATCCAGCACTTCCTCGGGAGGGATTGTCTTCTGACCATTGGGTTTGTTGATGTCCGATGCGATCTTTGCCACGAGCTTGCTGTTCGAAATCCCCGCAGAGGCGGTTAATTTTAGCTCTTCAAAGATTCTTTCCCTGATTTCCCTGGCGATCAGGGTGGCTGAGGGATGGTTCTTCTTGTTGGAGGTCACATCCAGATAGGCCTCGTCGAGGGACAGGGGCTCCACCAGGTCGGTGTATTCAAAAAAAATCGCACGGATCTTATGGGATACCTCCTTGTAACGCGCGAACCTGGGTTTGATAAAAATCAGATCCGGACAAAACCTGCGCGCCTGAACCCCACTCATGGCGGATCGCACCCCAAATTTTCGCGCCTCATAACTTGCTGCAGCGACCACCCCTCGTTCCCCTCCACCGCCAACCGCTATGGGTTTGCCCCTGAGGTTGGGGTCGTCGAGTTGCTCCACCGAAGCGTAGAACGCATCCATATCCACGTGAATGATCTTTAGCGTGCTCAGAGGCTCTTTCCCAACTAAGGAGGACTTCAAATTCATAGGACAGTATTCGGGCTTGAAATCACAAAAATAAACTACTTTTGCTGCATGTCAAGAAAGAAGAAATCACACCTGTTTGAAAATATAGAGGTCATTGACGCCGGGGCACGTGGAAAGTCCATTGCGAAGTCACCGGATGGGCGCGTGATCTTCCTTGACAATGCCATTCCCGGAGACATCGTTGACGTTCAAACCGGAAGGAAACGAAAATCCTATTTTGAAGGGCGAGCCATCAAGTTCCACAAACACTCCGACAAACGCACGGAGCCGGTCTGTGAACATTTCGGAACCTGCGGGGGATGCAAATGGCAGCACATGAAATACGAGGATCAGCTCTACTACAAAGAAAAGGAGGTCACCAATAACCTGATCCGAATCGGTCACCTGGAGATACAAGAAATACTTCCGATCGCCGGAAGCGAGAAAATCTACTGGTATCGAAACAAAATGGAATTCTCGTTCTCCAATTCCCGTTGGCTTACACAGGACGAGTTGAACAGCGATGCGACCATCCCGAACAGAGATGCCTGCGGCTTCCATATCCCAGGCATGTGGGACAAGATTCTCGATATAGAAAAATGTCATTTGCAAGGGGATCCCTCCAATGCCATCAGAAACAAAGTCAAGCGTTTCGCCCTCGAAAAGGACCTGAGTTTTTTCAGTCCCCGCGAAGGTAAAGGTCTGCTTAGAAACCTGATGATCCGGACGAGTTCAACCGGTGAGATCATGGTTGTGGTCCAGTTTTTTGACGATCGGCCTGTGGAGAGAACGGAACTGCTCCAATATCTAGCCGATCAATTCCCGGAAATCACCTCATTGCAATTCATTGTCAATCAAAAAGGCAACGATTCGATCTACGATCAGGAGGTCGTGCTCTTTCGTGGACGGGACCATATTTTCGAGGAAATGGAAGGTTTGCGATTCAAGATCAACGCAAAATCCTTTTATCAAACCAACTCGGATCAGGCCTATGTACTTTATAAAATTGCGCGTGAATTTGCTGATTTGACGGGTGAAGAGGTTATCTACGACCTCTACACAGGAACAGGCACCATAGCTCAGTTCGTATCGAAAAAAGCCAGGAAGGTAATCGGCATAGAAGCCGTTCCGGAGGCCATCGAAGATGCACGGGAAAATGCCCGAATCAATGAAATAGACAATGTGGAGTTCTTTGCCGGGGACATGGCCGGGGTCTTTACAGATGATTTCATTGAACAACACGGCAAACCTGACGTGATTGTCACAGATCCACCAAGAGATGGCATGCACAAAAAGGTCGTCGCCCAGATTGCAGCGATCCGGCCAAAAAAAATTGTTTACATCAGTTGCAATTCAGCCACGCAGGCCCGAGATTTGTCTTTATTGAAAGATCACTACGAGGTGGTGAAGAGTCAGGCTGTGGACATGTTCCCTCAAACCCATCACGTTGAAAATGTGGTCCTGCTAATAAGAAAAGAAGACGAATGAAACCCTGGATGCGACCCGTATTTTTAATGCTGGCAGTCTTGTTTTCACTATCCTGCGAGCGCGATGACATTTGCATCGACGAGATAACCCCGAAACTGATCATCCGTTTTTACGACTTTGAAAATCCCGAATTGTTCAAAGATGTGGCGAACCTCAAGGTGAACATTGAGGGCACTGATGGAGATTACATCAATGAGACCATTACTACCCTGACCGATTCAATTGCGCTGCCGATCAATGTGGTCGTGAACGAAACACGATATACTCTAACCCTGCAGGAAAATGACATTCTGCAACAAGAAGAGAATGCCGACATCCTGGAAATTACCTACACGCAAGAGGACATTTGGGTATCGAGACCCTGTGGTTACAAGGCGGTTTTCAATGGAGTTGAATCACGTCTTGAGAAAGATGAAGACAACTGGATCGATGAAATCGTACCCCTAAGCGATCCGCTGGATATAACCAACGAAAACTCTGCCCATGTCAAGATTTACCATTAGCCTTCTGTTTCTGCTCATTTGCGTTTCAGGTTTCGCGCAGCGTTTGGGTAAGGAAAAGGACACCACGCAGTACAAGGATCGTTACGGTATAAGGGTCGGCTTGGATATCGTCCGACCCATTTATTCCTTTATTGATGAAAATGACAAAGGTTTTGAGATCGTGGGCGATTATCGACTCACCAAAAGGTTCTATTTGGCAGCCGAATTGGGATATCGGGACCACACACGACAGGAAGACTTCTATAACTTCACCACAAAGGGACAGTATATCAAGGCGGGAGTGGACTACAACGCATACAAGAACTGGAAGGGAATGGAGAATATGATCATCACTGGAATTCGCTATGGCTTCAGCACTTTCAATACCACCTTGAACGAGTACACAATCAACTCGGATCCGTTCCTTCCTGAGAGAACGGAGAGCGAACCCATCGATTACGACAACCTCAATGCCAGCTGGGCCGAGCTTGTTCTGGGCATCAAAGTCGAGGTGCTGCACAACATTTTTCTCGGGTTTTCTTTCCGGGGCAACGTGAAGATCACAAGCACGGAACCGGAGAACTTCAAGAATCTATACATTCCCGGATTTGAAAGGGTTTATGTCAATGATTACGGTTTCAGTTTTAACTATACCATTTCCTATCTGATTCCTTTTTATAGAAAATGAGGCGATCATGAGCATGCGTATCATATCTTTCTTCAGCTTCGGGATCCTTCTGATCCTGATAGGAGCTGTGGGATCCTTCTTTGACTGGTCCCAGTCAACGCTGTTTATAGGGCTGGGCCTTACCATGGAATCTTTGGCCCTCATCCTTTTCGCCTGGAACAAGATCAAGAATCGATAGGCAGAATAGCAGCGTATTTTTATCTATATTTGGTCTGAAAGCTTTATGCCTGCAAGAAATGGCTAAAAAAAAATTAAACAGTTTGTCCGACCTCGGCGGATTCGTTTATTCCACAAACGACGAGGAAGACTTTTCAAAATTCGAGAACCCGGAAGGCGAAAGCCTGTCTCCTGCGAATCAAAACCTGGAGGCCCACTTCTCGAACAAGGGACGGGGTGGGAAAACCGTAACGGTCATCAAAGGATTCATCGGTTCGGATGAGGAACGCAAAGCGCTCGCCAAATTGTTGAAGACCAAATGCAGCGTAGGAGGAAGTGTCAAGGACGGAGATATTGTCATCCAGGGAAAATTCAGGGACAAAATCATCGAAATTCTGAAATCAGAGGGATATTCGGTCAAAAGAGTCGGGGGCTGAAAACCCGAAGCACAAAAATGCACATGGAACATATTGGCTCTTCAGAACTCATTCTCAATCCGGATGGCAGCGTCTATCACATCAATCTCAAACCTGAGCACGTCAGCCCCAACGTGATTTTTGTAGGGGATCCGGCCCGAGTCGATCGGATCTCCAAACATTTCCAGAAAATTGAATTCTCAACCCAAAAGCGAGAGTTCAGAACGGTTGTCGGACAGTTGAAAGGTCATCGCTTCACAGTAATTTCAACGGGAATCGGGCCCGACAATATTGACATTGTCATCAACGAGTTGGACGCCCTGGTGAACATCGACCTGAAAAAAAGGATCAAAAAAGAGAAACACACGAGCCTGAACCTGGTTCGAATTGGCACATCAGGCTCCCTGCAGCGAGATATACCGGTCGATTCCATGGTACTGGGTAAATACGGTCTCGGCTTCGAGGGCCTCCTCCATTTTTACAAGGCCGACCATATCTTCGAGAAAGAACTCCAGGAAGCCTTTGTCAAACACACAAATTACCCCAAAAACAGGTCACTTCCCTATTTCGTGAAGAACGACAATAAACTCGAATCAAGGCTGTTGTCACAAGATGTTTTTACCGGAATTACAGCCACTGCAGGTGGTTTTTACGGGCCCCAGGGACGTGTTCTGCGCCTGGAGCTCGACCGGGCCGACATGAATCAAAAAATAGAGAGCTTTCGTTTCAATGACTTGAGAATAAGTAACCTTGAAATGGAGACATCCGCCATCTACGGCCTGTCCAAACTCCTGGGACACAAAGCGGTGTCGATGAATGCCATTATCGCAAACCGGGCTGACCTGACCTTCAGCCAGGACCCGTATCGAGCCGTGGAC
>Ga0316191_10003776_pt1 | contig 11242 bp, 10 predicted proteins | sample Eddworburr2cm_MG_FD_204928 | JGI IMG/M metagenome (GOLD analysis project Ga0316191, IMG submission 204928) | Coastal sediment microbial communities from Maine, United States - Eddy worm burrow 2 cm | ecosystem: Environmental > Aquatic > Marine > Coastal > Sediment | place: USA: Maine... | reverse complement strand
AAGACTGATTCGAATACAATTTTCGATTCTTTTGAAGCGAAATTGCCCTTTCCCACCTTCCTGCTTCGCAATCGCGCACCTTTATTACTATAAGGTCTATTTTTTTTAGACCAGTCTTTATTGCAAACAGGGCATCCCATTCCCTGAATCCTGCTTTTGATCGTGGCTTGCCACTCATGGCTCTGACTACAAATCCACCAAACCGGTTTGGGATGGATAATATTAACTTTTCTAGGCGTTAAGTCCCCATTCAAGGTTGGATGCCATTCTTTCAGCAACTCCGGTTCTGATTCATATAAACGGTTATGTTCGCTCGATCTTTTCATATCGCGGAATTAGAATCCGGATTTCTAAGAGGTTACAAGTGGGTGAGGCAACCGCCTTTAAAATAACTCAACAATACCAAAGGGGTTTCGATCATTAAAAAGTGTTAATGATTCGACAAGTTAAGAGAGGATCTCAGTCACTGCATTCATAAATTAATAAATAAAAATAAAAAGTCAAGTGGCTAAATTCATATTTGAGAGACCACGTGGACAGATCACAACATTCCAATTGGTGCAAAGCCCTCTAACTTGAAATCAACTATTATCTAATCTATTAACGATCAATTATCTTCTTCGGAGCGCCCAATCTTTTTTCGCCGGCGTTTGGTTTCACCACGATGACGTTTGGCCGCCAAACGGCGTTGTCTGGAAGCCACCGACGGTTTGGTCGGGCGACGGTGTTTGGGCTTCTGCATCGCTCCGCGAATCAGCAAAACCAGCCGATTTAAAGCGTCCTGACGGTTTTGCTCCTGGGATCGGAAGCGGTTGGCCTTGATGATTAAGACACCTTCTGTCGTCATTCGGTGACCGGCAATTTTTTTTAGCCGTTCATAATTTGCATCATTTATTGCCGAAGATCCTGCAGCATCAAAACGGAGTTGGACCGCACTGGACACCTTATTGACGTTTTGTCCGCCCGGGCCGGATGCCCTGATGAATTCCAAGTGAATTTCACTTTCATTTAAAGCGATTGTATCGGTAATTTGGATCATATTTTATACCACCCATTTCGCAAAGCCGGGATCAGCACACGGGATTTCCGATTTATGCGGTTAGCAAGGTGGACATGTTCTGTAGGATGCATATATTGTTTGCAAACTAAGATGGATAGCCCCATAAAAAAAGAAACGTAACCAGCTTATGAGCAAGTTTAAATATCGACTTTCATTCTAGGAGGTCGATTATAATATAAAAATTACGGCTGAAACAACTAATTAATTACTGAAAGGAGTCTGTGCATGGAACTTGAAGGAAAAAAAGTGGTCATACCGGTTGAGGAAATGTTTAATACACATGAATTCTGGTACCCCTACTATCGGCTAAAAGAGGCCGGATGCGAGGTTGTTGTAATGGGTTCCGGGAGTGCGGAAACCTATGCCGGCAAACCGGGTACCGAGGTTACAGTGGATGTAAATGCAGATCAGGTGTCGGCTTCAGAGTTTGACGGCATTGTAATCCCCGGGGGATACGCACCGGATATAATGCGTCGCTACCCGAAAATGGTACAACTCGTGAGAGATTTGCATGAAGCTGGTAAAGTTGTCGCAGCAATTTGTCACGCCGGTTGGATGTTGGCTTCGGCCGACATACTTCAGCGTAAGTCCGTCACTTCAGTTTCCGCCATCAAAGATGACCTGGTTCATGCCGGGGCCAGCTGGGTGGATCAGGAAGTCGTCGTGGACGGGAATTTAATAACAAGCCGGACGCCCGATGATTTGCCTGCATTTATGAGAGCGATAATACATGCATTGCAATGAATTGCCAAATTTTGTGACCTTTTTGAAGGATGTGCGATATGTAAATGAATTAATCCAAGAAGGACAGCGAGTATTCCGTTGGATGTGCCAATGGGGCGGACACCCGCAGCGGATGGATGTTTTCAACCAAGGAATAAGGAGATCACAATGAAAATCTTAGTTGGTTATGACGGTACAAATTCGGCCAAAGAGGCATTAAATCTGGCAAAAACTCATGCAAAATTGTTTGGCGCGACTGTTGATGTCATCACTTCGATGGAAAAAGGAACCGAGGGGCAAAGAGAGCAAATTGAACAAGCCGAAAAAGGTCTGGAATGGGCGAAATCCTTATTTGTCGAAAGTGGCATAACCTGCAATACCCATTTGTTGATCCGGGGACTTGCACCGGGTGAAGACATTGTTGAGTTTGCCGAAGAAAGTAAAACAGATGAAATTGTCATTGGTGTCAAGAGGCGGTCGAAAGTCAGTAAGCTTTTGTTGGGTTCAACAGCCCAATATGTCATCCTCCAAGCTACTTGTCCGGTGGTGTCGGTGAAGTAAGTCTACCGGAATAACTCTGAGTCCCCGGTCCGCTGCCGGGGGCTGGGTTCAAATATCATTACCTACTCGCTGTTACTCTAACTTAAAAAAGACGGGGAAAATATAGCTGATTCAAATACTATTAAATCGATTAGTTTGTCAGACTCTGGATCGGGGCCGGGATTAGACCACCGTGTCTGACAAACTGATTTTGCCCCGGCCCATTGTTGACGGGTAAAATGGTGGACTGCCCAAGCAGACCGCCAAAAAAGGCATTTTCGCCGGCCGATTTCCCGGGGACTGGTATTAATCGAGTTGCCGTGGTCTTGTTATTGATAACGCCGATGGCCGTTTCATCAGCAATAATGGCAGAAATGCATTCTTCGGATGTATCTCCCGGAACGGCTACCATGTCCAGTCCCACAGAGCATACACTGGTGATCGCCTCCAGTTTATCAAGGCCGATGTACCCTTTACGGGCAGCTTCTGAAATATTCAGATCTTCACTGACCGGTATAAACGCACCGCTGAGTCCCCCGACTCTGGAGCTGGCAAAGGCGCCTCCTTTTTTAACAGCATCGTTTAACATTGCCAAGGCTGCGGTGGTCCCGGGGACACCAATGCTTAAAAGTCCAAGACTTTGAAAAATTTCCCCGACGCTATCTCCCACATTCGGAGTCGGGGCCAAGGAGAGATCCACGACACCAAAAGGTATTTTCAGGTTGTCGGCGACTTCTCTGCCGATCAGTTCCCCGACGCGGGTGACTTTATAAGCGGTTTTTTTTATCAACTCGGAAATTTGTCCCAAGTCCATGTCTGGATTGGCTTCAAGCGCCCGATCAATTGCCTTTTTTACCACTCCCGGTCCGCTGACACCCAAGTTAATAACGGCATCCGGTTCACCGATTCCTAAATAAGCACCAGCCATAAAGGGGATATCCTGGGGTATGTTTGCAAACACACAAAGCTTGGCACAGGCGATGCCATCTTTGTCGGCAGTCAACTTTGCTGCTTTTTTGATGATCTGACCCATGAGTAGTACGGCATCCATGTTGATGCCGGCCTTAGTGGTCGCGACATTTACCGAGGCACAAACCCGCTCAGTTGCAGCCAAGGCGGGGGGAATTGCTTCGATCAACGCATGATCTCCCCGAGCCATGCCTTTTTGGACCAGAGCTGAAAAGCCGCCGATGAAATCGACATTCACTTCCCGGGCGACGTCATTGAGGGCTTTGGAGATCTCAACCAGCTGAGACGATGACAGTGCCGCCCCCACTACCGCAATAGGACTGACCGCAATACGCTTGTTTACCACCGGAATGCCGTATTTTTGACCGATACGGTCGCATTCGTTGACCAAATTTTGGGCAAGATGGGCAATTTTCGCATAAATTTTGTCCTTAACGCGATTTAGACTGGCGCCGGCGCAATCCAATAAATTAATTCCCAATGTCACCGTCCGGACGTCGAGATTCTCATTTTCGAGCATCTCCAGGGTTGATATGATTTCTCTATCGGTTAACATGAGTGGCCTTTCCTTGTAGAAGTCAGCGGACAGAATTCAGAGGTCGCTGAGTGCATATCCATACAACGCATTATAATTCCACACTCGACATTACGATTTCCATATCCAAAAGACCTTGTCATCTTCACTCTGGCTGATTTTTAGATTCTGTTGATGGTTTCGAAAATGTTTCGGTGCTGGATGCTGATATCCAGCGCTAGGGATGTTGCTTTTTCTCTAAGATTCCGATAAAATGCCTGCTGGTCAATGTTATTGGGAATATCAACTTCGTATATCATGATATTATCACCGGGTTCATCACCGCCCTTAAATACCGCCTGAAGATTGGTGATATTGACACCGTAGCCGGCAATGATTTCACTGATACCGGCCACTAGTCCCTGACGATCTGGACCTTTGGTGGTAATAACAAAAGGTTCGGATTGACGGGTAGCAAGTGCCACTTTTTTTTTAAGCAGCGGCTCGATGTGCACATGCAACCCCATGGGAGTTAAATTCTCAATGAACCTTTCATGTAGGTCTTCCAAGCACAGGTTTTGTGGCATTGTTACAATAAAGGAGCCGGAAAATTGGGTTTGCAGGATTGTTTGGCTGACGTTTTCGATATTGCAGTTCAGTTCAAAGAGAATAGCGGTCACTGCCGCCACAATTCCGGGCCGGTCATGCCCCAGAACCGACAAGATGGCTTTATTCATGGAATAGACTCCGATCGCGGATACGCCATATTTGGTGTCGTATCGGCGCACCCAAAACTGATACATTTTACGATGTTGATGTCAGTGTTGCAAATTTGTCCATCGCCGACCATCCGACCGAATGAAAATGATATATTCATGTCAATTCACCTGGTCCGGATTAACCAAAAGCAATCAAGATGAACTCACCGCATTCGTGCTCGTGGACGAGCTATCATTTCTCATCCATAATCATCTTTATGTCAAGCAATTAAACGGCTAATTGTAGAATCCATTTCGGTCGCAACGAATGTCTTGACAGCTCTCATGGAAATCAAAACGATCCTCATCGAATTAATGGCGTATCAGGATTTGAGCCGACTGGAACCCGGTGTATTAGGTGTTTAGCCAGAGATCTGGAGCTTTTCGAAGATCCTTGACACACTGGCTTAAATCCCTTATTTTAACCCGTATAATTATAACAGACAGATTTAAGGGAGGAACTCATGACAGAAAAACTATCTTTTGAATGTGTTATCTGCGGCAACAAAACGGAAATAAATGCAGACGACCCGAATATTCCAGCGTGCTGCGGCAAGCCTATGCAGGCTGAAGGTCTGGATGCATGCCAGACAAGCAGCACGGCCGAACACTCACGGTTCGATGATCTGGGCGAACCCTGTGATGACGGACGATCCGGATGATAATTACTTGAGGTTTAATTTTGCTGAAACAGCATTTTGAATCAGTCACCGGTGATTGCATTCCATAAAGCCCGCATAAAAATCCGCAAGGAGCGAATTTTTATAAAGATGCTCAACGTGGGATTGATGCCTTTTTAAACAAAAAGACACCGATTTGGAAAGATCGATAGGCCGTCGCCTTTTTTACCAAAAACTGTACGATATAATTTGAGAAATCCTATATAGCCGCTGCCAATCTGGCGCCTTGATCAATCGCCCGCTTGGCATCCAATTCGACGGCAAGCTCTGCGCCGCCTATCAAATGAACTCTCGTCCCAGCGCGCTCCAGCCCCTTTTTTAGGTCCCTCTTTGATTTCTGACCGGCACAGATAACGATCGTATCCACTGCTATAATCTGAGGTTGACCTTTGAGTATAATATGTAAACCTTCATCGTCGATTTTGCTGTATGTTACGGCGTTAATCATGGTTACATTTCGCTGTTTGAGCGTCAGACGATGAATCCACCCGGTGGTTTTCCCAAGGGAAGCCCCAATTTTACCGCTTTTTCTTTGCAACATAAAAACCCGGCGTCCAGAAGCCAAAAATTGCGGACGTTTCTGCATGAGGCCGCCCGGCATCCTGTAAGATCTGTCAACTCCCCATTCTTCCAGAAACGCCTCTATATCAAGACTTGAGGAACCATCCGGGTGAGTAATGAATTGTGCGACATCAAAACCGATTCCACCGGCACCGACAATGGCAACCCGTTGACCGACCTCTTTTCTGTGCAACAAAACGTCAACATAACTTAACACGCTGGGATGATCGATCCCGTCGAGGTTCGGAACGCGGGGTGTAACACCGGTCGCCAGAACGACTTCATCAAACCTGCTTTGCAAAAGCTGTGCGGTGGTAGCTTTCAGATTTAGATGCACGCGAACATCGCATAATACCAACTGCTTTTTATAATATCGGAGCGTTTCGTTAAACTCCTCCTTACCTGGGACTTGATTGGCCAAATTCAGCTGCCCTCCGATCATATCGTTTTGCTCGAACAACGTGACCTCATGGCCCCGCCCGGCGGCGACGGTTGAAAATGACAGGCCGGCAGGACCGGAGCCGATAACGGCAATTTTCTTTTTATGTTGAACAGGCAGATATTGAAACTCGGTTTCATGACAGGCCCTTGGATTGACAAGACAGGATGATATTTTACCAAGAAAGATGTGATCTAGACATGCCTGATTGCACCCAATGCAAGTATTGATTTCATCGGCGCGGTTCGCCGCCGCCTTATTCACGAAGTCCGGATCCGCCAGAAAAGGGCGGGCCATGGATATCATATCCGCATCGCCCCTGGCCAACACCTCCTCTCCGACTTCAGGCGTGTTGATGCGGTTGCTAGTTACCAGAGGAACGGAGACCGTTCCTCTAAGTTTGGCAGTCACCCAAGTAAAGGCAGCCCGCGGCACAGCGGTCGCAATGGTGGGCACCCGGGCCTCGTGCCAACCGACACCGGTATTGATGATTGTGGTGCCGGCCTGCTCAATTTTTTCAGCCAGACGGATGACTTCCTCCCAAGAGCTTCCATTTTTCACGAGATCAAGCATGGAAAGCCGGTAGATAATTATAAAATTGGGACCGATTTTATCTCTGGTCTGGCGGACAATTTCCACGGGAAAACGAATTCGATTCTCATAACTGCCGCCCCAAGCATCGGTTCGATGATTGGTTTTAGATACGATGAATTGATTGATCAGGTAACCTTCGGATCCCATGATTTCGATGCCGTCATATCCGGCCTGTTGTGCTAAACAAGCACAGTTCACATAATCTGAGATATGCGCTTCAATCTCTTTTTCACTCAAGGCCCGGGGCTTGAAAACGTTAATAGGGGCTTTAAAAGCTGATGCACTCACCAGGTTCTCGTGAAAGGCATACCGCCCGGCATGCAGAATCTGCATGGCAATTTTACCGCCTTCCCGATGAACGGCATCCGTCACGATTTGGTGTTTAGTCATTTCTTCTTTGGTGTTCAATTTGGCTGTTCCGGGCGCAATGCAACCTGCTTCATTGGGGGAGATTCCGCCGGTGACCAAAAGTCCCGCCCCGCCCCTGGCCCTTTCAGCGTAATAGACCGCCATGCGTTCAAATCCATCGGGGAGTTCCTCCAGCCCGGTGTGCATGGAACCCATGAGGACTCTGTTGTTTAACTGGGTAAATCCCAGATCAAGCGGTGCCAGCAAGTGCGGATATTTGGGATGATTCATGGAAAATTACCTTTATGAAAATAATATGCCATCGGAATCCATCAATGCTTCCGATGCACCGCAAACATCGTAATATCATCGGACTGCGGCGCATCATCTATGTGTTTTAATATATCGATTTTTATTTGTTCGATTAGTTTTGATGCGGTAGGGATTGGGTTTTCTAAAATAGAAATTAACCTAGCCCTTGAATAAAACTCTTTATTCGAAGAAAGTGCTTCCGTCACCCCGTCCGTATAGCCGATTATGATGTCTCCGGGTTCGATTTGGACCGATTTGGCCACATATTTCGATTCCGGCATCATACCTACCGCTGGTCCGGTCGCCTCAAGGCTTTCTTTCACACCGCTAGGGTTGACGATAACAACTGGCTCATGCCCGCCGTTGACATAACCCATTTCTCCGCTCATGGGATCCAATACCCCAAAAAAGAGCGTCGCAAACATTCCCTCCTCACCATGTTCAACGGCAATATAGTCGTTGGTAAGTGAAACCGCACGCAGAGCGACATGATGATAGTCGCAGAATGAATTTGAATCGCTCTTGCAGGTACCGGACACCGACACACCCTGTAAACTGATTTGACCCGAAAAAACCCGGATTAAGCTACGAAACAGTGCCATGAATAGCGCCGATCCAACCCCCTTGTCGCATACATCTGCAATTACCAGCCCGATAAGATTACCCGGCAGCAAAAACACATCATAAAAATCACCGGAAACCTGCCTGGCCGGCTTGAAACAAACTGCGATGTCCCAGCCGTCGATACGGGGTATTTGATCGGGCAGAAAATCTCGTTGTATTTTTTTGCCTTTTTCCATCTCTGCATCAAGGGCCTTTGAATAGTCTTCGATCTTAAGTTTTGCTAGTTTCAAAAGCCGGTAGGATTCGGCCAATCGTGAGTAGAGCCTAGTATTTTCAAGAGCACTGCCAATTTGCCGGGCGGTCAATAGCATTAGATCGGCGGTTTCTGGGGTGAAATGTCCCGGTTGAGCATGTAGTAGTGTCAGAATACCCAGAAGCTTATCCCCCCGAAGGATCGGAACTGCCAATGCCGAACGGACCCTGTAGGGTTGATTGGGAAGATCCAGCCAGCGAGCATCATCTTTTGTATCGAGAATTAATCCCACTTTTCGATGTTGACGTACCCAACCGACAAGCCCTTTGTTGAATACCGTCCCGATGATTTTGGCGCTTTGTTCAGGCGTGGCGTTTTTGCGGGTTAAAATGCTGTCCGTAACAGCCCCTTTGGAGTTGAGTAAAAACAGGCTGCCTTTTTCCGCAGTGGCAAGTTCGGTGGAAATTTCGAGGGTTTTTTGAAGGATGGCCGACAGCACCTTTTTTTTGCCAGCCGCACGGGCCAGGGATACAAATTTCTCAAGCAGTTTGCTCTGGACTTGTAGGGCTGCCTTTTCGTTTTTTAAACGATTCAGTTCCCTTTGAAGCGTTAGTGTCTTTTCCAATGGCATGAACCTTTTGTGTTGGATCTAAAGCATCCATTACATAGATCCAATTTCAAATGATCAAAAAGGCTTTCGAACATATTCCGCTTTGCGGTAGGGTTATCTGTAAGATCGTCAGGGAAAAATATAGTTAGAATTGCTGTAAGGCTTCGGTTTACGTTGTTTTCAGTAGTAAAATATGGTATAGATTTAAGAACTTACGATTCAATTGCAAATCAATAGGGCATTCGTTGTAACAAATCCACAATGGATCGAAGCGGATACTATGGATGTGCCGGGAACGACAATAGAGCGATTGGCGGAAGTGCATGGGAATCGAACCCACCCGGGACGGTGTTAACGCCCCACACCGGATTTGAAGTCCGGGAGCCGCACCAGCCAGCTGCGCACTTCCGATAGGACAGCTTATAATATATTTGTATTTTTTTTTGTCAATCTTTTAATTCGGATAGAGTTCTCTATGTTGGCTTACTTCGATTGTTTTTCCGGAATCAGCGGAGATATGACCCTGGGTGCGCTAATTAACCTGGGCGTCCCATTAAAATATCTGGAAAACCGTCTCAACAGCCTTCCCCTTGCGGATTTTGACATAACTGTGACCCCGGTTCATCAAAAGGGCATCAGTGCCATGTCAGTCAGTGTCGTTGTATACGGTGATCAAGCAGCACGTAATTTTGCTGACATACGATCTCTGATCGAAAACTGCTCGCTATCAGAGCGGATCAAATCTACCAGTCTTCAAATATTTAAAAAGCTGGCTACATCAGACACCCATATCCGCAGCTCCTCATCTGAAGATGAGCTTTTTTTTGAGGTAGGGGGAACTGATACCATCGTCGGTATTGTGGGGACTGCCATTTGCCTTGATTATCTGGGAATAAAGAACATAGTGGCCTCTCACATCCCTCTGGGAAAAGGATTTGTCATCGGCAGTCATGGCAAACTTCCCTTACCGGCACCGGAGACTCTGAGTATTCTGAAAGGAGTTCCGGTTTACGGAACCGATATTCCCCGCGAATTGGTTACCCCTTCCGGGGCTGCGATTGTTGTCACCCTTGCAGAATCGTTCGGCACATTGCCGGATATGACCATAACTGGTGTCGGGTATGGTGCAGGACAGCCTGAAGTTCCTGAAGTTAAGGGTGTACCGAATCTCTTGAGAATCATCACTGGTGCGCAGTCGGACATCGCTGCCGGGTTGCCGGATGGGATACAAGAGGATCAAATATTTATTATAGAAACTTGCATTGATGATATGAATCCGGAGTTGTTCGGTTATCTGATGGATCGACTTTTCGCCGATGGGGCCCTGGATGTCTATTGGATTCCCGTTTATATGAAAAAGAACAGACCCGGAACCCTGCTTCAGGTACTAGGTTATTCGGATGACAAAGATATTTTGATTCGCCGGATTTTGTCTGAGACAACAACACTGGGGGTGCGCTATTATGAGTCCCGTAGGCGTTTGTTGTGGCGCGATCGGTTTGAAGTAAAGACGACCTATGGAGATATACCGGTTAAGCGCGTAAAAGACCTTCAGGGAAATTTCCGCATCGTACCCGAGTATGATGTCTGCCAAAAAATTGCACGAAAGCAAAATATTCCTCTGAGAATGGTTTACGATACTATTATCCGGGAGTCAGGGGATTTTGAGTGAAACAATCTGATCTTGACAAAAGTGGAGCGAACTTATAGACACGGGCCATGAAATTGAGAGAAGATGCTGTCATCTTTCTGGCCACGGGTTTTTATGTCGGAAACATTCCCTTTGCACCCGGCACGCTTGGATCCTTAATCGGACTTCCGCTTAGTTTCGCCCTGGCTGGAATTTCACTGGCACCGGCAATACTATGCACCTTGCTCTTTACTTTATTGGCCACATATATCGCAGATGCCGCTGAAAAATTGCTAAGACAGAAGGATCCAGGCTGTATCGTTATCGATGAAATAGCGGGCATGGTGGCAACCTTAATCGGTCTGCCCTTTAACCTGATCACGGTGGTGATTGGTTTTATCATATTCAGAATCCTTGATATTTTAAAACCGTTTCCAATTCGAAATTTGGACAAACGAATATCGGGTGGTTTGGGCGTGGTTGCGGATGATGTGGCAGCCGGAATAATTGCCAATCTGCTACTCAGAATTTATTTCCAGATATAGCTAAAAATTGATCTGCGGAGGCGTACCTCAAATATTCAATCGTCAATCGGAAATAGCCAATTATTTACAGGAAGGTATTTAAAATCTTGAAACGTAAACATTCAGAGGAAAAAGACGAAAGCACTCCCCAAAAAGGTCATCT
>Ga0316191_10003774_pt1 | contig 11248 bp, 6 predicted proteins | sample Eddworburr2cm_MG_FD_204928 | JGI IMG/M metagenome (GOLD analysis project Ga0316191, IMG submission 204928) | Coastal sediment microbial communities from Maine, United States - Eddy worm burrow 2 cm | ecosystem: Environmental > Aquatic > Marine > Coastal > Sediment | place: USA: Maine | collected... | reverse complement strand
GGTTTCTACTGGCGGCCATTCTGGCTGCGATTATGAGCACCATCTCGTCGCAACTACTGGTGTCCTCGAGCTCACTGACCGAAGACTTCTACAAAACATTTGTTCGCCGTTCAGCCAGTCAGACTGAGCTGGTGCTGATCGGCAGACTGTCGGTGCTCGCAGTATCGGTGGTTGCGGTAATTCTGGCTTTCGATCGCTCAACTTCGATATTGGATCTGGTCAGTAACGCCTGGGCGGGTTTTGGTGCGGCATTTGGTCCCATTATTCTGCTGAGCCTTTTCTGGCGGCGCTTTAACCGCAATGGCGCACTGGCGGGCATGATTACCGGTGCGTTGGCAGTCCTGTTCTGGATCTACGCACCTGTTGAGTTTGGCGGCAAGCGATTGCCGGAACACATCTATGAGATTGTGCCAGGATTCCTTCTTGCCAGCACAGCCGCAGTGGTGGTCACCCTGGCAACCTCACGACCTATGCATGCGGTCACCCGCCGCTTTGATCGCATGACGCTGTTGATGGCAGGACGAGACGCGAAATCACCACGCACGGCTGCTTAACGCCCAGCTGAAATCCACCCTCAGATTGGAGTACCTTAATGAGTCCGGTCCTTAGGCAAGCCGCAATGCCTTTGCAAGCATTCGAAGACGAGTTGAATACTATCCGGGCTATGCATGTCGTCGAAGAAGGCGAGGTGCTGGCATCGCTGGTCAGCAGTGCAGGTATAAACCCGGGCCAACGCCAGCGCATTCAGACGCGAGCTGTTCACCTCATCGAACAGATCCGCAGCGCCGGGAAACCGGGCCTCATGGAGATGTTTCTGGCGGAGTACGGTCTATCGACCAACGAGGGCATTGCGCTCATGTGCCTGGCTGAAGCACTGTTGAGAGTCCCCGACGCAGGCACTATCGATGCGTTGATTGAAGACAAGATCGCACCGTATCAGTGGAAGGAACACTTTGGTCAATCTGGTTCTTCGCTGGTGAACGCGTCTAGCGTTGCGCTGATGTTGACCGGACGCATTTTAGACGAGGACAACACCGCCAGTGTTTCGGGGTTGCTTAATCGAACAGTCAAGCGCCTCGGTGAGCCCGTGGTCCGCATGGCGGTAAAACAAGCCATGCGCGAAATGGGTAATCAGTTTGTGCTGGGGCAGACCATCTCAGAAGCACTCGAGCGCGGTCGCGCTGAGATGAAACGCGGTTTCCTGTACTCCTATGACATGCTCGGCGAAGCAGCTCTCACCCAGGTGGACGCGGATGAGTATTTTGAAGCCTACACCGATGCGATTCGGGCCATTGGCGCAGATGCAGAACATGCACAACCGACTGATCGACCCGGCATATCGGTCAAGCTATCGGCACTGCATCCTCGCTTTGAATTCGCGAAAGCTGAGCGTTTGTCGAAAGAACTGGCTCCGCGGCTTAACGCGCTGGCGCGGTTGGCGAAAGACAATAATCTGGGTCTCAACGTCGACGCCGAAGAAGCACACCGACTGGAGCCGCTTATCCGTGCAGTCAAAACCGCGCTGAGTGATCCAAGGCTCGATGGTTGGGACGGCTTTGGTCTGGTGGTGCAGGCATATGGCAAGCGCGCCGCGCCGGTGATCGACTGGTTCTACGCTCTGGCGGCAGACCTGAATCGACGCGTCATGATCAGGCTGGTGAAGGGTGCGTACTGGGATTCTGAGATCAAACTGGCTCAAGTCGACGGCGCCGACGACTACCCTGTTTTCACGCGACGGGTGGCCACCGATATTTCATACATCTGTTGCGCGGCAAAACTACTGAATATGACAGACAGGATTTATCCTCAGTTTGCCACCCACAACGCCCAGACTGCTGCGGCCATTCTCGAACTCGCAGACAGCACAAGAGATTTTGAGTTTCAGCGCCTGCATGGCATGGGGGAAACCCTGCACAACACGCTGCTTGAAGAAGAAGGCGTTCGCTGCCGGATTTATGCACCGGTGGGACCACATAAAGATCTGTTGGCTTATCTGGTGCGTCGGCTGCTTGAGAACGGCGCCAACTCTTCGTTTGTGCACAAAATTGTGGATCCACGCTTTTCGGCTCTGGAACTGGCCGCAGATCCGTTTGAAAGCTTACCCGCCATTCTCGGCGGCACGTCCCGAGGGATAATAGCGCCCGACGCCATCTATCGCCCAGAGCGTGTCTCTGCCAAAGGTTGGGATCTGCAAAACAGCACGGTGGTCAAAGACCTCAACGCCGCCCGCGACATTTTTGCTACCCAGCAGTGGCGCGCAGCCCCGTTGATGATCAGTAAATTTACTGGCCGACCCGCGCGCGAGCTGATCAATCCAGCACGGCCAACGGACACCGTCGGCACGGTTGTTGACGCCACTGCCGACGATTGTCATAAAGCGGTAAGAGATGCTCGCAGCTGGGCAAATGTTGGGGCCAGCCATCGAGCCTTCACGCTGCGCCGAGCATCAGAATTATTCGAAGCCAATTTCGGAGAGTTGCTGGCGCTGCTGTCGCGAGAGGCAGGCAAAACTCCCGCAGACGCCGTGGCGGAATTACGCGAGGCTGTCGACTTTCTGCGCTACTACGCCAATCAGGCTGAAGCCCGGAAAACCGCGGAACCCAGGGGTATATTTGTCTGTATCTCCCCCTGGAATTTTCCGCTGGCGATATTTACCGGCCAGATTGCAGCCGCCCTGGCGGCAGGCAACGGTGTGCTGGCCAAACCCGCCGAGACAACGCCGTTAATTGCTGCGGCTGCGGTGCGATTGCTGTATTCCGCTGGGGTACCCCGGGACGTGCTGCAACTGTTACCCGGTGATGGTCTTGAAGTCGGCTCCGCGCTGGTCAGTCAATCGCAGATCAGCGGTGTCTGTTTCACCGGCTCGACCAAAACCGCACAAACCATCCATCAGACAATCGCCGAACAGCTGGCCCCGGATACAACCTTGATTGCAGAAACCGGTGGCATCAATGCTGCCATCGTCGATTCAACCGCGCTGCCGGAACAGGCTGTGCGGGACACTGTGGCATCTGCTTTCCAATCAGCTGGTCAGCGCTGTTCTGCCCTACGGATCCTGTACATTCAGGACGACGTTGCAGACGGTTTTCTGCAGATGTTGTATGGCGCTATGGACGAACTGGAGCTTGGCAACCCGTGGCAATTGAGCACAGATATCGGTCCAACCATTTCGGCTGCCGCCCAGCATCAGATCCAAAGCTATGTGGATGTCGCGCGCAATCACGGGCGGCTCCTCAAGCAACTCGGCACACCCGCAGAAGGTTATTTTGTCGGCCCGGCTGTTATCGAAGTAAAAGGTATCGAAGACCTCGAACAGGAAATTTTTGGCCCTGTGTTACACGTTGCCCGTTTTCAAGCAGATGACTTTGCAGCGGTTATCCAGTCTATTAATAGACGCGGCTACGGACTGACCTTTGGCCTGCATACGCGCATCGATGAACGCGCCAAAAGCATCTCCGACCAGCTGCATGTCGGGAATATGTACATCAACCGCAACCAGATCGGCGCAGTTGTGGAATCTCAACCGTTTGGCGGGGAAGGTTTATCGGGCACCGGACCCAAGGCTGGGGGACCAAACTACCTGCAGCGCTTTTTCAAAACGCAGCGGTCGGTGCGCTCAAACCTACCGGTATCAGACATCAGCCCCACGCCGTCTGAAGTGGTCCAGCAAGCCATATCTGCTCTGGACTGGCATAAGCTCCGCAAACTGGAGGAGCGCGAAATGCCCGGGCCTACCGGTGAGTCTAATCGGCTTGCACTGTGGCCCCGTGGCACCGTGTTATGCCTGGGCCCAACCGTTGCTGATGCGATCGCCCAGACCGGTGCTGCTCGACGCATGGGTTGTCCGACACTAACAGTTGTACCAGGTGCAACAGGTGCAAATTGCATTGATGGTTTTGTTGATCGATCCGATCTGAGCCGCCTGCAGGATATCGATGTGGTAGCGCTGTGGAGTAGTGAAGAAGATCTCAGGGCTGCTCGACAGGCATTAGTTGCACGACCCGGCAAGATTATTCCGCTGGTCACCAGTGAAGACCTGGAGTCGTACTGCCTGCTGGAACGCCACACCTGTATCGACACCACAGCAGCCGGAGGTAATGCGTCGCTGCTGGCATCGGTTGAGGATTAGGGTTGGTGAAACGACCATCATCTGCCGGGCGATGGCGGCTGCCGGGACAAGAAAATTTCGGAAAGAAGACTGACGCTTCTCGCTCAGCTGGCAAACGTGCGTCAGCACTCAGCCACTACTGCTCAAATCTGCTAGTTTTACATCGAGTCTGTAGCCCGATTCGATAGTCCGGGCTCGCGAGCGCTGAGCAAGGAATCTCATGTCCAAGCCATACGGACTAGCAACCGTTTTCGCCATCATTGGCGCGTTCCTGGGGATGTTCAACAACGCCCCGCTGCTCTACGCGGCAGCAGGATTCATACTCGTTCTCGTCATTACCAGCCAGCGTAGAATCACAGAACTGGCCGATGAACTTGCCGAGCTTCGCCAGGGGACATCGCCGTCGAAACAGGCTGATCTTGCCGCGACGCAAACACCCCCAACCGAAGACCTCGATGTCTCAACAACCAAAGCCAGCGTCCCACAGGATTCGACCGAGCCAGATACTGCTCCGCCCACAGCGCTTTCTGCACCGTCACCATCCTCCCCAAAAGAATCAGTTGCCCCAAGCCCCGGGGAAACCAACACTGCCACGCCAGCATCGGCCGCGTGGTCGGCACAGCAGGATGCCCCTGCGCCGAAATGGCTCGACAACATCGGCAATCTGATCCGCAGTGTCATCGGCTGGTTTACCAGCGGCAACATGTTCATGCGGGTGGGTATTGGTCTGCTGTTCCTGGGCGTTGGCTTCCTGATCAACTATGCCGCCGGGTTAGGAATCGTCACGGTCGAGATGCGCATGATCGCGATCGCGCTTGGTGGTATTGCCGGATTGGCGGTTGGTCAGCGCCTGCTGAAAAAACGCAGGGACTACGCGCTCATGCTGCAGGGAGCCGCGATCGGTGTTCTCTATCTCGACATATTCGGCGCCTATTCGCTCTACGAGCTTATCCCCAGCACGTTTGCATTTGCGCTACTGTTTGCGGTCAGCGCCTTGGCGGCGACTCTGGCGATTCTGCAGAACGCCGCACCCCTGGCATACGCGGGGTTCGCCGGAGGATTTCTCGCACCGATTCTGGCCTCATCCGGCAGCGACAACCATGTGGGCCTGTTCAGCTACTACGTGGTGCTGAATATTGCTCTGCTGACCATCGCCTGGTTCAAGTCCTGGCGACCGCTGAACTTGCTCGGTTTCTACTTCACCTTCGGAGTTGCCGCGCTGTGGGGGTTGGACAGCTACACGCCAGAAAAATACCCATCGACCCAGCCATTCCTGGTCGTCTTCTTTGTCATCTACGCCTGCATTCCGATTCTTTATGCGCGGCGTCAAGCCATCAATCTGAAAGGCTATGTCGACGGCTCACTGCTCTTTGGCACCTCGGTTATCGCCTTCGGGATGCAACTGGTGCTGGTGAATCACTTTGAGTATGGCGCAGCCTGGTCGGCTTTCTTTTTCGGCGCATTCTACGTTGCTGTGGCTGCGATATTGTGGCGACGCAGGGCCAAAGAACGCCTCCTGGTGGAGGCATTTCTGGCGCTGGGCGTGGTATTCGCCACGCTGGTTATTCCGTTCGCGCTGGGTGCGTCTGATACCGCAGGCGCCTGGGCGCTGGAAGGCGCAGGTTTGATCTGGATCGGCATGCGTCAGCAGCGCGCGCTCGCAAGAGCGGCCGGCATCCTGCTGCAATTCGGCGCCACTGTGTTCTGGCTGGATCATCTGCCAGGCAGCAACACTGACATGTTCGTGAACTCAAGCTACCTCTCCGGAATCATGCTTGCCGCCGCCGGATTCTTTTCCGCCCGACTCTATCGCCAGACCCCGACGAAACTGGAAGCGCTGCTTGAGCCCGCCTTTATTACCTGGTTCGTCGTCTGGTGGTTTGGTACCGGCACGCGGGAAATTGTGCTGTTCATTAATGAAAATTACCTGGCCAACTGGCTGGTCGGCTATTCGGCACTGTCTGCAGTTGCGATCGCAGTGATCTCCAGACGCTGGGATTGGTCGCGGATGCAAATGACCGCATTGCTGGTGCCATTCATCTATGTGCTCGCTGGCATTCAACACGCGGTCGACGCAAAAGGGCCACTGCATGAATTCTGGGGCTGGCTGGTCTGGCCAGTGGGGATACTTTGCTACTACTGGCTACTGAAAAAATCCGAAGATCAGGTGGCGGAAACATTGATCGGCTGGGGCCACCTCGGGATCGGTCTGCTGTTTCTCGCCGTGTTGCAGTGGGAACTGTTGTGGTTGGTTGAAGAAGTATTGGATTTGCCTCTGACCTGGTGTTTCGCGGCCATGGCGACGTTGAACATTGCCGCTTTACAGCTCATTCACCGCGCCAGCTTCTGGCCGGTCGTCGATTGGCCTCGAGTCTATATAGGCGGCATAGCCGCAGTGATCGGCCTCTGTCTGGCCCTGATGATACTGGCCAGTTTTGGCAGTTCAGGTGACGCGCCGCCCCTGCCCTGGCTACCGGTGTTAAATCCACTCGACGCAGTCGCGCTGATTGGCGTGCTGTGCCTGACTACCCTGTGGCTGGATCTGGCCAAGCTCTTTGCGGTGTTCGAACAACGGCTCAACACCATAATCGGCTGGATCTGCCTGGGTGCAGGAGTGTTTGTCTGGCTGAATGTCACCCTGTTCCGAATACTCCATCATTGGGCCGGTCTCCCTTACGATCTCGATGGCATGCTGGCATCTTCTATCGCCCAGACTTCGCTGACCATGCTCTGGGTTGTCATCGGAATGCTGGTAGTCATTGTCGCCAGCCGTCGCGAAATGCGGAACTTCTGGCTCGTTGGCGGCGCCCTGCTGGTCATAGTTGTCGCAAAACTGTTCCTGGAGGATCTGGCCAATACTGGTAGTCTGGAGCGAATCATTTCTTTCCTCGGAGTTGGTGCAGTGCTGATTCTCATCGGCTATTTCTCACCGTTACCACCGCAAAAAGCGGGTCAGGAATGATCTTACGCCTCGGTTGTGTGGTCGCTGGGTTCTGGCTTGGTCTGGCTGCCGCTATTGCGCAAACGGGCGGTCAGACGAATCACCAGATCAACGCAGACCAGGCAAACGAACAACGGCTGGCGAGATTCGACTATGTCGCCCCGGTGCTCGAAGGCCAGGATGCCGTTCGCAAAATTGAGCTGACTTATGAGGTGCTGCAACGGCTGCAGCGGCGAGACCGACGGGACATTCAGGTTTTCAATGCTGCCGGGCAAGCGGTACCCAGCAGAGTTTTCAAACCGTTCGGCCAGCCCAGCACCCAAACCCAACGTCGGGCACTATCGTATTTTCCGGTGACAAGACAGATCGAAGACGGTAAGACGCGCTACAGTTTCGAGTTTTCCAACAACGATGACATTACCTCCATCAATCTGAGTCCACCCGACACGGCGTCTGCACAGGTAAGCGATTACATCGTTCATCTTGACCGCGAACACACCAGATCCCTTGGCAGCCTGGCTGGCCTGCAGTTCGACTGGGAGACAACAGACCAGAATCTTCTGCTGCCGCTCCGTGTCGAAGGCAGCGACGATCTGCAAAGCTGGGAAGTCCTGAATGATGACGCAGTACTTTCGGACCTCAAACACGACGGCGTTGCGCTGATCAGGAACAGTATCGATCTGAGCTCCTACAACGGCGACTACCTGCGCATAACCTGGCCTGCTCTCGGAGCGCAATTCGTCCTGACAGGCATTACCGGCAAGTTCGTCAGCCCCAAGCCGAGGGCGCCATGGCGACAAACCACTGTCACCTGCGAAAAGCAGGATTCACCGAATGAGTGCTGGCTGAACGTGGGCGCACTACCTGTTGAAACCCTGCAACTGCACTACTTCGATGAACTGCCGCAGAGCGACTATTTCCTCCAGGGAACGCTGTTCTCGCGCAACGCTGCAGATCGTAGCTGGACCAGACGTGGTTCATTCCAGCAGTACCGCCTGACATTCGATGGCAGAACGATCAGTGAGCCAGCAAGCGCCTTTCCAGGTAACCCCGATCCGCTGTGGAAAGTGGTCTATGACCAGGCCACGCTGGAACCCTATCCTGAACGTGCAGAAATCAGCTGGCGGCCGGTCTATCTGGCTTTCGTCGCGCAAGGCGAAGGACCGTTCAAGATAGCCTTCGGTTCAGAAACGACCGCAGGTGATTCAGGTCGTAGCGTCACTGCTGTTCTCAAGCGCAGCAAGAAAAACCTCGCCGACCTGGAAGCTGTCGCAATAGGTCCTGTAGCTCAAAATACCGTGGAGCTGGATTTCTGGACTCGCGATCAACTCGAAACTTACGCTCTGTGGGCAGTTCTGCTTTTCGGTGTCGGCGTAATGCTCTGGATCGCGATGGGTCTTTTCCGTCGCATGGGAGCTGAAGACACTTAGCCTGACGCGTCGTCACGTTTGAGTCGCTGATAAGCGCCCTGAATGACGTCTACGCCATACAAGCGTTCAAGCCTGCGAATGGAAAAGTGGCCGCGCGCCATGTCCTGGAAGTGAGAGATGAAAACCGTGTTGATCAGGCCACCGCCAATAGCACCGATGACCGGGATAGTTTGTGCCATCGCTTTTTGGGTGACCACGACACCAAAGCGGCCGGCCAGTGTGGAGATCAGACGAATCAGCACCGGCGCACCGGCATTACCCAGGCCTTGGGACGCCACAAACTGCAGTGCATCTGAGAGCGTTTTGCTCAGTGCTACGCGCACACCATAATACGAGGTTTCGGCGGCATCGTCCTTTTCAGACTCACGACTCCCCATCGCGAATACCTGCATACAGTTCAGAATCGTTTCGGGATCCTGCGGCGACTCGCCTTCTGCGCGAGCAATATCGGCAATCGATCGAAACATGATGCCCGTTGTCAGAGGTAATTCCACAATGAGACTGCTGATACCGAAAAATCCAGCCACTGCGCCCGTGCTCATCGCGGCAGCGGTATGCAGACGAGGACTGGCAGAGGTCTGCCCGTCATCCGCGACGCTGCGCATGGAATTCTGCAGCACAGCTTCAATCGCTTTCTGAGCCGAACTACTGACCGCGTCGACGACCACATCCGGTGCCTTTTTACCAAGCTCACGGGTAACCGCCTCCAGAGGCATTCCCACCGCAGAACTCAGGCGAATCAGCAATGACGGGTTCTCAAGCCGCTGATAAGCATCCGCCAGCGTAACGAGGTCAAGATCTGAGATATCCATGTTCAATCCAGCCACAGGTTCTGGTGCTCTGATGTGCCTTCAGGAAACGCGCTACAGGCGTCGGAGGTAAAAGGCGCTGACCCTCCACCTCCAGTTTCTGTCGCCGCCGCGATCGCTACAAGCGCAATTACCATGGCCAGGCTCAATGAAATTGAATCTTTCATGCGCCAATCATAGCGCAGCTGTCTGAAATCGTTATGAAAGCTGTGTTCGCGCAGTTGTTTGACAAGACAGCTTACGAGGTTCAGTGTATTTGCTGGTGGTTTCCGCCAGTTCGGGGAGCCGCTTTTACCTGAGTGGAGACACTACTTAACCTGTGTGGGGAGCACACCATGAAGACCAGAATATCGGCCGTGATGATCACGGTTTTATCTGCATTGCTGTTTTGTACCAGCGCCCGAGCGGCTGACGCGCCCGATGTGATTGAAGCTTTCGCGTGCAATTTTGTTGCCGGGAAAAACATGTCAGACCTGGACAAAACAGTCGACTTTTATCAATCGCAACGATCAAAAATGAAGTCACCTGCTATCAACAAAATGCGCTCAGTGATCTGGCAGCCCATGCGTGGTCGGGTGCCTTATGATCTGATCTGGCTTAATACCAATATCAGCTTGAGTGAGTGGGGCGCAGCGACTGCAGCGCTGGCTGATACCAGTGCGGGCCAGGCGGTGCAGGCTCGATTTGACGAAGTGCTGGTATGCGATTCCTCCGGAATCTATACCAACGAGATGTTGTATCGATCCGAAGGTGGGCTGGCAACAGACGATGAGTACGTAATCGAATCCTTTCGCTGCAAACTTAACCCTGGCAAAACCTTAGCCGATACCGACGACGCTATTGATACCTGGCGACCGATGTTTGCCAAGGCGACGGAATCCGCGAAAACTCCAGCTGCCGTTCTGCGTCGCCTGCCGGTTATCTCGGCAACCGGCTTCCACCTCAGTTATGTGGTCGCCTGGGATGATGTTGAATCTTATGCGAACGGCAATAGTGCCTACCGCATGGATCCGAACAGCGCCACGGCGGATGCGCAGTTTGAGCAGGCCCACTTCTGTGAATCAGCGCTGTTCAGCGGGAAAGTGGTCGCGCCAACGGTGCAATAGCCCGGCAGATCAATTCAATTGATAGCCGATCTCTGGCGCTGCATTTAAGCAGCGTCAGAGGTGATTTCATACATAACTAGCAATGCGCACCGGCATAAGATTTATAACGGGATGCGACTACAGGCTCAGCACCCTACAATGCTCCTGCCCATGATTCTAAGCATCTCAGGAAGGAAACATGACAGCAGCTTTGGATTGTAGTTCAGCGATACCATCATCGAACAGGCATAACGGCAGCGGCCGCAACATGCCGCGGAAATACATGAACACCGGCGACGAGCGTGTCATCGCGAACAAAATAGCGAACCTCGAAACCACCAGACCGAAGGATCTACCGGTGATACACCACAGCGTCGAGCGCTGGTTGACCTGCATGATCTGCGATGGTGTGCTCGAACGGTTTCCAAACCTGAAATTCGGCATGATCGAACTCGATCACTTCTACACGAAAAATTACTCAGACTTCCTCGGCGTAGACACAGCATGACCTCACCACCAGTAGATATCTCACCGGCTGCGGAGGCATACATCTGGGGTTATCCCCTGGTGGCGCTGCATCGAACGCGTTTGTTGCTGTGCTCGCGCAACGACAGCGGCACCATGAATCACATTGACGACCTGGCAACGCCGGCTGATCGTGCTGTGGTTGTGCCCAACAACGACACGCTCTACTCATCCGGCTGGTACGATCTTCGGTACGGCGATCTGCAGATAGAGGTCCCGCCGATGGATCATGCCGACAGGTACTGGAACGTGATGATCCTGGATGCTTACACCCACGTCGCCTACGTGTGTCGTCGCCACCATGGAGTCGATGGCACCCGCGTTCGCGTTACCTACGATCCCACCACAGC
>Ga0316191_10003773_pt1 | contig 11249 bp, 7 predicted proteins | sample Eddworburr2cm_MG_FD_204928 | JGI IMG/M metagenome (GOLD analysis project Ga0316191, IMG submission 204928) | Coastal sediment microbial communities from Maine, United States - Eddy worm burrow 2 cm | ecosystem: Environmental > Aquatic > Marine > Coastal > Sediment | place: USA: Maine | collected... | reverse complement strand
CTGGTAATCGCTGCAACCACGGGTTCTGCACATGCTTATCTGGAACCGGGAACTGTCAGTATGATACTGCAGGGACTGGTTGCTGGTGTGATGGTGATCGCAACGACTATCGGGGTGTACTGGCAAAAATTTCTTTCACTGGTATATCGAATAACCGGTAAGAAACCCGATGATGCCGAGCCTGGGGACGCGGACGCGGACGCGGACGCGAAAGATGACGATGATGACAAGGAGCCTCGCTAGTCCTATGGCAGTGCGAAATGTTTGAAAAGTTGAAGGAAATATGGCGAGAAACCAGAGATTTCAGGGAGATCGAGGCTGAATTCGCGCTGGTTGTGCCTGAAGCTTCGCGTCGTGATGAGCTGCTGAAGACGTTCCGTGGGATAACCGGAAATATCCAGTGCCCTCACAATGAGAGCCACACCCTGACCTTTGCCGTGGAGATGTTGCGATTCTGCCAGGAAAACCCGGGAGTCGATGGCGTTTTCGTCGAGGCCGGTTGTTTCAAGGGTGGGAGTTCAGCGAAATTCAGTCACGTGGTGAAGTCACTGGACAAGCGACTGCTGATTTTTGATTCCTTCGAGGGCATGCCTGACAATCAGGAGGCGCATGATCGCAGTATTTTTGGCTACTCCATAAAAGGTTGGTTTGGTAAAGGTGAATTTTGTGGTCGACTCGAAGAGGTAAAGAATAATATCGAAGTGCATGGCGCGCCTGAGGTATGTGATTTTTATCAAGGTTGGTTTGAAAATACACTTCCCGGGTTTGATCAGCCCGTGCTTGGTGCCTATATCGACGTCGATCTGGCGTCTTCGACCAGAACGTGTGTCAAGTACCTGTATCCCAGGCTGGTGGCCAATGGTTTTATGGTATCCCAGGACGGGGATTTTCCCCTGGTAATCGAAGTGCTGGAGGACGATCGCTTCTGGGAGGAGGAAGTGGGCTGCCGCAAGCCCCGGATGGTTGGCCTTGGCACCCATAAAATGATCCGGATATACAAAGATGTCTAGGATCGCCTCCTGTCCTGGTTCCGTTATGTTGCAGAAAAGGTTGTTGGTCAAGCTATGAAACAAGTATACGTTGGGATGAGCGCGGACCTGCTACATACCGGGCACATTAATGTGTTGAAGGCAGCGGCAGAATTGGGGGAGGTCACTGTTGGTGTGCTCACCGACGAGGCGATAGCGAGTTATAAACGTTTGCCTTTCCTGAGTTTTGAACAGCGCCAGGCAGTTGTGGAGAGTATAAAGGGAGTTACCCGGGTGGTGGCGCAGACCACGCTTGACTACCGGGAAAACCTGCGACAATTCAAGCCTGACTTTGTGGTACATGGTGATGACTGGCAATCCGGGGTGCAGTCCAGGGTGCGCGAGCAGGTTATAGAGACCATCGCGGAATGGGGCGGGCAACTCGTCGAAGTCCCTTACACTCCGGGAATCTCGTCTACGCAGTTGAATAATAGCCTGAAGGAAGTGGGCACCACCCCCGATATCCGTTTGAAACGGCTATCGCGTCTGATAAATGCCAAACCGATAGTACGAGTCCTGGAAGCACACAACCCGCTGTGCGGCCTGATTATCGAGCATGCGGCAGTTGACAAAGAGGGGGTAAAACTCGAGTTCGACGCCATGTGGTCAAGTAGTTTGACCGACTCTACCGCGAAGGGAAAACCGGATATCGAAGCCCTTGACCTGACCTCACGCCTGCAGAATATCAATGACATTTTTGAAGTGACGACCAAGCCGCTCATTTATGATGCTGACACCGGCGGGGTACCTGAGCATTTCACTTTCGCTGTGAAAAGTCTTGAACGCATCGGTGTTTCCGCCGTGATTATTGAGGACAAGGTCGGCCTCAAGAAGAACTCGCTGTTTGGTAACGATGTGTTGCAGCAGCAGGCTGATATAGCGGAGTTTTGCCACAAGATATCTGTTGGTAAGAGAGCCCAGGTGACAGCCGATTTCATGATAATTGCGAGGATTGAAAGCCTGATACTGGAAAAGGGGATGGAGGATGCCCTGGAGCGTGCAGCCGCCTATATTGGCGCGGGTGCCGATGCAATTATGATCCACAGCCGGCAGAAAGCGCCCGACCAGATTCTTGAATTTTGTGGCGCATACCGGAAACTTGAAAAACAGGTGCCACTCATTGCGGTACCTTCAAGCTATAACAGTATTACCGACAGTGAACTGGCGAAGGCGGGTGTGAATGTCGTTATATATGCCAATCACCTGTTGAGGGCCGCCTATCCTGCAATGAACGCGGTGGCCCATTCTATTTTAAGTCATGGACGCTCCCTGGAGTGTGATGAACAGTGTATGCCCATTGGCCAGATTCTTGATCTGATACCGGGAACAAGATAAAAACGTGATCTCCCCCCGTCAGTTTTATGATGCTTTTCGCTACGCCGGGGTGGAATTTTTCGCCGGGGTACCCGACTCACTGTTAAAAGATTTCTGCGCCTATGTGGCAGACCATGCCCCTGAAAAGGCGCATGTTATTGCGGCGAATGAGGGTAGTGCTGTTGCCCTGGCAACCGGATATCACCTGGCCACAGGTGGCGTGCCACTGGTGTATCTGCAAAATTCCGGTCTTGGAAACCTGACCAATCCCCTGCTTTCGCTGGCTGACGACGATGTTTACGGCATTCCCATGGTGCTGCTTATCGGCTGGCGAGGAGAACCCGGTGTGCCTGATGAGCCACAGCACATCAAGCAAGGCGAGGTGACCCTGGGACTGCTGGAATGCATGGGGATACCTTACAGCGTATTTGATGCAGCAGAGAGCGCGCCTGAGACGCTTGTTGCCCAAGCCGTAAGTGCAGCCCGGGATTCCGGTAGCCCTTACGCGCTGGTGGCCCGCAAGGGCAGTTTCGCGCCCTATAAAGCGGCAGCCCGGCGAGAAACAGTATTCGGCTGGACACGCGAGGCCGTGATTGGTCACATTGCGGATGCGGTGGCGCCTGACGATATTGTCGTGGTCACAACGGGTATGGCTTCTCGGGAAATGTTTGAATATCGGCGGGCCCGTGGCAGTGGGCATGAGCAGGATTTCCTGGTTGTTGGAGGTATGGGCCACGCCTCCCAGATCGCGCTTGGTATAGCTTTGCAAAAACCAGATAGAAAAGTCATTTGTATTGATGGTGACGGCGCGACGCTGATGCATATGGGTAGTATGGCGACGAACGGGCAGTTTTCCCCAGGTAATTTGCGGCATATCATCGTCAATAACGGGGCGCATGATTCCGTGGGTGGCCAGCCTACTGCTGGATTTGATGTCTCGCTCGTTGGGGTCGCCCGGGCATGTGGTTATAAATACAGTGAAAGTTGCTCTGCGGCAGATGAGTTAGAGGCTTGTTTACGTCAGCTGCTGCAAAGCGACGGACCGTCACTGTTGGAGGTGAAGGTGGATAGAGGATCCCGGTCTGATTTGGGCCGTCCTACGACCACCCCTGCGGAAAACAAACGCTTATTTATGGACTTTGTACAGTCCTAGGCTGAGATCACTATGTCGAGGGAATTTGCAGGGCGCGGTTGTTGCGACAAGCTACCGGAATTGTTGCGATCGATGGGCGTCAGAAAGGTCCTTGTGGTCACTGGCAAAGCGTCCTATGAAAGCAGTGGCGCCCGCGCTATGTTCGAACCCCTGTTAGAGGGCTATCAGGTCGTGTATTTCAACCAGTACTCCAGTAATCCCCTGCTGGAAGAAGCTGTCGCGGGGGCCAAGTTGTGCAGGGAGCTGAATGCCGACGTGGTCCTCGCAGTTGGCGGGGGCAGTGCGATTGATATAGCGAAATGTATAGTGGCTTTCGCCGCCGTTCCGGGTCAGGAGCGGGATCTGGCCACTGGTGTTACATCTCTGGATGCGACTGTGCTACCTATTATCGCCGTTCCTACCACCGCGGGTACGGGCAGCGAAGCCACGCATTTTGCTGTGATTTACCTGGACGGGAAAAAGTACTCACTGGCGTCACCGCAGCTGATGCCAGATATGGCTTTTCTGGATCCGGGGTTTACGGATAATCTCCCACCCGATATCACGGCCTCTACCGGCTTCGATGCACTGTGCCAGGCCATCGAGTCGCACTGGTCAGCCGGCGCTACACAAATGAGTCGCGCTTACGCCGAGGAGGCAATCAGTTTACTGCTTGAATACCTGCCCCAGGCAGTTAACGCCCCACAGCCTGCCGCCAGGGAAGCCGTATTTCGAGCGGCCAATTTGGCGGGCAAGGCCATCAATATCAGTAAGACCACCGCGCCGCATGCCCTCTCCTATACCATTACCAGTCTTTATGGGATACCGCACGGGCATGCGGTGGCCATGACACTGGGGGCCTTTATCGCCCTGCATGATCCGGGCAGGGGAGGGGAGTTGACAGAGGGTGTGTCCCCCGAAGACTTCTTGCAGCGTAATACCCGTTTGCTCGAACTGATGGGCGTGGAGTCCAATGCTGCTGCCTGTCAGCAGTGGTATCAACTGATGACACGATGTGGCTTGAATGTACGCCTGGGTGCCGTCGATATTGCTCATTCCCCAGACCTGGAAAAGGTTGTGGCGTCGGTCAATGTCCAGCGTCTGAAGAACCACCCGCTAAAACTGGACGCTCAGCAACTGTTGGGCGTGCTGCGCAGTATTCCCTCCACCTGATATGATTTTCGACCCGATAAGGCGCTTTATACGTGCGTTGCGTGGGCAGCGGGCTTTCTCTACGTTGCCCCAGTCCCAGCGTAAAATTGTATTCTACGCGGAGGATTCCCAGTCGCTGGTACACTTCGAAAGTATTATCAGGCAGCTGTTCGACAGATTTGGTGAGCCAGTCTGCTATCTCACATCTGCGCCAGATGATCCGCTACTGACAGAACCGTTGCCGGGCATGAAAGTCTTTTATGTGGGGGATGGTCTGGTCAGAACAATCGTATTCACCGGGTTGCGTGCCGATTTATTGGTTATGACTATGCCAGATCTCGGTAATTACCATATCAAGCGCTCCCAGAATTACCCGGTACACTATCTCTATCTGTTTCATGCCATGGTCAGTACGCACTCGAATTATCGCAAGGCGGCGTTTGACCACTTCGATACGATTTTCTGTACCGGCCCCTACCAGATGGCGGAAATCCGTAAAACCGAGGAAGTCTATGGTCTCAGGCCCAAGGCCCTGTATGCCGATGGCTACCGGCGCCTTGAATCGATGATGGAACAGATCGGTACACACAGGGAATCAACCGGGAATACGCCCCTGGGGGAGCCGCGCACGGTGGTAATCGCACCCAGTTGGGGCGAACACGCTATTCTGGAAAGCGGGCTCGTTTTCGGCCTGGCAGAGCGTTTGCTTGAAGCGGGTTATATAACCATTGTTCGTCCCCACCCGATGACAACGAAAAACCACCCGGAAATTCTGGAGGCATTAAATACACGCTTTGGAGAGAACGCACTCTTTGGGCTGCAGCTGGATATTCGCGACAAGCGCACCCTGTTTGACAGCCATGTGATGATTAGTGACTGGTCTGGAGTGGCGTTGGAATACGCCTTCGCCTGTGAAAGGCCGGTGCTTTTTCTCGATGTCCCCAAAAAATGCAATAACCCCGAGTCAGAGCGCATCGGCATCATTCCTGTGGAAGTCTCTTTGCGAGAGCGCCTGGGCAGGGTCATCTCACCTGATGCGCTGGATACAATCCCGCAGGCTATTGAGCAGATCTATGGTGACCGTGCGGCCTTTGTCGAACAGATCCGACAAACCAGGGAAGCGAGCGTTTATAATCTGGGAAACTCTCTCGATGGTGCGGTAGAAAAAATAGTAGAAATTGCTCGAGTAAAACCAGATGACTGACTTATACGCGATCAAGCTGAATAGGCTTTTTCCCGCGTGGAAATTAGAGGAGTGCGTAAACGATGAGTGATGGCGGGGCAGATTCGACAAGGGTTGATCCCAAAGTTCGCGTCGCCAAAGGCGTTAGCTACTACCTGATGGCCCTGGTACCCGTGTTGTCCATCTTTGTCATCATACCACTGGAACTGTATATCAATGCGGCAGAGTACTGGCGTTGGAATACCAGCTTTCCATTGAATTTCGTGCTAATCGGTTGCCTGGTATATGCCGCGCTCCTGCTGTGTTTGTATTTGATTAAACGAGTTAGTTTTATTGCATTCAAGCGGCTGGCGCTGTTGCTGTTTGCGCTGGGTATTTATGTGCTCCTGGCAGATATCCTCTCGCCACTGCAGACCGGGGCACTCGACGGGTCCAGATTGCATAGTGACCAACCACTGGTTTACACCGCGCTGGAAATAGCGATCCTGGGAGTACTGGTGCTGGCAGGCTATCGCCTGCGCGAGCATCTGGAGAAAGTGGCGCTTCTCATCACGGTCGGTCTGTTGGCACTTTCCCTTTCATACCTGTTTTTGGGTATCTGGAGTACAGCCCCTGTTCCCGAGGTGGAAGACCTGGTTGCCGGGGAGCGCTCTGTCCACGGCAATGTATATCATTTTGTTCTCGATGAGTTGCAGACCGATGCTGCGATCGCCGCTCTTGCCACGCGCAATACTGGCAATGAATATACCGGTTTCAGGCTCTACGAGAACAATATTGCCAACTACATCTGGACCAATGCCTCAATGCCCAGCTATCTTACGGGCGCCCTTTACAGGGAAGGCGACTTCAAGGCCTGGCAGGAAGCCTTCAAGAAACATGGCCTCTTTACCAGGATGTATGAGGGAGGTTATGCCGTCAATTTGTATGCGGTGTACGAGCACTGGTGCGCTTCATATATGCAGTTCTGCGAGAGTCTGGACCAGATCTACGAATCCCGTACAGGCCTGGTTGCGTCGGACTATATTACTTTTATCCAGATCTGGTTTGCACGAATCCTGCCTAACGCAATCACCAATATCGCACTTGAACAGGGTAAGCAGGTAGGTTCATTTGTATACAGCACTATGGTCGACACCGAGGTCGATATCCCCAAAACCATTCCAAAGGGTAAGGCGCCTTATTCGTCGGTGTTAATGTTTGGTGAAATGTTGGCGGCGGAAAAAAGCCGCGCGGCTACTGGTGAGTATGTCTACGCGCACGCTATCCTCCCTCACGGACCGTATGTGATGAACGAAAGTTGTGAGTATGATGCCAATTTGTGGAGGTCCGCAGGGGGCAAGAAAGCGTACTTTGAACAGGCATCCTGCGGACTGGCCAGGATTTCAGAATTTCTCGCCGAGCTCAAGAGATTGGGGCGATACGACGATGCCACCATCGTCGTTCATGCGGATACCGGCCACGGGCACCAGGGTTTCGTCGGTATGGATGAGGCGGGCAATATCATAGGCAAGGACAGTGTCGGGTTGCCGCCTATGGAATTGGACAAGCAATTCCTGAGGTCGGAAACATGGTATCTGGCCCGTTCAATGGCGCTGCTGATGATCAAGGCGCCCGGTAGCGGAGGGGCATTGGAAATCGTCGATAGAAAAACACAACTGATCGATGTGTACCCAACCATAGTTGAAATGGCGGGTCTGGAACCGGGAGAGGTCGATGGCGTTTCGGTGGAAGGCGGCGCGCTATCAAACCAGCGCGAGAGCCATATGTATTTTACGTCTCCTGCCAGACCGGGAGAAGTGACCATACTGGAAATCTCGGACCAAAAAGCCATTACTTCCAGCCATATCATCGTCAAAAGCGATGACCGGGTTCGTCCGCTGTCACAGAGCTACTCCGTGTTATTCGGGGTTAATGACAGTGACGCTGAATTATCCGGTTTCTCTTATCCTGAACAGGACGAGTCTGGCTCGGATCACTGGCGTTGGGCCCTGGGGAAGAGCAGTAGCGTGGATCTAAGCCGGCGGTTACAGATTGGCCCGGGCAGCTATATTCTGGAACTTGAAATTCAACCCTTCACGGTGAACGTCGGTGGCCCACTGGCTATTACGGTTGGCGGGAGTACGCAAGAAGTCACCCTGGAGGAGGGCTGGAAAAAGTATCGACTGCAGTATACTTTTGAACAGGAGGTTAGCGCTGTTATCGGGTTTTCCTATCCACAGGCGGCCACGCCCGAGTCATTGGGAATAAGCGCTGATCAGCGGGTACTGGCCGCTCGATTGCGCTCTATCTCCATACGACCTGATGCTTAGGTGGCATCACATAAGCGACCGGTAGACATTCATTGTTTGCTCTGCGGTATTTTCCCAGGAATACTTTCCTGCGTTTTCTATACCCCTGCTGCTCAGGCTGGCATGCAACTGGTCATCTTCAATCAATTGCTGCATGGCATCGGCAAGCGCGCTGTAGGCCTCGGGATTAACCAATATGGCGGCGTCACCAGCCACTTCGGGCATGCATGAGCAATCGGAGCTTATCACCGGTACACCGTAGCTTTGTGCCTCCAGCAGTGGCAGTCCGAAACCTTCATAGAATGAGGGAAAGACAAACGCCCTGGCCCCCGCATACAAATGACGTATTTGTGCATTGCTGAGATAGCCCGGCTGGATGACATCGCCCCGGCGTTTGGCCCGATCAAGGGCCCTGCTTATGTCCTGGGATTTCCAGCCCAGCTGTCCCGCCAGGACCAGTGGATAGCGCTGCCGCAACTGGCTTGGTAGCAATTCATAGGCTCCCAGCAGTCCGCTGATATTTTTTCTGGGCTCAAGCGTGGACACGAAAAGGATATAGCCATCTGGCCTGAGCCCCATCTTGGTTAAAAACTGGTCTCTCGCGGGATAGTCAATGGCAGTATTGTTTAGTGGCGTAGCTAGCGGTATCGCCGTTACACGTTCACCCGGTATGCCAAAGTACGACATCACTTCCTGCCGCACCTGTTGCGAATCGGTAATCAGGTGATCGGCGACCTGTGCGGCATGTTCGATTGCCGGCCTCAGCACTTTCAGCCGATCCTCAGGGTGGTACTGTGGGTACAGGAAAATAGACAGGTCGTGAAATGTGGCAACTTTCTTACCGGCAAAGGGCGACAGCTTGTAATTGGGCGAATGGTATATATGGGAGTCGGCGTGTTTTTCCAGGTTGTGCTGGTTAATGTAGGGTAAAAGGCGCCCCATGACTCTTCTAAGCGGGTTGCGTCTCCAGGCCGGCCTGACCATTTCCGCTGCTTGTTTTTGCGGATTGTTATCCCATGACGCCGCCTCTTCCAGCACACCGCCGGGTTCGTACCACCTGCCTCTGTTCAGGCATTTGATATCGCTGAACTCCTCGGAGGACTGGAAGACCCGTAACAGCTCCAACGCGTATCGCCCTATCCCTGTTAGTGGTTGGATGATAGCGTCTGTTTCCAGAATTAACTTGATACCTGCGCCCCGAATCAACTTTGGTGTCTCCCGGCGTTAGCGTGTCTATTAGTGAATGCTAAGTGATTCAAAACCGATTGCCAGTTTTCGTGGATCGTTGCTTTCACCAAGACTGGCCGGGGAAACCGGGTCGGCAATGCGTAGCTCAATCGTGTTGATGGCACTTTCTCTGTAGTTTTTTGCCTCGAATGCCAGTTCTATCTGCGCCCGCCTGGCAGTTTCTCTGCCGAAACTGATTTCACCTACTTTCTTGTTATTAAAAAATACTTCGGCGAACTGACTGGGCTTATCTTTTCTGAGATAGGCCTTCAGTTGCATGTTGATACGCTGATTCGCACAGGCATTTTGGGCGCCTTTGAAGTAGATGCTGACGCTGATACCATCGCTCCAACGTCCCCAGATTTCTGTCGTGGAGAGACCTTTGGAAGCGTAGTAGCGATTATCATTTTCCTGGGAGAAATCAATCGCCCGACCACAGGGTAGCGATTGCTGCAGCTCCCTCTCCAAAACAGACTGCATTTCCCCAACATTTTCTTTCCAGCTGTCGGGGTCGTCGATGCCCGCCTCAATTGAATAGATAGCCTCAAAGGCCGGCAGGAAAGGTTGTTTCCAGTCGAAGTATTTTTTGCTCCAGCTGTAATAGTGAAAGGGTCTTTTACCGGGCGGGTAAAATCGTGTTACTTCAGTGGAGCCACTAGACATACCCGCAGCGATAATCGGACTGGCATCCAGCAGGGACATGGGTTGTGCGGAGAATTGTAGTTCATCCATTGCATTTAACGGCTTTACCATCAACATGGCGTGGGCATAGCCGTAATGTTTGTGGGTGGCGCCGCCTGAACTTGCATCGAACCGGTCCTGGAGTTTATCGGGAACGAAGGGGCGCCCATGATCACTGGATATGACAATGAAGGTATTGTCGTAGATGCCAAGCTCCCTGAGTTTATCCAGCAAGTTCTCAACGAGGGAGAAACCACAGCGATCCTGCTTCAGGTAATTCTCGTAACGGGGGATTAGATTGACACTCAGTGCATGGCAGTTGCTATTGTGGTTTACCGGGCTGTGGGTCACCGTGTTGTGATAAAACTTGAAACTTGAAGCACCCGGCGCCGCGACAATTTCATTAATAAAATATCTGAACTCTTGCACCTGGAAACTGGTGTTCTGCAGTGGGCCAGACCGTTTTATCAGGCCTTGCATGGTCCAGTTGCCGTTATTGTAAAGCAGGGGCTTGACTATTTCCGGCGCCATTTTGAACAGGGCGATATCAAGTAGTTCGCCATACTCCTGATCGGCGGCCTTCTGGCTGGGCAGCATATCTCCCATGTCGGAGCAGTTGACCTGGCCCAGGTAGCGGCAATACATCCCGGATGAATGGACGAATGCAGGCATCTGTTTGGCCTGGATGAGCTGCATCAGGTCACTTTCAGCAAAAGAATTTGAAAGATAGTCGCGTATGGATTCGTCGTTACCATAAAGTTTTCCACCCAGTATCGCGGGAACCGAGACGATGGTCGTGGGATACGCGCCTGCGGTATCGGAATAAAAGGTAAAGCCTGCAAAGGAACCAGCCAGGCTGCGGTCCGACTGAAAAACCTCCAGGGCGCTGCCACCGTAGACCTCGTCAAGCAGGATGTAGAGAAAGTTAGGCTCGGTGGTGCTGAATTGGAAGTATGCCTGGTCCACGGGAAAGGGATGTTTTGCCAATGCTTCCCAACTGTTCTCGGACGCATAAAAGTTGCTTATTGCCACAGCGAGGTTGATTGCCACATACACGCCAGCTGCGGGTATCAGAATATCCAGAATACTTCTATAGAGCCATGCGATAATGATCAGGGTTGCCGCAATAGCGAGTTGTACTGTGAAAAGCGTGGAATAGGGGTCAATGTCCAGGCCGCGTCCATCGAAGGCGCCGTAGTTGCTGTAGAGAAAATCCCTGTTCACCAGCATGGTGACCAGGATGA
>Ga0316191_10003771_pt1 | contig 11251 bp, 11 predicted proteins | sample Eddworburr2cm_MG_FD_204928 | JGI IMG/M metagenome (GOLD analysis project Ga0316191, IMG submission 204928) | Coastal sediment microbial communities from Maine, United States - Eddy worm burrow 2 cm | ecosystem: Environmental > Aquatic > Marine > Coastal > Sediment | place: USA: Maine... | reverse complement strand
GAGCCTTCATCCTCGAAGGCGATGAAGCCGCGCCAAGCATCTCGATCTCGAAAGCCCCGGAGTCTGGCAACCCACGCTCCTTCCTTCCTCGACAGGCGTCTCGACTCCAGGGTGGCCGGCGCCACCGCGGTCGGTGCGTCTGCGGCGTCCACCAGTTCCGCCAGATAGGCATCGGGGTTTTGACGGACGTCGTCCAACCACACCTGAAAGGGCGGAAGTGGAAGCAGACGAAGGCAGTAGGCAGCGAGAAGCCCCAGGGGGTCGTCTGGCTCCGTGGCCAGTGCCGGGTCATCGCACGCGGTCCGGTACAGGGGCCGGATCGCGTCGCGCGGCAGAAGGGCCACCAGACGACGAGCCTGACGGAGACGATACCCCTCGTACTCCGCGAGCAGTTCGTCTTCAGACGTTTCTAAACGATCTAAGGTCGGAGGGCCATACGAGGGCACCGGATCGTTCCAGGAGTGAATCAATGGATCACCTGCGAGCCGACACTACGCGGGACGACCGCAAACATGCGCTGCGTCGGCTCGTGGATGCGGAGCCCACTCAACGTCTCCCGAGCCCCAAAGGTCTCCATGAGGCGGGCCAGCGTAGCGTAGCGATCCGGCTCGAAGCGGGCGACCAGCGCGGCGAGTCCCCGGCGCATCGCGGCGACAGCACCTCGCGCCTCGTGCAGCGTGGTCGGAAGCGCGAAGCGTACATGGTAGGAGATCGAGTCCGCACTCCCGGCGGGGTCCTGCCGGCGCAGCACCGCCTGGGGAAACGCCTCGGCCAGAGCATGTTCGAAGATGGCGTCGGGCTCGCGAAGCGCAGTGCGAAAGACGAGGGCACACGCGTCGTAGTCCAGGTGCGCGCGAGTCAGGCGCCCCGGCCCGAGGACCAGTCGAATGGACGTTCCTTCATGAAGGTCCAGATCCCGACAGATGTCGCGAAAGCCGAGACGCAGGAATGTCGGCCTCGTAAGCGGTCCGTAACCAACCCGCTCGAGTACACGGATGCCCAGACGACGGCTGTAGTGCCGGAGGGGGGCATCATCACGAGTCGCGGCCGAAGCCGTGATCAGTTCCGTGAGATGATCGACCGTGGGTTCATACACCCAGTCGAGTACGACGAGTTCGGTGCTAAGGTCGAGGACCTTCACGCTCCCGCTTCCCAGATCGACGACTTCGGCGCTGGCGGCGAAGCGACCCTCGACGACGAGGGCCAGACCGACGTCTTCAATTCGCCCCCCCAGCGTATCCATCTCGTGGAGGTCGCGGTACTGGACCACCGCGCGAGTCAGGGGAAGTTCACAGGTGCCGGGGACATCACCCATTGCCTCTGGGCGAGCGTCTGCGGTGACATGAAGGTGCATGAACGGCCTCTCCGGGCATGGCGCACGAACCATGCCGTGCGACCAAGAGCGTCTCGACCCGGGGGCCGAAGACGCTCTCTAAATCCGTGAAGGACCCCGGCAGTCGGACCGCCGGGTTATGGGGGAATTTCCACGATAACAACGTGTTTCCGCCCACTGCAAGGAAAAATCCTCGGCTGTACAATGATCTTGCAGTCGCACCCGATGGCCGGCATCTTTCCCGTAACCTCGCTTCCCACTTGCACATCCCGCCCCCGTCGCCGGAGGCCCTCCACCCCGTGACGATGCAGGACGAACGCCGGCGTTCGGTCGCCTTCCTCGACCACGGAGATGACCGATGGGCCTGTTTCCTCGTCACTTTTCCCTCCAAGTCGGACCGATGGCACGGGTACTTCTCGTTCCGGCCGGGCCACAGCGAGGTACCTGAGGACGAGGTCCGCACGACCGACATCTTCGTCGAAGCGTCCGAGGCCGAGATCCATGAGAAGGCACGAGGGCTCGGACGTCCCCTCCTCCGTGGACTCCTCGATTCCGCGATTCACACGAGCGCACGTCTCGCCCCCGCTCCGCACCTCAGAGGCCAGTTCCGGTCGCTACTCGCCGCCAACTCCGTCGAAATTTCCGGAGAGTGGACCGAAGATGAGATCCCCGTCCACGACGACGAACTGGACCGACTCCGCTCCTTGTACGAGTCGTATCGGCTCGATCAGGTGGCCCACCTGATCTGTCTGGTCGAGCCGGAGGCGTTCGACTCGGCCGTGGATACCATCCTCGAAGGCGAGAGCATCGACTTCCGAGCCAGCGACCGAGTCCAGTTCGCGCGCATGGTGGTCGATCACCTGGAGGCCCTCCTGCCGCTGCCCGACTTCGAGACGTGGGCCCAGGACTTCCTGCACCACCCCGAGGCCTACCGCCTCTACACACACACCCTGCATCGCGAACGCCGCCTCCCCTGACCCCGACGCCCCTGGTACCAGGGGGGCCGTTGCCCCCGCCGAGAGACGGCTTTAGCTTTTTACGCTCTACAGTCGGATCTGCCAAAGGATGTGATCGTCTTGGAAGTCGTCGTTCAGGACAACGAGAGCCTCGACCGCGCTCTGCGCCGCTTCAAGCGGAAGGTGCAGCGCTCGGGTCTCTACTCGGAGCTGAGGAAGCGCCGGTACTACGAGAAGCCCAGTGCACAGCGGAAGCGGAAGCGCGAAGCGGCGATCCGTCGCGAACGCCGGCGCCAGCGTCGTAAGGGTCCTCGGGCGATATAGCAGCGCCTCGAGCATTCCAGGACGGTCCTTCCCTCAGGGAAGGGCCGTTTTTTTTGTCAGGCAGCCCGATGCCGAAAGAGGTCGTCCAGCGTAGACCATGCCTCCAGGTCGTCCGGGGCGAGGTGCTGCCAGGCGAAGGTGATCAGCAGACGGCGCCAACCGGTGACGGTTCGCACCTCCGTGGGCGTCATGGAGCTCACACTCCAGAGCATCCGGCAGAGGTTCCCGTCCGAGGTGAAGCCCAGTCGCCGCGCCGCGGCCGCCACCGTGACCGTTCGATCGGACATCAGACTCGCAACCGCGAGCACCCGGAACCATCGGAGGTAGGTCGTCGGGGAGGCCAGACCCCGACGGCGGAAGCGAGCCTTGAGGGCCCCACGACTCGTCTCACAGGCATCTGCTACCTGATGGAGCGATCGATAGTACCAGGGAAACTCCATCACCCGACGGCCGAAGCTGCGAAGGGGAAGAGGTAGTCGCGCCCCGGCCGCCCGTGACACGTCGGCAAGAGCTCGATCCACAGCGGTCCGGCGCTCCGCCCGCTCCTCGACCATCCGAGACAGCCTCCCGCTCAGATGCTCGAGCCGGGCCGGAGGAAGGTCCATACCGCGACGGAGTGTCTCCCACTCATGCAGCGTCGCTGGCTCGATATCCACGACGTGTGCGGCGGGTGACGGTGGACGCCATCCACCTCCCTGCTCGCGTATCACGAGGCGCGGGAAACCGAACTCGATCGCCTCGTACGCCAGCGCGCCCACCACGACATCCTCTTCCGGGCTGCACGCCCGCTGGGCGGCCCGACGAAGGGTGGGGTCGACGACCTGGACAACGATCATTCGAGAACGGGCGTGGGACGGTGGTGGTCAGCGAGTCGTGAATCTGGCGAGGTGTGCGAAGCGGCGACACCCCGATGGGATGCCGCCGCTTCGACCCGAGCAATCTTGCCGCCCGTCGATCCGGTCAGATCGGAAGGGCTACCGGCTGGTCACCGGACCAGTCGTAGAACCCCTTCCCCGTCTTACGGCCGTACCGACCGAGCGCCACGATACGCTTGAGCAGCGGCGGTGGCGCATAGCGCTCCTCGCGATACTCGTCGAACATGATCTCGCTGATCTTGTAGAGCGTGTCGATCCCGACGAAGTCGCAGAGAATGAAGGGCCCCATCGGGTACCCACACCCCAGCGCCATTCCCGTATCGATATCCTCCACGCTCGCGACACCGCGCTCGAGCTGACGGATCGCGTCGAGCATGTAGGGCACCAGGAGAAGGTTCACGACGAAGCCCGAATTGTCCTTGGCCGCGATCGGAACCTTACCGACAGCCTTGGAAAACGCGAACGCGCGATCAAAGGTCTCGTCGCTCGTCGCGATCGTGCGAACGACCTCGACCAGCTTCATCACCGGAACCGGGTTGAAGAAGTGCAGGCCGACGAATCGGTCCGGACGCTCCGTCGCCGCGGCCATATCGGTGATCGTAAGGGAGCTCGTGTTCGACGCGAAGATCGTGTTTTCGCCGCAGAGGTTGTCGAGTTCACCGAAGAGCGCATGCTTCGCGTCGAGTTCCTCGACGATCGCCTCGACCACGAGGTCGCAGTCGGCAAGATCCGAGACTTCGGTGGTGAACGTCAGGCGAGCCCACGCTGCATCGCGATCCTCGGCGGACAGCTTTTCTTTCTCGACCGCCTTGTCCATCGACCGACGAATCCGCTTCTCCCCCGCAGCGAGGAAGTCCGCATTGACCTCTCGCACCTTCACGTCGAAGCCGCTCTTCGCCGCGATCTCGGCGATTCCGCTTCCCATGAGGCCGCATCCGACCACTCCTACCGTACTGATGTCCACACTACCTCCGTGTCGTTCTCGTCGATTCGATGATGATGTCTAATCCTGATCTGTCGTTCTGAGGTCGTTCGCGACTCCATGGAAATGCCGCTTGACCCAACGCCGCCACGAAGCCGGGGGTGGCTCCAGGGACAGGCCCTGTTCGAGCGCGTCGAGGACGCCCTCGACCTCCGTACGTACATCCAGAAGCTTTGTCCGGTGAGTATGACCGACCACCGCGGCCACCCCGGACCAGGCACCCACGCCAACCAGAACCCCGGCCGCGATACCGAGCGCCAATGGTGCGGATGGCATGATCAGGGCACCGGTCAACATGCCGGTAGCCACACCCGACGCTCCCCCGCCGAAGACCGCTCCTGCGATACTCTCATTGCGAGTACCCGGGTCCACTAGAAACTCGACCAAAGTGTGGTCGTCGTCGACCCGATCGAGTCGAACTTCCACGGACTTCGCGGAAGCGATGTAGTACTTTCGCGAACTGAAACTCGCCGCCCTCGCGAGCTGGGAGGTCCAGTCTACAGCCGGGCGGTACTGAAGCACAGCCGCGACTCGCCGTACCGGCTGCAGAAGCTGCGTCGCCACCAGGAACTCGTCGATCTCACGGGCAATGCTCGTCGGTGTGCCAGGGACCACTCTCGAGGCAACGATCATGGCCGGACCGAAGAGCCGATCCAGGGTCCCGCCGCCGACAGTTCCCGAGCGGACTTCAGCCAGAGCCTGCCGAACGTGGGCATCTGAGAGTCCAACCTCGCCCGCGATCCGGAACACCTCTCCTTCCGGCAACGAACCCTCGGGGCCGGCCGGGTCAGATCCGGCGAGTTCCGCCGCACGCCTGATGACGGCGTCGAACTCCCTCCGGGTCAGACTCCGGCCGGTGCCCCGCTCACTCATCCTGCCCGTCCGGCTCCCTCAGAGCGCCTCGACGACGACCGCTCCACCCTGGCCACCGCCGATGCACGCCGAACCGAGACCGTAGCGCGCACCACGACGCCGCAGCTCATGTACGAGGTGGATCGTGATCCGTGCACCAGACGCCGCGAGCGGATGCGTGAGCGCGATCGCGCCCCCGTTCACGTTCGTCTTTTCGGGATCGAGACCGAGCTCCTTCTCCACGGACTTTGATTGCGGAGCGAAGGCCTCATTGACCTCGACCAGATCCATGTCGTCGAGTGTGAGTCCGGCTTTCTCCAGCGCGAGTCGAGCGGCCGGAGCCGGTCCGATCCCCATCACCTGAGGCTCGACGCCGACGAAGCCCCACGACACGATGCGGGCAAGCGGCTTCATCCCGTTCGCCTCGGCCCACTCGGCACCAGCGAGCACCGCGCTCGCAGCTCCGTCCCCGATACCGCTCGCGTTGCCCGCCGTGACGAGCCCATCTTTCTTGAAGTACGGACGCAGCGCGCCGAGCGCCTCCATCGTGGTGTCCGGACGGATGTGCTCGTCGCTGGCGAACGTCGTTTCGCCTTTGCGCGACTTGATCACCACGTCGGCGATCTCCGCGTCGAAGTACCCCGCATCCCAGGCCGCCTGGGCACGCTGCTGAGACAGGTACGCCACCTCGTCGGCCTCCTCACGCGTGACGCCATACCGATCCGCGAGCTCTTCCGCCGTCTGCGCCATCGTCAGGTCGCAGTTGGTGTCGAGAAGAGACTCCCAGAGAAGGTCCTCGAACTGACCACCCGCCGGGCCCAGGCGAAGCTGCTTCCCCCACCGAGCTCCACGAATCACGTGCGGTGCCTGACTCATCGACTCGGCGCCACCGGTCAGACATACGTCAGCCTCACCCAGCACGATCTCCTTGGCACCCTGAACGATCGCCTCGAAGCCCGACCCGCAGAGGCGGTTCACGGTGAGGGCGGGCTTCTCCTGAGGCACGCCGCTGCGAAGCGCCACGTGGCGAGCGAGATAGATCGAATCCGACGAGGTCTGCAGCGCGTTGCCGACGAAGGTGTGATCGACCTGGTCGGCGGAGATGCCGGCGGCCTCGATCGCGGCTTTCGAGCTGATGACGCCGAGGTCGGTTGCCGTGAAGTCCTTCAGCGTGCCGCCGAACGTGCCGAAGCCCGTGCGCTTTCCGGAGAGGATGACGACGTCGCGCGAGTGTCCCTGCGTTGCCATGAAGCCTGGTCCCGTAGATAGGGGGAGTTTGGATCGATCGAAGGCTCTCGGTTACCCCGGGAGCTCCCGCCGGTTCAAGACGCCGGGAAGTCCGGGGTGTCGAGAAGCTCCCTGACGAGCCAGATGTGCCGGCGATTGTGCGCAAGCAACATCTCGAATCCGGAGCCGAGAGAGAAGCGCAGAAGTGCCAAGAAGGGTGATCGGAAGCGAACGCGTCCGAGATCCAGACCGCGCGAGCGTTCGATTACCTCCTCGAGCCTGCCCTGGAGTCGGCCGAAGTCGGCGACAACGTCGGCACGTGAGGCGCCGGGGTCGGGAACCATTGAACGGAAGGTCTTCATGCGACGCTTCGGCGGCGGCTCCATGGACGTGGCGAACCAAGAAGCAATCCGGGGATGCCGGTACGGGCCTTCACCTCGTGAGCCGCCCGAAGCGAGTGCAGTGGCAATCGTCGATTCCATGGGCGTCAGATAGGCCGTGTTGATGATCACGAGATGCGCCACATGCCCTGCGGCAGACCAGCGCGTTTCATCCGGCCGCCAGAGAGCCCCCTCGTCGGAGAGGGCATGAAAGACCTCCTCTACCTCTCCCCTCTGCCGCCGCGCCTCTGCGACCAGATCGTCGAGGTCCCCGGACGTGCGCGGGATCATCAGACGAACTCGGTCTCGGGTGGCTTCTCGAGGTGCGCCAGGAAGGCCTGCTTGTTGTTCGCCTTCATGTAGGCTTCCTCGGCCGTGATCTTGCCCGACATCATGAACTCGAGAATGTGCTGGTCGAGGAGCTGCATCCCGTCCTTCTTACCCGTCTGAATGATCGACGGGATCTGATGGATCTTGCCCTCTCGGATCAGGTTTCCGATCGCCGAAGTGCCGACCATGATTTCCATCGCCGCCATCCGGCTCTTGCCGTCCTTGTGACGCAGGAGAACCTGGGCGATGACACCCTTCAGCGACTCCGCGAGCATCGAACGAATCTGCTCCTGCTCATCCGCCGGAAACACGTCGATGATACGATCGACCGTCTTCGGGGCGGAGTTGGTGTGCAGTGTGCCGAACACGAGGTGCCCGGTCTCGGCTGCGGTCATACCGAGCTCGATCGTCTCACGGTCGCGCATCTCACCGACCAGGATCACATCTGGATCCTCACGGAGCGCGGCGCGCAGTGCGTTGGCGAAGCTCTTGGTGTTGGTGCGGATTTCCCGCTGATTGATGAGCGCCTTCTTGTTCGGATGCACGAACTCGATGGGATCCTCGATGGTGAGGATATGGTCCGTGCGCGTGCTGTTGATGAGGTCGACCATCGCGGCGAGTGTGGTACTCTTTCCGGAGCCGGTCGGGCCGGTGACCAGCACCAGGCCCTTCGTGAGCATGCACAGTCGCCGCACTGCATCGGGAAGACCGAGCTCGTCCGCTGTCAGGATCTTCTCCGGGATCGTGCGCAGCACGCATCCGAGGCCCTTCCGCTGCCAGAACACGTTGGCACGGAAACGTGCGAGCCCCTCGATCTCGTACGCGAAGTCGTAGTCCTGACTGTCGATGAAGGTGATGCGCCACTCCTCCTCCATGATCTCGTAGACCAGCGCCTCCATGTCCGCATTCGAGAGTTCGCGGAACTTGATCCGCTGCAGGTTCCCGTGGACGCGCATGATCGGAGGTGAGCCTACCGTCAGGTGGAGATCCGATCCTCCCTGCTCCACCAGGACCTTCAGAAACTGATCGATCTGGGCCATTCAGGCTCTCCGTTTAGCCGTGCAGCGGAGTGAGCGACCAGGAGAGGCCACCCTCCGCTCGTTCTTCAATGATCAACGCCCAACGCACTCCCATTTCCGCTACCGCCTCGTCCGAGCCAGACCAGAGCAGGAAGACGACCCCGGCGACGTCCAGAAGCGAGGCCGCGGCACTCGCGTCATCACCCACGTCTACGCTCAGCGCATCGAAGTGGAACGCACGCAGTGACGTCACGTCGTCCGACCAGCGCCCCGGATCGTCATGCAATCGAAGGCTGAAGGTCTCGTGCCCCCCTGCACCCCGCCCAGCGAAGACGTAGATGCTTCGCCACGACGGATCGAGAAGCAGCTCTGGCAGATGCGGAAGGATCGCCGGACCCAGCTCACCGGCAGGCACCCGAACCGCGAAGCGTGCATCGCCGGCCCGGGCCAGAGCGAGCACCTCTGAGGCCACCTCAGGAGGAGCTTCGCCGAAGCGGTCGTCCGGCGCCGCATCGTTCGACCGCGGCTCGAACGCGTACTCTGCGCCCGATTCATCCGCGAGATATCGCACGATCACGGAGGTCACGACTCCGCCCCGATTCAGATCGGCCGACCACTCCGTCCTCAGCGAACGAACCGTCATCTCCGACGGGCCGGGTATCAGCAATCGATCCAGATCCGCACTCCACCCGCCAGAAAGTGGTCGACGCTGACGATGGGCCGCCCCTGGGTCATCCCACCAGCCATAGGCCTTCGCCCCGCGCACGGAGATTCCGAATCGGGCGGAGTCTACCCGAAACGCCTCGTTGAGCATCTCGGACAAGCCGACCGGCACGAGCCCCTCCTGCTCCGCGGCGCCGATACGGCCGAACACGTCGCGGATCATGTCGCGGATCGATGCCGGCGACGCGAGTGCAAGGTCGACATCCAGCCCGGTCCGCTCCTCCAGCTCCCGGATCGGATCGACCTTGAGTGGGGAGTCCACGAGGACCTTGATCGTGCGGTCCGTGCGGAGGATGGGCAGTGTGAGATTCGCGAGCGCCCAGTCCGCCGACACGAGGCCGGCGGCCTCGAGGTCGATGGAGTCGGCGTCGGGGAATACGTACGGCAGGTCGAATTGAGACGCGAGCCCCCATTCGAGCTCGTTCTGATTGACGACTCCCGACGCCACCAACGCCTCACCGAAATAACCACCGTTGTCACGCTGAAGTTCGAGCGCTCGCTTGACGTCGTCTTCGGTGATCCGGCCGGCACTGATCAGAATCTGACCGATAGTGCGTCGTTCATTCATGGGGCGAGCCCGCTCGTTGCGAGGGTCATTCGTGCGAGGCGTATGCAGCCTCGAGGTGCTCCACCATCCAGCTCCCGACCTGCTCGGTCGAGAGCCCGCCGCCCAGATCGGGCGTCGTCGCTCCTTCCTTCATCGAAACGACGACAGCGTCTTCGATTCGGGCAGCCGCGTCAGTGTACCCAAAGTGATCGAGCATCAGGCCGACGCATCTGATCGCACCCAGCGGGTTGGCCTTTCCGGTGCCCGCAATATCCGGCGCCGACCCGTGAACGGGCTCGAAGAGCGCGTTTCTGCCCGGGTGCACGTTCGCCGAAGGGGCCATCCCGAGTCCCCCCGTGATCTCTGCGGCGAGGTCACTGACGATATCCCCAAAGAGATTCGGGGCTACGATGACCTCGTATCGCTCAGGCCGTCGGACCAGGTCCATGGCCATCGCGTCGACGTACATCGCATCCTGCTCGATCTGTGGGAAGCCTTCTCCGATCTCGGCGAAGACACGACGCCACAGTCCCCCGACGTGTCTCATCGCGTTGGCCTTGTCGACCAGAGTCACACGGCTGCGGCCACGTTCGGACGCAAAGTCGAAAGCAGCGCGGATGATTCGCTCCACGCCCTTTCGGGTCGCAATGTTCTCCTCGATCGCGATCTCGTCGGGAGTGCCCGTCTTGAAGCTCCCGCCCATTCCCGTGTACTCACCTTCCGTGTTCTCCCGGAAGATTTCGAGCCGGAGCGGGGGCACATCCCGCAGGGGTGACAGTTCAGGGGAAAGCAGGACGCAGGGCCGGAAGTTCACATAGAGATCCAGCCGGAATCGCATTCCGAGCAGGATGTCCTTGGCGTGCTCGTTGCCGGGAACGCGCGGATCGCCGAGGGCCCCGAGCAGGACTGCGTCGTGTTCCTCATCGAGTGCCCGAAACTCCTCGTCCGTGATCGTGATGCCGTCCCTCAGGTAACGATCGGCGCCCAGATCCCAGTCGCTCAACTCGAGGTCGATCCCCTCGGCGCGCGCGATACACTCGAGAACGCGGCGAGCCTCGCGGACCACCTCGGCACCGATGCCGTCTCCGGGGATAAGGGCGATGCGGAGCATGATTCCAGGGTGTTCGGGGGGCGGCCAAAAACGGTGGCCAGAGTAAGGAGAAGGACGGGCAGGCGCCAGCGGATCAGCGCCCGTCGGAAGGTGCCACGATAATCACCCCTCGACCCCCGTCCCGATTGCCCGCGAGGCGATACGGATAGCGCCCGGCAGGTGCATTTTCAAAGGTGAGAACGAAGCGCGCATCACGCTGCAACAGTGGGGGAGAGGCATCTTGGCCGAGGGACTCCAGAAAGCGGCGCGCCTCGGCTCCGAGCGAGTCCAGCTCGAACCGGACCTCATGCACCATCCAGTCCGTCGAGACGAACTGCACGAGGTCACCTGACGCCACGACGAGAGAGTCGGGTTCGGCTTGCTCGCCGACCCCCGTGCGTACGTCGACGGTATGGACTCGATCCTTCAAGGTGAGGCCGAGCTCGGCCTGCAGACGTTCATCCGGCATGAGCTCGGGATCGGGCGCCTCGCACGCGAACAGCGCGGCGACCACACCTGCGGTAAGTGCGGTACGTCTCCGCGTCGACCTCGGGCTCAGACCGACGCCTCGCTCCCGCACGACGGACAGAAGCGCCAGCCGATCTCGAGCTCC
>Ga0316191_10003770_pt1 | contig 11251 bp, 9 predicted proteins | sample Eddworburr2cm_MG_FD_204928 | JGI IMG/M metagenome (GOLD analysis project Ga0316191, IMG submission 204928) | Coastal sediment microbial communities from Maine, United States - Eddy worm burrow 2 cm | ecosystem: Environmental > Aquatic > Marine > Coastal > Sediment | place: USA: Maine | collected... | reverse complement strand
AGGCTGGAATTGCAAAGTCCTTGCTTCATTTTCCCCCACAAGGATCTTCACCCTGAGGGCTTCCTTAGGAATCAGGTGATTCGCTTTTTCCGGCCATTCAATGAAACAAATATCGCCCGAAAAGAAGTACTCTTCATAGCCCATATCAAAAAGTTCTGCCGGATCTTCTATCCTGTAGAGGTCGAAGTGAAAGACAGAGCGACCCTGGGAAGTGAAATACTGGTTGACCAATGAAAAGGTGGGACTATTTACCTCGGCACTGACCCCCAGCTTCCTGCAAAGGGCCTGGATAAAGGTAGTCTTCCCGGCTCCCATTTCTCCGGAAAAAGCAATGACCTTTGCCTCTCCCATGGCATCCAGAAAACTTTCGGCAGCCTGGTCCAGATCTTTAAGCGATATAATGGGTATGTTTTTCATTCTACCGCAGAGGTGAGAGGATGGAAACGGGAATCAGCATCTCCTCCATGGAGATCCCTCCGTGCTGGAAGGTATTCCTGTAAAGATTCACAAAATGGTTATAGTTGTTGGGGTAGACCAGGTAGTCGTTGTTCATGGCAAATATGTAGCTGGAGGTCATATTGGTCCTTGGCAGGAAAATGCTTTCAGGGTGCAGCACCTCCATAACTTCCTTCTTGTTGTAATTCAGGCTCCGCCCCTGCTTATACCGCAAATTGACCGAGGTATGCCTGTCTCCTATCACTTTCACGGGATTGGTTACCCTCACTGCACCGTGGTCAGTGGTAATCACCAGCGTGATATCCTGACTGTTCAGCTGTTTTAACAGTTCATAGAGGTAGGAGTGCTGAAACCAGGTGTTGACCAGGGATCGATAGGAAGATTCGTCGTAGGCCAGTTCCCTGATCATCTCCATTTCGCTTCTCATGTGAGAGAGCATATCCACAAAATTATAGACCAGCACATTGAGGTCGTAATTGAGCAGATCCTTGTAGTTCTCTACCAGCTTTTTACCAGCTCGCTGAGAGCTGATTTTTTCATAATTGAAAGACTTTTCTATCCCCAGCTTCTTCATCTGTGCTCTGCACAGCTCCTCCTCATAGGCATTTTTTCCGCCCTCTTCGTTTTCATCCACCCAGAGTCCGGCTTGGTGCTTCTGTATTTCCGAAGGCATCATTCCTGCAAACATGGCGTTTCTGGCGTACTGTGTAGCCGTAGGCAGAATGCTTGAAAAAATGGTCTCCTCGTCGCATTTGAACAGTCCGGATATCTCCTGTTCTATGATTTTCCACTGGTCATAACGCAGGTTATCTATGATCACTACCATCACCTTCCCCCGGTCGAGCAAGGGAAAAATCTTCTCCCGGAACACTCCGCTTGAGATCAGGGGCGCATCGTCTGATTCACCGGAGAACCAGGATTCATAGTTTTTCCTGATAAATCGTGCAAACTCGTTGTTGGCCTCACTCTTCTGCATCTTGAGCACCTCTTCCATCCCTCCTGTGCCACTGGCATCAAATTCCCTCTCCCAGTACACCAGCCTTGAATAAATCTCTGTCCATTCATTGAATGAGGAAGCCGAGTTGATCTGCATGCCTAACTGAGCAAATTGAGACTGGTAGCCGGAAGTTGTTTTCTCAGTCACCAACCTTTTTGTATCAATGTTTTTCTTGATGCTTAGCAGAATCTGCTTGGGATTCACGGGTTTGATCAGGTAATCAGAAATCTTGCTCCCAAGCGCTTCATCCATGATGTCCTCCTCCTCACTCTTGGTGATCATTACCACCGGCGTGCTTGGGCTTATGGCCTTGATCCGGTCCAGAGTCTCCAGCCCAGACAATCCAGGCATGTTCTCATCCAGGAAAATCAGGTCAAAGTCATTCTCCTCCACATAACTCAAGGCATCGGTCCCGTTGGTAGCAGTGCTTACCTTATAATCTCTCTCCTCAAGAAAGAGGATGTAAGGCTTTAAGAGATCAATCTCATCGTCAGTCCATAAAATATGAATCTGCTTCCCCATTATTCCTGGCTTTGATAGTGTTTCAGATAAAACAGATAATAGGGATTGAATTCTTTCTCTTCGGAAAGAATCTCGAAATTATCTGAGGAAATGATCATCATCCTGAACTTTGGAGGAGGAATTCCGCCCATGATCTCCTGGATGTTCTCATCAATCACCTCCAGATACCTGGCTGCTCCTTCAGCATTATTAAACTTGCTTACAAACAACATGTTATATGAGTCAGTGAGACTGACTTCCCCCACTTCCAGGTTATACTGGTTGAAATTATCCAGGTTATAGTTTAAAAGGTTAAAGCTTACCTGATTCGCATCTTCATCAGAACGGAGAGCCAGCAAAAAATAATGCTCCTGGGTGGAATCAATAACCGCATAGACCACTTCAGCTTCCGCGGCCTGGGCTGCCTCCTTGATTTCCGGAAACTCCACATACATATATTCCACAATTTCCTGAGCTGCCATACTCTCTTCAGCTGATGGGTGTTGTGCAATCAGAGAATCCAGGGCAACTTTCATTTCCTCTTTCCCAACCTGTGCTCCCAAAGCCATGGCGCGGATGTATTTGAACTTGGGGAGCAAAGGATCGTCGGGATAGCTAAGAATCCCGGTGTCTGCTCCATCAATCACCTCTGCATATTTTTTCAGCTGATACTTCAGGTAAAGACCTTCATAGTACCTGACTACCTTCATTTCTTCCGCTTCAAGCTCCTTCAGGTAATTGGGGTTGTTCAACAACAAGGCATAATGAGATTCAGGATATTTAATGGAGAGCTGATCTTTATAAAACCTGGCCTCCTGTGGTTTCTGTACGTTGTTGTTCAACTCGTAAAGGAGATAGTAAACATGCGCACCAAATCTTGAATCCTGGTTTCGGTTCAGAAGCTCGGTGAAGGACTTGATAGATTCATCGTAGTCGAGGAGGTCCTCTTTGTAGATCACGCCCATGTTATACAGGGCGTCCTCGATTCTCAGATGAGACTGCGCCATGGCCGAATCAGTCATGGGGATGTTGATCAGGTAATACTCCCTCGTTTTACTATCCAACAAGGGAACGGACCCTTCTCCATTGACGCTATCCCCTTCTAGTCCTTCTCCCTGTGTTCGCTCGATAAGGGTTCGTTTATTTTTTCTGCGCCAGTTGTCCTCCAGCCTTCGCTCCCCCCACTTCATCCTGAACTCGGGCTGACCAAAACTTTTGGCGTTCAGGTTATAAAAATACCACTGTCCGCCCTGCTGTTCTCGCGCTCCGGTACTAGTCTGATTGCCTCCGTAGAGCATGGACTGGTTGAAGGCCATATCCTGCATGGATTGTTGTTCGGCCAGGCGTTCCTCCTCTTCTGCCTGTATAACCTCTTCGATCATGGCATCTATCACTGCCAGTCTCTGTTCCTCAGGCAAAGCCGCAAGCATCTGCACACTATCCTCCAGTTCGTAAGAAGTAACGTTGTAGACCAGGTTCCCCAGGCTGGCCGAGAGTGAGGCCAGTCCGGCATACCCCGGATAGTCCCTGTCAAGAAAGGATACTGCAGAATCGTAATAAGCCGCCGAAAGGATGTACTCAGGTTCTTCATAGTAGATTTCGGCCAGGGTCAGAGAGGAAAATCCTTTCTGATACTGGTTCTGTACACTGCTTGCTACAGATAACTGATAATATTCAATGGCCAGATCCTTGTCCCCCTCCTCCATGGCGATGTTGCCCAGGGCAAAATAGATTTGGTCCTTATACTCTACATTTTTGCTATCCTTAAGCATTTTCCGGAGCAGCTTCTTCAGATCATTGCTGTCTGCATGTCCTGTTTCATAGACCTCAGCCATGCTCACCTGGGCATTAAATGCCATTTCATAAGTCGGATTGTAGCGGGTAACTCGTTTATATTTCTCAAGAGCCAGGCTGTTCTGATCCGTCTCTTCATACAATTGTGCCAGGATATAGGTGTACCTGATCTTCTCCTCTTTATGAATACCCTTTTGTTCCATAGCCAGCTCAAGCAGTTCCGCCGCTTTGGTATATTCCAGGTACACTATGTGCAATTGTGCACGGGTGGTGAGAAGATCCGTCAGGTATTCCTCGGGGAAGTTGCTCTCATCGCTCAGGTTGGTCAAAATCCGTTCTGCTTCCCGTGTTTCGCCCACCATGATGTAGGAACGGGCCAGCCAGGTCATGGCCCCAAAGCGAATGTCCTCCTGGGGAAAAGTGATCAGGATGTGCTTGAAAGTTTCGGCTGCAGTAAAAAATTCACCCTGGAACATATAGGCCTTCCCCATCAGCATATAAGAATCATCCACCCATTTGTTGTATTCATTCTGATCGTAAAAATCCTGTTCCTTGGCAGACTGGTTACCCTCCTTCACTTTGGGCTTGGCAGTAATGGAATGAAAGGTGATGACCTTGGTGGCTTTATCGATGCTGCGCTTCATGTCGGCATTCACTGTCGAATTCACTCCTTCGTCTTCGAACAAAAAGAGGGGTAGGATGCGGTTGTAATCGTTCCTTACTGAGCTTCGGGCTTTCTCTATCCCCCGTTTATAACTCTCATAACCATTGAAGTAAACGTTGTAATGGGAGGTGAGGTTATGGTAGTTTCTGCTCAGAGATGTATTCTTCTCCACGCTGCATGAAACGAGTCCACAGAGAAGAAATAGAGTAATTAGTACCCTGTATATGGCCATCCGGGAAAGCAAATCAGTCCAGTTCTGACAAGACATTGTCAAGTTCTTACAAGTAATTAACTGGTTTTGATATAACTTATTTTATCAGGCTGGACAAAAAAACGTCCTAGGCATTCACATCCACCACTTCCTGAATCTCAGGAACCTCGTTCCTTACCGCCATCTCTACACCAGCTTTCAGGGTTTGCATGCTGAAAGGACAACCGTTGCAAGCTCCTTTCATCTCCACCTTTACCACCATATCTTCCGTGATCTCAACCACCGAAATGTCTCCGCCATCTGCCACCAGGTAGGGCCGGATTTTCTCCAGTGCTTTCTCAACTCGCTCTCTTATAGCTTCCATAGTTTCAATTTTTTGCCAGCTATTTTGTTGTAATTTCCACCTTATGGGTGGGTTCCAGTTCGCTGTTTCTTTTAATCACCGCTTTTTCGACGGCCTGTGCAAGAAGCTTAAAGGCTTCACCTGAAGGATTTCCGGCTTCAAGCGCCACAGGCATCCCGGAATCGCCCGACTCCCTGATTCCTTGAACAATAGGGATCTGGCCCAGCAGCTCAATACCCATCTTTTGGGCGAGGTTCTTACATCCCTCCTTGCCAAATATATAGTATTTATTTTCCGGCAATTCCTCGGGGGTGAACCACGACATGTTTTCTACGATCCCAAGTACCGGAACATTGATTTTATCTCCTGTGAACATGTTGATGCCTTTAATCACGTCGGCCAGTGCCACTTCCTGGGGAGTACTTACAATGACCACTCCGCTAACAGGAACTTCCTGCACCATAGTCAGATGAACATCGCCGGTCCCGGGAGGCAGATCGATCAAGAGGTAATCCAGTTCTCCCCAGTCCCCTTGTGTGATTAGTTGTTTCAGTGCGCTGGTGGCCATGGGACCACGCCATATGGCTGCATCTTCGGGTTTTACAAAAAAGCCCACCGACAACAGTTTTACTCCGTGCTTCTCAATGGGAATAATCCACTCCACACCTTCTTCGCTCCGTCCCGAAGGGCGTTCTGCTTCCACACCAAACATCTTCGGAATAGAGGGTCCGTACACATCTGCATCAATCAGTCCCACCCTGGAACCCGATTGGGCCAGGGCCACAGCCAGATTGCTTGCCACAGTGGATTTACCCACACCCCCTTTGCCGGATGCCACAGCCACTATATTATGCACATCAGGTAAAATTTCTCTTTTGGGAGGAGGCTCCGGAACCAGCACCTGTATATGTTCTTGCTTCAGACTATCCTCACCAAAGGCAGAGTTCACCGTCCTCAGGCATGCTTTTTTTATGGACTGTATAAAGGGATCGTTGGCCCTGCTGAACTTCAGTCCGATCCATAGTTCTCCTTCACGGTATTGAACATCGTCGACCAAAGTCGACGTTACTATATCTTCTTTGGTTTCGGGATGGCGAATTTTTTTCAGCTCTTCCAGCAAATGCTCCTTCTGTATCTCCATGTATTGCTAAAAAAATTGTTGCCCAAAGATAGCTAATTTTATTTAGATTAATTTATGACAGGCCCAGTTCTTCCACCGGATCCCAGAACATTTCTTTCATGTTGAGTATGCGGTTTTCGCGGATTTGGGCGCCCTCATTTTCGAGCATTTCCTGCATCAGCTGGCTCCCGTCGAAATGGTGCTTGCCTGTGAGAAGCCCATTGCGGTTTACTACCCGGTGAGCCGGGACAAATATCGAAGAGGTGTGACTCTGGTTCATGGCCCAACCCACCATCCTTGCAGCTCCCGGGGATCCCAGATACCTGGCAATGGCCCCGTAGGTAGTCACTCTTCCCCGGGGAACCAGAAGCACCACTTCATACACTCGTTGAAAAAATCCTTCATTCCGATTCATTGGACAGTTCTTTGATTTCCTTCCCGGCAGGCAGCCTGAAACAGATATAGTTAATAGCTTTCCCTTCCGCAAGGAAGATTTTTTCATAGTAGGTCTGAATGCTCACAGTCTCATCTTCCCAGTCCTCACCATAAATATCGTCGGAGTTTTGCACAAGGGGCAGCTCATTGTATTGGACCATCTCCAGGGTATCGAGGTAAAGCTCCCGGTTATCGGTCTTCAGGTGAACTTTTCCCCCGTCCTTCAGAAATTCGCGGTACTTATTCAGGAACAGGGCTCCGGGAAGCCGCTTTTTTATTCTTCTGCGTTTCTCCTGGGGATCGGGAAAGGTGATCCAGATCTCTTCTACCTCGTCGTGCGCAAAAAATGAGTTGATAAAATCAATGCGCGTACGCAGGAAGGCCACATTGTAAAGTCCCTCGTCCAGGGCGGTCCTGGCCCCCGTCCACATTCGCGCCCCTTTGATATCCAGACCCATAAAATTCTTAGCCGGATTATTTCTGGCAAGTCCGGTAGTATATTCGCCCTTGCCGCAACCCAGCTCCAAAACCAGAGGATGATCGTTACCAAATACTTCTTTCTTCCACCTTCCCTTCAGATGAAAATCCTTTTGGAAGATCTCCTCCAGGGGGGGTTGAAATACCTTTTCAAGGCTCTCCAGTTCCCTGAACCTTACCAACTTTTTCTTTCCCAAACTGCTTAAGGATTGACGCGTTCGATTCTGATTCCCAGGTCCGTGACCGGAAGTTCCGGATTTCTCATGGCCTGTTCAAGGGTAAACACATAGGTCCCCGGTATCCTGAATTGGGTTTGTTTCCTGAAAAGCAACTGCAGTTCCCTCAGATTGCCGGTTCCTCTGCCGGTCCACTCACCGCTGGGCTCTGCCATGATCAGGTTGACGGTATCTTTCCTGTGCTGACCGGTGGGCCCTTTAACATGCACAAACATATAAAGGTTGCTCAAGGGATACTCTACGGTATGCCTGACCTGTACATAAACATTGTGTAATGAAAGCGTATCGCTTACATCCACAAAGAATTCCCGTGCATCCTGCCATCTCCACGCCCCATCGGTCCGTAAATACTCATCATAAACCACGTTCTTATCGCACGAAACGGTAAGTATCAGGATCAGAAGAAGAATTTTTATAAGATGTATTCTCATGATTATTTCGTATTCCTGGGAGGTCTCTTTTTCTTCTTTTTCTTCCTGGGCCTATCGCTCTCAAAACGAGTAAGAGATCCTTGTCCAGCCCCATTGGTATACTCAAGTTTTTCAGATTTCAGGGTGATGGTGATTTCTATCAGTTCGTCCGGAATCTTGTCCTGCCGGTTCATTGCCTGAACCTCTGCTACACGTTCTGCAGGAACCGGTACCAGTGCCTGGCCTCCTCCTCCAAATCCGTACCACATAATGCCGCGGTATACATCAGTTTTCAGATGGTAAGCCTCTCCCTGGCTGGTCTTTAAGGAAATTGCAGTGTCGGGAAAATGCTTTCGCGCATCTTCGTAGCCAGCCAATTCGTAGTTGAGACAGCATTTCAATTTTCCGCATTGTCCGGCCAGCTTCTGGGGATTGAGGGCTACTTCCTGGACCCTTGCCGAGTGGGTGCTTACCGATACAAAATTGGTGATAAAGGTTGAGCAGCAGAGCTCCCTTCCACAGGTGCCTATTCCACCAATTCTTCCGGCCTCCTGTCTGGCTCCGATCTGCTTCATCTCAATGCGAATTCTAAACGATTCGGCCAGAACCTTTATCAATTCCCTGAAATCGACCCGCTCATCGGCGATGTAATAAAAAATGGCCTTTGTATGATCTCCCTGGTATTCCACATCCCCGATCTTCATATTCAAACCCAGATCCTTAGCTATCTGCCGGCTCCGGAGCATGGTCTCTTCCTCTTTATCGATAGCTCCTCTCCATTTTTCAATATCCACATCCTTGGCCTTGCGATAGACCTTCTTCAACTCTTCCCTGTTCCCCTGATATTTTGTTTTGCGCTGTTGCTTTTCAACAATCTCGCCAGCCAGGGAAACGATGCCAATATCGTGTCCGGGCGAAGCTTCCACCGCAAGAATATCGCCCCGTTTCAACCGCAATTCGTTTACATTCCTGTAGAATCCCTTCCGGGTATTTTTGAACCTTACTTCCACTACTTCAGGAATGTCCTGGTCAGATACCTCCCTTAACCAGTCGTATGAATCCAGCTTAGAACAGCCGCTGAAATAGGACTCGATCCTGTCAAGGTTATCTCCATTGACAATCAAATTCTTTTCCTTGCAGCAACCTCTTGTTTTCAGGCTATCCATAATGCAAAAATAGAGATTAGGTTCTTAATTAAAAAGGCTCATTTAGTTGCCGGTGCCTTTTGCATCAGAAGCTTGATGATACCAATGGCCATGTCCATCATTACAATCCTTGGGTTTCCATTGGCCTCAATGTGGTTTCCGGCCATTGTAAAGCCTTCAGCCAGTTCGTGTATATTTCCTTCATGGATGAAGGGACTGAATTTGCTTGAAAATTCTGCCTCCTTCCTCGACATGTAATTCAACTGTTTGTTCTCCAGATGAAGCATAAAGTTTTCCCGAAGCAAACGTAAGGAGTAATCGATCAGCTGTTTCTGACGTTCCCTGCCCAGCGTCGACACACTTTCCACCCATTGGTTGATGGCGATAATGTCCCGGGCATAACACAGGCGCATCAATCCCGTAAACTGCTCAAAATGATTCATTTCATTTTCATCCTGACGCAGGGATTGAAGGGCTGTACCATAGTTTCCGTTGGCCCGGCTTACTGCATCTTCAATCAGGGCATCCGAATACCCTTGCTGCAACAGTCCCTCCCTGATCATGGAAGCGGACAGGGGTGGTACATGCAGCAATTGGGTTCGGCTGAGAATGGTGGGAAGGATTTTGTCAGTATGTTCCGACACCAACAGGATCAAGGTCTTTGAAGGTGGTTCTTCGATCAGTTTCAATAGTTTATTGGCAGCGGATTGATTCATCTTCTCAGGTAACCAGATCACCATCATCCTGTAATCCGATTCGTAGGGCTTAAATCCCAGCTTACGGATTATCGATTCGCTCTCCTTTACATTGATGATTCCCTGCTTATTCTCGGCCCCGAGTGCCTCGTACCATTGGTTTTCAGTTACATAGAAATCGCCTAACAGGGTCTCTCGCCATACTTCCGCAAAATCATCACTGATGGGCGGAGCCGTACTACTACCTGTCTTCATTACCGGTACTACAAAATGGAGGTCGGGATGCACCAGCTTTTCAAATTTCACGCAGGAGGAACACTTTCCGCAGGAATCGGTATCCTGCCGGTCCTTGCAAGCCAGATACTGTGCCATGGCAATGGCCAAAGGCAACTTTCCGGTACCCGGGGGACCAAATAACATCAAGGCATGAGGGGTGCGGTCGTCTCGCACCAATGCCAGGAGTTTTTGCTTTAACTCCTGCTGTCCTATGATCTCTTTGAACAACATATCTCTTACAAACTGTAAATGTAGAATTTCTTTTTTACCTTTGGGATTCCCAAGCGGAACTCTTTACTTTTACTTAAAATATATAGATATGCAAATGATTGATAATTATAACTTTGCAGGCAAAAAAGCAATCATCAGAGTGGACTTCAACGTACCCCTTGGAGCCCAGTACGAAGTGACCGATGATACCAGGATCCGTGGAGCTCTTCCTACCATTAAAAAGGTGCTTGCCGATGGTGGATCGGCCATCCTAATGTCACACCTGGGCCGTCCAAAATCGGGTCCCGAAGAGAAGTTTTCACTAAAGCATGTGATCCCTGCCCTTTCAGGCCTTCTTGGCATGGATATTCAGTTTGCAGACGACTGCATGGGTGAGCAGGCTGTTGAAAAATCAGCTGCCCTGAAACCGGGTGAAGTGCTGATCCTGGAGAATCTTCGTTTCTACTCAGCCGAAAACAAGGTCAAAACAGATGAGGAGGCAGCAGCCACTCGTGTATTTGCTCAAAAACTCTCCACCTATGCCGATGTTTATGTGAACGATGCCTTCGGCACAGCTCACCGTGCCCACGCTTCCACAGCAGTGATTGCCGATTTCTTTCCAGAGGAATCAAAAATGTTCGGCTTCCTCATCAACAAGGAAATTGAGGCTATGGACAAAGTGCTTCACCAGTCGGACAAACCTATGACTGCCATCATGGGCGGCGCCAAGGTAAGCGATAAGATCCAGGTGATTGAAAACCTTCTCGACAAGGTGGATAACCTGATTATCGGAGGGGGCATGACCTACACCTTCATCAAGGCTCGTGGAGGTGAAATAGGGAACTCCCTCTGCGAAGAAGACAAACTGGATGTGGCCAACGATCTGGTAGCTAAGGCCGAAGCCAAAGGTGTGAATCTGATCCTTCCGGTGGATCAGGTACTGGCCGATAAATTTGATAACGAGGCCAATACTGAACTGGCCAGCATCGACCAGGGCAAAGTAGGATATATGGGCCTGGATATCGGTGACTCTTCGGTCGAAGCTCTCTCAAAAGTCATCCTGAACTCCAAGACCATCCTCTGGAATGGCCCCATGGGGGTTTTTGAGATGCCCAATTTCCAGAAGGGTACCGTAAGCATCGCCAAAGCCATTGCAGAATCGACTGCCAGGGGCTGCTTCAGCCTGGTAGGTGGGGGAGACTCGGTAGCGGCCGTCAATAAATTCGGTCTGGCCGACAAGGTGAGTTATGTGTCGACCGGCGGCGGCGCCATGCTGGAGTA
>Ga0316191_10003769_pt1 | contig 11253 bp, 11 predicted proteins | sample Eddworburr2cm_MG_FD_204928 | JGI IMG/M metagenome (GOLD analysis project Ga0316191, IMG submission 204928) | Coastal sediment microbial communities from Maine, United States - Eddy worm burrow 2 cm | ecosystem: Environmental > Aquatic > Marine > Coastal > Sediment | place: USA: Maine... | reverse complement strand
CGCGGGGCTCAGCAAAGAAGAGAATCAGGTGCTGCAGTCGGAGTTGCGCCGCATCAACGCGCGTCCCGCACTGCTGGGCATGGGCATCAGCATGATCGGGCCGGCGCTGTTGGAATACGGTACCGAAGCGCAGAAGGCCGAGCACCTGCCGAAGATCGCCAACGGTGACATCTGGTGGTGCCAGGGCTATAGCGAGCCCAACGCCGGTTCCGACCTGGCGAGCCTGCGCACCTCTGCCGTGGAGGATGGCGACAATTACGTTATCAACGGACAGAAGATCTGGACCTCCGGGGCGGACAAAGCGGACTGGATGTTCTGTCTGGTGCGGACGGATCCCAACGCGTCAAAGCACGAGGGCATCACTTTCATCCTCTTCGACATGAGCACCCCTGGTGTTTCAGTGAAACCCATCCTGCTCATCAGCGGGCTGTCCCCATTCTGCGAGACTTTCTTTGATAACGTCCGGGTGCCCAGGCAGAACGTGGTGGGCGAGGTGAACAAGGGGTGGACCGTTGCGAAGCGGTTGCTGCAATACGAGCGAACATCCATCGGCGGTATTGGCGGCAGCAGTCAGAAGGTTACGACCCTGGAAGAGTTGGCCGCTGAATATTCGGGTATGGACGGCGGGCGCATCGCCGATTGGGCGTTGCGCTCGGCGATCATCCGGCACCGGATGAACGATCGGGCATTCGCCCTCACCCAGAAACGCTCCGGGGAGGAAACGGCAGCAGGCGTTGCGCCGGGCGCGCTGTCGTCCATGTTCAAGTATTACGGTACCGAGCAGAACAAGGGCCGCTTCGAGCTGATGCTGTCGATCCTGGGTGCGCGCGGGCTCGGCTGGGAAGGTGAGGCGTTCAGCGCGCAGGAACTGGATGCTACGCGCGCCTGGCTGCGTTCCAAAGCCAACTCCATCGAAGGCGGCACGTCCGAGGTACAGCTCAATATCCTTGCCAAGAGAATCCTTGGCCTGCCGGACTGACCGTGTCTGCGGGCCACCTCTCTCATGGTCGCTTTTACTGTGATGTCAGCCCGGGTTGGGCCTGTTCGGTGGCTCGAGCTTGAACTGTTTGGCATCCGCATAGGCTCTGATGAATGCGGGGCGTTTAGAAAACTTCGACATATACCGGCCAAAGGTCTCCGGCTGGCACAAGCCATAAGCTCGTGCCCACATCACGTTCTGTCCCATGACGCAGTCGGCCGCTGAAAACTCGTCGCCCAGAATGAAGTCGTGCCGTTGCAGCCGGTCAGCCAGCTGCGGTTCCACCTCGCTTCGAAATTTCTCCGCATAGCGATGGACGGTCCGCTGATCTCTCTGATCTTCCGGCAGCAGATGCGTCTGCACCCTGATCTGCCACAGCATCATATCTACCCAGGAGCAGCCGAAGTAAAGCATCTGCAGATAGTCAATGCGCAGCGGAGAATCAATCGCAGGTGCTAAGCGCTTTTGCGGGTAGAGGTCCGCCAGCAGGGTCACCATGGCGCCGCTTTCCAGCATCGTCAGCGTCTGGCCATCGCTGGTCGTAATCTCCAGCATTGGCACATTGTGGTTGGGGTTTTTCGTCCGATAGGGCTCACTGTATTGCTCCAGATCGTAAAGCGATACGGTCTGCACATCGAACTCATCCTCTTCCATGAGTTCATGCAGCAGCCATTTCACCCGGGCGCTGCGAGTGGCCGGGAAGTGATAGAGCTTCAGTCGCTCAATGTTCACGCGTTGTCTCTCCCCCTTCTGATGACCGCACTCGACTACGCAACCCAGTAAATGACCATGCCACCCAGTACTGCGAAGCCGATAGTAACGATAAGTCCGTGCATCAGGAACGATGCCAAGGGCCTGTTTTTCTCGTTGTCGGAGAGTTCACGTTCTTTCATTTCACTACCCTCGAGAACGGCTATGTAATGAGACGGGTGCCTATTTGATTCAGGAGACCCGGAGATGTGCGAGATGATCAGGATTCCCGTTTGCTTTCCTGGTGTAGAAAAGCGCTTCCTGCCTCGACCGACCGAATAGGCCTGAGGTAAATACCTGATCTGAAGCATAACTTATCATCCGTATGTCCGCTTCGCATAGCGGCCACTGGCGGACCGGATTCGCTCCGCTTTTCGCGATGTCAGGCCTGGGCCGAACGCAAAATTGGTGCGGGCTGTTTCCCCACCGGAAATTTCCTCCGGATAGGCGCGAGATGCTCTCGGCCGAATAGTCCCAGTCCCCTTGCGAAGCGGCGCCATAGAACATGTTGTGCGGCTGTAGACGAATTCAGCGCCTGCTGCGCCGGTCCAGACAACTTCTCCGGAAGAATTACAAGTTTGAAATATCCGGCTTATGGCCGGTCTGATATGTTTGGGTTCAATTGGTGAATTCGGAGCGGAAAGCCAGGCTTTCCGGTAGTCCCGTTGAGTTCCAAAATCTTCTTACCAGACGGCTGGTTGGCAGCCTATGAGAAACAGCCGTTCTTGGTGACCCACAATCTCGCGGGTTCCGACCTTTTTTCGCGTTCGGCGTTACAGAGGCTCGCGTACCGGCTGGCGCCAGGGCAGATCGAGCTCAACGCCGGTGACGTTCCGGTTAGCCTTCCTCCCGGCCAGGCGGCGGACCCTCGGACAACGGCGTCCGAATACCTGGCAGACATAGAATCGCATCGAGTATGGGTGGGTTTGCTGCGGTTGAAGGATGACCCGGAGTATGGGCCGATGCTCGCTGAGCTGCTTGATCCGATAGGTGAGATGCTCTGGCAGGTCGATCCCGGGATGACCCGGTTGAACGGATTCATCTTCGTTACCTCTCCCCGCTCCGTTGTCCCCTACCACATGGATCCCGAGCACAATTTTCTGCTGCAGATCGCGGGAAGAAAGCAGTTTGTCGTGTTCGACAAGGAAGATAGCGAATTTGTAGACGAAGAACTTCTGGAATGGTTCTACGCTCAGCAGAACAGACGGTTGACACTGCCGAACGATCTGACGGGGCGGGGCCGGGTCATCGATCTGGAACCCGGTATGGGCCTGCACGTCCCGATCTGCGCTCCGCACTTCGTTCGTACGCTGGACGATGTTTCGGTCTCATTGTCTATTACCTATGCGACGCCCAAATGGAACCGTCGGGAGCTGGTTTACCGTTTCAACCGGGGGATGCGCCGTATCGGCCTGCAACCGCAGCCTCCGGGCGGACGCTGGGATTTCCTGAAAGGGGACTCCGTCACAACCTGGAAGCGACTCATGGGCGCCTTGCCCCGCAGGGGGGTCTGATCGCTCGATGGCCAAGCAGAACGTGCAAGTTATCGAGAGCGTGGATGGCCTTGAACGGTTAGTCGACGAGTGGTCTGACCTCTGCGATCACGCCGCCAATCCCAATCCCTTCTATCGTCCTGAGCTGCTGTTGCCTGCGCTCAGGATGGGGCTTCCGAAAGGTCGGACGCTGGCTGTAGTGGTTCGCTCGCCGGCGGGGGACCTTGCGGGTATGTTCCCTTTGCAGACTAGCGGCAAACGGTTAACCGTATGCAGGCCCCTGAGCCATCTCTACTGCTTTCTCGAGACGCCCCTTGTACGGAAAGGTTTCCAGGATGTTGCCCTCTCAGGCCTTGCGCAGGCCCTGTGCGGGCGGGCACTGCCATCGACTGTTCTGCAAATCGACAGCCTTGGCCTTGATGATCGTTGCCATCGCGATTCGATTCGGGCCGTGGGGTTGGCGATGCTTCCAACACAGGTTTCTCGGCGTCCGGTTCTGCGCGCCGGTCAGCAGCTTCACCCGTCCAGCAGGGCGGTGAAGGAGTACCGTCAGAAGTGGCGTAAGCTCGAGGAGCTTGGCGCGTTGCGTTTGGAATCGGTTGGCGCCGACCAGCCTGGCTTTTGCAGACGCCTGAATGAATTTCTGGATCTGGAGCACGGGGGCTGGAAGGCACGGCAGGGGTCGTCCATGAAGTCGGCGGGGGTCCCTCGTCAATACTTCGAAGAGGCTGTCATAAAAGCAGCCCACAGCGGCATGTGGGCGATTGAATCTCTGTGTTTGGACGACCGCCCGATCGCCATGCAGCTAAATCTTATCGAGCGGAGCGATCGCACATCCGTCTTCGGCTTCAAGTCCGCATTCGACGATCGGTTGGAGCGCTACTCGCCGGGCGCTGTGCTGCTCAACGAGCAGCGCCGTAGATTTCATGACTCGAGCGACATGGATCTCTTCGACTCCTGTGCGGGAGAGGGTAACCATGCGGTGTTCCGGCTGTGGCCGGACAGACTCGAACGATCCGGTTATTATCTCGCAACCAACAATTTGCTGGGTCGTGCCTACCTCGAAGTGATCTCGAGGAAGCTCGAGCCCGGAGGAAGGCCAGACCGGTCTGGGCAACTTCCGAGCCTTCCTTCTTCCACGCCGGTGCTGCAGCCGGCGGGGATCAAGTTCCCGGGTGCGGTCGGGCCAGCGGTGTAGCGCCAGTTAGATCGTCAGGAGCTGCCTTACGGCACCGTGGGGTCGCGAACACCTCCGCACCACCGATATGACCACACAACTGAGCACACAACCCATCGGGTATCGGCTCTGCGAGGCGTAGCTGGCGGTATCTGTTGCGCTTCACAACGACATTGACTGCTTTATCTCCCCAGCACGGCTTGATATTGCAGGTGGCAAACGTTTGTTGGTCATTCGCCGGAATGATTGTACTCTTCCGCGTAACCAAGTCTTTCGAAGTGAGATAGTAGATGTTCAGTCATGTCATGGTCGGTGGGAAGGATGTGCAAGCGTCAAAGAAATTCTACGATGCCGTGTTGGGTGCCTTGGGGCACAAACCCGGGGTCATGGACGGTCAAGGACGGTGTTTTTATATGACGGAGACAGGGCTCTTTGCTATCACACCCCCCATTAACGGAGAGGCGGCAACCCCCGGCAACGGCAGCACAATCGGTTTTGCGGCCGCGAGCCCGGAAGCGGTCGATGCGTGGCATGCTGCGGGTGTTGAAAGTGGTGGTGCCACCTGCGAAGACCCGCCGGGGGAACGCCCCGGCAGCGGCCTGTACCTGGCGTACCTTCGCGATCCGACCGGTAACAAGATCTGCGCGATGCACCGTCTGGCGTCCTGAGTTTGAATTCGGCATCGCCTTAGACAGTCATCCAGCGACCAGCCCCGTGGATATGCGCCTTGGTGTTGCTGTAATTATCGGCCTGCTGGTTTTGATGTCCGGCTGTTCCAGCGGTGATCAGCCGAAGCCTGATTGGGATGCCGCACCTGGAATCGACATTCCGGCATTTGCGACCTTCGGCTGGGTGGATGAAATAAGTGGCTCACCGAATACGATTCTGGAAACCCAGATCAGTACCGCGTTGCGCAGTGAGTTCCTGAAGAAGGGCTATGTGGAGACTTCTGACGCGCCGGATTTTCTTGTCAGGTACGAAACCGTTGAGCTTGAGCTGGCGAAGCAGTCCAACCCGGTCAGTATCGGAATCGGCGTAGGCTCCTGGGGAAGCAACGTCGGCGGCAGCGTAGGTACCTCGGTTGGTGTTGGTGGCAAGGAGGAAGTGCGTCTCAAGAATAGACTGACGGTCCGCGCTCTGGATCCGGAGACCAGTCAAGAGGTGTGGATTGGTATCACCACAACCTTTGAACAGCGCCCTAACGCCGCTGAAATTGATCGAGTTGTCGCCGGCGTCATGAAGGGGTTCCCTGATAAGCGCCGCTGACGATCTGGACTATAGCGCCGCAAGCTTGAGCCGTGCCTGCCGCAATCTGGATTCCAGCCAGCGGTAGTGATTGTAGTTGTCCGGATCCAGATCCCAGCCGTAGCGATTGTCATGGCCTGCTGCCAGCGCGCTTATGTACATGTTGATGGCTTGCGGCAGGTTCTGCTGAAAGCCTTTGTTGCCGTATTCGTAGCGCGCCGCCAGCTCGCGTGTGGCATAAAAATGGTGAAGCTGCGCGGCCCGCTCGAGCTCCCGACGCGCAGCAGTGGGGTTGATCTCTGCCGGAAAGCCACGCTCGTAAATTTCAACCAGACGCCAGGCAGCCTCAGCGTGACCCAGCTCGGCGGCCGTCTGCAGGCGTGACACTGCCTCCGCGCGGCGCTCTGCCCCGTGACCTGCCAATAACTGCAGCGCGTACTGAAACTGCGAGTCAGCATCTGCATTCTGCGCCAGTGTTTCCAGATCCGTCTGGCCGAGCAGGCTGCCACCCGCCATCTGTTCCAGACGATCGATGTACTTCAGATGATTCTCGAGCGCAGCCAGGCGCCTTTCAGCATCCGCGGCGTCCAGCTGCTGGTAGTGATCGACCAGCGCCTCAATCCAGGCGCGGGCTTCGGGATAGTCCACTGGAAACCCTTCAGAACCACCCAGGTAATTGCTGGCAACGCGATCCATGGCTGCCACTTCCCCTGCCTGAGCTGCCATGAGCAGCCATTTTCTGGCAGCAGCAGGATCTTTGTCAGCGCCATCGGACCCTGTGCGCAGCATGACGATCAGCTCCTGCCGGGCGTCCATATCATTAGCGGCAATGTCTTCGAACAGCTGCATGCCAAGCTCACGCACGCCTGGTCCCGGCAACGGGCTTTTCAGATAAAGCCTGGCCAGTTCCAGGATGGCCTCCGGGTTCCCGGCATCCAACCCTGCCTGCAAGGCATCCAGCTGCTGCAGGCGCGTTTCATATGAGTCTCGATTCATCGCGAACGCCGTTTCCTGCACCGTGGTTTCGCCGCTTGCCAGCAGCGCCTGATAGTAGGTGCGCGCCTGCTTCATATCTGCGGGATAACCCATGCTGCCCCGGGCGTAGTGCTCGGCGAGGCGCAGCCTGGCGAGTTGTGAGCCATTCTCTGCAGCTTTCTCCAGCAGACCATTACGCTTGATCAGAAGATCACGGGATCGGCTGCGCAGCACCTCCTCAGTGAGACGTTCTACGACTTGCTGCTGCGCCGGACCGTAGTTGCCTGCGGCTGAAGATTCCAGCCATTGGTGTGCCTCCTCTTCGGATCCCGGTCCGCCATGGCGTCGAAGGTGCCGGGCCAATTGATATTGAATCACGGGATCACCCGCTTGCGCGCCTCTGGTCAGCCATTTCAGACGGATGCCTCGATCCGGTGTGTTCTCGATCAGCCAGATCGTGGCTTCCGTGTTGCCATCGGCTGCAGCCCGCTCGTACCAGTAGCGGGCCTGCACCCTGCCTGATTTCGCGACGCATAGCGCAGCGCCACTGCTGCCCAGCTCAGCCAATGGGCGGCAGATGACATTTGCGTAGTTGCCGTAGACAATCGCAGCAGCCAGAGTCATCGCTGTCAGCTTCAGAGCGGGTCTGCCCCAGCGTTCGGAAAAATCCAGCCGCGGCGAAAATTCGGTTAGAAATTGCCCTGCATAGAGCATGGCCACCATCACATGGAAGGCAATCCAGTAAGTCACACTGACGGCTGGACTCAGGTATCCGCTGAATAGACCCGGCAGATTCGTGCTGCTGGACGAACTGTGCCCGCCGCCGGTATAGATGGGGAAATAGACGGACAGCAACGGCGCCACCACAACAACCCCAGTCAGCACCAGACGGAGAACACGGGGCAAGCGCGTGAGCGCTTTGCCGGATAGCCATGCCAGCAGCCAGGCCAGCCCGGTATAGATCAGCGCTGGAATCAGGACCATGAGTCCCAGCGCGACGCCTTCGGAATCAAAGGTAAACAGGCTCGCGAAACCGAATGCCAGCAAGGCTACGATTGGCGCCGTGCCGCCGACGACCGGTGTGATCCATATCACCGGGGCTGTGTGGACGATGATCAGGAGCAGCAGCAGGCGCAGGCTGCGCCTCTGAAATCCCCCCGTCTGCTGTGCTTCAGCCATCTGCAACATCCTCTGCTGCAACGATCACCGGGCAGTATCGCCCGTGTTGGCCTGATATGGTGTGACCGTTTAAACACTCTGCATGGTGCGGTACGGGCGCTGGATTTCGACGATGTCGTGCGGAGTGCAAGCAAGCGCGGACCAGAGTAGGCTTCGGGGTTGAAAAGACGGGAACGCGCCAGGAGCACACCATGATTGAACGCCTCGCCTTCGGTCGTACAGGCCACGAGTCCACCCGAGTCATATTCGGCGCCGCGACGCTGGGCGGCATGCGCCAGGAGAAGGCGGACGGCGTGCTGGAGTTGATGCGCGCTGCGGGCATCAACCACATCGATGTGGCCCGAAGCTACGGTGATGCGGAGTTGCGGCTTGCCCCCTTCCTGGCCGACCACCGATCAGAGTACTTCCTGGCCACCAAGACCGGCGAGCGTAGCGGCGACGGTGCCCGCCGAGAGCTCGAGGAATCCCTCGAGCGCATGGGTGTGCATCAGGTAGACCTGATACAACTGCACAATCTCACAGACAAACCGGGCTGGGACCAGGCCATGGCCGACGATGGTGCTTTACCCGCGCTGATCCGTGCCCGGGAAGAGGGTCTCGTCCGCTTTATCGGGGTGACGGGGCATGGTACGTACGCCCCGGAAATGCACATGAAGAGCCTCGATCGCTTCGACTTCGACTCGGTGCTCGTGCCCTACAACTTCTCCATGCGGCAGAACCCCAGCTATCAGTTAGACCTGGAGGCGCTGATTGGTCTTTGCAGCGAGAAACGGGTGGCGGTGCAGACCATTAAAGCTATCGCGCGTCGGCGCTGGATCGAGGATGACCCGGAGAAGCGCTTCTCCTGGTACATGCCGATTCGAGAACCAGAGGCGCTGAAGCGGGCGGTTGCCTATGTGCTGGGCCGCCCCGGGCTGTTCCTGAATACGACCAGCGACGCCACGCTGCTGCCCGCCGTCTTCGCGGCGGCCGATACATCGCTGGAGGTGCCAGGCGATCAGGTCATGGCGGCCGACCAGGCAGACCTCGGAATCGAACCGCTCTTCGTTCGCGATGAGAGCGACGACGTCCGGATTGCCTGACGACTCCGGGGGCCTGCGTCAGATTATTGCTTGGGTATAGTGGCACCTGCTGCCAAGGTCTGTGCCTAGTAGAAGCTCTCCAGATCTTCGAACACGGGATCCCCATCCAGACACGCCACCGCCTTGGGCGACATCTGCGTGTGGTAGTCGGCGCTGGAGTAGCGATCAAAGGCGGCCTGATCCTCGAAGCACAGAAAGTAGACGTAGGTGAGCGGCTGGTCTTTCACGCGCCTGACTTCATAAAACCTGGCGCCGGGTTCGTTGGCATAGATGTCGCGTACCAGCTGCGCCACCAGGCCTTCAAACTCTTCGACCTTGTCGGGCAAAACCTTGAGCCGAATGCTGCTGGAAATCATTGCGCTGCCTCCTCGCCGCACAGCAGCGCCACCGATTCTACTGCCACCTCTGCAGATAAGGTCCCCATTACCGGGCCAAACAGCTCGAGCACCGCCGGATCCTTGGCGTGGGCTTCGCGGGCGGCCAGATTCCGGTAGCGCTCCATCATGTAATATTTGCCGTTATCACCGCGATAGGGGGAATAGAATAGGGTGCCTTCTTCAACTTCCCTGACCTTCGCGGCTACCTTTACGATGCCGGCCTCGAACGCCTGCTCCTGTCCCTCGGTGACCTCGAAAGTGGCGATGTAGCCGACCTCTTCGCAGGCGGCAAAAGCCGAGCCTGCGGCGAATGCTATCAATGCCATCAGCCAATATCTGATTCGCTGCATCTCTTCCTCCCTGGGTTAACTGTGACGGGCATCCTACGTCAAAGCCAACGTAAACCAAAGAAGACGGTACAGACCTGCGTCGTTTGATTGAGCTGAAAACTCAGGCCTCGGCATCCGGGTAAAGGGTCAGGAAGTTTTCCGAAAAGAACCTGCGCCTGTCTTCCTCGCTCAGGTTCGCCATGCTCCTGTCGAAGCGGCCGATAGGATCCCGCCCACCTTCAGCATGGGGATAGTCGGATGAGAAAAGGTACAGCTCGGGGTAGGACTCCTTGACAAGCGCGCCCACATCTTCGAAAGGGTAGGGGGTGAAACGAAGCTGCTCGCAGATCTGCTCGGAAGGCTTTCGCGACATCTCTGCCAGGTGTGGCTCAGACCGTGACCAGATGTCCACGGCGTGGTCCAGGCGGCGGATCATGTCAGGAACCCATCCGGCGCCGATCTCGATGATGCCACCCCTCAGCGCAGGGTGTCGTTCAAGAACCCCATCGAGCACCAGCACCGAGATGAACCGGTGACTCGCGTGATGGATGATGGTCAGATCTTTCGAGCCGATAACCTCGGCACCGCCCCTCGCCGTGGTCTGCTCCGGCCTTCCGTCGTTCATCCATTCGTCGTCGATGGTCAGCGGCGCGCTGCCCACGTGCAGGATGAAGGGAAGTTGTCGTTCGGCCAGAGAACGCCAGATCGGATCATGCAGCGGGTGTCCCGGCGAGCGACCCCCGGGCGCGTCGGCGGCAATCCACACAGCGCCTAGCCCGAGATCGTGGGCGACTTCGATTTCGGCCAGCGCGCGCTCGGGGTCGTCGAGGGGCACCATGGCCACGCCGATCAACCGTCGGTCGTGGCTGCAGAAGGCGGCCATGGCGCGATTGTGCGCGCTTGCAGCGCCGTAACGCAGCTCGAGGTCCGGGGCGTCGAAGATCAGCCGGGCACAGAATGACGAGAAGATCACCTGTTGTTGGAAGCCCAGCAGGTCCAGCGCTTGCGAGCGCTCCCTGCCGTTAAAGGCGCCGAGGGCGTCGTGCCATTTAGGGCCTCTGGTAAGGTTGTCGCCCAACTCCAGCAGCTTGCGAACCACATCTTCCGGATGGCCGTCGTGGCTGGCGTTGGCATGTGGATCGAACTGGCCGGTCAGTGCTTCACCGAGCGAAGGCAGCCGATTGCGAATGGTTGCGCTGGCGTGAGCGCTGAGAAAATCAGGCAGCTCCATCAGGTGACTGTCCGCGTCGAGAATCAGCCTCGTGCCAGCATAAGTCATGGATTTTCTGCCGGTTCCAGTGTTAGAAACAGTCTAAGGGGTTCTGCCCTTGGCCGACACCCGTTCAACCGGAGGATGCATGACCGAAAATCAACAGGTTCTGATCGACTCGATTCCCCAGGGCAAGCTCGCCGAAAGCGACTACCGGCTGGCAGGCGCGCCCTTACCCAAGGTCGCCGAAGGGGAGGTTCTGGTGAAGACCATTGCCTTTGCCATTACCGCCGGCACCCGGGCCGGGCTGCAGGGCAGCGCCAGCTACGCCGGCGCGCCGCAAACGGGCATGGTGATGAACGGCACCGGAGTGGGGGAGGTGGTGGAAAGTAAAGACCCCGAACTGCCGGTGGGCGCGAAGGTGATGGGCCCCACCGGGTGGCAGAATTATTCGCTG
>Ga0316191_10003767_pt1 | contig 11258 bp, 11 predicted proteins | sample Eddworburr2cm_MG_FD_204928 | JGI IMG/M metagenome (GOLD analysis project Ga0316191, IMG submission 204928) | Coastal sediment microbial communities from Maine, United States - Eddy worm burrow 2 cm | ecosystem: Environmental > Aquatic > Marine > Coastal > Sediment | place: USA: Maine... | reverse complement strand
ATAGTTATAAGTTAATTACTGGTAGTCCAGCTCAACGCCGGCAATATATAGATTGGGGTGTGTTCCACGTGGAACATGGTTTTTTTCAGGCCTGGAAGCGTTTCAAAAAAGCTTTGAGTCAGCGTAATGCTTCACTTAAAACTAAACAGAAATATGATGTTTGTCAGTTATGGAATCCTGAAATATGTGCTTCAGCAAATCATATTGATTTATTACGATCGCAGTACTTTCAGAAGTTAACCCCATACTTGAATGATCTAACGCGTCAATTTTTTCCAGAGGACACAGTTACCATTGAATATAAACGTGGTTGGCCCTTAGATAAAGCGTTATCAGATATATTAGAGATTAATCTTCAAAAAGAAAGAATGAAAGGCTATACCTATTACGGACCACACAGGGCTGAAGTTTTAATAAGAGTAAATGGACAATCTGCTCAGACATGTATATCACGTGGTCAGCAAAAAACCCTGGTCGCATTAATGCGTCTTGCTCAAGCGATGCAGTTTTCTCTCGTTACTGATAAGTCCTGTGTTCTTTTATATGATGATCTTGCTGCTGAACTAGATTCTTCACATAGAAATATGATCTTATCGGTCTTGTCTAGTATGGATATCCAGTTGTTCTTAACCGCAATAGAGAAAGATCAGATTAATCTTTCTGATTGGTCAGACAGCAAATTGTTCCACGTGGAACATGGTGTTATAACTGGAGATGCCTAAACTCAATGATTTATTTAAAATACTGTTTTGCGTAAAGTTTCTCAGTGTTTATCCTGTCTGTTTTATATATCAGTGCTGAAGACCTGATATAATGTAGCAGTTCAAATAAGTGGTTGAAAACATGAGTACATCTGATATATACGATTCTTCAAGTATTAAGGTTTTAAAGGGCCTGGATGCGGTTAGAAAACGCCCTGGCATGTATATAGGTGACACAGATGATGGTACCGGATTGCACCATATGGTATTCGAAGTTGTCGATAACTCTATCGATGAGGCACTCGCTGGTCACTGTAGTGAAATAAATGTAAAAATACACTCTGACGCTTCGATTACAGTATCTGATAATGGCCGTGGTATTCCCACCGAAATGCATGAGGAAGAGGGGGTATCTGCTGCTGAAGTGATTCTCACGGTATTACATGCTGGTGGTAAGTTTGATGATAATTCATACAAGGTTTCCGGTGGTTTACATGGTGTAGGTGTGTCAGTTGTAAATGCACTTTCTAAGAAACTGGAACTTACTATTTATCGTAATGGTAAGAAATATCATCAAGAATACAGTGTGGGAGATGCAGTTTCGCCGCTGAAAGTTGTTGGCGATACTGAAAAAACAGGTACTTCTCTGCGATTCTGGGCAAGTGAAGATGTCTTTACGAATATAGAATATCACTATGATATTCTGAGTAAACGTCTACGTGAATTGTCATTCCTGAACTCAGGTGTACGGATTGTCCTTTCGGATGAACGTACTGATAAAGAAGATGTTTTTGAATATGAGGGTGGAATACGTTCGTTTGTTAAGCATCTTAATAAAAATAAAACGCCTCTACATGAATCGGTATTGTACTTCATCGAAGAAAAAGACGATGTAACTGTTGAGGTTGCAATGCAATGGAACGATTCCTACCAGGAAAATATATACCCATTTACCAATAATATTCCACAAAAAGATGGTGGTTCTCATATTGCCGGTTTTCGTGGAGCTTTAACTCGTAGTCTGAATAATTATGTAGATAAAGAGGGCGCAGCTAAAAAAGCTAAAGTAGCTCTCGCTGGTGATGATGCGCGTGAAGGATTAACCGCGGTCGTATCGGTTAAAGTGCCAGATCCGAAGTTTTCGTCACAGACCAAAGATAAACTTGTCTCCTCAGAAGTAAAAGGCATCGTCGAATCACTGGTATCGGAGAAATTACAGGAATTTTTATTAGAAAATCCTGCTGATGCAAGAGCTATTACACAGAAAATTATCGATGCTGCACGTGCCAGGGAAGCTGCGCGAAAAGCGCGCGAGATGACACGTCGTAAAGGAGCGCTTGATATTGCCGGGCTACCCGGCAAGTTGGCTGACTGTCAGGAAAAAGACCCGGCTCTCTGCGAGATTTATCTGGTGGAGGGTGATTCCGCTGGTGGTTCAGCCAAGCAGGGGCGTGACAGAGCTACTCAGGCAATATTACCGTTAAAAGGTAAAATTCTGAATGTTGAAAAAGCCCGGTTTGATAAGATGCTTGGCTCAGCAGAGGTAGGTACCTTAATTACTGCACTTGGCTGCGGAATAGGAAAGGAAGAATTTAATCCTGATAAGCTGCGTTATCACCGCATTATTATTATGACTGATGCCGACGTGGATGGCTCACATATAAGAACATTATTACTCACATTCTTTTACCGTCAGATGACCGAACTGGTAGAACGTGGTCATATCTATATTGCTCAACCACCTCTCTATAAAGTGAAAAAAGGAAAACAGGAACGTTACGTAAAAGATGATGATGAATTGAATGCCTATTTATTACAGCAGGCGTTAACTGGAGCTAAGCTCTTTGTTTCGACAGGTTCACCTGCGATATCAGATACTGCACTGGAAGATATATCACGTAGTTACCTGGCTGCTAAAAATATAATTCATCGATTATCAAGACGTATAGATATCAATATACTGCAACAGCTTATAAATATTCAGGGCTTGTCTAAAGATGATTTCAATAATAATGAACGAGTACAGGGTTATGCTGATAAATTATTGAAATCATTAGATAAATACAAGTTATCGGGTATCTATTATAGTTCTAGTATTTCAGAAGATGATGATAATAATCTGGAACTGACCATAACAAAGAATCTACATGGTTTAGATCATGACTATGTATTGAATAATAGCTTTTTCAATTCGACTGATTATGAGCATCTTTCTTCACTAGGCAATAAGCTGGATTCATTGCTCGAAGAGAATGCATATATTGAACGTGGTGAAAAACAACGTGTAGTCGAAAATTTTGATCAGGTGGTTGAGTGGTTGTTTTCTGAAGCCAGAAAAGGTCAGAATATACAGCGATATAAAGGCCTGGGTGAGATGAATCCTGAGCAGTTATGGGATACGACTATGAATCCTGAAACTCGTCGAATGTTACAGGTTCGAATTGAAGATGCTGTTTCTGCAGATGAAGTTTTCACAATGTTGATGGGTGACCAGGTCGAACCACGTCGAGACTTTATCGAAGCTAATGCACTAACAGCAACCAATATTGATACATAAGTGAACGTTTACTAACAAAGCCATTCTTTGTACCCTACACTTGATGATATTGTTTAAAAAGATAATAAACAATGAAATATAACGATCTTCGTGACTTCATCGATCAGCTGGAAAGAAAGGATTTATTAAAACGTATCAGCGTAGAAGTTGACCCTTATCTCGAAATAACAGAAATATGTGATCGTACCCTGAAACGACAGGGTCCCGCATTATTATTCGAAAATGTAAAAAATTCTCCAGTCCCTGTTTTAGCTAATCTTTTTGGTACACCTGAACGTGTTGCTATGGGTATGGGTGAAGATTCTATAGAAGCGCTCCGTGAGATAGGCAAGCTCCTCGCCTTTCTGAAGGAACCAGATCCACCTAAAGGATTGAAAGACGCATGGGAAAAAATGCCTGTTTTCAAGCAGGTATTAAACATGGCACCCAAAGAAATAAAAAAAGCACCATGTCAGAAAATCATTCTCGAGAAAGATGATGTTGATCTAGGCATGATTCCTGTACAGACGTGCTGGCCAGGTGATGTAGCGCCATTGATAACCTGGGGATTGGTGGTTACTAAAGGTCCGGAAAAAGAACGACAGAACCTGGGTATCTATCGCCAACAGGTCATTGCAAAAAACAAAGTGATAATGCGATGGTTGGCGCAACGCGGTGGCGCATTAGATTATCGTGAATGGCAACAAAAGCATCCCGAAGAGCCTTTTCCTATAGCCGTAGCTTTAGGTGCTGATCCAGCGACAATTCTCGCAGCAGTAACCCCCGTTCCAGACACTTTATCTGAATATGGTTTTGCCGGCTTATTGCGAGGCAGTAAAACTGAGGTCGTTAAGTGTGCGTTGAGTGATCTACAGGTACCGGCGTCGGCAGAATATATCCTCGAAGGATTTATCTATCCAGGCGACGTTGCAGAAGAAGGTCCATACGGTGACCACACCGGATATTATAATGAAACAGAGACCTTTCCTGTTTTCACAATTGAAAGGATTACTCACCGGAAAGATCCTATATACCATAGCACCTATACTGGAAGGCCTCCGGATGAACCGGCGATCTTGGGCGTTGCTTTGAATGAAGTTTTCATACCTATATTACAGAAACAGTTTCCGGAAATAATTGATTTTTATCTGCCGCCGGAAGGCTGTTCTTATCGTGTAGCTGTCGTCAGTATGAAAAAACAATATCCTGGCCATGCAAAGCGCGTGATGATGGGTGTCTGGTCTTTCTTGAGGCAGTTCATGTATACCAAATTTGTTATAGTCGTCGATGAAGATGTCAATACCAGGGACTGGCAGGATGTCATATGGGCGATGAGTACTCGTGTTGACCCGGTCCGAGATTTTACTTTTGTCGAAAACACACCGATCGATTATCTGGATTTTGCATCGCCAGTGTCAGGTCTGGGATCAAAAGTTGGAATTGATGCGACAAATAAATTACCAGGTGAAACAGACAGGGAGTGGGGCACGCCGATATCAATGGATGAATCAGTAAAACAGAAAATAGATCAGATATGGTCCAGTTTAAATATCGATTAAACGGAAATACTTATGACTAATATAACAAAGAGACACTTGCTGTGTTTCGTACTGATTGTATTATTCGATAATACTATGGCCGATAGTAATACTATGGAGACGGCAGAGGAAAAATATTGTCAATGGGAAGTTAAAGATTATGCGATTGAAAAGTCTTTATGTGATTACAGTGGTAACGCAGAGAGAGGTAAAGCAATCGCGTCTGATGGCAGTAAAGGAAATTGCCTGGCCTGTCATCAGCTTCCTATCGATGGTATAGAGGCTTACGGTACCATAGGCCCACCACTGGCCGGTATCGGCTCCCGTCAGACAGAAGGATTTATAAGACTTAGGGTTGTGGATACACGTAATATAAACCCTATGTCTATCATGCCGGGTTTTTACCGTGATCCAAAATTGATCAATAGACCTGGTAAACCCTATATAGGTAGAACATTTTTAACTGCACAACAGGTTGAAGATGTTATCGCTTACCTGGTTACACTGAAATGAAAAATAAAATAATAATCATATTTTTTTTAGCTTTATTAAGCACGGATATATATGCAGAACCTGTATCAGGGTATGAATATATCAAACCTGAAACACGAGTAATGCAAGATGATGATTTCGCAAATCCTGGATTACTATCAGTCGATCGCGGGGAAGAGCTATTCAATAAGAAATATGAGACTGGAAAAGCGTGTGCAGACTGTCACGGCACGGCAGGTGAGGCGTTCAATAAAAAAAGACTGGCGCGTTATCCAATGTATAAGAACAGGACAAAGGAAATAATAACCCTGCAAAAACGTATAAAAAATTGCCAGTCAACAATTACAGATAAACCACTACAGACAGATCATCCAGACCTTATCGCTTTAGAAACTTTCGTAAGAAACCGTGCCCATGGTGAAAAAGTTAATGTACAGACGGAAGGACCGGTAGCAGAACGTCTTAAAGAAGGTGAGAAACTGTTTACTACTCGTTACGGATTGATCGATATGTCCTGTCAACACTGCCATGATTTTTATCCCGGTCAGATGATAAGAGGGCAGAAGATCAGCCAGGGTCAGGCGAATGGTTTTCCAGCATACCGTCTTGCTACTGGTGAAATGGCAAACCTGCATCTACGGATACAGCAATGTATGACATTATTAAGGGCAGAACCATTTGACACAGATTCAAAAGAGATAAAACTATTAGGTTTATATCTAATGTCTCGTTCTAATGGTCTGGCCATAGAAACGCCCGCTGTTAGATACTGATCAGGGATAATCAGGTCCACGCATTATTTTTATCCATCCAGCGCAGGCTCAAGATATACCATAGGCATATCGGTATCATCATTGCTGCCCAGCTCCAGTCATCAATAACAAAGAGTCTGGTAATAATCTCGTTAGCAGTGAAGCTTGCCCATGGTAGGCAGTACAGTGTGAAAACAATACATGCCCAGATGAGTAAAATGGCATGTTTACGTTTTTGAATACTGGAAAAGGCTAATAATACCCATAGCGGTAATTTAGCAGGAGTGGATTTATTTAGGTCATTCATCGTTACTCTTTCCTATGACATCAGATCGTCGAGTTCGTCTTCCATGTGCAGCTCCGTTAATTCAGCAAAACTACCGATCCATTTGCCGTCAATCGTGATCTGCGGTACTGTTCGTGCTCCATTCGTTACCAGTGAGAATTCACGCAAACCAGCCTGGTCCTGGTCAACGCGAACTTCTTCATATGGGATACCCCATTTTACTAACAATGATTTGGTTTTGTCACAGATAGGGCAGATGCCTGTACTGTAAATTTTCAAACGTGCCATAAAAAGACCATATAAACTGTTGTTTTCTTTTCAGATAAAAATAAGAGAGAATGCAGGATTGAGCATAAATTAAGCAAAATCGGACATAAGTAGAGTTATTTTACATGAGTTTTATAATACGTGTGCCTGCAAGTGGGCACGAGTTTACAGCTGAAGAGAATGAAACAGTGCTGGAAGCGGCTATCCGCCATGGTGTTGGGCTGCCATATGGCTGTCGAAATGGAGCCTGTGGAAAATGTGCGGGTGAAGTCTTATCAGGAGAAACAAAATACGATACAGATGCTTTACGGGCAACAGCAAAAAAGGAATTTGAAGAAGGGAAAACCTTATTCTGTCAGGCGTGTGCGGTCAGCGACCTGGAGATAAAGGTACGTGAAATCGTAAAAAGCACGGATATCGAAATAAAAACATTACCCTGCCGTGTTGAAAAAATGCAGCTGCTTACCCATGACGTAATGAAGCTGCAGTTAAAGTTGCCTGAGACAGAAAGGCTGCAGTTCATGGCAGGGCAATATATAGAGATCTTACTTAAAGAGGGTAAACGACGTGCATTTTCGATTGCGAATGCACCGCATGATGATGCTTATATAGAACTGCATATACGACATGTACCTGATGGCCATTTTGGAGATTTCGTTTTTGATGGCTTGAAAGAAAAGGCATTGTTAAGGATTGAGGGACCGTTGGGTAGCTACTTCCTGCGTGAAGACAGTGATCGTCCGATTATTCTGATGGGTGGCGGCACTGGTTTTGCTCCGTTGAAAGGAATGCTAGAACATGCTTTCCATATTAATTTTGATCATCCCATCCACCTGTTCTGTGGTGCACGCGCAAAACGTGATCTCTATATGGATGAGATGGTAAAAGAGTGGCTAAAGCAGCATAAAAACCTGAAATATACGGCCGTACTATCAGAGCCCGATGAAGCTGACGACTGGCAGGGCGAGGTTGGTTATGTGCATGAAAGTGTCGTAAAGCACTATCCAGACCTTTCAGGTCACGATGTATATCTGAGCGGGCCACCACCTATGGTAAAAGCAGGCATGGATCTTTTTTATGAAAAAGGGTTGCCAGAAACTCAGATATATTCCGATTCGTTCGAGTATTCTGATGATGCACTAAAGGCGATGGGTATACAGAAACCTAAAACAGATGCCTGATAAACCAACATTAAAACAGTTGATGAAAAACCTGCCGCAGCAGGGTACGGTAGAATGGATTGGTATAAGGCCGGAAAAAAAGAAATCATTAAGAGAGCTAGAAAGAGTTATCGTTTTAGCAGGTGGACTTGATGGCGATCATTATGCAGGACGAAGTGGTAACCGCAGTATAACCTTGATACAGGCAGAACACCTGGCCGTTATAGCGTCTTTATTGCATCGACCGAATATAGACCCTCAGGCTCTTAGGAGAAACATCGTTATCAGTGGAATTAATTTACAGGCACTGAAAGACAGAGAGTTCAAGATCGGAACAGCGGTGTTGAAGATGACCGGCTTATGCCATCCATGTTCGCGTATGGAAGAAAGTTTTGGCGTAGGCGGTTATAACGCTGTCAGGGGGCATGGAGGTATAAATGCCAGAGTCGTTAAACCCGGTGAGATAAGGCTTCAGGACAAGGTCGTAGCAATCTAGGTTTTAACTACCATCAATTGCGGTGTCTCACGCTCGAAATCTTTTCTCAGAACGTCTTCACCATAATCACCAGCGAGCAGATGCAGACCCTGACGATAATATTCCTGAGCAGCAGCAGGTTCGTCCATGTGCTCTTCGAGCAGTCTTGCAAGCCTGAGATAATTTTCAGGCATCGGCCTGATCGAGATACTCGCTTCAAGATAATTACGAGCTTTACCCCATAATGAACGTGATATACACATCTTGCCCAATGCGAGCAATAGCCATGCATTCTGCTGGTGATCTTCTAACCAGGCTTCAGCTGCTTCCAGCTGACTGTTATCTACCATTACATCGAGTTCCGAATACAGGATGATGGTGCTCTCATGCCAGTTTTTGTCAAGGTAATGACGTAATATTGTTTCAGCTTCACCGGCAGCCTTTACGCTGATCAATAAACGCGCATACTTTTCAGTGACCTGGGGAATATTCTTCAAGTGACTGGAAGTTTCATTCCAGAAATCAATCAAAAGGCTGCTATCATCGCTCCGGGCGAGATTAGTAAGCTGGCCTTCGCAAACGGCAACTTCAAATCTAAGAAAGTTCTCCGTAGACAGTTTTCTGTGTTTTTTGAGAGCGGGAAGGATCTGTTTCAGGCTGTCCCAGTCCTGTAAATGTTTATAGGTGTTAGCCAATAAGGTCAGAACATAGGGATGATTCTCAGAAAGACTATTAATCTGTTCTAACGTAGCGAGAGCCTGTTCGATCTGGTCGTGTGCCAATTGAAGCTCCGCTTTGGTAAGTCCGATCGCGATATCAGCGTCTGGTGCTTCTAAATGAGCTTTACGTAAGTATTCATCCCGGCGTTCATGTGCGCCGAGTTGTTGTGCGGCACGAGCAGCTGTCAGGTAGACCAGCAAGCGATTATCACTGTATTTGACATGTTGCAGTAATATTTTTTCTGAGTGTTCAAAGCGGCCTTCAGCATACTCGATAAAACCTTGAGTAAGTGAGGTATGAGCTTTTTCTGTAAGGCGTTGTTTACGCCGGCTGCCAAAATAAATAAAGAGGTTTTTTATCAGTTCCCATAATTTGATTAAAACCAGAACGGCGAATAATGCACAGAGAGCGGCAGCGCCAAAAACCACGAGGTTCGTCTGAAAAGAAAAACCAACGAAACTAAAACTTACCAGCCCCAGATCTTTATGCTGGTACATAGTAAAGCCGACAATGGTAATAACGGAGATGAGCGATATGTATAGCAGACGGTTCATTTCATTTACCTGTCAAAGGGGTTTTTAGTATTGATACAAAGTCATAGGTTATCGTATCCAGGCATAAATTTATAGCTGGCTATATTTTTGATATCCAAACCAGCTTTTTTCGCTATCTGGAAAAATAATCGTTAAGGGCAGTAATAGCTGCTTCATCCGTCGCATTTTCAGCAGTAATAATCGTTTTGAAACCATGTTGCCTGGCCAGTGTATGCGCACGGGGTGATGGTACAACGAGGGGGATATCTATCAATAAGCTAGGGTCTTCCATCAGGGTTATAAGGTTATCCAGACCTTCATTACTGCTGATGGTGATGGCATCGAGTTCACCTACCTTGCGCTCGTCAAGAGGCGGATGCGGTGGTAGTTCCCGTTGATAAGTTTCAACATATCGAACTTGAGCCCCGCGGCGTATCAGGCTGTCACCGAGCAGGGCGCGACCACCGCTACCACGAAATATAAGAATACGACGGCCATCGATCTTCGGCATCTGGAAAAACGGGTGTTGTAACAGCGATTCCGTGTTTTTATCTGGAGCTTCTACATCGACATGGATATTCTGGTGTTCGAGGGCTTCTGTTGTTTTGTTGCCGATGGAGACGATAGTAAAGTGTTCGGGTAAAGCAGGAAAGTATATCCGGCTCTGTTCAACCGCAGTAGGACTGATGAAAATAGCCATGGTAAAACCATGTAGCTGTTCACGTAAAAGGACCAGTTGCTGGATATCCAGTTCAGGTGGAGGTTGTATGTTTATGACAGGATAGTGGATTACCTTACCGCCGGCTTGTTCTATCAGGCGCCGTAGATTTCCTTCACGGCCATCAGGCCGGGTAATGAGGATGGTTTTGTCAGTGAGGGCATAATCCGGGTTCATTTAGTATCATTTTACTGCTTCAACAGCATATTAAAATCCAGGCGATAATTTTAGCAATATCTGGAAACGGTTTTTACCTGGCTTTCGATGTTTTGAGTTTTTTTCGTATCAGGGGTAAGTGCCGCCGGCTGATTTCCAATAAATCATTGATCTCGTCGAATTTTAAGCAGGCATGGCCGTCATTGTTCTTGCTTAGCCCATGTAATTTCTGGTGAGCTACCAGGGCATTGCGGTGTATACGGATAAACTGGAAAGAAAACTCCTGTTCCAGAGTTTTGAGTGATTCTTCTATCAGGTATTCCTGTTCAGCAGTGCGCAGTGTTACGTATTTCTGATCTGCTTTGAAATATATCACGTCCTCTACCGGGATGAGTTCAAGTGAGCCTCTGATCTTCACACATATCTTCTGCCTGGCACCCCCTGTTTCATCTTGACGCAATTTACTCAATTGCGCCTTATTCATACGTTTGGCTGCTTCCAGCGCGGCTTCGAGTCGACTCTGTTTGATGGGTTTGAGTAAATAGTCGATCGCATGCGTCTCAAAAGCCTTGAGGGCATGTTCACCATATGCGGTGGTGAAGATGATGGCTGGCGGTTTGTCCATGCGATTTATATAGCTTGCGGCTTCGATACCATCCATACCGGGCATTCGGATATCCATTAGTACAACATCAGGTTGTGAGGCCTGGGTTTTACGGAGTGCATCTTCACCGGTTACTGCTTCACCGATGACCTGGTAACCTGTACTACTGGATAACAGCTTTCTCAGACGTTGCCTGGCCAGTTGTTCGTCGTCAACTATCAAAACGTTCATGTTTAACATCCAAAGGGATTAAGAGTGAAACGGTATAATTGTCTTTGGTGTCATTTATTATGAACTCGCCAGTGTTTCCATAAACGAGT